>CDZG01027248.1_pt1 | contig 320924 bp, 320 predicted proteins | sample 557741 | NCBI WGS metagenome assembly CDZG01 (sample SAMEA3182086, study PRJEB8094) | gut metagenome | biome: human; feature: gut; material: Stool; isolation source: human stools | place: Canada | collected 2013-01-21
ATTGAGTGGGAGTAATCGCCACTTACCCGAAAACCCTTTATTTTCAAGGGTTTTCGGGTTTCTTTTTTGCTCCGGGTACATGAAAGGTACACGGCGGGTACACGAAAAATTTATGCGAAAGCCTCCAAGCGGTCTGCAACTTCCCCGTGTTTTGTCGGGTACAGGTGGGAATAGATCTCCAAAGTTGTCGTCACGCTCTCATGCCCGAGGCGTTCGCTGATCAGCAGTGGTGCAAACCCAAGCTCGATCAGCAAGCTGGCGTGGCTGTGACGAAGATCGTGCACCCGTATCTCCCGGAGTCCGGTCTTCTTGCAGCCTCTTTCCATTTCGTGTTTCAGATAATGCTTCGTTACTTCGAACAGTCTGTCTGACGGATCGTAGCCGTACAATCTGTCGGCATAATCCTTTACCATATCGCAAACGAATTGCGGCAAGGTAATCTTGCGATTGCTTTTTGGCGTCTTTGGGTCAAGGAATAGGTCCTCGCCGTCTATACGCGCATAGTTTTTTGTGATGGAAACCGTCCGTTCCTCAAAGTCGAAATCGTTCAGGGTCAAAGCCAGCATTTCTCCGGATCGCATTCCTGTCCAGTAAAGCAGATTAAAGATGACCTTGGACTGCAGCTTATCACTGACGGCATCAATAAAAAACTTGAATTCGTCCGCTGTCCAGATCTGTTCCAATCCGGAATTCTTTTTACCGATAGTTCCGCTTTTTTGTACCGGATTGCTGCTGAGGCCGTAATACTTGACTGCAAAATTGAAAATTGCAGACAACTGGCTGTTCAGTGTTCTCAGATAGGTTGGCTTATAATTCCTCTGATTGTTCATCAGCTCGGTTTGCCAGCGACGCACATTCATCGGCTGGATCTCATTGACTTTCAAATTCTTGAAATACGGCATAATATGTACCGCAATGATGTCCTCTTTCCCTTTGTAGGTAGTCGGTCTGATTCTGGCTTTGCAGTCATCCATATAGATCTCTACCATATCGCTGAAAAGCATATCGCAGGAATTTGAGGTCTTGCTCAGAAAATCCAGTTCATACTGCTTGGCTTCTTTTTGCAGTCGAAAACCTTTCTTCTTTTTCTGCTTTTTGGTGCCTGTCCAATCTGTGTAAACAAATTTACAGTACCATAACCCTGTCTTTTCGTCTTTGTAGGTCGGCAATGATTTCACCTCCGATCCGTAAAAGTTTCATCGCCCGGATACGGTTTCCCTCGTCACTTACAGGTAGGTGTTCTCGTAAAAATATTTGGCAGATACCTTACCTGCCACAGTCAGCTTTCCGGCTTTCTCCAACTCACTGTTGAGTCGTTTGATAATGCGGTATGCTGTGCTGCGGGAAACACCGAGTAATTCGGCAACATCCGTTGCTGTCAAGTATCTTTTGCTCGTCTGTAATGCTGTCGGTTTGTATTCCGCCATGTTTTCCTCCTTTCTGACAGCCTGCAGCAGCGGAGTATCCTTGCGATATTGTCATTATACTACTTTTCGCAATAGATCCCGTGTGAGGGCTGTCCGCATATATTCATATTTAGTTTGTGTTCAAATTAAAAACGCCTGTCCACCGGGCCATTTCCTGCGCCCATTTCAGCCGCGTATTGGCAGGCTGCCGCTATGCGGCAATTCTTCTGTGGGCACGCTCCGAATCGATCATCGTGGCATACTGTCCGCAGATCCTGTATAACTCCCGGCGGAAGGATATTCGGTTTTCAAGGTGCATAAGCGGATAGAGCTTCTTCCTCTATCCGTTCACTAATAAACACGGGGGTATACCCGCCTTTTCTGCAATCATAATTCAAAAAAGCGAAATTTCTTTTTCCATATCGCCACCCGCATAACTATATATAGTTTCTAAATTCTTGACAAACACGATATATTGTGCTATACTTCTTCTGTAATTGATTTTTGTGCGTTGTCCGTAAGGACCGGCAGTAAGCTTCTGCATTGCACATATCGTTAAGTTTGCAGTATGTCAGTAGTATAACTGTGCCGTGAGGCCGGTTATGTACTGGCATTTTTTGTTTTTTCAGGATATTTATATCCTCTGCGAGAATGACACCTGTTCGTAATTCATTACGGACATGAATGCCTGAAAAGGCATCGGCTGTTGTTCTCGCTTTTTTTATGCCCAAAAAGCCTTCGTGCTTTTGGAATACATTTTTAGAAAGGCGGAAACCGAATGAAAAGACGAACCCATCGGCACTCGCACAGAAGAGTGTCCAGACCTGCTGTGTTCAAGCAGCAGGTGAAAAGAAAGGAGGCAAGAAAGCTTGCAAAGTACCCGCTGAAAACGGTATATGTCCCTCACACAAGGCTTTATCAGCCTCAGAATCGAGGTGCATAATATGCCGAACACAACGAGTACCTACGAACCGCTGGTTTTGGTTGACACGGCAGATCTGCCGGAGGAGGAATGGCTGGAATATCGCCGCAGGGGGATCGGCGGAAGTGACGCCGCTGCCATTTTAGGTGTGTCCCCATTTGCGACCGCCCGCGACCTCTACTACGACAAACTCAAAGTCGTATCGTATGAGGACGGCGAAAGCAACTGGGTGCAAAAGAAGGTCGGGCATTTGCTTGAGGATCTGGTCGCTGAGATTTTCCATGTGAAAACAGGTTTTGAAATCTATCAGGTGAAGAAGATGTTTTATCACCCGGTCTACACCTATATGCTGGCAGACATTGATTACTTCATCCGATTGCCAAACGGCAAAACGGCGATCCTTGAGATCAAGACCACAAACTACAACGCCAAGGATCATTGGTGGTGCGACGGACAGGAGATCGTTCCCGTCAACTACGAGATCCAGGGCCGCCATTATATGTGCGTGATGAATATGGATGAGGTGTACTTCTGCTGCCTTTACGGCAATAACGAAAATGAAGTCATCATCCGGCACATTGATCGTGACCCGGATTACGAGGCGGAAATGATCGCTCTGGAGGGCAACTTCTGGAACGACCATGTTCTGACACAGACACCGCCGCCGTACACAGAGGACGGTGAGCTGACGCTTGAAAGCGTTCGGCGTCACTTCGGCCCTGCCGACGAAAACGCCCCTGAGATCGAGCTGAGCGTGCCGCTGGCAAGCAGTCTGGTGCGCTATACCGAGCTGCAGGCGGAAAAGTCGGAATTGAACCGTGAGGTCAAGCGGGTCGAAAACGAGATGAAACGGCTGCAAGGGCGCATTGTAGCGGAAATGGGACGAAGCTGCACGGCTACGGCAAACAGCGGCGGCGTTTTCTATTCCATCAGCTACAAGCCTACGAGAAAGCCCGACATCGGCAAGGAAGGGCTGATACGGCTGAAAGCACAACATCCCGATATTTACGAGGATTATGTGACGGTATCGGAAAGCCGCCGCTTCTATGTAAAGCGCAAATATGACGAGGCGGCATAAACGGAAGAAAGGATGGTGCAGATGAAAAACGATGCACAGAAAGAAAACGAGAAAGGAGTGGTGAACCGTGGGGTATGTCGGGACTTATGACCGGACGATCTTCTATAATCCGAGCAATAAGTATTGCATTATCAGCGTGAAAACCTCCGACCAAAGCGTACCGCAGCAGGCACGGAGTGCTTACCGTCACCGGGACAATATGATCCGGTTTATCGCCGTCGGGTATGAATTGCCTCAAACCGATAAGGTGAGCATGATCCTGGACGGCGAATGGGAGAACGGAAAACACGGTGTTCAGCTGCAGGTCGATAAGTGCGAGGAGATCGTGCCGCAGACCAAAGAGGGCGTATACGGTTATCTTTCCTCCCGGCTGATCAAAGGCGTCGGTGAAAAGACTGCCGCATTGATCGTAAATCGCTTCGGTGCCGACGCATTGCGTGTGCTGGAAAACGAGCCGGAGCGACTGCTGGAGATTCGAGGAATCACCCCGGATAAGCTGGAGGACATCAAAGCCTCCTATGCGGAAAGCCGGTGCGTGCGGGATCTGATGATCCTGCTGACCCCATTTAATGTCACGCCGGTAACGGCCATGAAGATTTATGAGCATTTCGGCTCCCGCAGCGTAGACATTCTGCAAAAGAACCCCTATGAATTGTGCCAGGTATCCGGATTCGGATTTAAGAGAGTCGATGCTATCGTCCGCAAGGGCGATCTGCCGCTGAATTCTCCTATGCGGATCCACGGCGCCGTATTTGCGGCATTGGATACGGGGCGCAACGAAAAAGGCCATCTTTTTCTGGAAGAAGATGCGCTTGTGAAAACGGGTGTGAAGCTACTCAATGAGAATATTACCAATGGACAAGTCAAGGTCACGCCCGAGGAAGTGGACGCCGTTGTTCAGGATATGATCCTCAAGGGTGAGATTGTTTCAAGCAACGGCAACATCTATCAGAGCAATGTTTTCGTGCAGGAGGATGAAACCGCCCGGAAAATTGCGAAAATGCTGGCTGTACCGCCGGTCACGCTGGATATATCCGAATCACTCGAATATGTCCGCAAAAACCTCGGTCTTGCCCTTTCACAAAGGCAGAGTGAGGCGGTGTATATGGCTTTTCGCAGTAATCTGTCTATCATTACGGGCTCTCCCGGTACCGGTAAAACCACAGTCTTGCGGGCGATCATTGAGGTCTTTCAGATGCTCTGCCCCAAGGGGAAGATCCTGCTTGCCGCTCCGACCGGACGGGCCAGCCGAAGAATGGCAGAAAGCACGGGCAGAAACGACGCCAAAACGCTGCATAGCCTTTTAGGGCTGCTGGGCGACAGTGAGCCGATCCAAAAGGATAAACAAAAAGAACCGCTTGACGCCGACCTCATCATCGTGGACGAAAGCTCCATGATCGATATGTGGCTGGCAAGGCAATTCTTCAGCCGTGTCCGTATGGGTACGAGAGTTATCCTGACCGGTGATGTGGACCAGCTGCAAAGCGTGGGCGCCGGCGATGTCTTCCGTGAGCTGATCGACAGCGGACTTATCCCCGTTACGGTACTCAATGAGATCTTCCGTCAGAAAAAAGGCAGCCTCATTGCCTACAATGCAAAGCGTATCAATGAGGCGAACATCGACCTTCAGTACGGCGAGGATTTTCAGTTTGTCAAGTGCCAGACACAGGAGGAAGCCGCTGACCTGATCTGCAGAATCTTCTGTGAACAGGTCGCTTTGCACGGAATCGAAAAGGTGCAGATACTCTCTCCGTTCCGTTCGGAAGGGCCGGCCTCGGTCGAGCAGCTTAACGCCGCTATCCGAGAGCTTGTCAATCCGGTGAGGGACGAGTTTGCCGATCTGAAGGTCGGCAGCCACTACTTCCGTGTGGGCGACAAAGTGATGCAGACAAAAAACAATGCGAAGGCATCCAACGGCGACATCGGCTACATTCGCAAAATGGGGCGCAATGCAAAGAACGAAATGGTTGTTACGATCGAATTTTCCGGCGACCGCATTGCCGAATACGGTATGGAAGAAATGGGCCATATGGAACTGGCTTATGCGACTACCGTACATAAGGCGATGGGCTCGGAATTTGATATTGTGATCATGCCTATTCTTCGCAGCCATTACATTATGCTGAATCGGAACATCGTCTACACGGCGATCACCCGTGCGAAGGAGCAGGTCATCCCGGTCGGTCAGAAGAAAGCGCTGATCATGGCGATCCTCAAAAAGGCCACCGGAAAACGAAATACGCAGCTTGGCGAGCGTATCGGCAAATATCTGAAAGCCTTTACCCGCCAAAATGAATTGAAAAAGGTCAGTTGATACGAAGCGGCTTGCAGAAAAGTGCAGGAGTGCTTCGTGTTTATTTATGAAAGGAGATTTCCCGTATGAATACAAATCAAAGTGCAACGATGTATGAATCTGTCCCTGTGGTTTCCGAGTTGAACAAGGTGCAGGGCTTTGACCCGCTCAAATTTCTGCGCAGAACGACCAAGGGCGAAAAGGTTCTTGACCTCAAATACAAAAAGCTCTGGTTCCGCCTGAAATATCCGAACGGCAGGATCAAGCTGTCCTCCCTCAAGATTACGGATCAGCTGGCGATCATCGAGGCGCGTGTGTATTTCGACAAGAACGACGCACAGCCGAGATCCAGCTTCATTGCCCAGAGAGAGGCGAAAGCCACTCCGGGCGGTCTGTATATCGAGTCAGCGCAGCACGCTGCCATCGACCAGGCATTATCGGACGCCGGTTTTGGCGTACAGTTTTCTGCTGCCGCTCCTACAGCGAGCGCAGAGAAAGCGGCCGAAACCGTCAAAGAGCAGCCGACAGTAGCGGAACCCGCCACGGCGGAGCAAGTTTCCACAGAAGTGCCGGTTTCGGTTGCCGAAGCGGCGACAGAAGTAATCAACGAGCCTGTGCAGGAAGCCCCTGTTGTTCAGGAAACCGCTGCAGAAGCTCCTGCCGCAGAGGTTATGGAATCTGTTGTTCCCGTCACGGAAGAAACCGAGGGCGAAGAAATCGAGGAAGAAACCGCCGATACCGATACGGCAGCGCCGACTTATTCCTCGGATATGCCGGTCGATGAGATCTGCTCTATGATGACCTACGAAGAGGCCGGCAATGTGATCGTGCCGCTCGGCACCTGCAAGGGCTGGGCGATGTCGCAAGTGGCTGACCGCCGCCCTGCGAGCCTGAAATGGTACATCAACGGCTATTCCGGCAATGATAACATTCTTCGTGCGGCAGCTACGATCATGCAGGCGTCTTTGGATGAAATGCAGAGAGCAAGCTGACATTCACCGATATTTCTTTAGAAAGGAGGCTTGTTCATGAGCCAGCCGCATGATTTTCCGTTCGACATAACGGATGTGGCGGAACTGCTTCACTTACGGATACGGCGGCCGAGCCCGCAAGGGCTTTATGTGGATTGTCCTATCTGTAATGACAAGCGAGGGAAAATGCACATCAACACGCAGACCGATACCTGGCGGTGCAATTACTGCGATGAAAGCGGCGGTATGCTGGCTTTATATGCAAAGGTGCATAGCATCAGCACGAGCACTGCCTATCGGGAGATCAGCGATGCGCTGCTCAACGGAGTAAACCTTTCGGATCATGCGGTCAAGTTCCCGGATAAGCCGAAGGAAACGCCGGTCGAAGCTGCGCCTGCTGCCGACATTGCCGTGCGCAATAAGACCTATATGATAATATGTGCCGGGCGGTGTGTCCCAAATAATTGAGAAAAGCAGTTGCAATACATAAGAAACGAGCTGCAACTCATATTCGTGAGTGCAACTCGTTTTAGGTGTCCAAGTATTATGCTCTAAGAGAAGTAAAAATAGACTTCGTCTTCCGCCGTTAGCTTAAATGAACCTCCTCATATGTACCACAGTGCTCCTTTCACACATAAAAAGCGAACCACAACTCACTAAATGCGAGCCGTAAGGATATTTATACGAACTGTAGCTCACACTAAAATATATATGAGGTGAACTACAGTGCAAAATGTATTAGATACCTTCGCTGCGGAAGTGCTCCGAAAGCGCAAGGCGATTGGCTACACACAGAGGCAGCTGGCGGATAAGCTCCATATGAGCATCCGTACTATTCAGGATCTGGAACACGGAATCAGCAATCCAAAAGCCGAAACCATCTTGCTTATTGCGAGAGAATTGGATATCAGTATTGATGCGATCCTGTTTCCCAATATTGTGCGAGGGCATATTTCAAAAACCGCTATGGATTTCTTCGCCGGAAAGAGTGAGGCAGAGGTTCAAAAGTATGTGTCCTTGTGTCAACAAGCAGATAAGCTGAAAACTGATAAATGAGCAGCCGTTTACAAAGATAAGCGGTTGCTTCTTTTTTCGATATATTGTTTGTCTTTTGACCTGCCACAACAAAAATCCCTATGTTCCTGCTATTCTAAGGATAGCAAAACATAGGGATTTTTTAGGGAATATATCGGGAAGAATTCGGTAGTTTTATTTTCTGTTGTAACAAAATCGGTAGCCGACACCCCAAACATTTTTTATCTGGACCGAATCGTCATCGGACAGTTTCTGCCGGAGTGATTTTATATGAGCTTTAACCACCTCATCAACATTATATGCAGTCTGCTCACTCCACAAGAGATCATAAAGCTGATCACAGGTAAATACTTTGTTTGGATTCTCGGCAAACAGAAGCAGCAGGTCAAATTCCTTTCGTGTCAGCATAATTTCCTTTTCGCCAAGGAACGCTTGCCGACTCTCCGGAGAAATACGCAGCCTTCCGGCCACTGTCATTTTGCATGAGCTATTTTCCTCTTTCCGTGTTTGCATGTGTGGCGAATACGCCTGTATGAGGGCTTGCGCTTGCGCAAAGCATTCTTCCATCGAATACGGCCGACACAGATATGCGTGCGCACCTGCCCGCAGAGAATTGAGGCGTTCTTCCGCATCCGCCGTATCGGACCCTAAAACTAAAATGGGAACGCCCTTTACTTTGCGTAGAGCATCCAGAAACCGGTGGTCGTCCTCTGCTGAAAGAGCGACATCTAAAATGGCTAAGCAAAAATCCCTGTGTACAACATGATAAAGTAAATCCGCTATGGTTTTCGGCCATATGACTGCATAACTTCTCGCTTCAAAATAGCTGCTTATCCTCTCTGCCTCGTCTATATTTCTATCCAACAGCAAAATATTGCTCATTCTATAATCACGCTTTCCTCCGCCGGTTACATCCTGTCGTTGCGTCTGCCGAATAAGGTTAAAACATAGAGGAAAAAGCGCAGAAAATAAACGAGAGAAGTCATAAGTGAAGCCAGGTAAGTGAGAGCAGCAGCGGACAGTACTTTCTTTGCTCCCGGCATCTCATCTGTCGTCAGTATTCCTTCCTGCAAAAGCATTTTTCCTGCACGGCGGCTTGCATTGATCTCTACCGGCAGCGTAACTAAAGTAAAAAGGAAGGATGTTCCGTACAAAATCACGCCGATCATTGCGATGTGAAATCCCATCTCAGGATCGGCACTGATCACAAAGGCGTCAAGCAAAAGCCCGATCAACACCAATGGGAATGCCAGCCTTGATCCGAAATTCACTACAGAAACCAGTGCTGTGCGGAATCTGTAAAACCAATAGCCTTCCTGTTTCTGCATGACATGTCCCATTTCGTGGGCAGCAACAGCTACGGATGCCACCGAGCTGTTGCCGTAAGTGCTTTCGGAAAGATTGACAACGCCTCTTCTCGGGTCATAGTGGTCGCTCAGGTTTCCTTTTACACGCCCGACGGATATTCCGTTTACCCGATTCGACCACAATAATTGGGCGACGGTATCATATCCGGTCTTTCCCGAACGGCACCGGACTTTAGAGTATTTTGAAAATGCCGAATGAACCTTTCCGCTTGCAATCGCAGAAAATAAGGTGCAAAACAGCATAGCGGTTATAAACCATATATAATCATTCCAGTACATAGCATTTCTCCGATCTGCGTACTTAAATGCCGGCGACGGAATCTATCGGCATGGACATGACAATCCCCTGCGCCTCACTGTGCATACCGCAGCTTTCTCCGATACACTTCATAAGCGCCACCTTGTTTGCGGACTCCGTCAGAATCAGAACGATTTCCTTTTCGTCCTGGACGCTCAAGCCCCAAAAGTTGGTCACATCCTCATTTCCGATGCGCCGACTGTGAATCACAGTGCCACCTTTGGCACCGGCACCACGAACGGTTTCCATCACATCACCGCTGAAGCCCCGGTTCACGATTGCCGCAACAAGAGAGTATTTTGTTTCAGACATACTGTTTTCTTCCTTTCCTCCGATATTCAATACTTCCTTTCCCGTATTCTGGGCAAGGATACGCAAAATCAGGTTGTTTGCTCCGTTCAGCGGGATCGTAAATGCAATACCGCTGTTTGCCATGTTTAACTGCAGCTCCGAGCGCAACTTATCCATCAGGACATCGGATAGTTCTTTCGGGATCATGCTGATCAAAACGCTTTTATCGATGCTGCCGAGACCGAGCATGTCCATGATCTCGCTGGAGGCGGTGCCTTCGGCATTGAAGCGATATTGCAGCGGCAGTGCACCCTTTTTGAACATTTCCGCTGCCTTCTCGGCAAGCTTTGGCGTGGTGATCAGCGTTAATAGCTGAAAAGATACTTTTTTCTCATGATCCATTTTACTCACCCTCCTCAAGGTCAACGATCGCATCGCAATCGTCGGCAATTTCAGCCGTTCCCGTCGATGTCCTCTTTTCAGTCTTCAGTTTATATACAAGACCCATAAGCTGAATGGCAATCAGCGGTGTCAAAGCAACCAGCGCAACCACGCCGAACGCATCAGTCATCAGATTTCCGCCAAGCGCCTCACAAACGCCGATGCTGAGAGGCAGCAGAAATGTCGAGGTCATCGGGCCGCTGGCGACGCCGCCGGAGTCAAATGCAATACCGATAAAAATATCCGGAACAAAACGGGACAGCACCAGAGCGATGAGGTATCCTGGGATCACAAACCATTGAATAGAGATCCCGGTAAGAACACGAAGCATTGCCAGCCCCACGCTCACGGCTACACCGATCGACATGCAGCGGTTCATCATTTTTACGGAGATAGCGCCGTTTGTAACAGTCTCTACCTGATGGTTCAGCACTTGGATGGCAGGTTCGGCCTTTACGATATAATAACCGATCAGCATACCGATGGGGATCAAAATCCAACGGAAGGACACCCCGGTCAGCTCTTTGCCGAGATAGGAGCCGAGCGGTGCAAAGCCGACATTGGCTCCGCAAAGGAACAGCACCAGACCGATGTATGTATACGCAAAGCCAACGGCAATGCGCTTGATCTGCCGCTTTTGGTAACGGCGGGTCATCATTTGGAAAATCAGAAACACCGCAATGATCGGCAGCAGCGATACAAGGACTTCTTTGGCATACAGCGGTAGACCTTGTGCAAACACACGGGCAACATCCTAGGTGGTGACGACAGTCGCCACATCGGTGAGCGTATACGCAGCCTCAGTCGGTTTGTAGAAACAACCGAGGATCAAAACGGCGAGAATCGGCCCGACACTGGAAAGCGCAACCAATCCGAAGCTGTCGCTGGCTGCATTTTTATCGCTCCGCACAGAGGCAAGCCCGACGCCCATTGCCATAATGAACGGTACGGTCATAGGACCGGTGGTAACGCCGCCCGAATCAAATGCCACAGCCAGAAACTCCTTCGGCACGAACAGCGATATAAGGATGAGCGCCGCATAGCAGATGATCAGCAGCAGGGGCAAGCTGATCTTATAGCGGATACGGACGATTGCCAGCGCAAGAAACAAGCCGACGCCGATTGCTACCGTCATAATCAGCACGGCATTGGGAACGGAGGGCACCTGACCGGCAAGGACCTGCAGATCCGGCTCGGATACGGTAATGATGACGCCCATAACAAAGCCGGTCAGCAAAACCGTTATAAGCTTTTTCATTTTCGAGATCTGCACGCCGACGCCTTCTCCGATCGGCGTCATCGCCATCTCTGCGCCGAGCTGGAAAAATCCCATTCCGACGATCAGCATGACCGCTCCGGTAAGGAACATAACAATGCTGCCAAGCTCCATCGGAACCAAGAAAATACTGAGCATCAGAACAATTCCGGTGATTGGAAGAACGGCGGAGAGTGACTCTTTGATTTTTTCTTTCAGTTTCAGATTCAATTTTGTGCTCTCCTTTTAACAGAGAGTTATTTTTTGCATTCCGCAAGCATCATAATGCCCTCAGCGATGAAAACAATACCGGTAAAGATGAACACCCAGGAGACGGTACCGCCTTGGTTCAGCAGGAGACAGATGCCGGCAGCAAGACCGATGACCGGCTTTGCATAGGTGCGAAGCTTTTGCACAGTACTCATGGAATAGCCATCCGTTTTCAAAGAGGAAACCAAATTCATCAGGCAATAGAGGATCATCAATGCCGCCACAATATAGAGCGTGATACTGACAAGCGTCCATCCGAGCAGCACGGTCACAAGGCCGGCGACAATTTTCACAGTGCCACTTTTACTGTCTTTTTTTGCGGCGTCCAGAATACCCATAACGATCAACGCTGCGCCGAGAACAGTAAATGCAATACTCAGCACGTCCCCTTTCAGCGCAATAAACAGGACACCCACAACGATTGCTGCGATTGCAGTAATCAGCTTATCATTGAATTTCATGCTTCGCACCTCGGTCTATCATATTTTGCCCAGAACGCCTTTACGGCATTTTCATACTTTTCCGGTTCCATAAAGTAGCTCATACCGTGATCGGCACCCGGAACAATCAGCAAATCCTTCGGTGCCGTACAGGCAGTGTAGTTCTCGTAGGTCATCTCTACCGGAACAAAATGGTCATCGGCGCCGTGGACAAGAATAACGGGAACATGGGTATGTTTAAGAGCTTCTACCGTCGAATGCTCCTTTGAGCCGACCTGTATTTTCCGACGACACATCCTGTCGGCAATCGCACTGCGTATGCCGCCGAATCGAATGTGGAGGTTATCCTTAGCAATATGCTCCCATATCGCATTGGCCGATGTAAAACCGCAATCCGCCATGATCCCATGTACGTTGGGCGGCAGCTGCAGTCCGGCAGCCATCAGTACGGTGGTAGCCCCCATGGAAACACCGGCAAGGTAAACAGGAATATCGCTTCCGCAGCGTTCAATCTCCCAATTCAGCCAGTCCAGACAGTCAAAGCGTTCGGTAAGGCCGAAGCCCATATATTCGCCACTGCTGTTATTCTGCCCACGCTGCTCAACATAGAGCACGCTGCAGTTGTTTTTGTACCAGAAATCGGAGATCATCCCAAAATCCCGATGCCACGATGAACGCCATCCGTGGAAAGCAATAATCACTCTTTCCGGCTTTTCGCAGGGAAAATAATGTCCGACGAGCTTTTCTCCGTCATGAGCAATGATTTCAACCGTTTCATTCGGCTGTACGGCAAGGCTTTCAGAGGCACTCTCCATCCGGTTTGTGAACTCGTCGCTGCTTTTCTCTCCGGAGATACGCTTATCTGCTTTTTCCATCACCTTTGGCATTTCCCGATCAAGTGCTGTATCGATCAGGGCTTTTATTGTGACATATGCGGACAGCGATGCAACGGCAGCTGTTCCGGCTGCGATTCCTGCCGCTGTTACGATTTTCTTTGTATTCTTTTTCATACTACAACTTCCTTTCTGCTAAGGGATATCTTTAGTGCGCCGATTAAGACAGACGCACCTCCGGATTCGGATCATTCACAACAGATACCGGAAGAGGCCGGTGAGGAGTCGTAAAAGGAAATAACCGGCTTTCTTATAAAACGGCATTTCTCCTTGAAAATCCGGCCCTTCGTTCTCTGTTCCATCGGGCAGCACATGTCTGCTTTGCTCTGCCTTGACAGATGCGTTTTCCCGTAGGCATTGATTCAGCTCCGGGCAGTCGATCACCAGCATGAGCTCCGTGTCCAGATAGGTGCTTCTCAGGTCAAGATTATAGGAGCCGATCATACTGATGTGATCGTCCACCAAAATCGTTTTGGTATGCAGGGACTGCCCGCAGGACACTTCAAAGACCTCACTGCCGGTTGCAAGAATGTTTTTCTTCTCGTTCAGGTAGTCTGTGCAGCCAAAGGGGTTTGCTCCGCTTTCAATGGCATTGGTCATGATTTGGACCCGGCGACCGCCCTCACAGAAGCCTGCCAGTGTTTCATACATACCGTTATTGCAGATAATATAAGGAGTCTCAATCAAAATGCTTTCGCCGTTCTTCATGATGCCGCTCAATTGCTCCCAGAGTACAGGTGCTTTGTTTTCCGGCGAGGTTGGGTTGGAGAGAAGTGTGATACTTTTGGCTTCCAGCGTCTCTCTTTCCAAATCCACCGGCAAATAAGCCTCGGCATACGATCCCTGTAGTTCTGTATAATGCGTTCGGAGCGTTTCCTGTGCCTTTTGGAGGTTTCTCCGGTTGCCGGAGATTTCCTTGTTACAGGGCAAATCCCATATCTTCGCAAAATATGCTGTCAAGGCCTCGGTCGAGCTGTTCGTCCCATCAGAGCAGACCAAAACTTCTCTGTCAATGTTGCGGTCTTCCTTGTCCTTATATTCTCCGAGGAACAAATCGTTTGTGTTTCTTCCGCCTAATAGGTATTGCTTTCCATCCACGATCAGGTATTTGTCGTGCAGGCGGTAATTGATTTTCCAAGGAGTCATAAGATTGATGGGGTTATACAGCTTGATTTGTACATTCGTATTAGCCGCCAATGCACCGATCAGCCTGTTGCAGCGCAAATACATATCTCCGGAAATTCCGTCAACGAGTATTTTGATATTCACCCCACGCTCGGCAGCCTCATTCAAGGCCGCTATCATATCTTTCCCGCTGTTATCCACCCGAAAATCGAATGTTGACAGAATGATCTCGTTTTCGGCCCTGTCTATCAGTCGAAGACGCCAGATAAGCGCTTCACGGTTATCGTCAATACACAGAACCCGTTCTGTCACACCTGTACCGGCGAACTCGGCTCCTTCGAGCTCTATCGGTTCTTTTTGGAATATCGGCGGGACGATCAGGCTGATCAGTATGTAAAGCACAAACAGAATAGCCAAGGCCTTTATACCCTTAAAGATAACGTTTTTCATCAGCACCTTTCCTTTTATTCAGATTTGCAGAAATTATAATGTCCTTTTCTAAACTGAAACGAAACAAAAGGGAATTTGCTCAGGATCATAGTATTCCCGTTTGGATCTGAGAGAACGAGCATAATAAAAGAACGGCGCAGCCTTTTTTCGGCTGCGCCGTAACCATATCATTTGTTGAAGTGCTCAGTCAGATTTTTGGATGAGGTCGTTTTTCTTTAGCTTCCGCACAGCCAAACGGTGTTCAATATTCTCATGCAGTAATTGTGAGATCACCGCCATCAACGGGATAAAGAAGATGATACCTAAAACGCCAAACATCTTCCCGCCCAAAAGGACGGCGAGCAAGGTCCAAAACGGAGATAGCCCGACACTGCTTCCCACAACATGAGGGTAAATAAATTGGTTTTCAACGAACTGTGCCGCCTGATAGACGATCAGGCATAGGATCACCTTGTTTGGCTCAGCCAGCAAAGTCAGCAACATACCGATTGCACAGGACAAGAACGCTCCAATGTATGGTACAAAGGCAAAAGCTGCGGTCAAAACCGCCGTCAGCCCGGCATAAGGGATCCGGAATATAGAAAACGAAAGGAAAATCAGCGTACCAAGTATCAGCACCTCTACACATTGACCTGAAAGAAATTTGGCATAGGTATCGTGAGACAGCTTTGCGATATGGCAGACCTTATCTGCGACAGATTCTTTGCAATAAGCGTACAGCGCCCGTCTTGTTTGTTTGCCAAGTTCCTGCTTTCCAACCAGAACATAAAACATGATCACGAGCGAAACGGCTGCGTTGACAACAGTAGATATTGTAGAGCCGGCAACACTGACAACGGAGCCTATTACTACGCCTGCTCCGTTCATTGCCTTCTCGGCAATGGTTTTCCAATCCAACTTGTTGAGATATGCGCTGATCTCAGCGGTATCAAAGCCATAATTGCGCAGCACCGCTGCCCAGTCGGGCCACTTTTCTTTAATAAGAGAAATGATACTTTTTACGGAGGCTATGAGCTGAGGAATCGCAATGACACATAGTAGCACGATAATAGCGACTAAAAGCAACAATGTAATAATCAAACTTAAAACATTGATTGTGCGCTCGCTTGCTTTGGGCATAAGGCGAGAAAGACGCTTGCCGATCCCGCGCATCGGAACGCTCAGGATAAACGCCATGAGCAACCCTGCAAATACAGGGGTGAGCAATTCCGCACACACATGTAAAAAGTCCGAAATATAGTTCAAGTTGTTTAATGCTGTGAATAGAGCAACGCCGAAAGCAATCAAGCCAAGCTGTTGCTTAAATTTTTTATCCATATCTATTTCTCCACTGCAGAGGTCTGAGCTGATGCTTCTTTCTTTCCGTAACCCAGCCACCAGCCCAAAGCGCACACAGGCAATGCAGCTATGACATCCACAGCAGAATGTTGTTTCATAAAAACAGTCGAAAGGCTGATGCATACTGCGATGATGCCGAACACGATCTTCCATGCAACATTTTGAAAGCGTTTGCAATCCCACAGGGCAAACATAGCGGCAAACGAGCCGATAACATGGAGAGAAGGACAGACATTCGTGTTGGTGTCAAATGAATAAAACCCCGTTATAAAATCAGTAAGTATATTGGGTTCATCGAAATGCTCCGGTCGTAATTCCTGGCAGGTCGGAAATACGATGTAAATAAGCAATGTGATGCCGTATGTAACGATAACAAAGTGCATCATTCTTCGGAAGGCTCTTGTGTCAAAGAAAAAGGTATAGATAAGTGCTCCGATGAGAAAAACAAACCACAGAAGATACGGGATCAGCGCCCATTCCCAGAATGGGATCAAGTCGTCCAGCGCACAGTGTACAACGTAATAATGTCTTTCCGGCTGAAACCGTTCAAGAAACATAAACATCAATCCGAAAAACGGCCAAAACAGCAGCAACTTAACATGTGAAAACTCCGGCGTATTCATTTTTTTGAAACGAAACTGGCGGTAGTCCACCTCCGGTTTGATTTTTTTCGTGCTTCTTTGCATAACATTCCATCCATTCGTAACGTGCGGCAAAAGCGAGATAAGGGTTTACGGTGCTATCGTCGTTAGTAGCTGCTCCTCATATCGTGGTAAGTTCCGAATTTGCATATTGCGCTGTTGCTTTAAGAGTAATTTTTGTAAGCGAGGCCGGTTGAAACGCTGTACCACAATAAATGGCAAATTGCCGAGCAAAATGTAAACGGCCGTCATGCAAATACCTCCTATACCAGGCCAGAACCATAGCATTGCAAGCCCTGCAATCGATAAGATACCGTGTGTCCACTCTGCAACACAGGTTTCTTGGATCATTCTGGGCAAATCGGAAAGCGTTTGTCGCTTTAGCTTTTTTGCCGGCATGATATTTGTAAAAATACGGCTCATATCCGGCACCTTTGCCTGCCACTGCTTCACACGCAGCGCTTTCCATATTGCTTGTTCATATGAATAGCACCGCCACGGGAAATGATCCGCTTTGAACCAAGACTTTGGTACTAACCGTCCGACTAAAAAAAACACAACACCCAAGGCCGCTATGTAAAGCAAGCAACGCAAAAAATGTTTCATAAGTTTGATACCTCTTTGATTTGCATAGCGGCCGTTGGAAATGCTGAATTACTTCTGTGGCTGGCCGCTTATCGCAGCAAGAAGCATTTGGGCACATGCCTCCGTGGACACGCCGGATGTATTCAGCAGAATATCGTAATTGCTCTTATCTGCCCACTCCTTCTGTGTCCAGAAGCGGAAATAGTTTTTCCGATCCCTATCCTTTTTCTGCATCAGATATTTTGCGTCAGTCTCCGAAACATTTTCCGTTCGGATAATGCGTTCCACCCTTTTCTCGGTATCGGATGAATAAATAAATGATTTCAGAACACGAGGGCTTTCCCCGAGGATCACCGTGGAGCATCTGCCAATAAAAACAGCAGGGCCTTTCAGCTCGATGTTTACCATTGTCCGACGAATTCCCTCGAACAGCTCATAGACTGTGTTCTTCCGGTTACGTGCGTAGTCCGAAAAAGCAGCAATGTCATACAGAAAGCTACCTGTACGCTGCTCGTCGTAGGTTTTCAGCAGTTCGATAGATACACCCTGGGCTTCAGCGGCTTTGATCAGCAACTCACCGTCATAGTAAGGTATTCCTGCCAATTCGGCAACACGCATACCGATCTCACGGCCGCCGCTTCCGAATTCTCTTTCGATTGCCAAGGATTTCATGGTTGTCTCTCCCTTCTGATTAAGATGCTTTGCCAAACTGGCTGTTGTATAGGTCAGCATAGAAACCGCCCTGTGCCAGCAGTTCCTCATGCGTGCCCTGTTCGATGATGTCGCCTTCCTTCATCACAAGGATCAGGTCAGCGTTTTTAATGGTAGAAAGCCGATGAGCGATCACGAAGCTGGTTCTGTGCTCTGTCAGCGTATCCATAGCCTTCTGCGTCATCAGCTCCGTCCGTGTATCGACCGAGCTGGTCGCTTCGTCCAGGATCATCATTGGGCTGTTTTTGATCATGGCACGAGCAATGGTAAAGAGCTGCTTTTGCCCTGCGGAAATGACCACATTTTCTCCAAGCACGGTATCAAAGCCATTCGGAAGCGTCTCGATAAAGTGATAGATCCCACACGCACGGCAGGCCTTTTCAAGTTCTTCGTCCGTAACCCCTGTTTTGTTGTAAACGAGATTTTCACGCACGGTTCCGTCAAACAGCCAGGTGTCCTGCAGCACCATGCCAAACAGCTCGTGGATGTTTTCTCGTGTCAAATCGGAGGTAGAAATACCGTCAATGCGGATATCGCCGCCGACCAGATCAAAGAACCGCATCAAAAGGTTGACCATTGTTGTCTTACCGGCACCTGTAGGACCGACGATAGCGACTTTCTGCCCCGGCTTGATGTGAGCAGAAAAATCTTTGATAATGATTTTGTCCGGATTATCCGGATAGCTGAAGCGAACATGGTCGAATTCGACCTCGCCATGCACCTCGGTCAATTTCTCGGTCTTATAGCTTTCATCCGAAAGTTCTTCCTCCTGCAGGAAGTCGAATATCCGATCTCCGGCGGCAGCTGCCGTCTGCATCTGCGTCATACCCTGTGCCAGTGTGCTGAGCGGGGAGGTAAACAAGCGGACAAACATGATAAATGCCGTGATTACGCCAAAGGTGATCTGCCCATCCATAACCAAAGCCGCACCGATCACACAGACCGCTACATAACCGAGATTGCCGATCACATTCATCAGCGGCTGCATAACGCCGGATAGAAACTGACTTTTCCGGTTTGCATCGTAAACCGCACGGTTCATCCCGGCAAAGTTCTTTTTGATCTCGTTGTTGGCACGGGAAATGCGTACAACATCATGGCCGGAGTACATTTCCTCCACATAGCCGTTGAGCTTACCGAGACTCTGCTGACGGGCGACGAAGTATTTTTGAGAACGGGACATGATTACCGCCATTACAACGAATCCAATCAGCGTAATGGCGATCGCTGCAAGCGCCATTCGCCACTCCGTCACAAGCATCATAATCAGGCAGCCTACGAATTGGGCAACTGCACTGATCATCGACGGAAGGCTGTTGGAAAGTGCCTGCTGAAGCGTGCTGACATCATTTGTCACACGGCTCAGAATATCGCCGTGCGAGATTTTCCCAAAGCACTTCATAGGGACCTTATTGATTTTATCGGAAAGATCCCGCCGCATTTTCTTGGACAGATCCAGCGTAACGGTAGCCATGATATATTGCTCAATATATCCGCACACTTCACCGATCAGATAGATCGCCAGCAGGACGCCTCCCACCTTTGCAACGGCAGAAAGGTCAATGCCGGTCATCAGTCCGTCTGAGATCAGATCCGTGATACGACTAAGCTGGTTTGGCCCGATGATCGTCAAGACAGCGCCGATCATGGAAAACACAAACGCAATGATCATTGGCAGCCGCAATTTTGAAGAATAGGTAAACAGTTCTTTCAGAACGCCCTTTATTCCTCGTTTACTTTTTTCGGGCACGCCTGTTCGGCGCCCCATCATTTGATTTCCGTTCATTTACAGAGCACCTCCTTATGCGCCCAGTTCTTCGGCGGACAACTGCGACATGGCAATTTCTCGATAGACAGCACAATTCTTTATCAGTTCCTCATGCGTACCGATCCCAACGGCCTTGCCTTCATCCAGAACGACGATCTTATCGGCGTTGCGGATCGTACCGATTCTCTGGGCAACGATCATGCAGGTAACGCCGCCGAGCTTTTCGGCAAGACCTTTTCGCAGCGCTGCATCGGTTTTGTAGTCCAATGCGGAGAAGGAGTCATCGAAAATCAAAATCTCGGGATTTCTCGCCAACGCACGGGCGATTGCCAAACGCTGCTTCTGTCCGCCGGAAACATTGGATCCGCCCTGTGAAATCGGTGCATCTAATTTGCCGGGCAGTTTTTCGACAAATTCACTTGCCTGGGCAAGTTCCAAGGCTTTCTGTGCGTTTTCGTCGGTAGGAACTGCGGCGCTTTCACCGAACAGCACATTATCCCGGATGTCACCGGCAAACAGAACCGCTTTCTGCGTTACATATCCGATACGGTCGTAAAGGGCGTCGAAGGTGTATTCTTTTATATCCTTTCCGTCGATCAGGACCGTGCCGGAGGTCGTGTCGTAAAAGCGAGCTGCCAGGCTGATGAGCGTTGTTTTACCGCTGCCGGTCGCACCGATAAATGCAATGGTTTCACCTTTATTCACCTTAAAGCTGATGTTTTCCAATACATCCTTATCCGAGGTGGGATAGTGGAAGGAAACATCCTTGAACTCGACTGTGCCCACTTCGGGAGCGTTGTCCGATTTTCCTTCCCGTAAGGTGATTTTTGCATTCAGCACCTCATTGATACGCCCGGCAGAAACCTGGGCCGAAGGGAAGAACATTACAATCATGACCATCATCATAATGGACATGATGACATAGGTTGCATAGGTGCCGAATACCATAATGTCACCGAATGTTGCGATCCTCGCTGCGACATCTGTAAGTGCGACCTTTTCCACGATAGATGCGCCTACCCAATAGACGGTCAATGCCAAAGTATTCATAGCGAACGAGACAGCCGGCATAAGCATCGCAAATCCGTGCTGATTGAACAGCTGCGTTCTCATCAGTTCGTCGTTGGCCTGCTCAAATTTTTCCGCTTGATATTTCTCGGCATTATAAGCGTGCACCACATTGATGCCCGTCAGATTTTCACGGGATACACGGTTGATGTTATCCGTCAATTTCTGCACACGGCGGACACGCGGCACGATCACCGCAATGACGATTGCCATCATGGCAAGCAGCGCCACGACAAAGCCGGCGGTGATAACAGACAGCGTCCAGCTTTTGTTGATGATCTTTATGACCGCCCAAATCGCCATGATCGGAGATTTGATCATAATTTGCAGGCCCATTGCCACAAGCATCTGGATCTGCGTGATGTCATTCGTCGTGCGGTTGATCAGGCTCGGAACAGAAAACTGCTGCATTTCATACTGACCGAAATCCGCCACCTGATTAAACACCTTTTCACGGATTGTATAGCTGAAGCCTGCGGCAGTCTGCGCTGCCAAGTATCCGCAAATTACCGCAAGCAGAGCGCTTGCGAGCGTGCAGCCGAGCATTTCAAGCCCTGTTTGCCAGATGTCACTCATTGCGCTGCCAGGGGTCTTGATAAGTACTGTCAGGTCGCTCATATAGTCCGGCAGGCGCAGATCAAAATAGATCTGACCCAATACCAGAATGGCGCAAAGCCCGGCAGTCAGCCACTCCTTGCGTTTCATTTTCTTTAATAGCTCAAACATATTGGTTTGCTCCCATAATCTTTGTTGTTTATAATACCGTTAAGTTCGATACTTTGCCATCAGTTCCTTAAACAATTCCTGCGTCGAGGGCGGCGTATAGGTAATAGCGTTGGCCCCGGCCACGATTGTCTCATAGATGCTTTCGTTGGTTTTCCCACCGGATGCAACCAGCGGAACATTCGGAAACTCCGAGCGGATTTTTCGTACAACATTCGGAGTCTCTTTTCCGCAGGCGATATTTAAGATCGCAGCGCCATGCTGCAAACGGCTGGCAATGTCCGTGCCCTCATGCGTCACCGTGATAATCACCGGAATATCTACGGCGTTGCTTACAGCCAGAAGATTCAGATCGGAAATCGGTGCATTCAGCACAACTCCCATAGCACCTTGCGACTCCACGTCCTTCGCCAAGGATACCGTCCTTATTCCCTTGGTCGTCCCGCCACCAACGCCGCAGAACACCGGGATATAAGAGGAGCGAATGATTGCATCGCTGATCGCTTGCTGCGGAGTAAAGGGATAGACCGCAAACACGGCATCGGCGTCACAATTCCGAATAATTGCAAGATCGGTGGTAAAGACAAAGCTTTTGATCCTGCGTCCGTTGATGATAATTCCGCTGGCTTGGAAAACCGCCTCCGGGATCTTCAGAATATGCTGCCGCAAACGGCTGCCGATCTGAGGGATCTGCTCCTTTTTCATTTCTTCCATACTGCATCTCCTGTATTACCAGTCGGAGTTTCTGCGGGCAAAAGCCGCAATAATGCTTTCGATGCCGAACAGGATCAGATAGATTGCCACCATATAGCAGATCGCTCTGAGCGTTACAAAGGAAAGCGCCGGACTAAAGATCATCACAAATCCGAGCACAAGCCCGAGAATGTTCAGAATCAGTGAGAAATAGTAATAAAACGGATTTCCAATCAAACGAATCAGGTTTGTCCTTGTCAGCTCGGATATGCAGTGGGCGATAAACCAAATCGGGAGAAGAATCGTCAGTGCCCATTTCCCGACATTGGGATTGGCGATCAGCATCACGCCGCACATAACGCTTAAAATCCCAGAGATCAACGACAGCATCGGACCGAAGCCGATAAAGCGGGAAAGCCGGGCATATACCACGAGATCTTCAATGCCCATCACAATGGCGATCACGCCGTAAATAACGACCGCTCCCGTCAGCATGCTTTCCGGGCGGATAAAGGCAAAGATGCCAAGCAGGATCAGGAGCACGCCGACGATCAATTCGCTCCATCCAAAGCCGTTTTTTCTTTTCATACCGCATTCCCATCCTTTCTGTTCAAAATCGTCATGAATTCGCTGCCCGTAATGGTCTCTTTCTCGTAAAGATAGCTTGCAAGTTCATCCAACTTCTTGCGATTGTCTGCCAGCAGACGGCGAGCCTTTTCATGCTGCTTTTTGACAGTCTCCACGACCTTCTGATCGATTTCTTTTTGTGTATCCGCCGAGCAGGCAAGCGAGGTATCGCCGCCGAGGTACTGGTTGCTGACCGTCTCCATCGCAACCATATCGAATTCATCGGTCATACCGTAGCGGGTAATCATCGCACGGGCAAGTTTGGTTGCTTGCTCGATGTCATTAGAGGCACCGGTTGTAATCTGCCCGAATACGATCTCCTCCGCCGCACGGCCACCGGTCAGCGTGGCAATTTTGTTTTCCAGTTCTTCCTTGGTCATCAGAACCTTATCGTTCTGCTCGACCTGCATGGTGTAGCCCAGTGCGCCGGAGGTTCTGGGGATGATCGTGATCTTCTGCACCGGTGCGGAAGCCGTCTGCAAAGCAGCGACCAGCGCATGGCCAATCTCATGGTAGGCGACGACCTTCTTTTCATCATCGGTCATGATGGCGTTTTTCTTCTGATAGCCGGCGATGACGACCTCAATGCTTTCCTCCAGGTCTGCCTGCTCTACGACTGTGCGCCCACTGCGCACCGCACGGAGGGCAGCTTCGTTGATGATGTTCGCAAGCTCTGCGCCGGAGGTTCCGGAGGCCATACGGGCGATGGTATGGAAGTCCACATTGTCCGCCGTTTTGATCTTCTTCGCATGGACCTTGAGGATGGCTTCACGACCTGCGAGGTCAGGCAACTCCACGGGAACACGGCGGTCAAAGCGGCCGGGGCGGGTCAGCGCCGGGTCAAGGGACTCCGGGCGGTTGGTCGCCGCCAGAATGATGACGCCGTTGTTGCCTTCAAAGCCGTCCATCTCGGTCAGAAGCTGGTTAAGCGTCTGTTCACGCTCATCGTTGCCGCCTATCTGACCATCGCGCTTTTTACCGATGGCATCGATCTCATCGATAAAGACGATACAGGGCGCTTTTTCCTTGGCCTGCTTGAACAGGTCACGCACTTTTGATGCACCCATACCGACGAACATCTCCACAAATTCCGAGCCGGACATGGAGAAAAACGGAACACCGGCTTCGCCTGCAACAGCCTTAGCCAGCATCGTTTTGCCGGTACCCGGAGGGCCTACAAGCAATACGCCCTTGGGCATAGATGCGCCGACATCGGAATACTTCTTGGGATTATGTAGGTAATCGACGATTTCGGCAAGATTTTCCTTTGCTTCATCCTCACCAGCGACATCGGCAAAACGGATGCCGTCCGTGGACGGAACGTAGACCTTGGCATTGCTTTTTCCCATACCGAACGCCATCGCATTTGGGCCGCCTGCCTGGGACATCATTTTCTTCGCCATATACTGTCCGAGGGCAGCAAAGATCAGGATCGGCAGAATAAATGTCAGGAAAAAGCTGAGCAGCGGAGACATGCCTTTTTCAATATTCCGTGTGAATTTAGCTCCCGATGCATACAGCCGCTCGGTCAGGGTGGGGTCGTTCATTTCGCCGGTCTTGTAGATCTGGGTATTGTCCTTGTCTGTGAATACGATCTCGGAATCGGCAACCTCTACGCTGCCGATATCTTTATCCTCGATCATCTTCATAAAGGTACCGTAATCAACCTCTTTCACTCTGGCATTTGCAAGCAACGGAGAGATGACCATGTTGAAAACCAGAATGACCAACAAAACAATGCCGTAATAATAGATCAGGGGTTTTCTCGGTGACTTAACTTCTTTCATACTTACCCGACTCCTTTTCGTTCATTGTGGTGAGTATACTGTCCATTTCTAAACTGAAACGAAACAAACCGGAGAAAAAACTCCGTTTTGCTTCATTTCGTCAGCCATCGAGACCTATGTTTTTCTTTGCTGTGGACAGCATAAGCTTGATGCGGTTCAGCTGATTGACCTCGCTGGCACCGGGGTCATAATCCACCGCAGCAATATTGCTTTGCGGGTATGCTTTTTTCAGCGCTTTGATCACGCCCTTGCCTACAACATGGTTTGGAAGACACGCAAACGGCTGAATACAAACTACATTCGGCGTGCCATGTGTGATCAGTTCGATCATTTCTCCGGCTAAGAACCACCCCTCACCGTATTGATTGCCCAAAGACAAAAAGGGTTTTGTCATTTCAGCAATCCGGTAAACAGACAATGGGGCCTCAAACCGTTTGCTTTCGTTCAGCGCATCAGTTGCCGGTTTGCGCAGAGCGGCAATCAGCCTTATTGCCGCCTTGGATACGATGACCGAAGATTTTTTGGTGCCGAGGTATTCCGCCTTGTATTGGGAGCCGAAAACACAGTAATTGAAGAAGTCCAGCAGATCCGGAACAACAACCTCGGCACCTTCCCGTTCCAGCAGTTCCACCAAGTGGTTGTTTGCCAGCGGCATATACTTCACAAGGATCTCACCGACAATGCCGACCCTCGGCTTACGGATCGTTTCATCGATGGGGAAGCTGTCAAACGCATTGACGATTCCACGGCATACTTCCTTATAGGTGTACTGCGTTTTTGAATTTATGAGTGAGTCGATGCAAATATCCTGCCACTTTTTATGGAGCGCATCGGCAGAACCGGGTATGACCTCATACGGTCGCACACGGTACAGGCAGCGCATAAAAAGATCTCCGTAGACGATCGTTTTTGCGGCATCCGTGACTAAACCGGCGGACAGGCTGAAACCCTCATTTTTCTCCATCCCGTTGGCGTTCAGGGAAATGACCGGAATATGGGAGTATCCGGCCTTATCCAAGGCGCGGCGAATGAAGGATACATAGTTGCTGGCACGACAGCATCCGCCGGTCTGTGTCATAACGATTGCCAAACGGTCGGTATCATATTTGCCGGAAAGTACGGCATCCATAAATTGTCCGACCACCGTAATAGAAGGATAGCAGGCATCGTTATTGACATATTTGAGTCCCATATTCACAGCACTGCGATTGTCATTGTCCAGAACAACCAGGTTATATCCGTGCTTGCGGAACACGGGCTCCAAAATATCAAAATGGATCGGACTCATTTGCGGCGCAAGAATGGTATACCCCTTTTCCCGCATTTCTTTGGTGAACTCTGTTCGGTGATACGCCACAGGCTTTGCCGTCGCCCTGCTTTGATCCTGCTTTCGCATAGCCATAGCAGAGAGCAAGCTGCGGATTCGGATACGGACAGCGCCGAGATTGGCGACCTCGTCGATCTTCAAAAGCGTATACAGCTTGCCGGAAGCCTCCAGAATCTCGCTTACCTGATCTGTCGTTACGGCATCAAGTCCGCATCCGAAAGAATTGAGCTGAATCATCTCCAATTTATCATGTTGGCAGACAAATTCCGCTGCATTGTACAGCCGGGAATGATATACCCACTGATCCACAACACGCAAGGGCCGGGACGGCTCAAAATCGATGGGAAGACTATCCTCAGTAAAAACCGTCAGACCGTAGGAGGCAATCAGTTCCGGGATCCCGTGGTTGATTTCGGGGTCGATATGATACGGCCGCCCCGCCAGCACGATTCCGCACTCGCCGTTATGCTTCATCTGATTGAGCAGGCGCTTGCCTTCCGTACGAATATCTGCCTTGACCCGCTGTTGTTCTGCCCATGCCGCTTTTACTGCCGCATGCACCTCCGGTGCGGGAATATTCCATTCCTCACGGCAGAGCTTTACCATGCGGTCAGCAACCGTCTTTTCATCGGTAAACGCCATAAATGGGCGTATGTAGCGCACGGCTCCATTGGTAACGGCTTCCACATTGTTTTTGATGTTTTCAGGATATGAAACAACAATGGGGCAATTAAAATGGTTCTGTGCTCCCAGCGTTTCCTGGTGTTCGTAGAATACGCAGGGGTGAAAGATCGTTTTGATGCCTTGGTTGATGAGCCACTGTACATGGCCGTGCGCCAGCTTTGCGGGGTAACATTCCGATTCGGATGGGATTGACTCCATCCCAAGCTCGTAGATCTTTCGGCTTGAAAAGGGGGATAAGATGACCCGGAAATGCAGCTGTTTGAAAAAGGTTGCCCAAAACGGGTAGTTTTCATATAGGTTCAGCACCCGGGGAATACCGATCGTCCCCCGTGCGGCAGCTGACTCTGCAAGCGGCTCATAGCCAAATATGCATCGGCGCTTGAATTCAACCATATTGGGTGCAGCTTTTTTCCGCTCGGCATTGCCGACCATCTTTTCACAGCGATTTCCTGTGATGTGGCGGCGCTCTCCGTCAAAAACATTTACCGTCAGCATACAATGGTTGGCACAGCCGCCGCAGCGTCTTGTGAAAGAGGAATAGGTCAGCGCCTCGATCTGCTCCAGTGAAAGCATCTTAGTCGGTGTCGGTGCTCCGGTGTAATTGCGTCTGGCGATCAATGCGGCACCGAAAGCACCCATCACGCCGGAAATATCCGGGCAAATCACTTCTGCACCGGCAATTTCTTCAAACGCCCGCAAGACAGCCTTGTTATGAAAAGTACCGCCCTGCACGACGATATGGCTGCCAAGCTCCTCCGCCGAGGACAGCTTGATGACCTTATACAAAGCGTTTTTGATCACGGAATAGGCAAGGCCGGCGGAAATATCCGAAACCGAGGCACCTTCTTTTTGTGCCTGCTTGACATTGGAATTCATGAAAACCGTGCACCGGGTACCGAGGTCAACCGGGTGTTCGGCAAATAGTGCGGTTTGTGCGAACTCTTCTGCAGTATATCCTAAAGAGTTTGCAAAGTTTTCAATAAAGGAACCGCAGCCAGAGGAGCAGGCTTCGTTAAGCATGATACTGTCCACAGCACCGTTTTTCAGACGGATACATTTCATATCCTGACCGCCAATGTCCAGCACACAGTCCACTTTTGGATCGAAGAAAGAAGCGGCCGTACAGTGAGCAATCGTTTCCACTTCTCCGTCATCCAGAGAAAAGGCAGCCTGCAGCAGTGCCTCTCCGTAGCCGGTAGAGCACGCCCGGACGATTTTTGCATTCCCCGGCATTAGCGTTTGCAGTTCGTGGATACCCTTTTTTGCCGCCTCGATTGGGTTGCCGTTGTTGTTCGTGTAGTAAGAATACAGCAGTTCACCGTTTTCCCCGATCAGCGCCATCTTGGTTGTCGTAGAACCAGCGTCGATTCCCAGATAGCAGTTCCCTCGATAGGCGGAAAGCTCACCACGGGCAACGGAAGCCCGAGCGTGTCTGCAGCAGAACTGCTCATATTCTGCGTGACTTTCAAATAGAGCCGGAAGCCGGGGCATTTCAAAAGAGATCGAGACGCCGTTTTTCAGACGCTCGATCAGGGTGTCGATTGGGACAGTGTCTTTTTCCGTGCTTTCCATTGCAGCGCCCATGGCGGCAAACAGATGGGAGTGATCCGGATCAACAGTCGTTTCCGCTGTCAAACCAAGAGTCCGTACAAATGCCTTTTTCAGTTCCGGCAGAAAATGCAGCGGACCTCCGAGAAATGCCACGCATCCCCGGATCGGCTTTCCGCAGGCAAGACCGGAGATCGTCTGGTTCACGACTGCCTGAAAAATAGATGCTGCAAGGTCCGCTTTGGTTGCCCCTTCATTGATCAAGGGCTGAATATCTGTTTTCGCAAATACGCCGCAGCGTGCTGCGATCGGGTAGATCTGCTTGTACTGCTCAGCCTCTCTATTCAGTCCGGCGGCATCCGTTTGCAGCAGCGATGCCATTTGATCGATGAAAGAGCCGGTTCCGCCGGCGCAGACACCGTTCATTCGCTCCTCTAATCCGCCGGTAAAGTATATGATCTTAGCATCCTCGCCGCCAAGTTCAATCGCCACATCCGTCTGCGGCGCACATTTTTTCAGGGCTGTAGCGACGGCAACGACCTCCTGGACAAAGGAAATATCCAACGCTTTCCCCAGATTGATCGCACCGGAGCCGGTAATGCAAACCTGCAGTTCACATTCCCCAACAGATTTCTTGGCTTCTTCCAACAAAGTGGATAGGGTTTCCTGCGTGTGGGCCTGATGCCGTCTGTATTCTCCGTAAAGGATCTCATCGGCGTCATCAAGTACCACAAGCTTTACGGTCGTGGAGCCGATGTCGATCCCGACACGGTATTTTTTCATAGATGATTCCTCCTGCGCTTATAAAAAGAAGCCGCCTGCGTATGTGCAGAAAAGATAAGTAAACGGAACGGCAAATAAATGACTGTCAAACCTGTCCAGTATACCGCCGTGTCCCGGCAGCAGATTGCCATAGTCTTTGATGCCGCAAATACGTTTGATCACTGACATAGACAGATCACCGAACTGGCCGACAACGGAGGTCATAAGCGCCCAAAGTGCCAGCGTTCCGTAATTTACTTCAATCTTTACAAATTTCTCAACAACGATCCCGCCAAGCAGTGCCAATAGCACCCCGAACAATAGGCCGCCAAGGGAGCCTTCTATGGTCTTATTTGGGCTTACCTTCGGCATTAGCTTATGCCGTCCCAAACCTCGCCCGATCAGATAGGCGGCGACATCCGTGACAAAGCACAATGTGACAGCAAAAATCAGATAATACAGTCCGCTATTCAGGCTTCTCAGCTCCGGAATGGCTTTAAAGAGCACAATGATCAGGAGCACAATGAAAAATGCCTTGACGGGAGAGTCCAAGCTGCAATGTTTTTGCCGTATCATCAGCCAAATGGATGCTACAGTTGCAAAAATAAATGCCACCGTCAGTACGATCTCGGAACGGGGAATGTGTACGAAAGCAGCCAAAACGGCAATGAGCATAGAAACAGTAAACATCACTTCATTTTCGATTGTGCCGGTTGCGCGGTATATTTCATACACCGAAAAGGCGCAAAGGATGGCGGTAGCCACCAAAATGACCGCCGGTATGTAAGAATAGAATAGGATTAAGTAAACGGCGGCTGTTATAAACGCACCGGTTATCGTTCGCTTGAGTATGGTTGTGACCCCTCGTAATAAAACTACTGTATTATTTATCTTTTATACTATCGAGCAACATATTCCGTATTTCTGCGCCGATCGTATGTGTGGTTCCGTTTTCCACATCGCTTGCAGGAATCACCTGCACGATGTCCAAATATACATCGGAATGCCGGCGTAGGACATTCTTATGGATCTGTTCCGTTCCCCTGATGGACATAACGACAATCGGTGTGCCGGCCTTTTTGGCAATGTGGAAAACACCGTCGTGAAACGGGAGCAATTCTCCGGTTTTGCTTCGGGTGCCCTCCGGATATACACCGATAGAGACCTCGCCGCTCTGAAGCAGATCAGAAGCTTTATTGATCGTCCTCAATGCCTTTCGCGGGTTCTCCCGGTCGATCGGCATAAAGCAGCATTTCCGAATAATTCGTCCGAAAAACGGAATCTTAAAATTCTCGCCTTTTGAGATAAACGCAATATCCCACGGTTTCAGCACAAGCCACTCAATGATCGGGTCAAAATTGGAGCGATGGTTTCCGACAAACATCAGCTTTTGATTCTTAGGTATCTTCTCCAGTCCGCTTGTATATACTCTGATTCGCAGCACCTTCAAAGCAGCGGCAGAAGCGCTGTAAGCAGTGTGCGGTAAAAACGGCTGTTTTTCTCATATTCTTTTTTCGGATCGACGCATAGGCTGCAAATTGCAAGGAAGCAAATATAGAGCAGCAGGACGGCGAGAATGCCAAGCAGTATGTAAACAACAACCATTTTATCCCTCCTTGGATCTGTGGTTTGCTGATTCAGTTCGTGCGGAACAGATTCAGGTAAAACCGTATGTACAGCGTAAGGGACATAAGCATAACGCAAATGCAAATTCCGATCAGAACATTTGCCACCGTTTCCGATATACTCGGGAACAAGATAAGGCACGTCATAACCAGATACAGAACCACGGTGTTGAGCTTGCCATACCATTTTGCGCTGTTAACAACATCTTTCTTTTGAATTGCCATATACCCGAGCACGGCCATAATGATCTCCTTGACCACAAAGAGAACAATCAATCCGCGCATCCAGCGATATTTCACCGTCAAGCAGAGGATCACCGTAGCCTGCGTCAGCTTGTCTGCCACGGGATCCAAAATCTTTCCGAGGTCTGACACCATATTGAATTTGCGGGCGATGAATCCGTCAATAATATCCGTTGCACCGGAGATTAAAATCACAGCCACTGCAGCAGAATATTCCTGCTTTCCTATATATAGCCACACGATCAGCGGAATCAGCGCCAAGCGTATCACACTTAATAAATTCGGTATCGTCAATACCTGATCTTTTCTGAATATCCTATGCATATGTAATATCCCCCATCGGCCTGTCGCCATTATAATATCGTTTATCTTCGCATTTATACAGCTGCCATTTCACTGTCCTGTTTTGCTTTCTCTGCCGGTGAAACGCATGACCGAACCGTATATTCCATGACTTCCGGTACAACTTCGCCGTCGATCTGAAGCGGTGCCGGCTCATTATATTTCACTTGAATGGTCTTTCCTTCCAGAATCGTCATCTGATTCGTATACTTCAGATGCTTGCCGCTGAAAATCGACGGAAAGATCATTAGTCCACGCAGTTTGCCGACATCGTGGAATATCAGAATGGATACCTTTCCGTCTTCACGTAATCTGTACTGCTCCGGCGTCGGCATCATACCCCCGCCATAGAACCTGCCGTTCATGACAGAGGCAAGCCACACTTTTTTATATTGATAGCGTTTGCCGTCAACAACGACGGTCACATTCTTGGGCTTATAGTGAAACAGCAACCCGGTGATGGCGATCTTCGTATAATTTACCGGCTTGGGCTTTTTCCTCTTCTTGTTTTCCTCTCGGAGCTTTTCTCCAACCTCACAGCAATAACCGTCAATGCCGAAACCGACATTGTTCAGGAACAATTCAGACTTTCCTTTAACGCTTACACGAGGTAGCCGTTCAAAATATGGGTTGAGGCAAACCGTTGGATCCGAAAACGGTTTTTGCCCGACATCCCTCGCAAAATCGTTGCCGGTTCCCGTGGGGTAGTAGTAGAGCTTATTGGGAATGTTCATTCCGTTAACATCGTTGACAAAACGATTCAGGGTGCCGTCTCCGCCGCATAAGATCACAGTGTCATTCGGGTCTAATCCGTTAAAAAAAGTCTTATAACTGATGATGCGGCAAATATTGATCGCCACAGCCCCTTCATTGGCATCCTGCAAGGCTTTTACGGCTTTCTCGGTCTCCGGACCGCCTGCACAGGGATTATAAAGAATATATTTTTCAGACATAAGTTCATTACCTCCTCGAAGCATCGTCCCTGTTCTGTAAATTTATCAGTGCGTGCTTAATGTAAACTTTGATTCTGTTCCGGCTTTCAAGCGCCTGAAGTTTTCCTTATGCCGCAGCGCCACAAAAATAACGATTGCAGCGTCTATCAAAATTACGGATACAGGTGCTTTGAACAGCAGCAGAAGCAATGGGCTGCAGAGCGTCGCAGCAACAGTAGCAAGCGACATATATTTTGTGGTAAGCAGCAGTACAACCATCATTCCGGTCACGATCAGACCGACCCGCCAGTCTGTTACCCAAATCGTTGAAAGACTGACGAGAAATCCTTTGCCGCCTTTGAAGCCGTACCAGATCGGATAGGCATGTCCAAGAACAGCAAAAAGGCCTGTATAGACAGCCCCTAACTGATAAAGCCCCAGATATTTTTCAAACAGCTTTTGAATTCTTCAACGGAAACCTGCGCTGTCGTGATACGCTTTCCGCCACGGATCGTCTCGTAAAGTCTGTGTGCTTCTGCGGGTGTCCATGTGAGAAGCGCCGGAGACTCTTTGCCATCCTCGATCGTGGACATTCTGGCGTAGTCGATGTCGTATTTTTCGAGTTGCTCTGCGCTCAGGTCTGCGCAGGAATCGGTGATGATCTTAACTTTTCTCATGGTAAAAACTCCTTTTTATGTAATGAATCTTTGAAATGCTGCTTGCCGGTTAGAAAGAATCAAGCTTTTCCCGGATAAACCTCACTGCGTTTTCCGCATCCGTTTCATCGGGATGCCCCTCGGACAATTTTGCCTCGGAGATCATTTTTTTGATGGCAGGATCGTCCGGTTGCTGTGCGAACTGTCTTTGGATTTTGCTCAGCACCTCCTCCGCTATCTGACCTCGACACAGCAAAATGCCGCAATAGTCGCATTCGTCCGGCAGAAAAGGTTCGATCTTGCGCTCGATAAGCCGCTTGTATTCCTCACTTGGCTCTATGCCGCAGGTCACAAACAGGAATATCTTCTTTCCGGCCAGCCGGTCCAATGCGTCCATGACTTTTAGCGGGACTGTACCGTTGTTTATGCCGAATCCTACTAAATACACATCGGCCGCAAGGGTAACTTCTTCCTCTTGCAGGTTCGTCAAAAAAGCTTGATTTTCCGGAAGACGCTTTGCAATGCCGTATGCCAGCTTTTCTGTATTGCCTGATAAACTGTAATAGGCTATTTCATAGTTCAAGTCTGTCACTCCCTTAAAAACCGTTATTTCGACATTTTCTGCGGAGAGTGTAGCAAGCAATTCTAAACTGAAACGAAACTGCCCGGATTTTCAAAAGTTTCGTTTCAGTTTAGAATTTGAATATACGATAATGGTACTATGAAACACGGAAAGGGAAAAATCTCTATCGACCTCATCGAGGACGATCTGGTGTTCATCACCAACGGCTGCTGCACCGATACCTCCTGCTATGGCGACCAGACTCATGCACCCGATCTGTCCGGCATTGAAAACGGCAAGGGCGATTCCTGGGATATGTGGAAAGCTATCGCTGCTCAGGCCGAGCACGGCGAGTACGGCAACCCGGACAAATTCTGCTCCGATGTGGATGCCACCAACTGGATGAGCGCTACCGTCGCCACTTCCAATGAAGAGATCATTCAGCACATTATGAATGTTTGCAAGCGTGACCCGCGCTCCGGCAAGGTAACCACCGGCGGCATTGTCACCGTCAAGGACAGCACCGACAACTGGTATCTCTCCTGGACCATTAACCGCCAGCCGCAGTTCAAGTCCCAAGATAAGAACATGGTGCTTGTGTGGTTGTATTCTCTGAACACCAATAAGGAAGGCAACTATGTAAAGAAGGCCATGCGGGACTGCACTGGCGAGGAGGTCTGCCGTGAGTGGCTGTACCACATCGGCATGCCGACCGAAAAGATCGATGCGCTGGCACACGATGCCTGCAACACCACCACCTGCTTTATGCCGTATATCAATTCCTTCTTCCAGCCTCGTAAGGAGTCTGACCGTCCGAAGGTCGTGCCCGATGGCGCTGTGAACTTCGCCTTCATCGGTCAATTTGCCGAGACGCCCCGTGACACCATCTTCACCACCGAGTATTCCATGCGTACCGGTATGGAGTCGGTCTACACGCTGCTTGACATCGACCGCGGCGTGCCGGAGGTCTGGGGCAGCAAGTACGATGTGCGTGAGATCCTGCGTGCCTGCTACTACGCCATCGACAAGAAGCCGATCAGTGAGGCACCGCTGTCCTTCAAGGAGAAGGAAATGCTCAAGGTGGTCCTGAAAAAGGTTAAGGGCACAGATATCGAGATCCTGCTGAGAGAAAGCGGACTCATCGAGTAAAAAATACAGAACCAATGGGCGGCTGCCGATGCACAAAAAGCGTCGGCAGCCGCTTTTTTCATTATGCGAGGAACATTTCAGCCGGCATTGACACGTCGGGCGTGATACTGTAAAATATATATATAGTTCGCAGAAACGAATACAAGCGGAGGAAATGTATGGATTATATCTCTGTAAAGGAAGCTGCCGAGCAGTGGCAGGTTTCGCAGCGCTGGGTGCAAAAGCTCTGTAAGGAAAACCGGATAGACGGGGTGCTGCGTTTCGGACATTCTTATATGATTCCGAAGGATTTGAAAAGGCCTGTCGATCTTAGATACAGCATCAACAAACCTGCGAAAAAGGAATAAGTTTATTTTCAGTTGATTTTGCAGCATTATTCTATGGGAGATAATTTAGCCGAGGAGGATATTTATGTTTCACATTCTCGTTGTAGATGACGATAAGCATACCAGGATGCTGCTCCGTGCCGTGTTGGAAAATGCCCATTACACCGTAACAACGGCAACCAACGGAGAAGAAGCGCTGGAGGCTCTGGACAAAGAGCATATTGATCTGGTTGTACTGGACATTATGATGCCGAAAATGGACGGATATGAATTTACACGGTTTGTTCGGGAAACAGATAATGCGCTGCCTATATTGATGGTAACGGCAAAGCATTTACCGGCAGATGAGAAAAAGGGATTCCTTGTGGGAACCGACGATTATATCACAAAACCGATCGACGAGGAAAAGCTGCTTTTGCGTATCAAAGCATTGCTTCGGCGTGCGCAGATCGTCAGCGAACAGAAAATCACGATTGGTGATGTTGTTTTGGACTACAATGCCTTTACGGTCACAAAAAATGGTGAAACGCAGGAGCTACCGCAGAAGGAATTTATGCTCCTGTATAAGCTGCTTTCTTATCCCGGCCAAATTTTCACCCGTATTCAGCTGATGGATGAGATATGGGGGACGGATAGCGAAACCGGTTGGGAAACCGTCACCGTTCATGTCGGGCGCTTACGCAAACGCTTTGAAGGATGGAATGAATTTGAGATCGTTGCTGTTCGTGGGCTTGGTTATAAGGCGGTGAAGAAGGTATGAATAAAAGGAAGCGAACAGGGCGGATCGCTTTGGCACTGCTGATCTCCGGCATTGTTTTTCTTACCAACACGATCGCTATGCTGCTGACGATCGTAGCTATCTATGGACTGGCCCGACTCAGAGTCATTGAAACGACCGGAGGACAGGTAGGATTACCGGAGCTTTTGAGGTTCTTCTTTTACACCAGTCTGGTTATTGGATTTCTTCTCGCCTCTTTGACAGGAAAAATCATTCTAAAACCAATCAAGCGTATTATCGATCAGCTTGACCGGCTGGCAAGCGGCGACTTCAAGACGAGACTGCATTTCGGCAAGCCTATTGCCGACCATCCCACCTTCAAGCAGGTAGAAAAAAGTTTCAATCGGGCGGCAGAAGAACTGGATTACACAGAAATGCTGCGCAGTGATTTTATCAACAACTTCTCTCATGAATTTAAGACACCGATCGTTTCTATCGCAGGCTTTGCAAAGCTTTTGCGTCGCGGAAACCTTACGGACGAACAAAAAGAAGAATACCTTGAAGTCATTGAAGAGGAATCGCTTCGGCTTTCTGCCATGGCAAACAATGTATTGAATTTGACTCGGGTGGAAAACCAGACGATCCTGACAGAGGCTACAAGATTTAACCTTTCTGAACAGATTCGTGGAGCCGTCCTGCTGCTTGCAGAAAAATGGACGCCCAAGAACCTGTATATGGATATGCAGTTCGGTGAGCATATGATATGTGCAAATGAAGAACTGCTGAAGCAGGTATGGATCAATCTGCTGGATAATGCAATCAAGTTTTCGGATCCGAACGGCACGGTATCTGTCGATATTTCCGACGGGAGCGAATGCCTTTCAATCTCTGTTTCCAACCACGGCAAAGACATCCCAAAGGACCGTATTGCCCATATCTTCAATAAGTTCTATCAGGCGGATGAGTCACATTCGTCGGAAGGAACCGGCATTGGTCTTGCCGTCGTGAAAAAAGTATGTGAGTTGCACGGCGGTGCGGTATCGGCAAAAAGCGAAAGCGGAACAACGACCTTTACTGTTGTGCTACCGAAACAGCAGAATATGTGATATTTCTATATAACAACAGCCGGAATATTCCGGCTGTTTCCTTCTACGAGCATAAAAATACCACCGGGGATTGCTCCCTGGTGGTTGATAGATGATTAAGCTACTGATTAGAGCAAACAGCGATTGCACTCATTATCCATTGACCTTCATCATAAATCTTCTGCACACACTTCTTGGCAGCAGCCGTGCAGCGATGCTCACCGTGTGAGTTGGCCAGCCACAATAGCGAAGAGTTTTTCCCTTCTGTGCAGCACGGAAACCTGCCTCTGCAACAGCCGCTGCGCTGGCAGGCTTAAACATGGAGAACATATGGGAGTTTTTCATCTGTGCGGCCTGTTCAAATCCCGTGGCAGTTGGGCCGGGGCAAAGCGCAGTCACTGTAACGCCCGTACTGCGCACCTCCTCGGCAACGGCTTCGCTGAAGCTGCGTACAAATTCCTTAGAGGCATAGTATAGGCACATCCTCGGCCCGGCACTGAATGCTGCGACCGAAGATAGATTCAGCACACTGCCATGTCTGCGCTCCACCATACCGGGCAGAAAATACCGCGTAAGCTGCACCAGCGTCATGATGTTGACTTGCAGGAGATCGGTCTGCCGCTGGGCGTCCACCTCCCAGAAGTTGCCGAAGTCACCGAACCCGGCGTTGTTGACCAGTGCATCAATGGTGATATTCTTCTCTAAGGTGTAATTGAATACTTCATAGGCGGCGTCTGGCTGAGACAAGTCCTGCGCCAGCACCCATACATGACAGTCATACTGCGTCTCCAGCTCGCTTTTCAGCTTATAGAGCTTCCCCTCGCTGCGGGCAACTACAACAAGATCAAAACCCTCTCTTGCGTATATTCTGGCAAACTCCAAACCCAGTCCGCCGGATGCGCCGGTGATAAGTACTGTTTTTCTCATATTAGCCACCTCACAATTCGATGATGTGCGGCTGCACATCGGGGTCGTGGTTGGCAAGAGACTCTACGCAGTTTGCGTTTAGGCTTTGCTCTCGTATCCATTCCAGTGACTTTTTCTGTGCCGCCTTGTCATCTGCAATGCCGGATGTGATCAGCTGCTCCCACGATTTTCGGGCGTAACCGCCATCGGCGTAGAAGTAGTATGAACCGCCCGTCAGAACCAGTAATCTTTAGCGCACATAGCCCTTTGGAATGACCAGGGATATTGACCATAACGAGGCTTTCATCCCCAAATACATCGTAGGATTTTCCCGCAAGGCCTTCCGTACCGTTCCAGTCGAAGGTCTGCATTTTCGTGCTGCGCCACCAATCCGCATTGTAGCGGATGCGGTTGACGGGCGTTTTGTTCTCCGCAAAAAGCAGCTCGTCTTTCGACACAAGGATCTGCTTTGCGTCGGCCACCAGATTCAGACCGTTGGTGTGGTCGCAATCCAGATGGGACAGCAGCACCAAATCCAAGTCGGCAGGATGAATGCCCAGCGCCGCCAACTGCTCGTCGATGGCTAAGCCTTTTTCAATTCGTCCTTGATTTGTTACATACAGCGGCAGCGAACCGAGGGACTTGATCTGCGCTTTTTTATCAAACACACCATCGGGGCTCATATTCCGATGCCATCCGCAGTCAAAGATTATCTTCCCGTGGCTGCACTCAATAAGATAGGCTGACACAGGCAGCCACAACCGTTCCGATTTCTTTGCAAACGCGCCGGATGCCTTGATCGTGCTGCAATGCTCGCCGCCAAAGGGCAGATCCGGTGCTACGCATACCTCGCCGGTGTGGAACACATGAATTTTGATCTCTGCCATCATACATCTCTCCTTGTCTCTGATTTGATTCCATCATACAAGAGACAGCGGATAGATGGAACGACACATTTTCAAAAAGTGTCCGGGCTTGGACGCAAAAAAGCTGCGGCACTGCCGCAGCTTTTTTAGATGATCTGTTCTACGGAGGAGAGCATCTGCACACTGATGTCCGCCAGCTTTTGCGTGTCCACCTCATCAGGATGCTCCATCCAGTAGGTATACGCACCAATAACTGCCGAGGCGATGACTTCCATGATAAGCCCGTGGTTTGGCACAGCATCTTTCTCTGGGAACCGGAGCCTGAAGTGATATTTGATGGCATCCTTCCATTTGGCGATATAGGCAAGATTCGGCTGTGCCACCAGAAAGGCATAGTTTTCCTCCCAATGGGACTTGATATAGTCCAATGTCTGAGCGAAGAACACATTCAGATTCATCTCCACAAAACTGCCTCCGGCGGTTGCTTTTGCAATTTTTAGAATGCCACCAATCAACTCGTCCTCGATTTCCGCTTTCAGCGTACCGAGATTGTCATAGTATTCATAAAATGTTGTCCGAGCTACCGGTGTCTGCACACACAGCTCCTTAACATTCATTTGGTCATAGCTTTTTTTACGGTAGAGATCAATAAAAGTGGTTTGTATTGCTCGCTTTGTGCTGTTCATAATATTCCGATTATCTCCAGTTTAAAGTTCTGATTTTAGGATATTATAGCATACTTCTGCGAAGTTTTCTACTGCTTGCACAGGAATGACCCGGTGTGGGTTTTACTCATGCCGATAATGGCTCATAGTTCGATTATCGGTAAACACGGAGTGCAAAGTAGAATAGCATAATAGCATAATAACATAACAACAGCCGGAATGGATCTGATCCATTCCGGCTGTCTTTCCCTTTTAACGATTTGAGTCTGAATGGCAGATTTTTGCCTCTGTCAGATAGCCGTGAGTTTCCGGATTAGTGTAAAGGCACTTATACACGCTTCGTGAACCTCCAATTCGTTTCCGGTCGCTTTGGACACCACTGCGGCGAAACTGCGGCATAGCGTCCTGGTATATGCCGTCCGCCGGAATCCTTATCCTGACGAACAATTTTATAATGTCGGCAAGCTCTCCACAGTCCTCGTTTTCCTTGCCGCACCGAATAGCAATACTTGCATTCGCTGCAATGCGGCAGCGTCTTTTCTGCAGGGCGGTAAAGCAACGGCGGATATTCCTGTATGAGCGGAGCACGCCAAACATCCTTGAATAGTTTGCTTCCGATCATAAATACAGGGATGTTTCCTTTTCGTTCCATAACACTTTCAATCCAACTGCGTTTTAGTTTACCGTACCCGCCGAGTAGGATCCATTCCACATTTGGAATCTCCATTCTCTCTGCAAATAACCGCATTGGTTCAATGCAAAGAAATGTATGATACCCGTCAGCAGTAAACACATTGCCCCGCTCGGTCAGGCGAGTGCCATACCAGAAGTTATCCGTCGGCATCAGCACTCCTGTTTTAAGCAGTTCTTCATAACGGTTAGGATTCATCGTCAAAAACATATAATTGTGCCACGGTGCCTGCTTTGCCGCTTCAAACACCTGCAAGATCCACTCGGTCGGTATCCATTCGCCAAACAAGTCACCGGAATGGCAGACCCAAATATTTGCCGGCTTGATCTTCTGTATGACCTGCTGCAAACGGTACGGATGTAATGTGGGATAAAAACCTGTGGGTGCAGGAACAGATGAGCCGTTTTTGGCAAGCGGCGTTGTTATCACATACAGGCTGCGTTCTTCATCTATATGAATACGCTCATCGCTGAGATGAAAGCGTATATCCCCCTTGAAATGAGAAAGCCGCTTTCTGCTCTCGCAAAATGAGCAATCATTTCTGCATCCGGTAACCGGGTCCCAAGTGAAATCGCACCATTCAATATTACTTTTCTTCATCATGTGCAAGTCACTCCTTTCTTCAGAATATTCTGATTCTGTCAGGCCGCTTTATCCACAACCAGGACAACCGTATGTACACCGGTCATTTCAAATTTGGCACCGCATTCGTCAATGGAGTGGGTATGTTCTGACAGCCAATCACGGAATTGCTCATACTTGCGTGTGCTTTTCCACTGAATACTGCTTGAACAGACCGCCACAAGACTGCCGCCGGGGCGAAGGAAGTCAAATGCCCTTTTAATATGCTCACATTCTTCGCTGAACGGCGGATTCATCACAACAGCGTCATAGATCGGTGCTGTTTCAGCCGTCAACAAATCGTTTCCGATCACATTGTGCTTTTTCAGCTTCAGGATCTCGCAAAAGTCTGTCATACGCTCAATGCAGTCCACATGGTCCGTTACTTCCTTTGCGGCGTCGGCAATGTTGCCGATCCCGGCCTCCGGCTCCAGCACACGGCTGTCTTTACGGACACCGGCCAGCGCCACAAGCTCTTTTGCCAGCTCCGGGGGCGTGAACTGAATATCTCCCTTTTGATACATCTTCGCCCGATAAAGCATATCCCGTAAACGGATCGCATTCGGATCCGGCGGTATAACAGCCGATTGCAGGAGCGTATCAAAGCACTCGACCGCTGCGGCCAGTTCGTCGGTATCGGTGATGCCTGCCTTTTGCAAACGCTTCGTGCGGACATCATCGGGCTTGGGATACTGAAATTTGCAGTAGGGATTGTCCTTGCAATATTTCTTAGAGGCAGAAAAACAGCGCATATCCTCATAAAAGGCAGCAACTGTCAGGTTCTGCTCAAGCAGCGTCAGCGTATCGGTTTCCGATTTCTGTTTCAAAAACTGCAATACCTGAATCTGCGAGTGATACATTTCCTTTTTTCTGTCTCGTTCCTGCTGTTCACGCTGGCGCTTCCATGTGTTTGTCAGATAATTCCCGCTGAGGGCGTCTATTTTGCCTTCCAGGGCAGTGATTTGGCGTTCAATCTTTTCTGTGATATTTGCCATTCTGTTCTTCCTTTCCTATGTATGGTCCTTGCTGATCGCAGCGATGCGGGTGATTTGCTAAGCCAGCTTTTCCAGCATTGCCTTCAAAAACAGCATATTGTCCCTGTACTGCGGCAGAAACGGCTGATCAAAGTCGTAGGCCAGATAACGATACGCCACAATCAGCTGTTCGGCACGCTGAAAATTGTTTTCCGGCACACTTCGCAGCAGCTTGCCGAGCTCCGGCAATATACGGCATTCGTCAAACCAGAAAGCCTCATCTTCATCGGACATATTTTTTCTTTGCCATTCCCGTGCAGTGACGGAGCCTAAGCCAAAGTGATGGGGCTGCTCCGTACACAAATACCACTTGATACGATGCTCCTCCGGGCAAGGCTCCGCCGTAAATGGGTACAGTCTGCAGGTGTGCGGGCGCACGGAATAGATCGTACACCGATCATCCCGCAGCATACCGCACATACCGCTGTCATTGACTGTTCTCAGCACGAATACATGGAAGCCGGGAGATAGTTCCTTCAGCTCAGCCATATTCCAAAGAATATCATCGGCAGAATCGGTGCAGCCGTTTTTCTGCTTATCCCGAACAATGCGGTAAGCATCCAACGGCTCCAGCACGATACTGTCCCGTACATTTTTGCAGCAGACGCCGCAAGCACGGCACTTGAATGCGATTGGCTGGCGATTCGTGACCAGCACGGCATTTCTAAAAAGCTGCACTACGCAACCCTCCGTTCGTTCAATACATACGGTTGCGGCTTCATCAGCTCCGCACCGCCATAAAAACGATCCGCAAAATATTTCTTGCTGACCTTTCCCGATACGGTAATATAGCCTTTGTTTTCAAGTTCCTGATTCAGCCGTTTAATGATTCGATACGCTGTTGAGCGGGAAACGCCAATCGCTTCAGCCACCTGGTCAGCGGTAAGAAATTGTATTGCCATTTAATCATCCTCCTTTTTTCGTTTCCAATTAGTGGAGTCGCCTGCACAGTTGAAATTCTCTTTTATTTCCGCAGTCAGTTCATTTGAACGACCGGTTTGGATATAGCGCACGAATATGCTCATAGAGCGTTTCAAACAGGTGCTTTTTACAGCGCAGTTTACGCAGCTTCGTTCCATAAAACATTCCTCCTGTAAACAGGGACACCGCAGCAAACCGCTACGATGTCCCAAAAATCTTATGCACACATTTTTAGAAAGGTCGGGAGCGTTACACGGGCAGGAACCGGTTGAAGGCGCACCTTATAAACCGAGTTCAATGTCTCAAAGCAGGCGTAATCCGTTCTTTCTTCCATAATCTCAACGACAAGCGAAGTATAGATGAGTCTGTTGTCGGTTAAAATAACGGCTCGGCAGCCTTCCTCCAGCGGAAACACGATCCGACCGTTTATGCTCACTTCTTTTTTCATACGGTATCTGATCCTCCTTTGTCTTCCGAAAAATAGCATCGCTTGTTTTTACAGCTTCTTGTGCGGTTGCACTGAGCCTCTTCCTCATAATAAATAAGGCCAACAGGTCTGTTTGCCGCTGCGCTCCAATTCTTCTTGTGCCGACTCAATAATCGGCGCAATGATTGCCATATCCCAGGGCAAGACCTCTTCATCGGTCTGATCGGGATGTGTGCGCAGAAGCGCCACAGCGAGGGCATAGGCTGCGTTGTCGATCTCGTCACCCTTACATTCCAGATAGCGTTCAAAATCATTTTTACAAGCCATAAGAATTACCCCCATAATACGCTGATGACCGTCGGATAGCAGCGCTCCAGCGCCTGATTGATCTGGCGGAAGGTCATTCGCTCACGCTTTGCAATGTCGTGCATACGGTCGCCTCGGACCTTCATACGAATGATCCGCATTTCACGGCGTGGCAGTCGAGCCGCCAAAGCGTGCAGGCACATCTCTGCCTCCAAACGCTGAAACAACTCATCCTGTCGGCTGATAACCTCCTCCCAGTACAGACCGCCCTCGTCTCCGATCAGCTCGCTAAAGCTGACAACTGGGGCGTTTCGTTTGGGTCTGGAAAGACACTTATAGTAGTTTGACAGTGAGCTGCGCATACGCTGAAAAGCAAGCGTGGAGAACTTAAAGCGGTGCAGAGCCTGCACCTCGCAGTATTCCTGCACGGCCTTCAGGTAGCCGAAGATCACAACATCATAAAACGCCGACTCCGGCAGATCCTTTTGATTCAAAAATGTAAAGACCAGGTGATGGTTTTCCTCTGCAAATCGGCGTTGTTCTTTCGTTAATGGTCGTATATCCATTTCATACGATCCTCCTTTCGCAAAAAGAGGGATACCGCCGGCGTTTTGCCGACAGTATCCCTAAACTCTTGGCTCACGGCAGGCCGTGGGCGTCATTCTTACATCGGCAGATCCTCGTGATCGCCGTCAATAGGTGCTTCGGTGATACAGAAATGCTCGCCGTCATCGGTCGAGTGATAGCTGCTGTCCACCGCATCGCAGATCGGCTCGTTGTTGCCGAGCTCTGCTTCCATTGCACGCTGTTGATTCATGGCTTTGATCTGCTCACGGAAACCGTCCGCATACTGTTTGATCTGCAGAAGGTCGTTGCCCTCAAATCTCTGCACCAGGCGGAAGGTAGCCACACTGTAGGTGTTGCTTCCGTTGTCCACACGCTTGAGGCCGATCTGCACCACACCGCTGTAAATCGGACGGCGGCGGGTCGCAAAGGCAGCCGTGATGAAATCGGAATAGGGGCGAAGGCTCGTAGGCGGAAGAGAGAGCAGCATAGGCATGTGCTCACCGCTGCGAAGAATATACAGATTGCGCATATTCTTGCAGGCCTTGCCTTTTCCTTTCTCCACGGAGCCGTACTGGTTGAGCGCACAGGTCGCACAAACACCGCCGGGGGCACCGTAACCCGTCTTGCCGTCAACGGACGAACAAAGCGGCGTTACATTGTCGTCATACTCCGATCCCTCCGGCCAGTAGGCGCAGGTGTCATGATTGTAGAGGATCACGCCCTCGATATACTTGGTATAGTCGGGGTTCTCCGGGTCATCGCTGGGGATCTCAAACTGCAGGCTGCCGCCTCCAGGAATCTTCACACGTGGGAAGCTCAAACGAAGCCCCTCGTAATCCTCGGATACATCCACGGAGATACAGTCGTCCTCGACCATAGCGGGCAGAATGAAATCCTTTTTGGTCTCCATCATGGCGTTTTCATTGTTGTAAGTCATAAATTCGTTCCTCCTAAATTTTTTTGATATGCGGAGCCGGACAGCCTTATGCGGCTATCTGGTTGATCCTGGTCCATTGTCTCGGCGGCATGGATAAGATGTTAAATCCGATGCCCTCCAAGTCTGTGGCACGGTCATAGCTTTCAACATCCTGACTGTGCCGTGTCACTGCATTTGCGAGCCCGTAAAGACTCAAATCGTCACTTTCAATGAGGCGCTGCAAAACACCGTTTTGCTCGGTATCGGTGATACCGAAGTCGCGGCCTGCCGTATGTACGACAGCCGGAATATCGGCGGTGTTCATCGCTTGATGCTTTGCGCTTTGCATCAGTGTGACGATCTGCGAGAACTGTTCTTCATCGGTTGCCGAACGGACAGTTTCCTGCAGTTCGGTCAGAAAAGTGCGGTCTGCTTCGGTCAAGACTTCTTGTGAAGCCAACATAAAATGTTCTTCCGCAGAATTGACTCTTCCTCGATGAATCCGTTTTGTCGTTGCTCCGGCCACTGCGATACCGTTGCCGTCAAGCTCACGATAAATCAGCGGCTGCACACTGACAGAGCCGAGTCCCACTTCGCTGTTGCTGATCACAACACCCGCTTTCACGGTGTCGCCTGGTGCGACCTCTGCCGTCAAATGCGGATCAACTGCCTTGATATACATACGGTTGTCCGTAATGTGGCAGCTGACGAATTGTACATCGGGTATCTCACCGATAACGGGAAGCACAGAGGCGAATATTTCATAGTGATCCATTCGCATATAGCTGTTGCTCAGATAGGCACGCACCTTCCCGTCAAGGACTCTCAGCATACGCTCGGTCGGCTCCCGTTCAAACCATGCGTTCACATTGGTTACCAGCAGGTCGGGATGCTCGGTCAGCATTTTTCCGTAGTATTTCGCCGGGATACCGAGACGGGTGCCGATCTGGCGATGGGCAGTATCTGCAATATCCAGCGGCTCAATGCGGTCAATATGACTGTCATCCAGCACACGCAGAACAAGCTCCGTACCGCAATGCTCCATTGCAAGCATGGAAGTGTTTACGATGTAGTCTGCTTTGGCATCTTTCTGACGCATGACCTCGGTTGCCAATTCTTCGATCGTCAATCCCGCTTTCATGCTCATTCACTCCTTTCCGTGGCTGTATCCTGCATTACCAAGAAAGCAGGATGCCGCCATCTGTAATATTTGCCGCCATACCTTCACGCTCAAAGACCTTGCAAAGCCTTGCCCAATAGGGCTTTTCCGGGACGCTTTCAAAGGCAGTCCTGACCTTTTCGCTGTCGGCCTGCTGAATCGCAATATCGCCGTTTTCACGAATGGTCAGGCTGTTATATCCCCGGGAATGAAGGTCGGTAATCAAGGCTTCCAGCACCTTGCGGCCCTGTACCTCATACCACACCTGCGGATCGACCGGATCCGGCTGCTTCGGCATAGCTGCCGGAGCTTCAGCGGTATCCTCAGTATCGGACACAGAGGGGTGTGGGGCATTCGGCTGCTTCAACGGTACGATATTCACAAGCGCACAGTTGATACCGCCATTCTGGTCAAATGTCACATCAGCAAAATTATAACCGTCCACCCCGAACAGCTTGACTCGTCCGGTGCCGCCCTTTGCTATGATCCGTTCCGGGAATTCCTCACGCCACTCCCAGGTTGCGTTGGGGTATACCGATTGCAGATAGGCTGAAATGCGATAATTGGCATGGCGAAGCAGTACCTGCTCCACAGGGTCGGACACTTCGGGGATAATGAATCGGTCGAAGGCCGCATCCTGCTTTTCGCATTTTTTGCGGATGCGCTTTGCCTCCCGTTTGTGAAGCTCCTCCTTGATATACGGAACAAGGAAATAGTAGGTTGCCCATACCGCCCAAATGACAAAGGCTGCGGCAAGAAGCCACGCCTGCGCATTTCCACGGATAAAGGCTGTGATGACCAGCACTGCGACAATCAGTATCGAAACGCCGGACCATAGGTTTTTCTTTTTTCTCATTCGGTTCATCCTTTCTTTGTTGTTCTCTCTGAAAATAAAAAAAGAGGAACCGCTGCGTTTTCTTCCTAAAAACACAACGATTCCTCTCGGCGCCGGAAATCAACCCGGCAATGCGTCTCTTTCTCCGTCAATACCGTCATATTCCTGTTTAGGCGGTATCTTGGGATCGGGCGGTGTCGGCTCCTGCTTTGAGGCTCCGACTCTGCCGACGGGAACAAAGCCCCAGTTATCGAGCAATATTTTCATACGCTTATCTATGGAAATACCGTCACGCTTGGTGTACGGCTCAAGCTCCAATGAGCCTGTTACCCAGATAAGGCTACCTTTTTTGGCATGGGCTTTCATCAGCCTGTTGGCATCCTCACCCCATGCGCAAACCTGAAAATATTGTGTATGCAGGGTCTGACGGCTGCCGATATTCTCGGCAATGTCAAAGCGTACATACGGGTTGCTTTTTTCACTGGTCTTCAGTTCAAGATCGGCAGTTATCCGACCGATAACATTTACCTGTGCCATTCTTCTCCTTTCTGCCTTACGGCTGAAATATCTATATAAAAAAGTGCCGGCAAACGATTCCATCGCCCATAAGGGCAGAACCGTACTGTCGGCACTGAACTACAAACTTAACGCTCTGTGCAATGTGGCACTGTACCACGATACTCCTTACGGAGAAACGCACAAAAATCAATTACAAAGGTATTATACCACTATATATTGTGATTGTCAAGTCCGCAAAGTCTATATATAGATATTTCGGGTTTTGATATGCTTGAAACTACCGGTTATTCCCATGCGTCGGGGCACACCGAAGTATTCTTTATACGCAAAATTGACTTCCACGCTTATTCTGAAAGATAAATTAAGCATGGAAGTCAATCGCGTAGCTTATTCGGTGTCGCTCAGCAATTTGACATGCTTCTTGTAGAAGGAAACACCAACCTTGAAGAAATGGGTAATGCCTTGCTGCTTCATCGCCGTAACATATTGCTGTCTTTCAATCTGTGCCAGGGCCTCCTTGGCGGAAGCTTCAAGCTCACTGTCAATGCGAGATTCGGCAACGCCGTCCTTTAACACCTTGAGTTCTATGATAATACCCGGCATTTTCTTGTCGTAAGGTCTTAGCTGAATGTCGTATCTGCCGTGGCCAGATTCTCTGTTGGAGTCCACACGATAGAGGTTATTCATGATTGCACAGATCCCGAGGATAAGTCCGTGATAGAAATTCTCATGGGCATAGTCAAAGGAACTGATGGAATTCAGCAGCAGCTTCTGCAGATTATCCTGCAGTTTCGGAACATCCTGCTTTATAATGGCCTGCTGGATCGCAATAGCGGTTGACTGGGAGATCACATTCGTCAGTGCAGAAAGGATCTCCTTTTCATAGACATAGAAAATCTCTTTATTCGGTATGGCAATGTCGCAGATGGCATTTCCATCGTGCAGTTCATCCTTTTTTACGACCTTCAGATAGCCGGCAGAAAGCAGGAAGCTGTAGATCGTTGTCGGATTATTCCTGATTTCGGGATAGATAACAGAGGTGTCCACATAAGAGGAAACCATTTGTCCCTGCATCAATTTGCGGAGATTGTCTGCAGTCTCATCGTCTGCCTCCGCAACGATCTGTCGGATGATGCTGTTATCTCCCGTGGATTGCCAATAGGCTTTTGCCGAGCAATTCTCATCCATATAATTGAGAACGGACCAGGGATTGAAAATGTCCGTATCGCCAAAGCGATAGCCGTCATACCACTCGCAGATCTCCTCATACTTATCCGTTCGGCCGTAATACTCCATGATGTCTCGGATCTCGTCTTTGGTAAAGCCGAAATATTCACTGTAGCGGTCTTCGAGAATGGAGTTTACCTTCAAGTTGTTGAGACCGCTGAAAATGCTTTCCTTTGCCACACGAAGAATGCCAGTTAGGAATCCATAGGAAAGGTTCGAGTTATCTTTGAAGGCGCCGGACAGAAGATTACGCATAAAGCCGGTGATCTGTTCGTAGTATCCTTCCGTGTAGCCCTGCTGGATAGGCGTATCATATTCATCAATGATAATGGCAGCGGGACGGCCATAATGCTTATTGAGCATGTGCGAAAGCTCCAGGAAAGCTCTTGCCATACTGACTTCCGTGATCGTTCCGTCAACGACCTTACGGAAATAGTCCTTTTCAAAATCATTGCACTTGTCACTCGTCAGCAAAACATCGTGGCGCAGATACTCATTTGCAATAATCTCACGAATCGCCGTATAGGTCTGTTCCCATGTTGCAAACTTAATATCCTTAAAGGTAACGAAGATGACCGGGTATTTTCCTTGCTCACGACGGTACTCCTCGCCGCAGCTCCAAATCTTTTTATTCTTGAAATACTTGGAGGTATCCGTGTCGCTAACCTCGAAGAAGGTTTTCAGCATATCCATTGCCAATGTTTTTCCGAAGCGTCTTGGACGGGTAAAAAGAGAAACCTTGGGCTTGGAATCGATAAACTCCTTGAGCATCAGGGTCTTATCCACATAATAGTATCCCGAAACCAATTCCTTGAAATCGGACACACCAATGGGTAAAGGTAATTTGGCGGTTGTTTTCATAGCTCGTGAAGACTTATTTCTGCGGCCGTCCGCTGGTTTTTCAGCGTCGTCAGGAATAAGCCATAAGCCTCCTTCCTTTTTCGCACCCGCAATGCGTCCGTCTCTGCAGAGCGTGGTAATTCTTCTTTCGGTCAATTCCCAACGGTCAGCTGCAGTCTTAACATCCATATAGCTCACAAAAGATTCCTCCGTTCCTACTATATCATGTCAACATTATAGCAGAGATCAAAGTAGATGTCAAGATAAAAAGAACAATACAATCGGTGCGAAACTTGATATTTTGAGTCGAATTTGCGGTTTTAATATAACATTCAAATGAGGCGCTTCTAAATGTGTCAATGCTATTACAGAAGCGCCTCCGTGGTATTATTCAGTTGCTTCGGCCGTAAACTCACCCAACTCCTCATACCCGAGGAAATGATCTGAGGACATAGCGGAATTGAGATACTCGCTGCCGAGAGAAATATGCTGCGTTTCCTTGAAATAGAACCGATATCGATAGCCGATCTTCACCTTTGATTGCTTACCGAGCAGCATAGTAGACTCGTTACCGTCGCCGTCCATAATTTTGATCTTACGGTATTTGCGCAGCGGCTTAGGGACGACCGAAACGCAGACGCCCTCGACGGTCTCGTAGCTTTTATCGGTGATGATGCGGTAATAGCTCAGCGCCCTGCCGGCGCTGGCCACAAATACCGCAAGGCTCAGAAACAGCATGATCCGGTCCTTCAGTATGAAACACATTGAAACACCAATCAGCAGGCATCCGGCTCCGATGATCCCGGTAAGGAACAGCTTCCGCTTGAGCGGCGCCGGTGCGCCTTTTATTTGACCCATGACTTACATCCTTTCAAAAATGATTTGTTTTCGCAGGTACAGGTTGGCTACGGAAGTGATGACTGGACGGCACTGGGGCAGGAAGCGAACGCTGTGGGCGATGTTTTCGCTTGTCGTGTATTCGTCGTGATAAAGCGTATCGATCAATTCATCCTCGCTGTCGAACGCAAAGGTGTTTAACTCCGCACACTTGATCATTTCCGCCGTGGAAAGCATCGCTTGGTTTGCAAGCAGCATGACCTTCTGTTCATCACTGTTCCGCTTATCTCTGCGGAAGATCTGCTTGGTGACAGCATACGGGATATGCTCAAACACCGTCAGTCGAATAAAGGAGATCAGCCGCAGGATCGGGCTTTCCGAAATCGGCACAACATACAGGCCGGAAAGCAAATTGAACAGTGCGTCCGCACCGAGCTCGCCTTCGCCCTCGGCAACCAGGCCGCGCCGTACCAGCCGCTGCATACATTCCGCAGCAGAACGGTGCGTCATATAGCCGGTTTCCTGTGCTTTGTTTTCATACAGCGTTTTGATCTCATCATCAGAGAGGATACGCCAGTTCAGAATTGACCAAATCATCATTTCCTGGATGTCCAGAATGTATTCCTTGTTATTCAGAAGCACCATCGGGCAGCGCATATCCCGGTTTCTTCCTTTGAACTGCATCCGTCCGACTGCGGTATATAATTTCTTCATGAAACCACCTCATTTTTCCGTTTATTCTTCTTATACGACTTACGAGCTGTCCATTTCAACAGGGCGGTCAAAATACTGCATGAAATCACGGTTTTGCTTTAACCGTCCGGCAGCTCTGGAGATCCACGCACCCACAAGATTCGGCTTGACCCCATACATTTTGGCGATCTCTGCACCGGACAAGCCCTTGACCTTCCATTCGATCGCTTCAATACCGAGGCGGGCAGTACCGGTATACTGCCGCTTGCAGTTTTGCAGCAGCATACAGATGTCCTGCTCCTCAAGCAGCTTGTCCAGCGTGTTGTCCTCACTCGACAGCTGCTCCATGGAAAGCCCGTCCTCATCCGGCTCACTTTGGACCGGAAGTGAAATATGATGCTTTTGCTTGCCGCACATCAGGCGGCAGTATGTACGAAGTCCGTTGGTAACGACCTTTTCGGCATAGGTCGCAAATTTGATGTTGCGTGTTTCATCAAAGCTGATGGCCGCCTTGCACAGCCAGATGCAGCCTTCCTGGTACAGATCGTCATATTCAAAGCCGTAAAGGCTGTCGTTGATGATGATGTTTTTATGGATAGCGTGCCGGACGACGCTCAGATTTTCCTCCGCCAGCCGCTGCTGCCGGCTGTTTAGGGTCAGGTTTTTCATTTGGGTTCTCACTCCTTTCAAGCAGCGATTCTTTGGTTTTCCAGTGCCTTGTTGCACTCGATGATCAGGCGGTCGCACATATACTCGCTGAATTTAGCGATATGCGCCTGCTCATCTGTCAGCGCCAGCTTGCCCTGCATCCACTTGTAAGCCTGCCATTTTGTCATAAGCCCGGACTTCCACATCCAGTCGAACGCCTTATGTGCCTGAATCCGTTTGTTGCGCAGATCACCGTTGGCGAGCGTCCCCATCGGCTCCTTTGTGCGCTTATGAGCACCCACATAGGAATCGCAGCGGGGATAGCGGTCGCATACATACAGATAGCTGTCCGGCACCTTTGTTGCCGTGCCGTAAACTGCGGAAGCGGGGCGAAGCGACGCCTTGGCGCCGCAATAGGGACAGTGGATTTGTTTCTTTTTCATTCGGTTCAACCTCCAATACTTTCTTTTTGCGGGCATAACACGCATTAGGTGCGCTGATTCTCCGGAATGACCTGCAAAATGCTGCAGGTGTTCGGGTCAGTCACGTTCCAGACCAGCCAGCTATGAAACAGCTTTTCAAATGCCTCCTTTGCGATGATGGCAGCGCATTCAAACTTATCTACCTTGTCGCCGGTCATCTTTTCAAAGAGCAAGATCGGCAAAAGAAGCGGAGCCCCTTCGGCATTGGCAGTCAGCAGATGTCCTCTGCAATCGGTGCGGCCATAGGGGCATTCGATACAATCTACATAAAAGGCGTTTCGCCATGAGCCCTGCGTTGATTGCAGAAACTGATATAGTGTTTTTGAATTCTGCATATTTGTGTCCTCGCTTTCAATATACTACTTTCCGATAAAGATCCCCCTGAAGGGTAGATAAAGCAAAAGCGGCAGACACCGCTTATGATGTCTGCCGCCGTTTAAGTCAAAGCGCTTTCCGCTTTTTTCTGCTTACAATGCTCACGGTAATGAGCACGGTCAAAGACCCGCTTGCCAGCAGGATCCAAAGCCAAAGCTTTGAATTGTCGCCGGTTTGGGGAGAGTCAGGGTATTTGGGTGTCGGGGTCGGAATCGGTTCATTGGTAAAGCCCACGCCGATCTCGTTTTCCACAATGACCGTTTCACCATCTTTTTGGATCGGGAAATAGAAATAGCGGTCATCCTTTGTAAAGCCGTCGGGGGCTTTCGTTTCAAGCAGCAGATAGCCTCCGTGCTTCAGACCGCTAAGCTCATATACGCCGGTATCAGCCTCGGAAAGCTCGCCGTACAGTGTGTCAATGTCCGGATCATAGGCCTTGTTACCGTTTACATCCAGATAGAGCACAAATTCTGCGCCGCTGAGAAGCTTATCGTGATCCTTGCTGCTGACCTTCCTGACCTGCACTTTTCCGGTCAAGAATTTGTTTACAACAGTGATCTCGATGATCTGATCCTTCTCGGATACCGTGACCTTGTAAGATTCCTCCGAAAGCACCAGATGCGCCGGGCAGGACAGCTCACGGACGATCCAATCGCCATAGGGGATATTTTCAAAGGTGAACACGCCGTCTTCACCGGGTGTTGCCGTTGCGAGCGCATTTTCCTCCGTGAACTCGGTCTCATTCGCCTTGAAGAGTCCGAACACAGCTCCGGCCACGGGTGTATTATCCTCATCCACCTTTAGGCCGTGAATGCTGCCTCGAATGATGGTGTTTTCGATTACCTCACCGTTGTTGATAACCAACTGAACGAACGCAACGGAGACATCTTCGTAATCAAACGCAACGGGATAGATCGCATCTGACAGAAGATAGTGTGCGTCGGTAGCCACTTCCTTGACATAAAGCTTGGCACCGGCCGGAACATCCGCCGTAAATACGGCAAGTCCGTTTTCGTCGATGCCCACGATCTCAAGCAGTCCGTCCTGCGGGATTTCCGTGCCGTCCGCAGCGGTCAGGGGCTCGGCGGCATACAGTCCGAAGCGGATGTTTTTGTATTCCTCACCGAGTCCGACACCGTAGGTATTGTCGGATTCCAGCTTTTTGAGCAGGCTGATCACGACCTTTTGCCGTTCGTTGACGGCGGTTTCAGAAACAGTTGTGATCTTTACCTGTTCACCGGCATAGGTAAGCTCCGTCTGTACCGGTTCCTTTAAGAGCACCATACCGTAAGGCGCCTTTTCCTCACGCAACTCAAACTTTCCGAGAAACAGCGGTTCACTGATTGCCGTGCCGTCTGCCGCAGTGGTGAGAGTCGCCACCTTATCTCCGGCGGAATACCGCTTTGTGCCGTCTAAGGTGTAGGTATCCTCCACTGCATATACGCCGAACACAGCGCCGGCCAAGCCCTGTACTTCATAGTGCGGAGTATAAATGCCATCCTGCTCGGTGACTGTGGCGAACACCTCGCCGCGCTTCAGGATCGTGATCGTTCCCATCTGCGGCTGATTGTATTTTTCCACAACGACCACTTCGGCGGAGCCGTCCACCTTGAATTTCACGGGCGTGCTGTCCAGCACATAGCCCTCCGCACCGCCGACAGTCTGCTCGATCAGCTCATATTCGCCGTAACCAAGCGGCTCAGGCAGGCGCAGGCGTCCCGTGTTGTCCGTATAGAAGACATCAATATCCACCGGAGTGGGATAGTTAATTCGCTGGGTGATAAACTCGCCGCTTTGCAGGTCACGGATCTTAAAGCCGATACCGGCGGCAGGGATCACCTTGCCGGTCGTGGCGTCCTTCTTCACCACATCGATCAGAGCTGTGATGGGCGCATTGTTGATGATATAGCTGTAAATATCCGCATGAGTCTTGATATAGACCTCAAAGGCGGGCAGCAGCTCCGCACCTTCCTTACCGGAGATTTGTTCTACGATATAGGTGCCGTAGGGCAGGTCCTTGGATACGCCGAAACCGTGCTCGTCAATGGTAATGAGGTCACGCTCCGTTTCATCGGCGGCCTCATAGGAGCCGGACGATTTGAGCCAGATCTTAAACTGTGCGCCTGCTTCCGGTGTTTCGATCTGCGTATCGCCATTGTCCGAATGCTTTACCAGCACGATATTGCTTTTAATGGGTGTTTCATATACATCCATCGTCAGCGTGTTATATTCGACGGAATACTTTTCGGGATAGGCGCCTACCGGGTAGATCATATCATCCAGCAAATAGCCTTCGCTCGGTGTGATCTCACGGATCGTCCAGCCGTCTCCGCAGGGGAAATAGTCGGTCAAAATATATCCGTCTTTATCGGTCGTGTAGGTCTTCACCAGCTCGCCGTTCAGATACACACCGTAAACAGCGCCCTCAAGCGTAGCGTCTCCGCGGGTGTAACCGTAAGGATAGCCGAGATCTTCTGCGCTTTTGTATTCGTAACCATCGGCTGCCATCAGTTGCGGCATTGACGATTGGTCGTTGCGGTCAGCGTGTTCGGCGTCCAGCTTGTAAATATCTGCACGCCATTTTTTCAAGGTGTTGTCTACGGCGGCTTCGGCCGTTTCTTTCCATGTGACCGTTACAGTCTGATCCTCCGGAATAACATAGCGGACAGCCGTGTTTTCTTCGGAAAGTGTGTAGGTACCTACGGGTACCTCTTTGAAGGTTGCCTTTCCGCTGCTGTCGGAAACAGCGTACATATCCACTTGCTGTCCCGTGGTAGAAGTCCCGTACAAGCGGAACTCATGGCCTTCGATCAAGCCATCCTCGGATGTTTTCGTCACAACAAGATTGCCACGTTGCAGAAGATTGCTGAAGGTCACGATGGATGTCCCGCCGGAAACGACGGTGACGGTCTGCGGCGGCAGCGGCACATAGCCCTCATATTCATATTCGGACACGGTATAGGTGCCAGGCTTCAGGTCCTTTACGGTAATGCTGCCGTCAGAGCCGGTGACAACATCCTCGTTCACGCCATTGCCGGAGATATTCAGCCGGATACCGCTGATCCTGCCGTCCTCGGATTCCTTGACGATCTTCACATTTCCGGGAATCTCCTCATTTACAGCGGTAAATCTGGCAACGCCGTTATTGGCTGCGCTGACAGTGACTGTCCACTCGGTCTGCCCGTAGGCACGGTAGTTTGCCGGGAATACCGTTTCCTTTACCGTGTACTGCCCATAAGGGATGCGCTCGATGCTGGAGCCGTGACCGCCGGCGTCGGTCGGGCCGATCAGATACTGTGTGCCGTCCTTCTGTGATGTGGCAACGAAGTAGGCGCCAGCAAGGCCTTTGCCGTTGGTATCGTTTTTCTGCACTTCAATGGACCCGTAGGCCTCTACAAATTCCGGTACGACGACCTGCACGACCGCCTCGGGGTAATCGCCCTTGCTCATACCGACGATGGTAGAAAATTCAGGGCCTCGGTCATTGCCGACATGGGTGACGAAGTGTTTGCCGTTATAATAGCCTGCATAGATCGCCACATGGGCAACGCTGCCGGTCGGGATATGCTTGAATACAATCAGCGACCCGATGGGAATTTCCTCGGAAGGATTGAAGTTACTTCCGTCCGAGCTTTGCGTAAAGCTGATGCGTCTGGCCTTACCGCTTTCTACCCAGCCGTTTGCCGCAGTGTTATAGGCGGTTGCCGATCTCGGGTTGGATGGGCAAGGCACAGTGGCGGTATTGATATGCGCCACATTCGGCATATAGTTGTAATAAACATAGCTGACATAGGAGGCACAGCAGAGTCCGTGTGAACGGAATCTGGCAATATCCGGTACGCCGCCGGAATTGGTTTCAAGGCCGGACGGGCCTGTGCCGTAGCCGATACCCGAACGGATCGAGGCGGACACCGAGCTGCCGGTCTTTATAAAGATCGTGCCGTCGTCCTTTTGAGCCTGAACATTGTAGCCGGTATAGGCGAGGGCATCCAGATAGACATTATCCAGCATATTCGCCGGGATTCCCGAAGCGGGCGCCGCAAAGGCACTGATGGGCAAAGCGGCCACCAGCATTACGGCAGTCAAAAGCATGGACAGCCATTTTTTGAAGCTAAGCTTTTTCTTTGTCATGATGGTTCTTTCCTTTCTTGAAAGAGAAAAGACTCCATCGCATAGGCAATGAAGTCTTTTGGCTTTGATTATTCTGTTTTATCCGTAGTTGTCTTTGGTGAGCGCCACATCGCAGTACCACATTCCGCTTTCGTAGGTGATGCCGACACCGATATACCGATATTCGCCGCTTCCTATGTAAGACCAGTGATCGGGGCTGTTTCGTATCAGGTGAGCCAAAGAGCTTGCTACATAATCGACAGTGCCCGCATATCCGGCCTTGGCGATCGCTTCGCCCGCGCAGGCGGTATAATATGGCTCTCCATCCATTCCGTATGCAGAAGGATCCACATACAACCCGTAGGACAGTGCCGTTGCCGCCGCCCGTTCATCCATGGTGTTGTGTGAGAAGTCCGAGATAATCTGGCGGCTGCGGTATTCAGCATATCCCGTGAGACCGGACAGCCGGGTGACGGCAGCAGTGCCTTGCGCCGTGCGGTAGTCGTTCAGATACTGTGCGACCAGCTCTGCGATTGCTCCGGCATCGGAAGCCGAAGCATTGGGCACGGTCGGTGTCGTTTCCGTCGGCTCTGTTGGCGATGTGTTTTCTGCCGGAGCCGTCTTTTCAGTAGGTTCAGTCGGTCCGCCGGAAGATGTGTTTTGTTTCGGCTCCTTTACGGAATTGTCGGAAGTACCGCTTTCCGCCTTGGATACAGCGGTTTCTTCCGGCGCTTCGGTAGTTTTGGCAGGCTCGGAAGAGGGCACCGTGCTTTGTTCCGTTTTTTCCTCAGTGGGAGATGTGATATGAGTATCCTCCGAAGGTACAGAGGATGTTTCCGGCAAAGCCTCTTTGCCGCAGCCTGCAAGAGTCAGCAGCAAAGCGAGCAAGACGAAGATGATTTTACGCATAAAAAGCCCCTCCTTGTTCGGAAATTTCTGTCTTGCTCATATTATACGACTAACACTCACCGTTTTTCAACAGCCTACAGATGCTGCTTGATAATACGGGTGATGATCCCGACCGCCACGCCGCGGTCTTCATCAATGTGCGTCACGGCAAAAGAAACATCGTCCTTCTTGCCGGGTGTGCGCCGGTCGAGGCAGGTGTGGGCAATGGCGTTGGCTCCGTTATTCAGGCGGACATACACCACGCCCTTATGCACATCTGTCACCTTGCCGGCATATTTGCTTTGCACCCGACACTGCTTCAGATAGGTGCGGTTGGTGTTCTCGGATACGCTTTTTACATCTGCACGGATGGAAAGCTCCTCCAGGCTATCTCGGTTGACCTCCAAAATACGGACGAGAATCTGATCCCCGACGGAAAAGCGGTCATTGGCATCCCCGATCCAATCCCAGGACAGGTCCCGTGCCATGATTGAGCATTCCACACCGAAGGCTTCGATGCGCACCGCCTTTTCCGCCACGGCGATCACACGGGCCTGCACGGTGCGTCCCTCGTAAATGCGGTATGCGCCGGAGGCATCCTGATTCATGTAAAAGACCTGCCGCTTTTTGAGCATCGCTTCCTTGCGACTTGCCACGACGGTGCGTGTTTTCTGATCCACGCCTTTCACGATGAAGTCGATCTCGCAGCCCAGCATATTGCTGAGCAGCTTGTTCTGGCGGCGGATCATTTCGGTATACTCTGTGCCTTTGAGGTTCTTTTCCAGCTTCACGAGCATTTCCTTCAGCGGGATGACTACACGAAAGCCCTTGTAATCTACAACGGCGAGTGTTTTCCCGGCTTCCGTTTCTTCCACGCCGCCGAGCATTCCGGTCAGGATACGATGCGAACGGTTGGAAGTCAGGATCTCGTGCCATGCGGCGTCCATCTCATGTGTCTCAGTCGTAACTTCACCGCCGACCTCCAGCGTCAGAATAGGATCCGTCTTCGGCTTATTCTGCCGATCTGCTGCTGCGGATTCCTTTTTCTTTGCTGCAGCCTCCTTGGGGGCAGCCGGTTGAGGCTCGGGTAAAGCTTCCTCGTCCACGGCATCCGTTTTCTTTTTACGGGTGCGTTTGGGCTTCGGCGGTTCTTCGACAGCCGGCTTGGTCGGCTCGGCAGGTACTTCGGCGGCAGGTTCGACGGGAACGGGCTCAATGTCGGTCACCTCCGCAGTGCTTTCGGTCGTTTCCACCGCAGCGGTAACTTCCGGCTCTTCTTTTTTCTTAGGCATAGGTTGATTCCTCCTTTAGTTTTTGGACATGATACTGTCTTTGTCGGTTGGCACCACATTGGATGTCGGTGCCCTTTTCTTTCTGCCCGGTTTTTTGACCGGCGCAGGCGATACTTCTTCCACCTCCTTCGGTTGCTTTTTTTGCCACTCGGGTATATGTGCAGAAGCCTTGCAGGAAATCATCTTTTTACTTTCCGGGTGCTTTGTGTAATCGCATTTGTCCACCTGCAATAGCTTGCGGCCTCGAATAATGATGAGCGCCTTGCTGATCGGCAGCCGCAAGACCTCATCCATCGTCAGCAGCTTTCGCTTGCCGACGCCGCTGGTCTCTCTGTATTCCGGTGTGTAGTTGGATATCCGCCAGGTGCCGAGCTGCTTTGCCTTGCTCTGCACATGCACGGAAACCTCGCCGGAGCGGTCGCTGATGTACTTTGCCGTCAGTTCATCCACGCAGCCGAGAAAAAGCTGCACATCGCTGTTGCCGAGGATCTCCTGCCATTGGTTCAGCGGGTATCGGTTCTGAAGTCCGGCAAGGTTCTGGAACACGCAGCTCATGCTGATGTTTCGGGAGCGTATCACGCTGATTTTCCGGCTGAGGTCGGGAATAACGCCGCAGGCCGTCAGCTCTTCACCGAGTACATGAACGGGAATAGGCAGCTTGCCACCCTCGCAGTTTTTGTCTGCATACCGCACCAGCTTGATAAAAACAAAGGACAAAAACAATGACGATAAAAAGTCGAATGTACTGTCCTGGTCGCTGGTGATACAGAAATAAGCGCAGGGCTGCTGTCCCGGCAGCTCCATATCGATCTCATCAAAGGCGGTCATATTGCAGATGGATCTGTTCTGGAATACCTGCAGTCTTGAGCCAAGGCCGATGATCACGCCGCTGCGCACGGTATCGGACGCCTGCTGAAAAATGGCGTAGGGGGCTTTCGCCGGATGCGAGGACGGCAGCATATTGAACAGGCTGTTCAGCTCTTTTTCATCGCAGTGGGTCAGTAGCCGATAGACCTGCCCGATATTCTTCCGCTCGGGCGGATACCCCTGCTCCACATAGAGGACTAACGCTTTGAGCAGATTCATTTCGGCGCTGTCCCAGAAGTGGTCGCCCCGTTCCGAGCCGGTGTTTTTAATAATGACATCGCAAAAGCGCTGTGCCATCAGTTCATCGCCCTCGATCTCCGCAAGGCAATTCCACGAGTCTGAATTTTCAGGGCACACCAGATTGAACACCTTAACGGTATGCGTCTTGCGCAGCAGCTCGCTGGTCTTTTCGTACAGCTCGGATTTCGGGTCGCAAATGATCAGCGATTCCATTTTTCCGTCCTTGTTCGGAACGGTCGCCTGCAAAATGCGGTTGATACAGTAAGCCCTCGTTTTCATGCTGCCGCTGGCACCGTACACCGCCACATTTTTGTTGAGCATACTTTCCTCCGGCATACACACATACCGCCCGTTCAGCAGCCCGAAAATCGTGCCGTTATGGTTTTTAAGGCTCGTCCGTAAGTCAAATATCTCCTCGGCTTCCTTTTCGCTCATAAAGCCGGATGTGCCGTAGGTGCCCTTCTTGGAATAGATGAAGTTACGGTCCTTGTCGTATTCGCCGGTTTCACTGTAGCCCATACGCATGACCATAACGATGAGCAGCACCAGCGCTCCCACGCAAATGAGAATGCCGACTATGCCGTATGGCATAGTAAAAATGGCACGCAGGCACTCGCTGACAGCAAAGGACGGCACGGTGGGTGAAGTTCCGTTGCCGGGCGTTCCGCCGGCAGCCTCCCACTCATGATAATTGCGCATAAACTGGGCAATATATCCGCCGCCGTAGAGCAGTCCCAGCAGAAGCGGCGGAAGCGCCAGCAATATGCCAAACAGTCTTTTCTTCTTACTCAAAAAAGCTCCTTTCCCATTTCTCAAAGTCAATGGTCTGAAATTTTACCCGGTCGCTGCAATAGCGCTCCAGCGCCTCCCGTTGGGAGTCAAAGCAGATCAGCGTGCCGCACTTGTTTTGCAGCTGCAACGCCGTGTCAAATCGCTTGATACGGGGCAGATCGCAAAAGAAAGAGAGCAGCACCGGCTCGCCGTCTCGGTCGGCGGCGTCGCATTCCAAGTTGCCTGCAAAATCACATTCGTACAGGTCAGCATACAGAATATCCGTGAGCTGTTCTGTCAGCGCCCTGCTGCATAGCAGGCTCAACAGCCGTTCTCCCTTGCGGTCGTTTGTGAGAAAATAGAAATGCTCATAATTTCCGTCAAGGATAAAATACTGCCGTCCCTCGTTCTCTTTGAGAATGTCATAGGCTTGCTCCATACTGTCTGCCAGCAGAAGTCCCTGTACCGCTTCGGGCGGATACTGGTGCGGCAGGCGCTCCCGGCACAGCACCGTTTTCATCAGCGCCTTTGTCCTCATTTCGGATTTGTACTCCCATTTCATCAGAGAATTGCCGAGGTCATAGACCACGAACACATCGGCCGGGGTGAGTAGCACGCCAACCGAACGGGCGCCGCGGATCTTAGCAAATACCGTTCCCATCTCCTTGATCTCCCGCGAGGTATAAAATGCCGGAGCCGTTATGGAGAGAGAATCGGTTTTCTCCCATTCGGGAGAAAAGACATCCGGCTTTTCGTCTCGAAAAATCAGCACACCGGCATTTTTCATTGTCAGTGTCGCTTCAGCCACACGGTGAAGGCGCAGGCGGCGTGTGATCTCGCTTTTCACCAGATTGGTCTCAGCCGAGCCGGACAGCGAAAAGGAAAAGCGTTCGGGAACATCACGGCAAAGGGCTTTCTTGGCCGAGGCCGTCAGCCTGTATCCACGCACACCGTCACGGTAATAAGTCCGCAGCAGCTTTTGCGATTTGAGAGCACGGACAACATTCAGCTTATAACTGTCGCCGCCCGGGAGTCGGCAGAGTTGATTGGCCGGAAGCTCGCCGGATATGGCAACAAGTTCAAGCAGCGTGTAGCCCACCGTCTGCTTATCCGGCAGACCGTTTGTGCAGCGCATAGCGCACCACCTCCTTTTGCTTTGAATATTACCGAGGTTGCTGATAACCCGGGTAGTTTTTCGGCTTTGGCACGGCTGAAAAAGCCTTGATTTACGGGCATTTTTGTCTTGCCGCACCGTATCGTGAAATTTTCGCCCACCAACCGCTAAAAATCCGATATGGTTTTCAGGCTCTTTTCCCGTTCATTCAGCCACTTCGGGAAGTCCTCTTTTGCCATTACGGAAATGCGGGTGCAATCTGCTTCACCGATCTCCGTTGTGTTATAGGCATCTACCAAAAGGCCGGTATCGTCTACCATAATGAAAGTAGACAACACATCCAAAAGCTGTTTGAGCTCCAGGTTGTCGTAGTCCCGTACCCGGCGGTTATGGAATTTCTCACTGTAAATATGCGAAAAACACACAACGCACTGCCGGAACTTCGGCAGCTCATTGTTGTCCGAATACTGGCTCAGGGTGAAATACAACGGGTCGATCAGAAATTCCGTGCTTTGCCGCTGCTTTCGTTTAGGCAGCAGGCACGGCAGCGTGATCTCCAGCATATTTTCCTGCGCCTTAATGCGGATACCTTGCACCACACCGGCAGAGGCGAGATAGGTTTCCTTCCGTGTGGCCGTTGAGCCGTATAACAAATGCCGCATACGGCAGGCGATAAGTTCGCTGCGTAATGCGGCATCGGTAGTCAGCATAGCGTAATTGTCTGGATAGTTTTCTATATCCGTCTTTTCGATGGCACAAAGGGTGTTTGACAGCTTTTCTATGTCGCCCTTGATGCTTCCGATTCGTCTTGAAATACTTGTTCTATCCAATGCGGTCCTCCTATTCCTGCTTATAATACTGAACAGCGCCGGTGTTCATATCCACGGTGCAGTACGCCGTCACATCGGGGATGTTCAGCTTGCCGATCTGCTCGGCGCTTTCTACGATGACGATGCGTTTTTCTGCATCGTCCGGCTGCTTGGCAACGGCGTGCTCGATCAGGGCCTCGCCGCCTGTTTCTACATAGATGACCTCGTACAGTTCGCCGTCGGCAATAAAAATCAGCTTTACCGGAAAGTCCGTGGAAGAGTGGTAGTCCACCCGGTCGATAAAATCCGTCAGCACCCAAAGCGCCGCCAGCATTTCCTTGTCGGCGTGGGCTTCGGTGCCATCGTGATATAAACCGGAATGTTCATCCCGAAAGATTCGTCCCTGCCTTAGAAAGAAGGACAGAAGATTATCAATTTTTTCTTCCTTTCCCGGATAGAGCCGCAAAAGCTGATCGTGCCGCATATAGTGATAGGTCGTGATATTCCGCAGTATATCTGCAGCCTCTTTGCTGTATATCTCTGCTCGCGTTTTCATTTTGGTCTCCTTTCTATACGCATTAAAAGCGTATTAAATCCGCAATGACACCTTAATGCGTATAAATTCCGTATTCGGTCGGTATTACCGTTTTTTCTGTTCGACCAGTTCCTGCAGCTCACGGCGGTCGGTCGTGATCAGGCTTTTCTCCAAGTCACTGCACCGAAACTCGACCGTGATATTATTGTTGTTGGTGCTAATCAGCCCGTTGCCACGCTCAAAGTGCGTGATTTCCATGACCTCCGCCTCGGACAGATGTAAAATACTCTGTACCCGCTGCGCCTCCTCGTCTTCAAGATTGAGGACGATTTTGGTCTTGCAGTTGTTGATGATGCCTTTGCCGTATTTTCCGTCGTCGAGAGCAAAGAAATCGTTGAGGTCCTGCGTAGCAAAAACGGCGCTGCCGCCATAGCCACGGATGATCTTGGCGATTTCCAGAACAAAGTTTGCGGCAAGCCGGTTGGCAGAGCCGCCGATCAGCGCCCAGCATTCGTCGATGAAGATGGTCTTTTCTACGGTGCGGTTTTGCTTTGCCTTATCCCACACATAATCGAGTGCAACGAACATTCCCGCCGTCAGCAGATCACCGGACAGCTCGGAAATATCCAGCACCGTGTATTTATTATCCAGGTTGACATTGGTGCGCTGGTTAAAGGTGCTGGCCGAGCCGTGTACCAAGCGGTTGAGGATATTTGCCAGACGTTTGGTTTCGGGTGCGATCAAGAGAATATCATACAGGTCACCCAAAATCGGCATTTCTCTGTAACGGTCGGGATTGTCTGGGTCTTTGAGCGTGTCATTGTCATGGGTGATCCCCTTGGCATTGTAGGTCTTGATCAGGGCTTCATCCAAAAGCTGCCGTTCTTCGTGAGTGATGTCGGGGATCAGCAGGCTGAAAAAGATGTGCAGCTGCTGAATTTTGGCGGCAAGCTCCGATTTCTCAATCGGAGCGCCGTCCAGCAGTTCATCCACCGACCGATCGGTCTTGCGTATCTCCATGACATTGATGCAGTTTTTCGATGCCGGAGAGATCTGAATGAACTCGCCGCCCGTATTGCGGCAGGCACGCAGAAATTCGTGCCCTTTCAGCGGAGCAATGATGAATACCTGGGTGCCTTTTCGCCGCATCCGCAATGCCATCAGCTGCAAGGTGAAGGTTTTGCCTGCGCCGCTGGTCCCCATGATTGCAATGTTGGCGTTCTTATAGGCTGCGGAATTGAAAATATCCACGATCACAAGGGAATTGTTATATTTGTTGACGCCGAGCAAAATGCCATTGTCATCGCTCAACTCATAAGCGGTAAAGGGATAGCAGCTTGCAGCCCCGCTTGTCAGCACATTGCGCTTGGAGCGCTCATACAGATGCTTTTCCAGATTTGTCAGCGGCAGCGATGACAAAAAGCCTTGTTCTTCCCGAAATGAGCAGGACACGATATTGAGATCCTGCGAGATAAGCAGCTTCCGCATTTCACACTCACGCCATTCCAGATCCTCGGCGTTGTCGGCGGTCATCGTAATGAGGATGTTCATATAGTAAAAATCCTCGTTGTTGGAAAGCCCCTCCTTCAAAAAGTACCCGCTGCGGATAGCGCCGTCCAGATCGTCAAAGTCGCTGTTGGTATCACTGGCTTCTCGGATTTTGGAACGGTTGATACGAAGCTGCTGACCGAGCTTGTTCACCATACGCTCCTTCGGCTGACGGGTCAGAAACAGGTCGATGTCGATCCCGTCGCCGGCATTGACAAGCAGGCTCAGCCAACCGGCCGCCACTTGTGATTTGTAGCCGTAGGATGGGATCAAAAGATATGACCGATATTGCCCGTCCACGCAAATGTATTTGGCGTGGGTAAAGTCCAGCGTCTGCGGTGCAAAAAACTCCGTACACGGAATGGCGTCCGTATCCTTTCCTGCCGCAATATAGCTTGAAACGACATCCTGCACTCTTTGCGGAAGAGGAATGTCCGAGCTTTCCTGGCGGCAGAGGATGTTATACAGCACATCCACTGTGAATTCGTCTTCGTTTTCCGGCGTCAGCACCTCATTGCCGCATTGCTTCAAATAGTTTGCCGCCGTCCTTGCGGCGGTTTGCAGCGAGGCAATGGCATCGGCCTCTTCATTGCTGCTGCGCCGCCCGACCTGCTCATATTCAAAAGCGACAAAGAAGCGGCGGGTTGTCGCCTCACGGGATCCGATCTGATTGATGAGCTTTAGGTAATCCTCCTGTAAGACCCGACAGTTTGGATCGGTTTCAGCTTCCATTTCACGATGCACGATCTCGGTGTGTTTATTGAGGTCCGCACGCTTTGTCAGCACCTTAAACTGGATCTTGACCGGGCTGATCTTCAGATAGCTGATAAAGGAGTAGATAATGCTCCGCTGTTCTCTGGCACTTCGGAGCAGAAAATTGATCGGTACCACCTCAATCAGCTTGATATACCGGTGATCCTTGGTGTAGATAATGCCGTTTGCAATCTTTTCAATCGGCAGATACTCCGCTACGGGGTTGAGAAAGGGCGAGTCCGCTTTGCTTCTGCGGTGCGGCTTCTTCTGTTTCGGTGTTTCCGCCGCCCGGGGTTCCTCGGTATGCTTTTTCTTTGCCGACTGCTTGCGGATAACACCGGCGATCTCCGATAGCATCGACTCGTTTTCCGGCGCAGGCTGCTTTTCTTTTTTCGGTTTCGGCTTCTTCCTTTCCTCTTTCGGCTCCGTCTTACCGACCACACGGCGGTTCTTGAGCCACTTGAAAAAGGCAATGATATACGAAGAAAGCGGCTCGCCAGCAATGCCCATCAGCGCAAATAAGGCGAGCGGCAGTGCCGTCAGGCAAAGAATGATAATACGGACGGTGAGCGAAAGGTCAAGGGAGAATACCGGCACACCTACCGCTGCGGCAAGTACGCCGGCCTCGATCACATTCCGTATTTTGAACATCCCTCCGAATAAGGTGCTGCCCTCGATAAAATTCGGAGGGATGATGTAGGTATCGTGATGTTCACTGTTTTTGCTCATCAAAGCCTCCTTCTTGTTTTCCCGATTCTTTATCGGTGATACGGTATTCTTCCTGCGCCTCGTGCCAATTTATCTGAAACAGGCACATGAACACGCAGCCAACTGCACCTCCGATAAGAAACGCTATTGTTGTCCACATGATTTTCCTCTTTTCTATCCAATGATCCAAAAAGGTCCGCCGGCTCCGGCGTGGGTGCTTGCCTCATTCAGAATGATGGACAGATCCCACTCCATACTGCTTCGGTCGTAACTTGCCGGATCGGCTACAAGTATTTTCCCGTCCTTTACGCCACGCAGGACGATAAAGTGGCCGGAGCTTGTGAAATGTCCCTTCAGCATAATGGCAACCACTAATTTACCGTCAGCCAGAGCGTCTGCAATTTTCTGCCCGTCCGAAGCCGAGCAGCCTTCAACATTCAATCCCCATGCTTTTGCGGCAGCAGGGATCAGCGCATGATAAGAGCCGCTGCCCGAACACCAATAGCCGTTTTCATACGACCATCTTGCCATCTCGATGGGGTCAACGGTATCGTTTGCCAGCGAGGATACAACGATCGACATCGCCGTAGGCCCACAGCCGTAGCCGCCGATATTGTCAGTGCCATACGGTTGCCCCGCATAACGTTCGTCCAGCTGATTGAAATAGACGACTGCGGTTTGTCCGTCCGTAAAGCGGATATTGCCAAGCGAAGAAACTGTTGTATACCCGGCAGGAAGCCCCTGGAACATACTGTCTCCGAGGAATAGGCTGAGGTTATACGCATAATCGTCAGCAAGGTCTTTCTGCTCGGCGGTCAGATGGAATACCTCATCGGCAAAGTAGGCTTCGCCGTTGTAGGAAACCGTATAAATGATCCACTTTTCCGTGGTTGTCGTTACGGTCTCCGTTGTTGTTTCTTTGCCGGTCGAGGCATCCACCGTTACCGAGGTCGTGACCGTTTCAACTGTGCGTTCTTCTTCCTTTTTGGTATAGGAATAGAGCTTGTCCTTGCCGCTGCGCAGCATGGATTCCATATCCGACACAGACACAGCGGCATAATCCTCATTCTTTGCCGCACAGTATTGTCCGACAAACAGATTGGCGTTAAAATTCGGTGAGCTTTCATAAGGGTTTATGACCTCTTTGCCGTCAGCGGTGCAGGCAGCATAATCGTTTTCTATGGCGGTCAGCGTATCGGTAAGCGCCTCGGACAGCACGCAGCTCACGGCAGTAGAGATCTCGACCAGATTACTGTCGATTGCCGCACTGCTGTTCATGATCGGCGTATCGGGGTCGGCCGGAGAATGAGAATTGCCGAAGCCTCCGAATATGATTCCGGGGAGCATACACAGAATAAGGATCGGGATCATCAGCACGGCGGTCGCCGCAATGATGACCTTCCCGACAAACTTCCGATTTTCCCAAGCAAAGCCGGCAACGGCACCCCACACGCCTCCGGCAGCTGCACCTTTGGCGGCACCGGCAATGGCTTTTCCGGTTTTAACAGCACCTCGCACCGCTTGTGCGGCCTGTGCGCTTTTCTGCAACGGTTCAGCAACCGGACGACTGTTATCCGCCATCAGATCTTATCCTTTCGCCAGGGAGCCTTCGGCAGCCTTTTGACAAGGCTTTCCTCATAGACGATACTGCCGTCGTCTGCTTTGTGTGGCTTTCTCTCTACGGTATCCGTTGCATATTGCTTATACCAAGAGGTGCCGTCCGCAGCCGTGACGGTCGTGTATTCTCCTTCGGGCGGCATATACTGGTCGGTGTGATACATTCCCATAGCAATGCCCTCCGGGTGCTCGTCATTTGTTTCGGTTGCGAAGATATGTCCGCCGCCGATCTCTACATCTGAAAAGGATGGAACACTTTCCGCATCCGGCCCGAGCGCCGTATATCCCATATAGGACATAAGAGAGTCTGCAGCGCTTTCACCGGAAATAGAGCCGGTAGAAGAAATATTACCGGTTGCGATCTTGCCGATCACGCTGTTGGCAAAACCGCCGCCCTTACTGAGCGAGGAATTGAATGCCATACCGCCGAGACCGCCGCTTTTTGAGCCGTTTGCATTGTTGATAGCGGTGTTTGTGACCTTTCGGCTTACAACGCCGGAAAGCCCGCCTTTCATAAAGGTGTTGCCTCCGCCACTACCGGAGGAACTTCCGCCGGAACCGCCTCTACCGGCAAAAGTCCTCGCCGTTCCGATTCCACGCATAGCGATCATCGCCTCAGCCAGCATAGAGCCGCCGGTGTGTCCGACATTGATGCCGAGGGAAGACATAAAGCTGTCGATTTTCTGCGATACCTTCAAAAAGGCAATCGCACACAGAAACCACACGAAGAGGTTTCCGGTAACAACTTCTTTCCCGACGGCGTTTACCTGATCCTGCACTTCGCTTTCGGTCAAAGCAAACGCCGGAACAGTTGTAAGCGAAACGGTCACGGCAACGGCAAGCAGGGTAATGAGTATTTTATGTTTTCTTTTCATCGTTCCTCCTTAAAGTGCCAAAGGGTTGGAGAGGAACTGTCCCACCATACTGGTAAAGAGCCGCAGGCACCAGGCGTTCATCAGCAGCAGAAATACCTGGCCGCCGAACATACGGCACCAACTCTTAAAGATATTGGAAGTGGTCTGCGATGCGCCCATGGCAAAGGCAACCGGTGCGGTAAACACCAGCACACCGAGCAGCACATAGCGCTCCGCCGCTTCAAACAGCAGTTTGATGTAATTCCAAGCCAGAATCAGTATGAGGATCAGTGCAATCAATGCCACCGTGCCGCTTGCACATACGCCGAGTATCGTCAGGAAAACGGAATTGAAGCTGGCAAAGTCAAGCGGCGGTAATTCGGAATTGAGTATCCACTGATAGGGTGTTCCTCCGATTTTCAGTATGATATTTACGATCTCGTCCGCAAAGTAGGCAAGGAGAATAAAGAGTATTGAACGGATGGAAAGTTTTACGGGATCCTCCGCTTCAATGCCGGCGGAAAGTCCGTAATTCTTAAAGAGCTGCCACACCCAATTAAGCAGGATAAGCCCAATCGCCAGAGCGACGAATATTTTATACATCGTCTCTGCCGCAGGAAAATACCGATTGAAGGTGCTCATATTACAGCCCAGTGCGCCCAAAACTGAGGTGTTGATAAGGTCCAGTCCGTTCATGACCTGTTCTGCGATCCACTCTACGATTCCGTCAAGTATGCCCAAGACATCGACCTCCTTTCATTTTGGCGGGAACGATTACCCGTTCCACTTGCCGCCGGAGAAGAAGGGAGTGATATAGGCCATAATGAAGCCGAGACCGTTAAGGATCGCCCAGGTGATGATGATACGCTTCAGCCAGGCACGGGCTTCGTCAACCGTCCGTCCCGATTTGGAGAAATTCATCATCAGAAGTGCGATAGCGGCGGTCACAACGGCGGCAATGGTAGAGATCGTGAGAATCTGCGTATACACATCCTTCATGATCTCGTTTGCCTTTTCCCATACCGTTGTCGCCGCAAAGGCGGGCATCGTGTTTGCCGCCAGCATCGTGACGCTGAGGAACCCGGCAAAAAGAAAACGCCCCCAGTTGATATGGCGGCGATCCTTTCGGTCCTTCGGCTTTGTGGTTTTCAGTTGATTTTTCACTGTGTACCTCCTTGAAAAAATACTAAGCCGCCCCGAGAAATGGGGCGGCTTGTGCGGTCGTGCCAATCAGGGCAACAAAAAAACACCATCGAAAAAATGGTGTCTGTTTTGCCCTTGTCGGCACTTGATACAGTTTTGAGCATACACATTATAGCACATACGGATTTGCGCCACAATAGCAAAACACTGCCAATATACTGCCATTGACCGCCGATTTGCTGCCAACGCTATTTATCGGGAAAAAATTGCTCCATAAGACTCAAACTATCCCGGGAAGTATAGCCCCACAAGATTGAAGAAAGAGCCTCCACAGCATTCTTTCGCCTGCGGAAAAAGGTGCGTTCGCTGATGTCGGACACATGGGGTCGGATCATTTCAATAATCTCATCAACGCTCCGATACTGCTGGGGCGAAAGGTAGCTGTAATAAAGCAGCCAATAATACATCTCGCCGTGTTTATGCTTGTTTCGCATGATATTGACCGAGACTTCCAGCAACTTCAGCATTTGATAGCTTTTTTCAATGCTTCTGGCCTGTTCTTCGATGCCGTTATCCGAGAAATCCACACCGGCAAGGTAGATGGACTCCAAAAAGTCCTCGATACTGCTGCCAACCTCCATCTGAAACCGTCGTTTGACCTGCTGCACCGACAGCTCCAAACCCCACACCACATCCCGGTATTTTTTCAGAAGCAGGTAGGTATCGTGAAATCTTTGGTCTTCCGGCATCTGTTCCGGTTGCTTTTTCATCGGTCACACCTCCTTCACGGTTACGGGCGACAGCCGTACCTCAAACTGGAATATCTCTGTGGAATCCTTGCACGACAGCACAAGCAAATAGCGATAGTCTTTCAGCTTCCGGAGATCACAGACATGAATAAATGCTTTCCTGCAATCGTCGGATAAGGGTAATAACTTACACTGGAGCCTTGGGCATGAAAAGCAAGGAAAGCCTTGTGCAGCAAGGATTTTTGCCGCTTTTTGCAGAATAATCTCCGTGTGCGATTTTGAAACGCCGGAACTGTTTTCTGACACGCTACCTTCCTCCGTTTCTTCGTCCATCTGAATATGGATATTAAGCGACATTGCCACCTCATCTTTGTCGATCATCACATCGGAAATCTGGAACATGGTCGAAAGATATTGCTTGAGGTAGATAGCCGTGCCGTGCGTTCCGGGGAATGCGACCATAGATAGATAGTCGAGCTCCTGCATTTTGCGGAGATAGCGTCCTGCCGTCGCCTTGGACACGCCCCAGCGCTGTGCAAGCTCCGCATACCCGATGAGTGGGCTTCCGGTGCCGTTTCTCATATACACGACGGGACCGACCTCTGAGCCTTGCACCTGCGTGTCGTTGTATACGGTGTTGATCCACAGATCCAGCATAGCGTCCATTTCCGAACAGCGGCCGGCGCTGACCAATTCATTGGCAACCGAGATCGGCAGAAAGAAGAAGCCAGTATCCTTCTGGCACGGGGCGTTGTACTCTAAAACTCTGTTGTATTTGCACCATCCTTTGATTTTGAATTTCACCAGCCTGCCCCGGCCGAGCAGCGTATAGGTGATAAGGTGTCTGTCCTGCAGCTCCCTGAGAATGGCAAGTGCCTGATGCTGAAAGCGAGTGCGGAACCACTCGGTTAGCTCGCTCACACGGCAGAGCCATTCGCCGGGATAGATCGTGTAGCTGATTCCATCGATCCGTTTATAGGAAGTACGGAAGTTTGCAAAGCAGGACAGCACCGTGAAATGGTAAAGCCCCGATGTGCCGCCGACACGGATGCTTTTATCCTTCATCAGCAGCCCGATAAATTGCCGGTAGATCCGGCAGCGTGGGTAATCCACGATTTGTTTTAATTCTAATTGATACTCTGACATGGTTGTTTCCTCCTTGAAACAGGAAAAGCGGTGCAGAACCAAATGGAACTGCACCGCTCAGGCAGCAAACTATTGATTTTTGCGCCTTTTGTAGTATAATATTCATATAGCCTATAGAGAAACAAGGTTGTTCCTCTGTTGCCAACAAATATTGATACGAGTGAGATACCTGATTTTGAGGTACACGACGGGTACACAAAAAAGTTTTTCTCGCAAAATCAGACTGGTAACGGAAGGAATAACCGCCGTATAAGATACCTACGACACTCATTTTTATGGGTGAGGAGATATTCAAAACGGAGTGGGAATGATTGCATCCCGGAAAAAGCCCAGTCATACCAAGGCTTTTTCGCCATGAGTGCCCGCTGTGGCAACAAAATGGCAACATTTTAAGATTATCCAAGAATAAAGAGCTATCTGATTTCTGTTAGAGAAGTCAGATAGCTCTTTTTTGTTTTCTGTATTTTTTATGTTGCCTACCTTGCAAAAATACTTCCCGCGATGGGGCATATGAATGCCTTTCTCAAAGCTTGTGCGCTTTCATGGAGGTGAAATCTTTTCTACCCCCAAAACCGATACAGGGGTGAGCGGCCAAAGGAGAAGCGGGAAATCTCTCTATTCTTTACTTTTAGGGGGAATTATGGTATAATCCGAAGGGAAAACTGCCCTCAAGGAAAGGAACGCGACCATGAAACAGAACCGGAAAGTCCCCAAGCCTCCCCGCGATCTGCGTGCGGTGATCCACAAAAAGCCCACTGTTTTTGCGGTGTATCTCATCCTGCGTATTGTCGTCTTATTGACCCTTGTTTCCTCCATTATCCGCGGGGAGTACGAAAACGCCTTTGTGTGCCTGCTGGTGCTGTTTTTATTTATGCTGCCGCTTTTTATTCAGCAGAACTTTGGCATAGAGCTGCCCAGCACGCTGGAGATCATCATCCTGCTGTTTATCTTCGCTTCCGAGATCCTGGGGGAACTGGGGTGCTTCTTTATTACCTACCCCAACTGGGATTCTATTCTGCACACCACCACCGGCTTTTTATGCGCGGCCACCGGCTTTGCGCTTATTGATATTCTGAACCGCAACAGCAAGATCAAGTTTGAGCTTTCGCCGGTGTATGTTTCGCTGGTGGCTTTCTGCTTTTCCATGACCATCGGTGTGCTGTGGGAGTTCTTTGAGTTCGGCATGGACCGGCTGTTCCTAATGGATATGCAGAAGGATACCATTATCCACAGCATCACCTCCGTGATGCTGGACCCCACCAATATGAACATCCCTGTGACCATTGGGGACATTACCAGTGTGGCGGTAAACGGGCAGGAGCTGGGCTTTGGCGGGTACCTGGATATCGGGCTGTACGATACCATGGAGGACCTGTTTGTCAATTTCATCGGGGCGCTGGTCTTTAGCTTTATCGGATATTTTTACATCAAGCGCCGCGGGGAGGGCAAGATCGCCAAAGCGTTTATCCCCACCATTACCGAGCCCAAACCGGAGGAAGGACCTGCTGAAGTACCGACTACGCCCACGACGGAAGAAGAGTGAGGGAGGGCTTAGCGTATTCCTCCTTGGCAAAAGAAAAGGCCCGTACCGATGGCAGAACCACCGGTACGGGCTGATATTTTTTATTCGGCTGGGGGAGGGGAGAGGATCACTCTAGCAGGCCGCTTTCACGCAGCAGCAGCTCCACATCGGTGCCCTTCACCTTCTTCAGCAGGATCTTGACCGCTTCCCGCTCGCCGAAGGAGAGAGGCAATTCGCTGATGGGCTTCTTATCGACGGCATAGTAGCAGGCACGCAGCAGCTCACGCACATCGTACTTGCTGCCCCATACCTCCGGCACGCCGCGGTCGATATCCAGCAGGGTATAGACCGATTCCATACCGGTACGCATGGAGTACTCGGTGGTGAAGATGGTATCGCGGGGTGTTTCGGCAAACTGCCCGATGAAGGCGAAGTTCACGGCGCCATCCGGTACCACCTTGGGGCGGTCGCTTTCCTTGCGGGGCTGGAAGAAGGCATTGATATAGGGCATATAGCAGGTAGTGGTATTGCAGGCCGTCGCCGCCAGCTCCTCAATGCGGTCCTCCGGGATGCCGATATGGTACAGCCACTCACGGCAGATCTCCTCGCCGGTGCACTCGCGCATGGGCTTTTTAACAAAGTTGCCCTCGCGATCGGTATGCAGGCCGTAGACCCACACCAGCACGGTGTTCTTATCCTGACTCTTGAACTGCGGCTGGCGGTTGATGGTCCAGGAAAGATACCAGTTTTCGGTGCTGTCCTTTACGGTGACAATACCGCCGGTGGTCACCTTGCCGGCACGGGGATCGCGCTTGCAGATATTCATAATGTGGTGGATGACTTCCTCATCAGCGGTGGCAACCGTGGCACTCATCCAGTTGGTGGCCTCCACATCGCTGCAGAAGGCGTCGGGGTTGCCGTATTCGCCGTGCTGCGCCTGCCGTGCGATGGCCTTCCACATATCCCACGATTCGCCGCAGCCGTTATGGATGCCGGAGAGATCGGGGGCGTGGGTCTGGTCGCCGTAGCAGGAGGTATCGGTGCAGCAGCCATTGGTGATGAAAACAAGATCATCCTCGATGAGATCAATGGTCTGCTCCTTGCCGTCCTTCACATAGACGATCTGGCGGGCTACCTTCTTGTCGCCCTCTGTTTCAATAATGACATTGCGGACATCCATGCCGTATTCGATGCGGACGCCGTGGCTCTCCAGGTACTTGACCAGTGGCAGGATCATGCTTTCGTACTGGTTATACTTGGTGAAGCGCAGGGCGCTGAAGTCGGGCAGCCCATCGATGTGGTGGACATAGCGGCACAGGTAGCGCTTCATTTCCAGGGCGCTGGACCACTTTTGGAAGGCGAACATGGTCTGCCAGTAGAGCCAGAAGTTGGTGCTCCAAAAGCTTTCCGGCAGGACTTCGGAGATCTTTTTATCCTCCAGGTCCTTTTCCGGGGTAATGAACAACTTGGAAAGGGCCATGGCGCTTTCCTTATCCAGCGCGAACTTCTTATCGGTGTGGGCGTCCTCGCCGCGGTTTACGGTGGCGCGGCACAGGGAGTAGTTGGGGTCGTGCTTATTGAGCCAATAGTATTCATCCAGTACGGATACACCGGGGGTTTCGATGGAGGGCACATCCCGGAAGGTATCCCACATCACCTCAAAGTGGTTATCCATTTCGCGGCCGCCGCGCATATAAAAGCCCTTGGTGACATCCTTGCGGCCATCGCAGCTGCCGCCGGCCAGGTCCAGCTTTTCCAGCAGGTGGATGCGCTCGCCTTTCATCTGGCCATCGCGCACCAGGTAAAATGCGGCGGTAAGACCGGCCAGGCCGGTGCCGATGATATAGGCGGATTTGTTATCAACGCCCTGGGGCTTTTCGGGGTGAGCAAAGCTCTCGTAGGTTCCAGCGGAATAATACATAAATAAGCCTCCTGTAAGATTGGTTTCGGGAGCGGCGCTCCCTTGGATGGCTTTATTCTATCCCGCCGGGCCGCGAAATAAAATAGACAGAAAAACCCCCGTGACAAAAACCTCATCACGGGGAAAGAGCTGCGAAATTTTTTATCAAAGCGGAAGTTTTGTCAAAAAGCGCTGGGCTTATCGGTGCGGAAGCGCTCCAGCGCGGCGCTGATGCTGCCCTGGATGACCAGAGCCAGCTTATTCACCAGCAGCTCCGGCTCGGCCCGCATATCGTCCTTGATCCAATCCAGCATGAGCCCCACAAAGGAATAGGAGTGGACCTGCGCGATGAACTGCTTATCCTCCTCCCGCACCGTCATCCCGGCGGAACGCTCCGCAATGACGCCCATGATGAGCTGATCGGTGAGGGGGACCAGGTATTTTTCCACCTGCTCCCGGCTGACGCACCGATAGACATTCATCACAAAGACCTTATTTTCCCGCACCGCGTGGAAGATTTGAATAAAGCCCTGCTGCCAGGTATCGTAGGTCTTTTTGTTGGCCAGTGCCTTGGCAGCGTCCTCCATGCAGGCCCATTCCACCAGGTCGTAGATATCCTTGAAGTGATAGTAGAAGGTCATGCGGCTGATGCCGCAGTCCTCGGTGATATCGCTGATGGTGATTTTGGAAAGCGGTTTTTCCCGCAGCAGGTTTTTCAGCGATTGCTCCAGCGCGCGTTTGGTGATCTGGGACATGGGACATCTCCTTCCGGCTCTATTTTTCCCTATTATAGCATGCGGCGGCCCTACCGTTCCAGCGGCTTTTTGTAAACAAACCGAACCATGGAGGAAAAACGGGACAGGCGGGGGCTTTTGTGGTATAGTAATGGTATAATAATGCTTGCAAGGAGGATATGCCGTGAGCTGCTTTATTACCCATTACGCCTCCCCGCTGGGACGCCTGCTGCTGGCTGCCGATGAGGAGGGTCTGACCGGTCTGTGGCTGGAAGGACAGAAGTACTTTGCGGCCGGACTGCCGCAGCAAAGGGAGGAGCAGCGCACGCCGGCTCTGGAAGAGGCCTGCCGCTGGCTGGATACCTACTTTACCGGCCGGGAGCCGGATTTTACTCCGCCGCTGCATCCTGTGGGCTCGGATTTTCAGCGGGCGGTGTGGCAGCTTCTGCTGCAGATCCCCTATGGGCAGACCACCACCTATGGCGCGCTGGCCGGGGAACTGGCGCGGCAGCGCGGCTTGACACATTTTTCGGCGCAGGCGGTGGGCGGCGCCGTGGGGCATAACCGTGTTTCCATTATCATCCCCTGCCACCGGGTAGTGGGCAGCGGCGGCAGCCTTACCGGCTACGCCGGCGGGCTGGAGAATAAGATCAAGCTGCTGACACTGGAAGGCGCCGACCTTGGCGGGCTGTACCGGCCAACCAAAGGAACGGCGCTGTAAAGCCTGTTCTCCGGCTTGACGCTGGCGACGGCGCGCATTATACTGGTAGAAGATTTTGCAGGACGACCCGACAGGAGGGATGTACGATGAAACAATATCATATCGTGGATCTCTTTGCCGGGGTGGGCGGGCTGAGCTACGGTTTTTCCCAGCTGCCGGGTTTTCGCATCCTGGCGGCCAATGAGATAGAAAAGGACATTGCAGCGGCCTATTCCCTCAATCACCCCGGGGTAAAGATGTTGAATTGTGATATCGCTGACCTAACCAAAGAACGGCTGGCCGGGGCCCTGGGTGGGCAGCAGGTGGATATTGTGGTAGGCGGCCCACCCTGTCAATCCTATTCCACGCTGGGTAAGCGCCGGATGGATGACCGGGCGAATCTCTTTTTGCAGTATAAGCGTATCCTGCAGATTTTGCAGCCGCAGGCATTTATCTTTGAGAATGTGACCGGCATCCTCAGCATGGATCACGGCCGCCTGTTCCAGCGGGTGGAAAGCGAGTTCCGGGCGCTGGGCTACGATGTGCGCCACGATATCCTCAATGCTGTCGATTTTGGTGTGCCGCAGCAGCGGGAACGGGTGATCCTGGTGGGGATGAAGGGAGAAAATAACTACATCTTTCCGGTTCCAACCCACGGCCCGGGGAAAAAGCCCTATGTAACGCTAAAGGATGCTATAGGAGACCTTCCCCCACTAAAAAGCGGGGAGAGTGCCAGCCACTACGCCGGGGTCGCGGAGAACGAATTTCTGCGGTTTGTACGGGCAGGTGCCGGGCAACTGGTAACGGAACACGCTGCCCCCAAAAACGGCGCGCACCTCATCCGCATTATGCAGACTTTGCAGGATGGTCAATCCAAGGATGACCTGCCGGAGGAGATCCGCCCCAAAAGCGGCTACGGCAATACCTATGCCAAGCTGTGGTGGGAGCGTCCCTCCACCACCATCACCCGAAATTTTGCCTGTCCCTCCTCCTCCCGCTGCATTCACCCGCGGGATTCCCGCGCCATGTCCATCCGGGAGGGTGCCCGGTTGCAAAGCTTCCCGGATGATTACCGGTTCTATGGCTCCGATGGTATGAAGCGGCTGGAGATCGGCAATGCGGTGCCGCCGCTGCTCTCGGTGGCCATTGTCCAGGAGATGCAAAGCGCCCTGAAAAGAAAGGAACAGATGCCGGAAAGGAGTGACCCCATGCGGTTGACCGACCAACAGATTGAAGAAACCTATCGGCTGATTGAACAGCACCACCAGGAATTTCTGGTATCCCAGGGGGTAAGGCTGCCCCGGCTGCGGCAGGCCGGGCAGTACACCAAATATGCGCTGACGCTGGTATATCTAGCACAGGGTTACCCCCATACCCGCACCGTCAGCAAAAAGGAACTCACCGAGTTTATTCGGCAGTACTACCCGGATGTGAATGATGTGCAGCAGGCTAGGCACCTGGGTGCCCAGCAGGGCTGGTGCATCCTTTCCGGGGAGCGCAATGACTTGGCTTCGGAGGGGATGAAGTCCGGGGAATACCGCCTGCAAACGCTGGAGGAGTGCTATCCGGGCTTTACGGCGGAGCGTCGGGAGGAACAAATGGATGCTGACTACTGGGAAGCGCTGAAGGCAAAGTATGATTACCGCTGTGCCTGCTGCGGCTCCCGGGAGGGCGAACCACACCGTTACTGGAAAAATACCCTTACCAAGCTGCAAAAGGGGCACAAGGACCCCCGCCGGCCGTTGGGCCCCGGCAATATCATTCCCCAATGCAGCAAATGCAACCAACCCGACCGCAATTGCTGGGTCTACGATGATAAGGGCCGGGTGGTGGGCCTTGCCAATGCCATTGTAGTGGAGCGCTGCCCCGCCGATCTTCAAAAGGAGATCTACATACGGCTGTACCGGCAATTTGGCGGCAAAGACCCCAAGGACCTGTGATCTTTTTACGACAAAGGAAAGCCAGCCCCCGCGGTTGGCTTCTTTTTATAGGGAAACAAGGGAAACCTTGTTATAAATTTGACGAATACCGCGAAATTTGGTATACTATCCCCATCCTAATCAAAGGCAAGGGGACCGGGAATATGAAACTTTTACCCTGCGCGGTGCGCGGCGTGCTGGCTGGTTTGATGATCTCTATCGGCGGCTATGTGTACCTGGGCTGCGAAAACCGTGTGGTGGGGGCGGTGTTCTTCACTGTGGGGCTCATCACCATCACCCTGTTTGGGTTCGATCTGTATACCGGAAAAATTGGCTACTGGCTGGGCCAAAGTCGGCAGGAACGCTGGCAGACGCTGCTTTCTCTGCCTTGTAATGCCGTGGGCTGCCTGATAGCGGGCCTGGCCCGCAGACCGGCCGGTGCCGTGCTGGCCCTGTGTGAGGCCCGCCTGGCCAAAGCGCCCCTTACCCTGCTGGTGGACGGCATCTTCTGCGGCATCCTTATCTTTATCTGTGTCGAGATCTACAAGACCCGGGGAACGGTGCTGGGCATCCTTATCTGCATCCCCACCTTCATTCTCTGCGGGTTCGAGCACTCCATCGCTGATATTTTCTACTTCTGCAATGCCCGTATCTTCAGCTGGCAGGCTGTGCTGGTGGTGCTGCTGGTGGCGCTGGGCAATGCCCTTGGGGCGCTCATTATTCCGGCGGCCCGGCTGGTGTACCAGCCCAAAGAGGAACAATCCCATTGGGAATAGAAACGCTGCGCGGTCCATCGGGCTGCGCGGCTTTTTTTACAAAAGATCGCATCTCCTTATCGATATCCTGTTGGATGCCGTATGTGTGCGGCGGCTCCTGCCGCAGAGCCCCAGGCCCAGCGTGCTCAGGCGTTCTTCGCCCCTTGGCAGCCTACAGTATTCCATCATTTCTTCTCAAACTCCTTTGCTGCATCTTTCAGGTATCGGCGGATGGGCAGATGCTGGGGGCAGGCGGGCTCACTTTTGCCGCCCAGGTACACCCGCGCGGTATCAAAGCAATTGAATCCAGCCGCCAGGTATTCGTCCACCATTTGGCTAAATTGCGCCAGGTCGACCTCCTCGCCCTGCATGGGCAGCCGCATACAGCCAAAGCCAAAGTTCTTTTTTACTTCCGCAAAGCTCATAATAGGCGCTCTCCTTCCATTTTGTTGCTATTTTCATTATGAACCCTAAAGTTCACTTTAGGTTAGGAGCTTTTTCACAGAAAAACCGTCCCCCGGCTGTTTCACAGTTTGGCTCCCCTGTCCCAAATTTTCTCATCCGCCGACTTTTGCCGATGGGCTCCGAGCCGCCCCGGCGCTACAATGAAGAGGAAATAAAGGGCTTTGCCCTGTACTACCGGGAAAGGAACAGGAACTGACTATGACACTGATGGAAAAAGCCGCCCATGCGGCAGAACGCAAGGCCTTCGAGAAGGTGCTGGAAAACTTCATCCAAAAGGGAAAAACAGCGGATGCCGCCTCCGCCGCGCAGGACCTGGTGGATATGGCCGAAAAGATCCAGGGCAGCGTGTGGAAGAAGGAATCCTTCGAGGTGCTGCACATGATCGCAGGTCAGCCGGAGGGCAAGTGGGCGCACTATGTCCAGCGTATCCTGGATGAAACCGACCCCTATATCCTCAAAACCTTCCTCACCAACGCGGTGTATGAGGGTGGCTTCCGCGGCTATCAGCAGGCACAGAAGAATGCTGAAAAGTATGGCTGCAATATTCCGTGGCTCATTTTGATGGACCCCACCTCCGCCTGCAATATGCACTGCACCGGCTGCTGGGCGGCAGAGTACGGTCATCAGCAGAGCCTGACCTATGAGGAGATGGATCGAGTCCTCACCGAGGCCAAGGAGCTGGGTACCCATGCCTGCCTCTTTACCGGCGGCGAGCCGCTCATCCGCAAAAAGGATATCATTCGCCTGTGCGAAAAGCACCGGGATATGGCCTTCCACGCCTTCACTAATGGCACCCTCATCGATGACGATTTCTGCAGGGAGCTGCTGCGGGTCGGCAATTTCTTTGTGTCCGTCTCCATCGAGGGCTTCGAGGAAGCCAATGACGGCCGCCGCGGCGAGGGCCACTTCCAGAAGGCGCTGGCCGCCATGGAGCTGATGCACCGCTACAAGATCCCCTTCGGCGTTTCCATTTGCTACACTGCCAAGAATTATAAGACCGTCACCAGCGATGAATTCCTCGATCTGCTCATCAGTAAGGGCTGCGTCTTCGCCTGGTACTTCCACTACATGCCGGTCGGCATGGGCGCCTCCACCGACCTGCTGCTGACCCCCGAGCAGCGCACCTACATGAAAAACCGTGTGCGGGAGATCCGCGGCGTGACCGGCGGCAAGGAGCTCTACTGCATCGATTTCCAGAATGACGGTGAATTTGCCGGCGGCTGTGTGGCCGGCGGGCGCATTTACTGCCACATCAATGCGGCCGGTGATGTGGAGCCCTGCGTCTTTATCCATTATTCCGGCGCCAATATCCGGGAAAAGAGCTTCCTGGAGTGCCTGCAGCAGCCGTTATTCCTGGAATACCGCAAGGGTCAGCCCTTCAATGGCAACCACCTGCGGCCCTGCCCCATGCTGGAAAATCCCGATCTCCTGCCGGAGATGGTGAAGCGCAGCGGCGCCCGCTCCACCGATCTGGAGGCGCCGGAAAGTGCCGAGCACCTGTGCGAAAAGTGCAAGGCCTACGCCGCCTGCTGGCAGCCCACCGCCGAACAGCTGTGGGACGAAGAGCACCGGCAGTAACCAACAAAGAAGAACCGTAAAAGTTTCCGGTCAAGCCTTTTTCAAAAGGCTTGCAGTTTCCAAAGACAGTGTCTTTGGCCGCTTACCGCGCGTCGGGCACAACCTCCACTTGAATCGGGCAGACCCTCCGCTACACTACGGGCAGACCCTCCGCTACACTACGGGCAGACCCTCCGCTACACTACGGGCAGCCCTCTTCCGCTTCGGTGTGCCCTCCTTTCCCCACAAGGTCTTACGACCTTGTGGGGACCCCAGAAATCCCATTTTTCCGTAGGGCACTCGCAAGGTAGCTGCTTAGACTTGTACCTTCGGAAGGAAGGATAGTGTGAAAGGGAACCATCAGGGTTCCCTTTCGCGCTTAATAGGTGCTGATTTTGCACATAGGGCAAAATCAGCGGCGGCAGGGCATAGCCCTGCCGCGTTCTATAAGGAGAGGGCTCACCCTTACTTGTTGTCTTGTCCAGACTATCCTTTCGCCGAGCAGACGAAAATATTCCATTATCCCCCTAGTTTCCGTCAGATACGCCCCTCACCGTCCAAAGGGCGCGGCCTGCCGCAGCGCCGCCACAAACTGCGCCAGCGCGGGGTTTTGGGCGTCCCGCCGCCACGCCGCTATCACTTCCTCCTGCTCGCCCTGTCCGGTCAGCGGGATAAAAACCAGGTTTTCCGCCGGAGCATGCTTTCGCGCCGAGTAATCCGGCAGAATGGATACCCCTTCTTCTGCCGCCACCATCATCAGGATGCTCTCACTATCGGAGGAGCAGAACAGGATATTAGGCCGGTAGCCTGCCTCCTTATACAGGTTCATAAAAAACGCGTCGCCGTAGGAATCCAGCGTTTCCGCCGGGGACATGTAAATGATCGGCTCCCCCCGCAGCTCCCGGCGGGTCAGCCGCACCCGCTGCGCCAGCGGATGCCCGGCATACAGCGCCGCCACCAGCCCCACCTCCTCGGCCAGCAGCCAGTCCACCCGTTCATCCTGCTTCAGGTTGGTGCTGTCCCAGGTCAGGATCAGATCAAACTGATTCCCCAAAAGTCCCGCTGCCAGCTGGTCGGTGGTGCAGCGGTAAAAGGTGATCAGCAAATTGGCGTGCCGCTGGTGGAATTCCCGCAGGAAATCGGTAAATCCGCTTTGCTCATAGCCCTTTAGGTACCCAATGCGCAGGCTGCCGGAAAGCCCGGTGGAAGCTCCGTGCGCCCGGTCAATGGCCTGATCCATCCGCTCCAGGATCGCCTTCGCTTCGGTCAGAAACGCCTTGCCCGCCGGCGTTAGGGAAACCGGCCGGGTACTCCGGTCAAACAGGGGACACCCCAGCATCTCCTCCAGCAGCCGTATCTGCTGCGTCACCGCTGTCTGGGAGATAAAAAACTGGTCGGCTGCCTTGGTAAAGCTCCGGCTCTCCGCCGCCGCCACAAAGTATCTCAGTTGGTTTCGGTTCATCGGTTTCCTCCCTTTCTCCTTTCCGGTCCCTGCAATCCGCTGCATCATAACTTTTTCTTATATTATAATGCCAAACTGCTCCTTGTCAATGCTCCTCTCCCGTCCTATAATAAGAATACTTTTTATAAAGTCGAAATGAGGAGTATTGTATGCAAAGAGAAAATTTCCGTTCCCGCTTAGGGTTCCTGTTGGTCAGTGCCGGCTGCGCCATCGGCATCGGCAATGTCTGGCGCTTCCCCTATATCACCGGCCAGTACGGCGGCGGATACTTTGTGCTGTTTTATCTCATCTGCCTGGTCATCATGGGCATCCCGGTTATGACCATGGAGCTGGCCGTGGGCCGCGCCAGCCGCAAAAGCGCCGTACAGGCCTACCAGACCCTCGAAAAGCCGGGCCAGAGGTGGCACATCCACGGCTGGTTCTGCATGCTGGGCTGCTGCCTGCTTATGATGTACTACACCACCGTCACCGGTTGGATGGTGGATTACTTTTATAAATTCCTCCGGGGCGATTTTGCCGCCGGCATGGGCACCGAGGAGATCGGCGGCGTCTACAGCCAGATGCTCTCCTCCCCCGGAGAAATGACCATCTTTATGGTCATCGTGGTCGTTCTGGGCTTTTTGGTTTGCAGCTTTGGCGTGCAGAAAGGCCTCGAGCGCATCACCAAGGTCATGATGATCGCCCTGCTGGCCCTCATTGTTGTGCTGGCGGTGCACAGCCTGCTGCTGCCCGGCGCCGCCGAGGGCATGAAATTCTACCTGCTCCCCTCCGCCGAAAGCATCCGTACCAACGGCCTGGGGAATATCATCACCGCCGCCATGAATCAGGCCTTCTTTACCCTCAGTCTCGGCATCGCCGCCATGGAGATCTTTGGAAGCTACATGAGCCGGGAGCACACCCTCGCCGGCGAGGCCACCCGCATCTGCGCCCTGGATACCTTTGTGGCCATTATGGCCGGCGTCATCATTTTCCCGGCCTGCTTCTCCTATGGTGTCCAGCCCGATGCCGGCCCCTCCCTCATCTTCCAGACGCTCCCCAGCGTTTTCGTCAATATGGAGGGCGGCCGCCTGTGGGGCACCCTGTTCTTCCTGTTCATGACCTTCGCCAGCTTCTCCACGGTGCTGGCCGTGTTTGAGAATCTCCTGGCCTTCGCGGTGGATACCTTCGGCATCAGCCGCAAAAAGGCCTCCCTTATCGGCTGCATTGCCATGCTGGTGCTCAGCATGCCCTGCATCCTCGGCTTTAATGTCTGGGGCGACCTGCAGCTCATCGGCGCACGCGGCGTGCAGGATAGCGAGGATTTCCTTGTCAGCAATCTGCTGCTGCCCATCGGCGCAGTCGTCTATCTGCTGTTCTGCGTCAGTCGCTGGGGCTGGGGCTTCGAAAATTACCTCGCGGAGGCCAATACCGGAAAAGGCCCCAAGCTCCCCCGCTGGCTGCGTCCCTATTTCCGCTATGTTCTCCCCCTGCTCATCATCGTCATTCTGGTGCAGGGTCTTCTGTAATCAGTCAAAAATCAAGAGCCGTCCCCACGGGGCGGCTCTTTTCGTATCTGGTATTCCGCTATCTTAAGGCTCCTCTTACATCGGGAAGCGGCCAGCCGTATAAATGACGGCATGGCTGCCAGAACAAGCAAAACCGAGATGATCGCCCCATCTGCCGGTAGGAGAATAGACCAAACCTAACATACCCATCCAAAAGGAAAAGCCCCTCTCGGAGCTTCCTTTTCATAGGACGATCGCTTATGTCATTATCGGCGCTTCTTCCTTCGCGAAGACCATCACACTCACGGTGTAGCACCCGTCGCCCGGCTGTGTCTCCATCTCGCCGCCGTATTTCTTCACCACCCGGTTGATGATCCCCCGGCCGTTGCCGCGGGTCATCTTGCCCTGGTTCACGGCGGCGCCCTCGGCGCCCTTACCGCAGCTGTTGCGGCACAGGATGGAAAGCGCCCCATCCGCCGTCTGCATGGTTAGTCCTACCTGCTTCGGCTCAGCTGCCCCGGCCGCCGCTATGGCGTTATCCAGCAAATTGCTCACCAGCGCCACCAGGTCGTAGTCATCAAAGCCCGCCGTCCCCGCCGCCAGCTTTATGTCAAAGTTCGCCTCAATACCCGCCTTTTCACAGTCGGCGGCCTTATTCACCAGCAGCGCGTTCAGTATGGCGTTGCGGCAGTAGTGCAGGTTGATGAGCTTCGGCGCGGCCACCTCCTCGGCATACTGCTTCAGGTCGGTGCCCTCCGGGGCCCCGGCGGTCAGGCTGCGTATCACCGCCACATGGTTATTGATGTCATGCTGCATCTCCCGTATCTGCTTCTGCTGCTCCTCCAGCAGGGTATAGTAGCTCTGCTGCATCCGGGTGGCCTCCAGCTGGGCCCGCAGCGCGGCGTTCTCGTTCATCCGGCGGATCATCACAAACAGCGCCAGATCGCCCAAAACGCCCAGCACCAGCGCCGCTACTCCGTAGGGGTCGTAAACGGCGGTTTTCGCTTCATCGGCATACAGCACCATTGTAATAATGAACAAAATGAACTGTGAAGCGGGGATAAGGATATACGCCATGATATCCAAGCGCGCATTGCGGCGCTGCACATATCTTACCAGCCGAATAACAAGCCAGCAGAATCCCCAGACGATCAGCTCAGTCGCCGCAATAGAGGAATTGAAATACCACACGCCCCGCACATTATCCAAAAGGTAATAGTACATATAGTCGGGGATCAGCCATATAGACAGAGCCTCCGAAACTGCCATTCCCAGTATTTCAATGATTTTTTCCAAAAAGAACAGCAGAAGCAGCATGGCAACGCTGCCATCGAATACGGTAAACAGATAGATGAGCTGAATTACAAAATACAATGCCACCAACGGGTAGAAAATGTGAAATGCATTGCAGCCGGGGATCTCCCGCACATAGCTGATGATGACTAGCCCAATATACAGCAGCAGGGTGGCGCGGGTCAGGTTTTTCCGGCTTTGGTATTTCGGCTTGTAGGGGATAAACGCGTGGATAAACCACACAAATATAAATGTGATCAGATTATTGATGATGCCATACACCATGTTTCCAAAGAAATGCGATGTAAAAAACTGAATGATCGCTGTCATGCTTCTCTCTCCTCAATTCCGTTCTCTCTCACAGCTCGATATGGTGGTATTTACGGAACTGCTCCCGCACGGCAGGGTAGTAGCCGTGGCTGATGGGCACCACCGTCCCGTCCCGCATCAGGAAGCTCTCCCGCCGAAACACCGCCGCATGGTCCAGGCTCACCGCAAAGCTGTTGTGGCACCGCAGAAAGGCCGGGCTCTCCAGCCGTTCCAGCAGCTCCTCCAGTCCCAGGGCGGTGGTCACGCACTGCCCGTCCGCCAGGTACAGCTTGGTCACCCGCAGCCGCCGCTCCATATAGAGGATTGTCTGTTTTCCCAGCACAAGCTGTTCGCCTTTCTGCGGCAGCACCAGTTGGCCGTTTTCGGCCTCGGCCAGTGCGGTCATCGCCTTTTGCAGCGCCAGCGGCAGGTGCTTCTCCATCGTCGGCCGGTACACATAGTAGGTGTGCCGGGTGGCATAGGCGTCGGGGGCATAGTCCAGGTATCCCGTCAGGTAGATGATCTGGCAGGTGGGCAGCAGCCGGTTCAGCGCTTCTCCCACCGCTATGCCGTTCATCTCTCCCAGCTCAATATCCAGCACCGCCAGCTGGTAGCGGCAGTTCTCCTCCCGCACCGCGCGCAGCAGTGCTTCCCCGCTTTCAAATGGCGCAATCAGCGCCTCCTCAGCAAAATATTCCCGCAGCCGGGCGGCGGTCACTTCCCGCAGCTCTCTCTCATCATCGCATATCGCTATTTTTATCATCCCGTCGCCTCCACTCTTTTGTCAAATTATATCACACCTGTGCGAATTTTGGAAGAAAATATGACAGTATCTTACCTATTTATGCACGCTGTCCCAAAGGGTCTTTCCCCTGCACCCCTTCTGTGTTACAATATCCTTGATAAGGGGTAAGGGAGCGGAGAAGAACGACTGGGCAGATGTCACCGCTCCGTTCCCATGCCGGCACCGCTTTCGGGCAGCGGGGCCGCCGCAGCCAAATTTAGAGAAAACATAGAAGATCGAAATCGGCAGAGCCTCATTTTTGGGGTTCTGCCGCTTTCGTTTTTTGCGTTTTGGCCAAACTTTTCTCCCGCAGCTTGGTCATTTCGGCGAAGAAAAGAACAGCCCTATTTCGTCCTCAAAAAAATTTCCCGCCGTCTTCGATGCCCTTTTGCCGTTTTTCTGTTGTAAAAACGCAACAACCCACCCCGATTTTTTCTTTTTATAGGGGGACCCCGCACAAATTGTCGGAAAAAATTTTGGAATTCTGCTAAAACCCGTGTGTTGCGCAAATGCATCACTGTTGCGATTACGCAACACAAATTATTTGCAAAAATGCAACAAAACAGTATAATAACAAAAAATCGCCCACCGTAATGCGTATTTTAACTAACCAAATGCTCAGAATCCGTTAATATTCACCATGCTTTTCTTCAATCTGTTCAAAAACAGGAGGTCATTTTTGTGAACATCCACAGCCTTCAGTACTTCTGCAGCGTGGCAAAGCACCTCAATTTTTCCAAAGCGGCCGAAGAATGCCATATTGCCCAAACCGCCATGAGCCGCAGCATCGCCGCCATGGAAGATGAACTGGGATTTCGTCTCTTTGATCGTACCCGTCACCATGTAGAGCTGACCCCTGCCGGTGCCTACTTTCTTAAGGAAGCCGCCCAAATCGTGGAACAGTATAATTTCTCTCTCCAGTGCGGCCGGGAGATCTCCCGTTCCTCCTCCACCCGGCTAGATATCGGCTTTGGCGGCTATGATATGAATTTTGCCAGGTTTTATGTCAGCCGCTTTATGCGTCTCCACCCGGAGTGTTCCATCGTTCTGCGGGAATACCACTACGATAAAATCTTCGGCAGTCTGCTTTCCCGCACCTGCGATGTCATCTTTACCGCGCAAACCCGCATTGAAGATGAGGCCGCTGTACGGCAGGTGCTGGTCTCGCACTCTAACTATATTGTCGGTGTCGGCCTCTGTCACCCTCTCAGTCAGTACGATACCATCACGCCTGATCAGCTCAATGGTATGCGCTTCATCTGTCCCGTTGATATTAACGGCAGCTGGGAACAAGCCCGGACCCTCAACCACCTGTTTACCCATTACGGCATCAAACCCGGTCCCATCACTCGTACCAATTCCGCCATTGCCGTTACTACCATGCTGGATTTGGGCATGGGCGTTACCTTTCTCACCGAGGACATCGTGCTAGCCAACCAAAATGTCAAAAAAATCCCCCTCCTGTTCGAACAGCCCGCCACCAAATGTCATGTTGCCGCCAACCTCATTCCATCTAAGCGTCCCCTCATCGATCAGTTCATGGACTTCGTGGCACAAACGCCATTCCATGCGGATTAAGCTGCCATCGCCCATAAACAATTGGCTGGTTAATTCGGGCCTTCATTTACACAAGTACAAGGAGCATTCCCATGATCGATTGGAAATCCATTCCCAAAATAGATGCCCATATCCACCTGCTCCCTCCCGATGTGATCGAAAACAACCGGGGAAACGGCGACCGCTTCGTTGAGTACGGCAGCGTGGATGACTACCTGCGGCTCATGGATCAGTACCATATCGAAGCCGCCTGCGTCATGCCGTTCAATGATCCCTACATGCTCTCCATGGATTTTCAGGCCGGCTCCGTCCATAATAACCTGCTCGCCATGTGCCTGCAGGCGGAAAACTGCCTCTTCTGTTTCGCGGATATCGATATCCGCAACCCGGTCGAAACGACCTTGGAACTCCTGGAAAAGGCCCTGGAAAAAAATCTTGGCGTAAAAATTCACCCCACCAATACCGGCTACCCCGTGGACGGTGCCTATTACGACCGTGTTTTCGCATGGGCCGATCAAAGCCGTGTGCCGGTGGAGACACTCCTATCCCAGGACCCATCTCCCGGATGATGTCTGTTCCCCCTCACGCATCAGGAATGTTATCCGGAACTACCCCGCACTGCGCGTTTCCGTGGCGCATGCCGGCGGGTTCCAATACGAGAAACTCATCGGTCTCGGCCTGTACTTCAATATCTCCGCTGTGTTGACCGATTGGGCCGGCCAATACGGCATCGAAAAAACCAACCATATTCTAAGGCAGCTGGATGTCAACCGGCTGGTATTCGCCACCGATTACCCCGATAACCGCAAGCTCACTCCGTGCGAAATCTATGACCGGTATTTCGTAATCCTCGGCAGCATGGGGCTTGCCTTTGGGGGAGCGGAAATCCCACGGATTCATCGCGTAAAGCACGCTCACGCTCTAACTGCCAGTCTGAACTATCCCCTAAATATAAAAAGCAAAGGAGAACACCATGGATTCTGTCAAGCTCGCCGTCAACGGCACCCTCATGCGGGGGCTCCCGCTGGAAAGGAACCTTCTCGATGCCGGCGCCTTCTTCCTGCGGGAAGCCGCCACTGCCCCTTGCTACCGCCTGTGGAGCATCAATGACAACAACCCCGCCATGCTGCGGGTGGATCCCGCCGACCCCAAGGCCGTCAGCGTCGCCGTGGAGGTATGGCAGGTTCCCGCCGCCGGGCTCGCCTCGGTACTCATGAAAGAGCCCGAGGGCCTCTCGGTCGGCAAGGTCACCCTCTCTGATGGCGAGGTCGTTCTCGGCGTCATCGGAGAGCCGGAGCTCGTCCGCGGCCAAAAGGAAATTTCCTCCTACGGCGGCTGGCGCAGCTATATCGCCTCACTCTGATCCATCCGGCGGCGCCGCTCCGCTCTCATCGCGTCGCCATCCCCCTTTCCTTTTGTGGAATGACAACGCTCCCCCGCTTCGCGGCGGCGCCTGTCCCGCGGCTCCGGCCGCACCACATCTTGCCCTATATGCAAAAATCGGAGATGCCGCAGCGTCCCCGATTTTTTATTTGCCCTTGTTCAGTTGTTCTTTTCTTCCTCCGGCAGCAGACTCGTCATGCTGTGCAGGCTGATGCCCAGCGTCGAAGCATTGTGCAGCAGCGCCGAAGTCGTCGGCGGGATCAGTCCCGCCACCCCCAGGATGATCAGCATCAGGTTAAAGCCAACGATCGTCCGGTAGTTCTGGTGGATCCGCGCCATCAGCGTCTCACTCAGCCGCCGCAGCGTCACCAGCGCAAAGAGATCCTCCGAGCCAATGGTGATATCCGCGATCTCCCTGGCAATGGCCGCGTCCGCCTCCGAAAGGGCCGGGGAATCGTTCACCCCGTCGCCGATCATGATAACGGTATGGCCCTTCACCTTCTCCTCCCGGATAAAGTTTGCCTTATCCCCGGGCAGCATCTCGGCATAGCAGGCATCCACGCCCACCAGCACCACCGCGTCCTGCGTCCGGCCGTATACCTTTACCTCGGTCACACCCTCTACCGCGCGCAGGCTGTATTCCAGCAGATCCGCCTCCCGCAGCGTCATACGGGCGCAGCACAGGTGCACCCGCAACCGCCCGCGGCTCTCATGGCGAATAATACATTTCATACTTTCGGTTCCCCTCCATAGGGAAAAAGAAGAGCCGCCAAAACAGGCGGCTCTTCGCCGATCACTCGGCAGGAGTCTCCGCAGCTTTCTCGGGGGTCTCGGCGGTGTCGAACAGAACACCGGCCGCAAACAATCCGATCTTCTTCATAGTTGTATGCCTCCTGTCAGTCGGCACCTCGGCAGCTTCCGCCATGCTTTTCTGTGATTACCTTTGTTTGACAAGAGCACATACAGTTTTTGCGGGCATAAATACCGCCCGACATTGCGCATCGCGTTGACAGGCGCCAGCCTGCCTGCCGCTCCGCGCTTCCTCGGATGCCATTTCTCCCGCGCAAAAACTCCGTAGGACTTTTCGGCGGGGGAAAACCGGATGATGACAAGGAAGAGGACGCCGGCATACTGGCGTATGCCAAGGACGATAACGCAGTCAGTGCCGATTTCCGCTTGGGGTCCCTGCAAGGTCGTAAGACCTTGCGGGGAAAGGAGGACGCACCGCAGCGGGGAGGGCTGCCCGAAGCAAAGCGCAGGGTCAGCACGACAGGAGCGGAGGTTGCGTCCGACGCAAAAGTGTGCGTGTCCTTGTCAAGCGAAGGTGTTTTTCACTCCACATATTTATCGTAAAGAGTGCCGAAAGCAAGTGCTTTTTTCCATCCCAAGACCACACTTTTCCGCAGAAAATTCTTCTTTTTGCCCGCCTCATTTTGTGCTGTTTTTCTGCCCTGCAAGATATAGTGGCACAGTATCATTTTTAGCCTCAACTAATTTTCTTTTGCGTTCACTAAATTGCCATAATGTAAATCTGGCATGGGTTCCACTCATCCCAAAGGCTTGGGAATACTTCCAGCTCCTTGAACCCCAAACTCTGGTAAAAACGGTTGGTGTCATCATATTCTTTGTAGCGCCCCATCTGCACTGTTTTTACCTGCAAAAAAGAATACCCGGTTTGGGCCGCATACTTCTTTGCTGCCGCAAAAAGCGCTCGGCCACAGCCTCAGCAGTGGTACTTTCGGTCCACTCCCATCACCGCCAGTTCCATGGTATCACGCCCGGTCTCCTTCAGACAAAGAAAGCCGATGGGCTTTCCCTGCTCCATCGCGGCAAAACAAGGTTGTCCGGCGCTTTGGGCAATATATTCCTCCCGCGCCTCAGCTATGCCAAACCATTCCGGCAGCCCCTCCAAGATCTGCCGTACCACCTTTTGCTTTTCTTCCGCCACTGTGAGCTCCTGAATCTCCATATTCTCCTCTCCTCGCTAAAAATGCCGGCACAGTTCCCCATGCCGGCCGTTATCTTTATGCCTCCGCAGGCTCCGCCGCGGTGAATTTCGCCATCTCCGCCAGGGTATCAAACATCCGCAGGCTCTGGTTTTGGAACGCCGTAAAATCAATCGCCATGACCTTGTCATTCTTCACGGCAGCCACCACCTTATACTCATAGCTCTGCTTCACCGTCTCCACCTCGTCCGCCTCAGCACAGAAGATCACATCCGGCTCCAGCGCCCTCAGCTCACTTTCCGGGTACAGCCAGTTGGTGTAGTCCGCCCCGCTGCAGTGGAAACCCACCTGGGCCAGCAGTTGGCCCTCCAATGTATCCCCAGTGGCCATGCGGTAGGGGTAGGAGATGAGCAGGGTGGCATCGGGGGCGGCAGCCATCCCGGAAAGGGCGGCGGTCGCCTCGGCCAGTTTGCTGTCTATCGCCGTGCTTACGGTCTCCGCAGCAGCAGTGCCGGTCACATTACCGGCCAGCAGACTGCCCAGTGCCCGGTAGTTCTGCTTTATTCCCTCCACCGAGTCCGCCCGGGGCAGCACCAGCACCTGAGCTCCGGCCTGCTGCAGCTCGGTCAGGGTACTTTCGGTCGGCTGAACAGTGCACAGCACCAGCGTGGCTCCGCTGGCTTTTATTTTTTCCACCTCCGGCTGGTAAGCGCTGCCCATCCGGGGTTTGGCGACAGCTGCCGCCGGGGCCGTGCAGTATTCGCTTACCCCCACCAGCAATTCCCCATAGCCCAGGTCGTACACCATTTCGGTGGTCGCCGGGGAAAGGGATACCACAGCCGTAGGGGCCTCGGTCAGGGTCGCATTGCCCACCGTCACCGGGTATTCCGGGTCAGGCTTGGGCTCCGGTTCGGCCGGGTTGTTATTACAGCCGGCAGCCAGCAGCAGAAGCGCCGCAGCGGCCAGGGCCAGCAGTTTTTTCATCATGGCACATCCTCCCTTGGTTTCTCTCTCCATTGTACCCGCTTTGGGCCCGCATTTCAAATGAACTTTGTATGAACGCCCCGGAAAATTGCGGCAGAGCTCCTCCGCAGGCCTGTGCAGGGGGCGCATTCGGGCCGCAGGCCAAACCGTCCCCCGCGGGGGACGGTTTCAGCGGGCTCCGCCCGCTGGCCCCGGCTGCGCCGGGGCGGCCTGCGGCCCGCCCCTCCCCTTGCGGAAACTCCGCCTTTATACCAAATACATTCCGTATAATTCAATCAAATTTATACTCTTTTCGACAGGTCTCCCGCCCACTGCCATTCGGCAGGTCAGCATCTTTTGCCAAAGTCCGCATCCATCGGGCCAAGTCCATGCAAGGGGCTAGCTTGGGAAACGGCAGCTCGCCCACTCCTCCACAGGCTTTGTGCCTGGCCAACGAATCGGGGCGCAGCCCCTCCGGCCTTTCTTATACATACTGTATTTTGTTATCAAATTATACATCTATTCGACGGAATCCCCCGCGGTTTTGCGATCACAAATGCCGTGTATCATTTTTGCCGCATCAAAACTCCGCAGAGCAATTCAGTGAAAGAAAATCAAAAATAACATCGTCAACGATGGTTTTGCGTTTGCGGGAAAGGAAGATGCCTCTCAGCGGGAAGGGCTCTCCCGTTAGGCTCCGCTAAATCCAACCCTTGCGATACCTCAAAAGGCACCAAGCCGCCCTCTTTGCCGCACTTCCCCCTACGACCTTTCCGCCGTCCACAAACCCCTTATCAAGATAAAATGCCGTTTCCTGTTATTCTGCGGCGGCCTTCACCACATCCTCCGCCAGCCGCTTTATGTCGTCCAGCGTCTGTAATTCCCCGGCACGGCGGCGCAGCTGGGCCGCCCCCCGCACCCCACTGATGTACCATCCACAGTGCTTGCGGGCCTCATGGCTGGCCACCCGCTCGCCCTTGTATTGCACGGCCAGGGTCATCTGCTCCACCATCAGCTCCATGCGTTTTCCCAGCGGAGGGGTCGGCTCATATGCCCCGGTTTGCAGGTACTGCTGCACCTGCCGGAACAGCCACGGGGCCCCCAGGGCGCCCCGGCCGATCATGATGAGATCGCAGCCGGTGGTTTCGTACAGGGCCTTGGCGGTTTCGGGGCTCACCACATCGCCGTTGCCAATGACCGGGATAGAAACCGCGTTTTTCACCTGGCGGATGATCTCCCAATCCACCGGGGGAGCGTACATCTGCTGCCGGGTCCTGCCATGAACCGTCACGGCATCAGCCCCGGCGGCTTCGGCCATTTGGGCAAATTCCACGGCGTTGATGTGGCTGTCATCCCAGCCCTTGCGGAACTTGACGGTGACCGGGATGCTGCTGGCCTCCTTCACCGCGCGTATAATGCTTTCGGCCCGGTCCGGCTCCAGCATCAGGGCGCTGCCGCTGCGGTTGCCGGCAATTTTGGGGGCGGGGCAGCCCATGTTGATATCCAGCCAGGCAGGGGAATACTGCTGGGCCAGCTCGGCCGCGCGCGCCATGGGCTCCGGTTCATCGCCAAAAAGCTGGATGGCGCAGGGCATTTCCAGCGGGCCTATTTCCATCAGCTCGGCGCTTTTGCGGCTGCCCTGCACCAGCCCCTTGCAGCTCACCATCTCGCCCACGCAGGCCACGGCCCCAAAGCGCATGGCCAGCTCCCGCAGGGCGCGGTCGGAGACGCCGGCCATAGGGGCCAGCATGGCATAGGGGGGCAGCTCCCATTTTCCCAGAATCATCCTGTTTTCCTCCCGGTTTGGAATGCGAACGAAAGTTCTCCAGTTTCATTGTAGCACAAGAATGGGGGGATGTAAAGCCGCGAACAAAAGTTTGTAGGAGTGCACGAAAATTCTACCATTTTTGGGGCTTGACAATGGGCAGGGTGCATAGAAAAAGCCCCCGGTGAGGGGGGCTTTGGGGTGGGTCATGGGTTATTTTTTTCGGGAGAGGGCGGCCATGCCGAGGGCGGAGACAGCCATGAGGGCCACGGCCGCGGCGACCATATCATTGGCGCCGGTGGTGGGGTTCTTCTCGGGCTCGGTCTTGGGGGTGTCCTCGGTGCGGTCGGGGACGATGACGATGGTGCCGCCGGTGGTGGTCTCAATGAAGCCGTTACCAATTACCGGGTCTTTATCGCCAACCTTGCCCCAATTATCATTGGTCATGGTAACTTCCATACCTTCCGGCAGGGTAGTAGCCTTGATAATCTCGCCATTGCTAGCACCGCTATTGACGGAGGTATTATTGCTGATGGTGATGGTGGTACCCACACCAACATTATTAAAGCGGATGATGCGGTCGCCGACATTCTTAAAGGTATTGCTGGTGATGACAACATTGCCGTGGTCGCAAGCTTCTGAATCCTGAATGGCAATGGCATTGTGGCCGGTGGTATTGAAGGTGCTGTTTGTTACGCTGACACCGTAGACATAGCGAGTATAAACACCCTGACGGCAATTATTGAACTCGCAGTTATCTACCACAAGATTACGGACTTTACCGTTGTTGTTCTCGTTGTAATAACGCAGTGCAATATAATCACTGTTATCGTCGATGCTTCCGATATTGAATGTGCAGTTCTTGAAGGTAAAGCCGTTGATGGTAGTTTCAGGGATTGAAGTATTGATATCGGTCTTTGCCGTGAATGTGATACCCTCAATCGTGATGTTACTCATCTTCTGGGCTAAATAATAAGTATGCATTCCTCCTTGGACCGCTTTATCGAGCACATAGTCCGTAGCGTTTTGATAGATGTGGCCGGAGGAAGCGAAAAGACCTGCTACCGTTACTTCCGCACCCGCTGCTGCCTTAATGGTGACATTGTTCAGCGGACGACAATAAAAGCAGTTCGGAGTCCAGATGGTCTGGCTCTTATAAGCAATGATTTCCTCTGCAGTATTAAACTTCTGATAATTCGCAGCAGATTCATCAAATCCGCCAACCATGTACTGGGTATTGCTGCCCGGATACTTGGTGGCACGGCCCAGCTCCAGCTGGCCGTAGGTACCAGCAGTAAGTACAATGGTGGTATTATCGATGGAGCCGTATCTGCCATCAAGGACATCCTGCACATTGTCGCGAGTTACATTCTGCCAAACATTGTCGGTTCCCAAGGTGGGAGCGCCCGCCGCCATCGCAGTGACCGGCAGCATGACGGCCAGCATGAGCAGCGCCAGCACAACACTTAAAAGCTTTTTCATTTGGTATTGACCTCTCTTCTTTTTTATTTTTCTCACGGGCGGGGTTGTGTTTGCCCTGCAAACACAAAATATCCCCATGGGGATATGAGAACAGAGTAAGGTTACCACTTTTGGGCAGGGGATGTCAACCTAAATGAGAAATTTTGGGGAGGTGCACAAATTTTCCCACTAAATTTGTGCAGGGTTTTCCTCCAGCAGGGCCTGCAGGGACTGCCGCAGGGAAAGGTAGCGCTGCTGCCAGTCCTCCCCGGTGGGGGCGGTGTAATTTACCCCAAACCAGCGGCAAACCCCACGGCACAGGGCTTCAGCGATTGCGCCCTGGTTTTCCACCAGCCACCGGGCATCGGCGCCATTATCGTGGAAGGCAAGCTCCGGATAGACCGAAAGCATGGGGGTGCTGTTGATCTCGTAGAAGGTGTTATTCTGGCGGACACCGCGGGTGGTAGCCGCCGGGTAAATGGCCATGAGTTCCTCGTAGGTCATTTGGCAGGCGCGCCAGCTGATGCCGCCGGGCTGGCCATAGGCCAGGACCTCCGGGCCGCGGGCGGAGCCCTCCCTGGGGGTGGCGGAGCTGGCATTTGTGTGGATGGGGAGGTAGTAATCAGCCTGCCAGGAAATGGCTTCCGCCACACGGACACGCACGGTGGCCGCGGGCGGAGCCATTTTGACCGAAAAGCCGCAGCGGGTAAGGGCCGCAGCTGTTTTTTGCGCGATGGAGGTGGTGACATCGTGCTCGAAGAGGGTGGGATAGCCGAAGTAGGGGCCGTGGGGAGCGGGACGGCGCTCCGGGGAGAGGTAGATTTTTTTCATGGGGGGATCTCCTTTCGTAGGGTGTAAGATATTTTATGCCGGAGGGGCCGGGGGCGAAAGTCCCTCCACTAATACGGCAAAAACGGCCCTTCTTTGCAGGGGAAAGGTTAATAATTCACTTTTTTTCACGGAAAATTTACGAATGCAGGAAAATATGGGTGTGATTTGACTAAATGTTGGTTTTTATTTGCAGTAAAATGGCAGGAAAAAGGAGCCCCCGAAGGGGCTCCCGAAAAAGGGGAATGTGTTATTTTTTGCGGGTGAGGACGGCCATGCCGAGGGCGGAAACGGCCATGAGGGCCACGGCCGCGGCGACGACATCATTGGCGCCGGTGGCGGGGTTCTTCTCGGGCTCGGTCTTGGGGGTGTCCTCGGTACGGTCGGGGACGATGACGATGGGATGCTCCACTACGGTACCATTAATGGTAGTGGTGGAATCAATCGCACCAGTTTTGGTCATTGCCTTGTCGCGGTTGGCAATATCAAGGGTATTGCCGGAAGAGGTAATCTTGCTTTGGTCGAGATTAGCTTCGTTCCAAAGGAGATATGGCGCCTTGATATTGTTGTTGCTGATAGTCACATCAGCTTCCAAACCTTTATAGAAATGAAGTGCATTTACATTTTCTGTGCTGATCGTATTATCGGTTACGGTAATGGAGGTACCCTGGGTAAGCTGAATAGCAGAACCATAAGTATTACCCTCTTTGGTTATCCCGCACAAGTCTTTGATTGTATTGTTCTTAATCGTAGCTTCAGCGGTTTTTTGATCAATATTGATTCCACGGGCATAGTTGGAAATAATATTATTGCTGATATTGATGGTCAACGGTTCAGTTGCGCTGCCCTGCAAATGCACAGCATAAGCATCTGCCGTTCCGGTACCGTCGAAGATGTTGTTCGTGAAAGTAATATTGCCCTTGACATTGTTATAATGGTAGATTTTAATGCCTTCGAGTTTGCAATTATCAACCTTAAAGTTAATGCCCTCGAAGAATTTCTGTGTGGGATACAGACCATTGGGTGCGGTGCCCGTAATGGTCAGATTTTCAAAAGAAATGGATGTTGTGGTTTTCTCCCCCCACCACTCATAGGGAAGTGTGATATTGGAATTTACAGTCAGGGTATCGCTGTCTCTTCCGGTCGCACCAACAAACTTGAAGTTGATGAGGTGGCGGTCATTTCCGTAATGGGATGCTCTGCGACCAAAGGTTAATAAATTTGCAAGGTTTGACTCATCATAGATTATATTTCCACAAATAGTATATGTCAGTGTAGCGTTCCCATTTTCATCGCGATTGGAAAACAGAGCATCAAACTTTTCCGCTGTTGTTGCACCCTCACCCATAGCGTCAGAATCACAAAGATCCATCAACTTTTGGTTAATTTCGTTGTATGCTTCTTTAAAAGACGCAAACTGGCGGTTCTCAAAACCATTAATACCTGATACGGTGACATAGTCATTCGCCGCCAACGCAGTGACCGGCAGCATGACGGCCAGCATGAGGAATGCCAACGCGACGCTTAAAAACCTTTTCATTAGAATAAACCTCTCTTCTTTTTTATTTTTCCCGCAGGTGGGGTTGTGTTTGCTCTGCAAACACAAAAATATCCCCATGGGGATATGAATAGCAAGAATAAACTACCACTTTTGGGCAGGGGTGTCAACCTTTTTGAGAATTTTTGGTGACTCGCACAAAATGCGGGGGTGGTATTTGGCAAAAAATTCCCCCGGCAGCAATCTACCGGGGGATTCCGCGCTTATTTTACATTTTAGCCAGGGAAACAGCGATACGGGCCGCGCAGCGGGCATTATTGAGCGCCAGCTGGACATTGGAGGCGAAGGACTCGCCGCCGGTCAACTCCTTGATGTGGGCCAGCAGGAAGGGGGTGATCTCCTTGCCGTGGATGTGCTGGGCATCGGCCAGCTCCAGGGCCTTGGTGATGATGCCCTCCATGTAATCGAAATCCATGGCGTATTCATCCGGGATGGGATTGCCGATGAGGACGCCGCCGGGCATTTCCAGCTCCAGCTTGGTCTTGATGATGCGAGCGATCTCCTCCTCGCTCTGGGCGGCGTAATCCACACCGAAGCCGCTCTTTTTGCAGAAGAAGGCGGGGAAATCGCTGGTGCCATTGCCGATGACGGGGACGCCCATGGTCTCGAGGTACTCCAGCGTGCGGCCGATATCGAGGATCTGCTTGGCGCCGGCGCAGATGACGGCGACGGGGGTGCGGGCCAGCTCCTGCAGGTCGGCAGAGACATCCATGGTGACCTCACCATGGCGATGAACGCCGCCGATGCCGCCGGTGGCGAATACATGGATGCCAGCCAGAGCCGCGCACATCATGGTGGAAGCGACGGTGGTAGCACCGGTCTTACCGGTGGCGAGGTAGGTGGCAAAGTCGCGGCGGGAGACCTTGCCGACATTTTCGCCGCGGCACATCAGCTCCAGTTCTTCCGGGGAGAGACCGACTTTGATCTTGCCGCCGATGAGCGCCATAGTGGCGGGGTGAGCGCCGCAAGCCCGGATCTCTTTTTCCACCTCTGCGGCAAAGGAGAGGTTTTCCGGATAGGGCATACCGTGGCTGAGGATGGTGCTTTCCAGGGCGACAACGGGCTCGCCGTTTTTGATGGCTTCCTGCAGCTCGGGGGTAATATCAAGGTATTTTTCGAGATTCATGTCAGATGTTCCTCCTGTAATTAAAGTATTCCGTAATACGGGTTTCAAAAGGTTCATCGACTGGGGCGGACGCTCCATCGTTGAAAGCTTATTATACCCATTCCCACGGCGGAATGCAAGGGGTTTTGATGTGAAATTTGTGTGATTTTTGCGGGAAAGAACGGGAGATGACGAGCGGGCCAGCGGCTGGCAGAAACCTGCGGAAATGCGATATTGACACCCGGCCCGGGGGATCCTATTATAATAAGGTATACCAAGTGACGGGAGAGTGGAGATCCTATGTTATCCTCTGCGGCCGGGCTGCTGACCGATCAATCCTTTTTGAGCGTATTTTGCGCCGCCATGCTGACCATCGGGATCGGCTGGGGGCTGCGGAAGAAAAATATCCTGAAGGCGGAAAGCCGACCGGTACTGAATGCCCTGCTGCTGAAGCTGACGGTGCCGTGCCTGGCCTTTGATGCCTTTATGACCGATTTTGCCCGCGGGGAGCTGCGGCGCAATGTGCAGATCCTGCTGATCTCCTTTGCGCTGTATCTTTCGATGATCGCGCTGTCGCAGCTTATTTTTATTAAATACGGCCGGCGGAAGGCCAACCTATATGGCATCTGCTTTGCCATAGGGCAGCAGACACTATACGCCATGCCTATTCTACGGGCTATTTACCGGGAAAATCCGTCGGAATCGATGCTTTCCGCCAGCATGGTAGCTATCGCTTTCCGGGTGATGCTGTACCTCTACGCCTTTTATTCCATCAGCGGGGTGGCGGTGACCGGTGGCAGCCTGAAGCAAAATCTGAAAAAAGCGTTCCTGACGCCGGTGATGCTGGCTATGTTCGCGGGGTTCTTCATCTGGCTGACACAGGGACTGCTTCCCTGCCCCGGCGGCATACCGCTGCTGCGGCTGGACCTGCGATTCCCGGCCCTGTACGCGGTGGTACCGCAGATGGCCACCCTGGTGAACCCCCTGGCGATGCTGCTGATCGGCTCGACACTGGGGGAATCCCAGCTAGGCGACGCGCTGCGGGACGGCAAGGCGTGGTTCATCTCCTTTCTGCGGATGTTTATCGCCCCGCTGTATACCCTGGCGGTGCTGTGCCTGCTCCAGCAGATCGGATGGACCCACTTTACCGAGGTGATGCTGATGACGGTGGTGATGTGCTTTGCTGCGCCGCTTTCTGCGGTGCTGTGCACCTTCTTCATCACCTACCGGGAGGAAGCGGATATGGCCGCACGGGTGTGTCTGCTTTCCACGCTGTTCTGTGTCCTATCCACGCCGCTCTTCTACTGCCTGGTGAAGGCCGCAGTAGCCAGCGGAGCGTTTCCTATATAATATAGGTAAGAAAACGCGCGAAAGCCCTCCAAACAGAGGGGGGCAACGGAAGGTTGCTAAAAATCCATGAGGGGTTGGTCGACAGCACCCCCATTCCATGATACTCTTGCGGTACAAAACATGAAAGGCGGACGCTGAAATGACACTGGGTGAACGGATCGCATATTACAGGGGGAAGCTGGGGCTTTCCCAGGGGGAGCTGGCGGAGCAGCTGGGCGTGAGCCGTCAAGCCGTAAGCAAATGGGAGACCGATGCCGGGTTGCCGGATCTAGAACGGCTGATCGCGCTTTCCCGGCTGTACCATATCACACTGGATGAACTGGTAAAGGGAGAGTCCCCGGAGGAAACGGCCGAAGCCCCGGAGGAGATACCGGTGGATGCGGTCATTGCGAAGCCAGCAGCCCCCAGCGGGCAGAAAACGGTGGGATATATCCTGCTGGGGGTGGGACTGCTGTGTGCGGTGCTGGCGCTGTTTTTGAACTGGGCGCTGCTGATCCCGGCGGGCTACCTGCTGATTTGCGCGGTGCTGTGCCTGACGCTGCGGCGGTATGCCGGGCGGATCATTATAGGCGGGACGCTGCTGGCAATCCTGCTGCCCGCGCAGCGCTGGTTTGGCGGTGTAAGCCTGGGGAGCGTGATCAACCCCGTTGTTTATCAGTCGGAATTTTACGGCATTGGGGTGTGGGTGACCTGGGGGCTGTGGGCGGTGCTGGTGCTGTATGTGGTGCTGGCGCTGCGGCGCACCCGCTGGCAGAAATACACCCCGCTGGCACTGGGGTGGACAGTGGTATTGGGGCTGCATGGCTGGCTGGCCCCGCTGTGGCAGGTGCTGGGCGGTGCAGAAGCCGCCAGCTGGTACTATCCGGTGGTCTCCGGCCTTATCAATCTGCTGGCGGCGGCTGTGGTGCTGCTGACGGTCCGGTCCATTTACCGGGCCCGACGGGAGAAAAAGAGCGCATAAATACAAAAATTGAAAAGAGCCGTTCCCAAAAGGAGCGGCTCTTTGGCTTATTTTAGGGTGGAGCTGTTATTGAGGACGCCGGCACTATACAGGAACAGCACATCGCAGCCTGTAAAATCGACAAAGCCGCCCAGCCGGCTGGAGGCGAGATACCGGATATCCACCAGCGTAACGGAGGAATAGCCCTCCACCAGCAGCGGTGCGATGCTGCTGCCAAAGGAATCCCGGAAGATCACCAGCCGGCGGCCGGAGGTGTTCTGCGGATTTTCGATGCGCAGGAGCGACACGGAGCCGGAAAGGAACATCTCATACGGATCACGGCCCGCGGCCTTTTCCGCATCGTAGATACCGCCCTCGGTATCGGTTTCGTAATTATAGACCGCGGCGGTATCGATGGCGCCGCCGGTGAGATAGTTCATCTCCTCCGGGGCGATGGGCAGCGCGGCCTGGCCGTAGTAAACACCATAGAAGGGCTTTTCCAGCGTTTTTCTGGTGTAGCTGCCGGTAAGCTCCACGCCCATGCCACCCGCCAGCCGGGCAGCCACATCCAGGATCTTCTCCTGCCGCCAGTGGGCATCGGTGCGGTAGTAGTCCTCCAACTCCAGCAGATCGAAGATATCGATATACTGCATATAGCCGGTGCGGCTTTGCAGTTCCTCAGCAAACTGCTCGTAATCGATGGAGGGGTAGCCATTGGGCGCGGCCATAAAGTAGTTTTTATCCGGGATGAGGGACAGATACACCCGACTGCCGGCGTCCTTCAGGTAAGCTTCGTAGAGATACCGGAAGCGCTCCGCCGCATGGTCAAGGGAAGCAGTATTCATGGGGTATTCCAGTTTGGCCAGGTGATCCCCCACCCGGTACAGGCCGTTATTATCCCGCTGGCGCAGCAGCCCTGTGGCGGTAAGTGCTTTGAGCGTGCGGAATTCATCCCGTAGCGGGAACTGATCGGTGGCGTAGTCCTCAAAGCGATCGGCAAAGGTGCCGGAAAGCAGCGACTGGCCGGTGAGGGCAGGCAGCTGCGCCAGGGAGCGGCGCTCCGCATCGGAGGCGGCATCGGCGGGCTTAAAAACAGTCCAAAGGGTGAACGCCACCAAAAATACCCCCAACACCGCAATGGTGAGAATGGTACGGGTCTTATTGTTTTCCACAGCGGCACCTCCTTAAAAGCGGAAATAGAGGAACGGATTGAATGAGCCATCCACCAGGTAGGCAGTGACGACCGCCAACAGGGCCATCAGGGCCACAGGGGCCGCGACCGCCAGCAGCCGGCCGGTTTTGGGGCCTTCGGAAAGGCGATTCATCCAGCGGGTGGGATAGGGCGTAGCGCCGATGACGGCGATGATGAAGGTGACGGCATAGCTGCCGAGGTAGTAAAGCGCTTCGCCGGTGGCAAGCGGCACCCCGCCTGCCCCAAACATGCGGCCCAGGTGGGCGGCGGCTTCCGAAAGGTCGGCGCTATCGAAGATGACAAAGCTGACCGCGACCAGCAGCAGGGTATAAAGATGGCTGAGGACGGGGAGCCTTTGCAGGGGCTTTAAGAGGAAACCTTTTTCCAAGATGAGGAACACAGCGAAGAACAGGCCCCACAGGACAAAGTTCCAATCGGCGCCATGCCAAAGACCGGTCAGCATCCATACCACGAGGATATTGAGGTAGCGGCGGGCCGGGGCCACCCGGTTGCCGCCCATGGGGATATAGACATAATCCCGGAACCAGGAGCCAAGGCTCATGTGCCAGCGCCGCCAAAATTCGGTGACGCTGCGGGAGATATAGGGATAATTGAAGTTTTCGGCAAAGGTGAAGCCGAAAATTTTCCCCAGGCCGATGGCCATATCGCTGTAACCGGAAAAATCGAAATAGATGTGCAGCATATAGGCCGCGGCGTACATCCAGCTGTACAGCACCGAGGGCTGGGTGGTAGCCTTATACACCGTGATAAGCTGATAAAGCACATTGGCGATGAGGACCTTTTTACCCAGGCCTAGCACAAAGCGCTGCGCGCCTGCGGCGACCATGGCCGGGGTGGAGCGGCGTTCCTTAAGCTGGGGTTCGATATCGGCATAGCGGACGATGGGCCCCGCGATGAGCTGCGGGAACATGGCGATATAGGTGCCGAGGTCGATGAGATTGCGCTGGGCGGCCACGGTGCCCCGGTGGACATCCACCACATAACTGAGGATCTGGAAGGTGTAGAAGCTGATGCCAATGGGCAGCGCCACCCGCAGAAGCGGCACCGAAAGGCCGGTCACGGCATTGAAGCTGCGGATGAAGAAATCGGCGTACTTGCAGTAGCCCAAAAGCAGCAGGCTGAAAAGGACCGAGGCGGTCAAAAAGAGCTTTGACCGCCGGGGATTGCTGATACGATATTTTTCTACCAGCCGCCCAAAGAAATAGCCCTGCAGAATGGATACGACCATGAATAGGACATATTTCGGCTCGCCCCACGCATAGAACACAAGGGAAAAGAGGAGCAGAACGGCATTTTTTGCCCGGCGCGGCGCCAAAAAATAGCACAGCAGCGTGAGCGGCAGAAAGTAGTAGAGAAACGGGATGCTTGAAAACAGCATAAGCTGATCCCCCCGAAACGATTACTGGATGGCTTCGTCAAAATCGATGACGGCGGCGGGATAGGAAGCGGTGAGGGTATCACGGAAGCTGTTGATGAGCTCCTCATCACCGTACATGGCAACAACCACCTCATTTATGGTGATGACAACCAGCTTATCGGGGAATCCGCACATCCACTGGCGGGACTGGATGCTGTCACGCAGGGCCTGGGCCAGGGTCTTGGCATCGGCTGCATTTTTGACATGATAAGCGCCGCAGGTGAAGGTGTTCATATTCATCATGTGGGTGAGAGAGGCGGCGCTGTCAATGAGGTCGACGCTGCCGGCTGGGAAAGACAGCATATAATCCAGATTATCGGTATCGGAAATATCGAATTTGCCGGGCTTGTCATCCACGGGGCTGCCGTTATCGCCGCCGGCGGCCGGGAATTTATCCTCCTCGGGCAGGCTGCTCCAGGTCTTGTTCAGAACCTCCAGCGGATCGGTGACGGCCGCGTCATTGCCGCCGTTATTGCCGGAATTGTTGCCGCAAGCGGCGAAGGCCAGCACCATTGCGGCTGCCAGCAGAATGGAAATGATCTTTTTCATGGTACAATTTCTCCTTCTTTTATAAAGCTTTTTGTATCATCCAGACGCCCTGCTCATTTTGAGAAAGGGTCATTGTCTGCGCATTGAGGGTAAGGCGGTAGGTTTCCCCCGCCGTGGGCTGCGGAATGGCCCAAAGAACGGTACAGGCCCCGCGGCCCTGTTGGGTGCCGCTCCAGGCGGAAACGGCATCCCCCTGGGTGATCCGCAATTCGCCATCGGCTGTGGAAAGCTGCCATTCCCCGCGGCCGGAAAGGGTCAGGGGGACTTCCAGGCTGCCAAGGGTATAGAGCGCGGGCTCCGCGGCGGTGCGTGGGACGGCTTCCATTATGGCCGGTACCGGCTGGCTGCCGATGATGGTCTCCCCCACCGAAAGGCGAAGCGTGCCGGACTGCTGCCACAGCACCGAGATGCCAAATACCAGCAGCAGGGCTGCCGCTATGGCGCCCCAGCGGCCAAAGGCCGGACGGCGAGGAACGGGCGGTACCGTTATAGCATCCTGCAGCAGGTCATCATCAATGGCGGTGACGGAGGACGCCAGTGCTTCATGCTTCATTTGGTCCATCCCTCGCTTTCAAGATATTTTGCCAGACGGGTGCGGGTACGCAGCAGCATGGATTTGACACGGCTTTCGGAAAATCCAAAGTGGTCGGCGACCTGCGCGACTGGGCAGCACATGAAATATCGCTGCAGGAACACCCGGCGGGCCTCCTCGCTTTCGGTGCGCAAAAATTCGCTGAGAAGGTGGGAAAACGCAGCGGCTTCGGCCTCATCTTGCGGCTCGCTGCCGGATGGCAGGCATTCCGCCAGTTCCTCCAGCGAAAGGGCCGCTTCTCCCCCGCCCCGTTTTTCGGCCGCGCGGGCTTTATAGCGGTTCAGGGCCAGGTTGCGGGCAACGCGCCCGAGAAACGCCGCGAAAAACTGCGGGCGCTGCGGCGGGATGGCATTCCAGACACGCAGGTAGGTGTCATTGGCATTTTCCTCGCTGTCTTCCCGGTTCATCAGAATATTCATGGAGAGCCGCATACAGTATGCCCCGTATTTACGGGAAGTTTCATCGATGGCCTGCGGGCTGCGCTGCCAGTAAAGCTCGATGATCTTTTCGTCCTCCATCGGGCACTCCTTTCCCGCTCCCGGATCGGTGCCCTCACCCATATAGACAACAAGTGAGAAGGTTTGGTTGCGCCGGAGAGCAAATTTTTTTGAAAAATCTGAAATTGATCTTTGGGTGAGAATACCCGCAGGAGTCATGGGGCTGCTGCGGGTTTCTTTATGGGGTATATTGTGCCCGGTTTTACGGGAGAAGTTCCAGGCTGCCGCCATCTTCTACGGTGTGGCCTTCCAGCAGCAGGAGCTTCTCCGCCAGCAGGCGGGAGAAACCACCAATGATCGCAGCCGTGGCGATGATGTCCTCCACCCGATCGGTATCCAGCATGGACGGCTCCTCGTCCTCATGCTTGAGAATGGTAGCGCAGGCGGCGCGCACCTCCCGGGTGAAATAAACGGCGGCCAGGCTGTGACGCCCGATGTACTCGGTGTAGATGGGACGCAGTTCCTCCTCGGTGAGCTCCGACGGGATGAGCCGCTGCACCAGTGAGATACCGAGGCCCTGCTTGAGGGTGCAAATCATAATGAGGTAGGCCAGGTGCAGTCGGTAATAGCGCTTTTTGACGGGGCCGGGCATGGCGCGCGTGCGCACATAGTTATTGATGGCAGCGGCAGTGACAGCCTCCTCCTCCTTGAGCTCAGGGGGAAGATAATCAAGATAGCCGCGCAGCAGGGTAACGACCTGCTCCATATACAGTCCGATATCCGGGATCTCCTCCCAAGCGGGAAGATGATAGCGGTTGAGGTAGCGGTCCCAGCGACGCAGCTTGCCCGCTACCAGATCTTTATCAAAGTTCACGGCAGCACACCTCTCTTTTGGCGATATTATACCACATATGAAAGGTGCCCGCAAGAATTTGTGATGAATATTACAGCTTGACATGATTATAAAAATGTTGTAATCTAATGAAGCACATTAGATGAAAGAGGGTTTTACATCTTGTACGAAATCTTTACCGATACTGCCGCCAATTTAGATTGCTCCCTGCTGGAGGAACTGGGGGTGGGATTGATCCCCTTTTCCTTCTATTATAATGGGGAGGAGCACCGGGTGACCAGCCTGGAGCAATTTGATGGGCACGCCTACTATGATATGATTCGGGCCGGAACCGATGTGACCACCTCGCTGGTGGAGCCGCAGCGGTATATTGACGGTTTTACCCCGCTGCTGCGGGAGGGACGGGATATTCTGTTTGTGGGGATGTCCAGCGGCATCAGCGGCAGCTATGCTTCCGCCGAGGTGGCCGCCGCCACACTGCGGGAGGAATTCCCGGAACGGAAAATACAGCTGGTGGATACCCTTTCGGCTTCGCTGGGAGAGGGGCTGCAGGTACTGAAAGCCGTGGAATACCGGGCCGAAGGGGTGGATATCGATACCGCGGCCGATTGCCTGCTGGAAGGCCGCCATAACATGTGCCAGGTCTTTACCGTGGATAACCTGAAATACCTGAAAAAAGGCGGGCGCATCAGCAACCTGAAGGCTGCCGTGGGCACCGTTTTGCAGATAAAGCCGTTGCTGAAGGGGGACCCGGAAGGGAAAATTGTATGCTTTGCGCAGGTGCGGGGTCGGAAGAAATCCATTGAACTGATGGCAGAGCAATATGACCGCTATGTGGAACACGCCGAATGCGAAACCATCGGCATTGCACACGGCGACTGTCCCGAGGACGCGGAAGCGCTGATTGCACTGCTGAACCGCAACCACCCGCCGAAGAACATCATTAATGCCTGCTACGAGCCGATGACCGGCGCCCATGTAGGGCCCGGCGCTTTGGCGCTGTTCTTCTACGGAAAAAAGGAATTCCGGCAGGCGACGAAATAAGATATTCGGAGGAAAAGCATATAATTCTGATATGACGAATAATATTTCGTCATTGCCGAATAACAATCATTGCCCCCGTCACATGCGGGGGCTATAATTATCAGTACCATTATTCTGTAATGAGATGATCGCATCTTATTAAATTATGAAATTATAATTTTTCATTGCAAAATTAGTTCGGATATTTTATAGCTAAGGTAAAAGATAGCCCACAAGGAGAGCAACTATATGACCACCCCTGCCAAACAACTGAAAAAGGATCGTTCCACAGGCGGCGCTGCCCGGCTGTGGGCCTTGGCCGCCCTGCTGCTGGCGGTCTTTTTGGGGTCCTTCTTTTTGGGACGGTATGGGGTATCCCTTACACTGGGGCAGTTCCTGGGGCTGATGGCCGAGGGACTGCAGCGGGTGCTGACCGCCCTGGTAAACTGGGCAGGTAAGCCGTTTGGCTTTGCCTCCGAGCGGCTGTTTGCCGTGCCTGTGACCTGGCCCTCCGTAATGGAGACCATCGTGCTGAATATCCGGATGCCCCGCATTATTATGGCCTGTCTGGTGGGCTGCTGCCTGGCTTCCGCCGGTGCATGCTACCAGGGCGTTTTCCAGAACCCGATGGCGGCCCCCGATCTGCTGGGTGCTTCCACCGGTGCCTGCTTTGGCGCGGCACTGGCCATTCTGCATGGGCGTTCCTCCGCTATGATCACCCTGTACGCTTTCTTTTTCAGCCTGCTTACGGTGCTGCTGGTCTTTGTGATCGGTCAGCGTGCCCCGGGGCAGAAAACTGTTAACTTGATTTTGGCCGGTATTATGGTCAGCTCGCTCTTTTCGGCAGGGACTTCCTACATCAAGCTGGTGGCGGACCCCGGCAGTAAGCTTCCGGAAATCACCTACTGGCTGATGGGCAGTCTTTCCGGCACCCGCGGGGTGGATATCCGCTTTGCAATCCTGCCGATGGCGCTGGGGCTTATCCCGCTGCTGCTGATCCGTTGGCGGCTGAACCTGCTGACCCTGGGCGAGGAAGAAGCCCGCGCGCTGGGGATCAATACCGCCCTGCTGCGGCTGATTGTAGTGGTATGCGCCACGCTGGTCACCGCCGCTTCGGTTTCGGTCAGCGGTCTGATCGGCTGGGTGGGTTTGGTCATCCCCCACCTGTGCCGTCGGTATATCGGCAATGACTACCGCAAGCTGCTCCCGGCTTCGATGCTGTTCGGGGCCACTTTCCTGCTGCTGGTGGATAACATCAGCCGGAACCTGCTGGCGGTGGAAATCCCCATCGGTATTCTGACCGCCTTTATCGGTGCGCCGTTCTTTATCTACCTGATGCACCAGAAAGGAGGCGGCGTATGAGCTACCCTGCCATAGAAGCCAAGGGCGTGCGCTTCTCCTACGGAAAAAATGAGATTCTGCATGGGATGGATTTTGCTGCCCAAAAAGGGCAGCTGATCGCGGTGCTGGGACCCAACGGCGCCGGAAAAAGTACGCTGTTCCGCTGCCTGTTGGGGCTGTACCACAGCTACCAGGGCAGCATCACCATAGAGGGCCGAGAGGTAAAAAACATGCAGCCGCGGGAGATCGCGGCCAAGGTGGCCTATATCCCGCAGACCCATACCCCTACCTTCCACTATACTGTGCTGGAGATGGTACTAATGGGCACCACACACCGGGTACGGGGCCTGCAAAGCCCCGGCGCCAAGGAAGTGGCCATAGCACGAGAAGCCCTGGCACAGGTTGGGATTGCGGACATGGAGAACCGCAGCTACGGCAGACTTTCCGGCGGCGAGCAGCAGCTGGTGCTGATTGCCCGGGCACTAGCCCAACAGACTGAGCTGCTCATCATGGACGAGCCGACCAGCAGCCTGGACTACGGCAACCAGCTGCGGGTGATGCAGCGGGTAAGGGCGTTGGCCCGGCAGGGGTATACCATCCTGCTTTCCAGCCACAATCCGCAGCAGGCGCTGCTTTTTTCGGACCGCATCCTGGCGCTGCACGATGGCGTGATTTGCGCTGACGGTACTCCGGAGAAGGTGATAACCCCTGAACTGCTGGAGACGCTTTATAGCATCAAGACCCGCCTGGCGGAAGCGGAAGAAGGACGGTTGATCGTTCCGCTACTGAAGGAGGATGACTGATGTTTATTTGGAATGAAGATATGATCCGCTTTTTGCGGGATGCCAGCGAACACAGCGACTACCACCATTTGCTGGCGGAATACCTTGCCAAGCGATTGCCCGAAAACGCCCATGTGTGTGACGCGGGCTGTGGGTTGGGGTACCTCAGCCTGCAGCTGGCCCCCTACTGCCGACAAGTAACGGCGGTAGATGTAAGCCCGGAGGCACTGGCGGTTCTGGCCGCAAATTGCGATAAAGAAAAAATCAAGAATGTAGATATCCGCTGCGGTGAGATAGCGGAGCTGCCGCCCGATGAGCCCTATGATGCCATGGTATTCTGCTTCTTTGGCACTGGGAACGAAGCGCTGCGCATCGCTAAGGAGCAGTGCTGTGGACCCGTTATCATCATCAAAAAGGGCTGGAGCGAGCATCGCTTCTCGCTGGGCAAGCAGAAGATGGGCCACGAAAGCTACGCCGACACCATGGCGCTTCTGGATGGATACGGCATCCCCCATACCGGCGAAACATTGACGCTGGAAATGGGACAGCCTTTCCGGAGTCTGACCGATGCCTGCCGGTTCTTTGAGATCTACGAGCGGAGCGGCGCTGCCGTAACCGAAGAAGCAGTACGCGCACGGCTGACCGCCACCGGGGATGCTGAATTCCCGTGGTACCTGCCACAGCCCAAGGTAATGGGCATTATCCAATTCGACAGCAGGGATATCCCTGAGTTATAAAATCCTAAAAGAACAAACAGAAGGAGAAAAGATATGAAAAAAATGCTTAGCGTTCTGCTGGCAGCCATGATGATCGCCACCCTGGCGCTGACTGGCTGTGGGCAGAACAATGATCCTACCCCGGATCCCGCGCCCGCCACCCGCACCTTTACCGATTCCCTGGGCCGCGAAGTGACCCTGCCTGCCAATCTTAGTAAGATCGCCATTTCCGGTCCTTTGGCCCAGATCGTGGTATTCGCCATCGCTCCCGAAATGATGGTTGGTATTGCCAACGGCTGGGCGGATGAGGCCAAGGGGCTGATCCCCGATGAGTACTACAATCTGCCTCTGCTGGGCCAGCTGTACGGCGGCAAGGGAGAGCTGAACCTGGAAACCCTGCTGCAATCCGGTGCCGAGGTGGTTATTGATGTAGGCGAGCAGAAGGACGGCATGGCCGATGACCTGAACGCTCTGCAGGAGCAGACCGGGATTCCTTTCGTTCACATTGACTGCTACACCGGCAGCATGGGGGATACCTACCGCACCCTGGGCACCCTGCTGGGCAAGGAGACCGAGGGCAACACCCTGGGTGAGTACTGCGACAAGATTTATAACCGCACCAATGAGATCGCCGCGAGCGTAAAGAAGGTAAACCTGCTGTACTGCCTGGGTGATAAGGGCGAAAATGTCATCGCCAAGGGCAGCTACCATGCCGAGGTCATCGACCTGCTTTCCAACAACCTGGCAGTTGTAGAGTCCCCCTCCTCCAAGGGCAGCGGCAACGAGGTGGACATGGAGCAGATCCTGAAGTGGAATCCTGATGTGATTCTGTTTGCCCCCGGCAGCGTATACGCTACCGTTGGTGAGGATCCCGCCTGGCAGGGCGTGACCGCCATCAAGGAGGGGCATTACTATGAAGTTCCCAACGGCCCCTACAACTGGATGGGCTTCCCCCCCAGCGTTCAGCGGATGCTGGGTATGATGTGGATGGCCAAGCTGCTTTATCCGGAGACTGCCGACTATGATCTGCAGGCCGAGGTGACCGAGTACTTCAAGCTGTTCTACCACACCACCTTGAGCGAAGATGCCTACAATGCTCTGGCAGCCAACTCCATTGGCACCATAGAAGTAAAGGCTGCCGCGTAAACAAAACTTTGATAGAAGCATCCGGCCATTTTACGATGGCCGGATGCTTCTATGCTTCGATGCTGCATTATCAAATATTTTTTGCCCATTTCCGTGCAAACCGACTTGTAACCTATGCGAAAAAGCAGTATAATATAAGCTAAGCATTATTCTCTTATAAGATAAACGGGAGGGTGAACACACACATGCTGGAAGCAGGCGGACGGGTACAATCAATTGAAAAAGCGGTCAGAATCCTAGAGATCCTGGCGGAGGCTGGCACGCCCATGCCGCTGCGGGAGATTGCGCGGCGCACGGAGCTGCCCAAAAGCACCCTGCACGGCATTATCTCCACCCTGCGGGAAACCGGGTTGGTAGAACAATCCGCTGAGGATGGCTGCTACGGACTGGGGCTACACCTGTTTGAACTGGGGTGTGCGGCCAGCGGCAGCCGGAACATTACCGCCATCAGTCGGCCCTTCCTGCAAAGCCTGGCCAATCGGGCAGGCGAGACCGCATTCTTGGCGGCACTGGATGGCACCGATGCCCTGCTGCTGGAGGTCACCGAAGCCCCCAACCCGCTGCGTGTCGCATTAGCGCCCGGCACCCGTATGCCGCTGCATTGCACCGCCCAGGGCAAGGTGTTCCTGGCGTGGAATGAGAATGCTATGCGGCAAGTGTGCCGCGGCGAGCTGGTCGCCTACACCCCCCATACCCACACCACCCCGGAGCAAATCCAGGCTGATGTGGCTGCTACGCGGGAACGCGGTTATGCCATTGAAGATGGCGAGCACCGGATTGGCCTGCGCGCCATTGCAGCGCCTATAGCCGATGCCGAAGGGCGAGTACGGTATACCATTGGCGTGGTGGGCATGTTCCGCCGGGTCCATTCGGAGGAATTTTCAACTGCCGCACATCTGACGGTAGAAGCCGCCAGGGCCATTGCGGCATCGCTGCAAAGACAGCCTTAGCTGCATAAAAACAGAGCCGCCCCGACAGGGGCGGCTTTTTCATAGGGAAAGTTTGTGCGAAGGGCGGGGCCCGCAGAGCAAGCCGCCTGCGGCTTGCTCTGCGGGCCCCAAACCTGCCCCCTGTACAAACCTAAAACAGTGCGCACTGCCAGCCTGCGGTACGCACTGTTTCTGTTTTATGTTTAGGGCTTAGGCTCCAGAGCTGCCAACGCCTCGGTAATGGTTTTATCGTTGGCTTCCATCCCGTATTTATCTACCTCGGCACGGCTGCGGGGACCGTGGGTCAGGCATCCTGCCCCACCGATGCACCCACCGGTGCAGGCCATTCCTTCAATGAAATTGGCATCCAGCAGCTTTTTGCTCTTCTTGAACAGGGCAATGCGACACTGTTCAATACCGTCACAGGAGGTTGCTTTCAGCTCGAAATCGGTGTGGCCATGCTCCTTGATCCCTTGGGCCACCGCTTCCGCCAAACCGCCGCAGCGGGCAAAAATGCGTCCGAAGTAGGAGGCCTCATCCAGCATTCCTTCCTCCAGCGCAGTGATATCGATTTCCCGGCTGTCAAAAAGCGCCTGTAACTCCTCAAAGGTCATTGCGGCATCCACATAGGGGCGGACTTCCTGCTTGGCGGCCTCCCCCTTTTTGGCCGTGCAGGGACCGATAAAGACAACCTTGGCCGTTGCATCATGCTCCTTCAGATAGCGGGCAATGGTGGCCATGGGGGAGAGATTGTGAGAGATATAAGGTTTCAATTCTGGGAAGGCCTTTTCAATATAGCTGACAAATCCGGGGCAGCAGGAGCTTGTCAGAAAGCCCTTTTCCACCAGTTCGCGGCTTTCGGCATCGGCCACCATATCGGCACCCAGGGCGGCCTCCGCCACCGAGTAAAACCCCAACCGATGCAGCCCGGTGACAACCTGCCCCAGCTTGGCGTAGGTGAATTGGCTGGAGATGGAGGGGGCAATGACCGCATAGACATGGTATTTCTCATTGTCCCCGCTCTTTTTTATCATATCAATGACATTGAGGATATAGGATTTATCGGTGATGGCGCCAAAGGGGCACTGATAGACGCAGGCACCGCAGGAAATGCAGGTATTGTTATCAATAGCGGCGGCCTTATTCTCATTCATGGTGATGGCCTTGATCTTGCAGGCGTTCTCGCAGGGACGCTTGCGGTCTACAATGGCGGAATAAGGGCAGACCCGGGCACAGGCACCGCAGTCCACACACTTGGCCTTATCGATGTGCGCCACATGGTTGTGGAATGTGATGGCTCCCTTGGGGCAGGCATCCTCGCACCGGCGGGCTAGGCAGCCACGGCAGGAATTGGTGACCTCATAGCCGCCCATGGGACACTCATCGCAGGCGATATCAATGACCTCGATGACATTGGGGTTCTGCTTATTGCCGCCCATGGCCATGCGTACCCGTTCGCTCAGGATGGCACGCTCCTTGTAGACACAGCAGTAGATGGTCTCGGCATTGCGGGGCGCCAGCTCCCGCGGAATGGACATGACATTATCCAGCAGGGTATCATTCCAGGCCTGCCGGGCCACCTCCCGCAGCACCTTGTATTTCAGGTATTGCACCTTGGTATCAAACTTTCTCATGGGCTCCCCCTTATTTTTTAGAAATACATGACCTTGACCCTCTTGCCCATTTTACGCAGCAGCTCGGAGAGCTCCTCCACCAGCTTCATTTTGATATTGAAGCTGATGGGCAGGTTGGGATCCTGATGGGCGGGGTTTACCGCCCGGCCAACGAAGAAATTGACATCCGTCGCTTCCTCAAACAGCATCCGGCTGATAAGACAGGCACCATCGTGACCATAGCCCCATTCCTCATGGCGTTCGTTCTGATCCAGCACATCCTTGGCGTACTCAATGACCCGGCTGATGGTGATAATGCCCTCTGTCACCAGGTCCACACCCTCCATGTGGGCAATGGGCGGCAGGCCACTGCTTTGGTAGTGCAGCTCGGTGGTGATGGGCGACCCCAGATACTGCGAAGCGATGGACGCCGTGGTGCCGCCGCAGATAATGCGCTTGCCGCCCTTGGAAAAGAACAGCGTCATCATACGGGCATCGTCATCCCGGTTGCGGGGCGGGCCAAACAGAATATTGACCGGTGCGCGGCGGCGCACCCGCACCACGCAGGCGGTGGCATCATCGCCGGGTTTGCCACCATACAAGCGGTCACACTCCTCCACCAGCATGGTGGAAAGCGTCTTGGCATTGTAACCGGCCACCGAAGCGGTCGCTATAAAGTCAGCAATGTCCTTTAGCTGCCAGCCAAAGTTATATGCCACCCCAATGCCAGCATGGGGACAGCCATCGCTCACCGCCACCAGGATATCTCCTTCCTGCAGGCGCAGCTCGGATTTATGTACTTTTTTATCTCCCCCCACGATCATATCCCGGCCTGGCAGATCGGTGGACACACCGTTCCGGATAAGAATGACCGGAGGATTATCGTAGCAGATAATCTCCGCCACCTCATTATTGATAAGGCGAATGATGGTAAAGGTGGAATAGGCCACCTTGCGCACTGAGCAGATGGGAAGCGTGGCCGCAATGGCCTTGACGCACTCTTCCAGCGGCAGGCCCTCGGCGATCATGGTAGAAATGATGCGAGAAGTAAGGATGGAGAGAATATTGGCTTTTACCCCGCTGCCCAAGCCGTCGGCCAGCACCAGCACCGAGGAATCCTCTCCCTGTCCTACCGCTTCCACATGGTCGCCGCACAATTCCTCACCCACATGGTTGATGCTATTGTAGCCAATCTCTACACACAGGTCATTCATCGGATACCGAACCTTTCAATTTATACAGGGCGATCTTGGTCTCAGCGGCCGTTTCGCCCAGCAGGGAAGCTATTTCCTGCACAATGCGCATCTGCTTGGCCACCACACCATCCGCAATCTCGGCAGTCTGCCGGCTGAGCTCTTCCTTTTGCCGGCGAACCCGTTCCTCCTCGGTCACATCCCGCAGGATACAAATGATCTGATGGAACTCGTGATCCGGGATGATGGTCTCCTCAGCATAGCGGTCGTATTCCGAAAGATAAATGCGCTTTTTCTCGATGCTCTGCCCACTTTCCAATACGGTAAAGAAATCCCCCGGATCCAGCACACGGACGACCGGTTCTCCCGTCACATCGGAGGGAGAGGACAGGTTCATCATCTGCAGCGCCGCCCGGTTGATCTGCTGGATTTCCAGCTTTTCATTGAGCAGGATAAAGCCATTCGGTGAATTATTGACGATATTTCCGGTAAAGCTCTCGGCCCGCTCTTTCAGATACGGCAGGCACATGGAGATTTCCGCCTTGCCCTGATAAACGGCAATGGCCTTTTCCCGGCAGGTATTGTAGCCGCAGGAGCCACAGTTCAGCTCATCCTCCGGCTTCTTTTTGCCCATCTGACGCAGGATATCGGCAAGCTCCCGCTCTGATGGCAGATGGCGCTCCTTGATGAGCGGCAGGCGTTTCTGGCTCAATTGGGCTGAGGAAGGCTGGGGCAGGTCAAAGTCCTGCTGCCCGGTCACACGGTCCACCGCCTGGTAATCTCGCACTGGGGAACGATGGAATTTTTCCATGACCGGCCCGCCCACACAGCTGCCGGTACACACCGACATTTCAATAAAGCAGTGGTGCAGCCCGCCATGCAGCAGATCCTCCAGCACCTCCAGACAGTTTTGGGCACCATCCACCGCCATGTAGGTATAGCCTGCGTTGGGCTTTTCCATGCAGCGCAGAATACCCCCTGCAGTGGGGAACAGCCTCGCCCGGCCGCCCTTTTTCAGTTCGCTGGCCGACTGCACAGTGATATTCTCCTGGTTTAGCCATTCGGTCAGCTCATCAAAGGTCAGTACGGCATCCACTTCGCCGCATTCCTGGGCTTCTTCTTTTTTGGCCACACAAGGTCCAATGAATACGGTTTTAGCGCCGGGAATGCGGCGCTTGATATCGGCACAGTGGGCCTGCATAGGGGACATAACTGGTGCCAAATATCCCAGCAGCGCCGGGTAATACCGGCGGATAAGCAAATTGACTGATGGGCAGCAGGAGGAAATGATAATATCCCGGTTTTCCTCTGCCACCATGCGGTCGTATTCCCGCTTGACCATAGTAGCGCCCAAGGCGGTTTCCTCGGCATCATAGAAGCCCAGCTTTTTCAAGGCCTCCCGCATCTCCTCTATGCCGCTGCCGGCGTAATTGGCAATGAAGGAGGGGGCCAGGCTGGCTACCACCGGCGCGCCGCTTTGCAGCATTACCCGCACCTTGCCTACCTCGCTGACGATCTGCTTGGCATCCTGCGGACAGACCACAAAGCACTGACCGCACATGATGCATTCATCCTGGATAATATACGCCTGGTTGCCGGAAAAGCGAATAGCCTTGACCGGGCAGTGGCGGATGCATTTATAGCAGTTTTTGCAATTGGCTTTTTTCAGGGTCAGACATTCCATAGAAGCTTCCTCCCCGCCGCGGCGGTTTATTGCTTATTCAGGGGCTTCAGCACCTTTTCCTCAAAGAACGCGCGGGTGCCCTCCGGCGTGACGGAGCAGAACTCATCATCCACCTTTACGCAGACACCCAGCTGGCACTGGCCCATGCAAAAGGACCCGCACAGCTCCACCTCATCGCTGAGGTTATGATCCCGGATGAGATCCTGCAGCTGCTCCACCACCTGGCGGGAGCCGCGCACATGACAGGAAGACCCGATACAAACTGTAACTTTCATGCTTCATTCACCTCTGTTTCCATCTCTTGCGCCCCTGCGGGGTCATCAATCCACCGCTGCAGCACGGCACGGCTGCGGGCATTGGCTACTACCGTTTGGGAAGCCGCCACCAGCGGCATCCAGCGGCGGATATAATGCGGTTCGATTTCGCTTTTTTCACAGAACAAGGCAAGGTACTGCTCGGCCTCCTCCCTGCGGCCGCGCATCCGCAGCAGCAAATAGGTCAACGCGGCATCTGCGGCGGCATTGCCCTGCGTGGCATGGAACCAATCAATGATATATGGTTCTCCTGTCGCGGCGCTGATGATGACCTTGGACGGCACAAAGTTGCCGTGGCAGACCTCGTTATATTTTGGGATCCGCTCCAGCCGGGAATAAAGATCATACCGGTCGGTGGCGGAGAGCTCCGAGCTGTTGATATTGCGCTGAAGCTCATCCTTGAGCTTTTTGAACATGGGGCAGGACTGCTGGTGGATGTGGCAGTGCAGAGAGGCGAAAAGTTCCATATACTCCCCCGCCTTTTCGGGATAGCGCTCCATCAACTGTTCCAGATTTTCACCCTTGATGTACTCCGAAACAATGGCCCACTTGCCATTTACCTCGGTCACCTCCAGAATTTTGGGGACAGTGACGGTCGTTTCCTCCATTCGGGCCTGGTTCAGCGCCTCATTGATGACATCCGCCTTGGCGCAGTCCTCATTAAAAACCTTTAGGCAGCGGTCGCCATCCCGAAAAACGGTGATGCTGTTCTGCACCGAAATGATACGATCCAGATTCATCGCTCGACCTCCTTCCGGTTACAGGCGTGCCTTCAGGTGCGCCAAAGAAAGCGCCAGATTCTCGTACTGGATGACAGCATCGGGCGGGAGCTGCAGCCGGCAGGGTGCAAAGCACCAGAATGCCCGCACACCGCTGCGGTACAAGACATCAGTCACCGCCTGCGCGGCTTCCTTAGGCACCGTAACAATGCCGATGCTGACATTATTCGCGGCGCAGAAATCCGCCAGCGCCGACATGGGCAGCACCGGCTTCAGCTCACTGCGGTCGCCCTCTGCCGGGACATTCAGATCAAATGCCGCCAGGATGTTGGTACCATATTCCGAAAAACCGGCGTAATCCAGCAGTGCGCGGCCCAGCTTGCCTGCACCCACTATTACCGCTGCCACCGGGCGGCCGCCCAGGCAGTCCTCCAGGCAGGTGGTCAGCTCAGCACGGTCATAACCCACACGGGGGCGCCCCGCGCCGCATACAGCGCCCAGGTCCTTTCGCACCTGCACCTCGCCCAGGTCCAGCGCCTTGGCAATGCCGGTAGCGGAAACGGTCGTAATCTCCTGCGGCAGGGAGCTGATATACCGCAGATATTGCGGCAGGCGACCTATCGTGGCTCTTTTGATCTCTTTGGTATTCATAGTATTCTTCCCCTTCTTGTCAATCCGTTGATGTGATATCGATAATAAGCGGTACCTTTCCAAGGCTATTCTATCACATCCCATTCGCCATGGGAATTGCTTTTCTGTAATATCGGTATTGCTTTTATCGATATACCGCAGGCGAAAATTGTATACAAAAAGCGCCTGTCACAGCAGACGCCTTCCGTTCAATCACTTTATACATCAAATACCTTCCGGCAATAAGGGCAGGGGTGCCCTTACTGATCCCAATTATCCGGCAGCTCCCGCTTGGTAGCAATAAGCTGCGCGATGAACTGCTTATCCAATGGAGATAGTGTGTAGTCCTGCCGGTAGATGAGCACATCCTTATACCGGCGGCGGCTATCCACACAGGGGCGGTGTACCAGCGAATACCTCTCCAGCAGTTCCTGCGAAACCGGTGAAACCCACATAAAAGCTTGCGGGTTGCGGGAAAGCAGTTCAAAGCGGCTGGCCCGCTCAAAGACATAGATGCGCCGGTTGATATCATCCGGCAACTCTTCCCGCCGCACTTCGGAAGCCGGCAGCGAGGGGACATACGGATCGGCATAGGCCACGCGGATATAGTTTTTCAAGTCCTCATAGGTGATGCTCTCCTGCTGCGCCAGCGGGCAGTCCTTGCTCATCAGCAGGGCATAGCGGAATTCCGCCACCAGCTCACACCGCAGACCCTTTTCTTCCACCAATTCCTTATAGTAGCGGTCGTAGTTTTCGGCATACCGCAGGATGCCCAGCTTATAGTCGTCCTGAAGAACATTCTTCAGGGTACGCATAGCGTTGGTTTCCTTGTAGAAGACTTCAAACTCCTCATCGGCGGAAAGCTCGCAGGAAAAACGGGCAAAGGCCTCCGAGATATAGCTGGAGCGCGGCACCGAGATGGAAAAGTGCTTTTTCTTGGCGGAGCCTTCGGTAAACATATGCTCCACCTCATCCACCTGCTGCAGGATCGCCTTGGCATACCGCAGGAACACCCCGCCCTCCGGGGTCAGCTCCATCCCGTGGGCGCTGCGCTCAAAGATAGCAACACCCAGGCTGTTTTCCAGCTCCTTGATGGCCCGGCTGAGATTGGACTGGCCCACAAACAAGCGGTCCGCCGCTTTATTGATGGAGCCGGTCTCCGCCACAGCCACGGCATATTTCATGTGCTGAAGATTCATAGGATCCCTCCTGCCCTTTTCAGGCACTGTGCTGCTTTATGGCTTACAGGAAAAACTTTTTCTGCAGTGATTCCCGCAGCGGGCGGCAGCAGCCGATAATGATGAGCGTCAGCCCTAAAATGATGCCGGCCGCCAGCGGGTAAATGGACCACAGCAGAGCGTCATGGAGCTTAAAGGTCAGGTTGATAAGAAATTCCACCAGCACCATCAGCCCGCCGGAAAGAATAAACGCCCCACCGAATACAAACAGGTGTCCACCGTGCAGGTAGCGCAGCAGGATGACCATTGCCGTGACAATAATACCTGCCGCCCCCACCACCGGAAAAGCAAAGGAAAGGAACCAACGCCCACCGGTAGCCAGATCGATATACAGCAGGTAAACCCCCAGCGCCACAAAATCGACCGGGACAAAGATGACGGGGTTCCCCCGGTGGAACCACAGCGGCAGCACGATAACGATGTAGCACATCAGCAGCGCACCCGTCACATAGCCCGACCATACGATTCCACCATTGATACGCCAATCGCACAGCAGGCAGATAACAATAGGCAGTACCGTCAGCACCGTCACTACAAAGAGTGCGCCGCTGCGGCTCACTTCCTTGTGGATGTGTTCCTCCGGCGGGTAAGGCCCGTCCCCTTTGGGCGGCTCCATCTCCGGGTGAAAGACCGTGGTGCCGCACAGCGGGCATTTTTTCTCACTGTCGCCCAGCTCCACACCGCATTTAACACAATACATAGCTGTTCCCCCCTTGGCGCCTTCAGCGCCCGTTGCTTTCCGCCTTTACCGGCAGGCCCATCCAGTGCAGCACCTCATAGAAATGCCGCTCCAGCTCCGGCTCCCGGATATTGCGGATCATATTGATATAAACTGTATCGCCCCAGGTGATGATCCCACAGTTGTGCGGTGCCTTGGCCTGCACACCAATGATAAAATCCATCCGGCGGATATACGGCCGCATGGCATCCGGCACCTGTACCACACCCAAATTGGACATGCACAGGCAGCTCTTGCACTCGCCTACGGTATCAAATACCATCTTCATCGCAAAATTTTTGATAAACAGGGGCATCACCTTGAGGATGGGAATGCGCTCACTGTTTACATTGGTGGCAATGCGGGCACTCATATTCTTACGGGTGACCTCCAGCCCCATGCGATGATGTACAATGCGGCACAGCTCCTCCAGGGTGTAATCCCCCAGGCGGGAATCCGCCTCCGGTGTAACATACTGGGCAAAATTCCGCAGCGACTGGCTGGGGAATAGCCCGCGCAGGTTTACCGGCACCAGCACCTTTACCGGACGACGGCGCCGGCGGCTCGGTACTTTTTGGGCCTGCAGGTTCAGAATCGCCTTCATCATGGCGGCGCACAGCAGCTCCGTTACCGTCACACCGTATTCCTTGGCCTTTGCTTTCAGCTCGGCGGCTGGCACCATCAGCGTGGTCAGGTCCAGGTAGCCATCCGGTTCCGGTGTCCCGCTCAGGTGGTAGGCGGTCGCTTCCTTGCGGCTGGCCTCTACCCGGCCCGCATACTTCTGGAAGCTATCCTCCAGCTCCTCCTCACGGGGTGGGTCCAGACGGCGCAGCACGCCATCAGTCGCCGGGATTTCTACCCCATACCGGCGGCACAGGTACTCCGCCAGCAAAGTCTTTAGGAAGATGGTCCCCCCGGTGCCATCGGTCAGCGCATGGAAAAATTCCACCGCAATGCGGTCCCGGTACACCAGCACCCGGAATGCGCACTTGCGGATATCATCAAAGGGCATATGCACCAATGGATAGCTCTTTTCCGGCTGGATGGCCGGCGCCGCCGGGATCTGTTCCAGATAGTACCAGAACATTCCCCGGCGCAGCCGAACGGCAATAGAGGGAAACCGCCGTACAGTCACATCCAGCGCGGTTTGCAGGGTCGGCACATCCACTGTTTCAGTAAGGGTAGCAGAAAGCCGAAACAGGTTGTTCCAGTTGCGGCGGCGGGCGGCGGGATAGATTTTCGCGGCGTTATCCAGCTGCATCCAGCGCAGCTTGCGTTCCCCGCCCATCACCCGGTTCAGGAACTTGCCCATCTCCTCAAAGTCGGACATATTCTCATTGAGGTAATATAGCACATAGGCATGCCAGCGTTCCGGTGCTATGATCATTTTGCTCTCACAGCCGGCATCCAACAGTTTTTGGTGCAGACGGCGGGTATCATCCAGCAATATCTCATCCCCGCCCACAAAAAGCAGCACAGGCGGGAAACCGGTCAGATCACCGAAGAGCGGTGAAACCAGCGGTTCCTCCTTGGAGGTCAGCCCACCGGTGTAACAATCGGCATAAAAGCGCAGCAGCTCTTCGGTCAAGGATGGGTCCGCTTCGCGGTTTTCCTCGTAGGTTTTCCCGGAGCAGGTCAGATCCGTCCAGGGCGAAATGGCAATGAGCCCCGCGGGCATCGCCATGTTCATCTCCTTCAGCCGCAGGCACAGCGCGCAAATGAGCCCGCCTCCGGCGCTTTCCCCGCACAGCACAATCTGCTCCGGCGCATAACCTTTCTCCAGCAGGTAGCGGTAGGCCTCCAGGGCATCCTCCACCGCGGCCGGGTAGGGGCTTTCCGGGGCCAGGCGGTAGGCGGCACAGAATACTCTGATCCCGCATTCATCAGCCAGCGTCGCGCCGAAGCCCTTGGCGTAGTCCAGGTCGCCGCAGGTATAGCCGCCGCCATGCAGGTATAGGATCACCCCGCTGCGGCGCTCATCCCGCGGGATCAGCCAGGCGCCTTCAAAGCGCTCAAACGAATAATCCCTCACAATGACATCTTTTTTGTGGATTGCTTCCATCAGCTCGCCCAATTTATCCTGTCCCTTGCGGGTCACCTCCAGCGAGCAATTCGCCACAAAAGGCTTAAAAAAATTGAGCTGCGAGCGCACCAAACGGGCGGGAAGTCCCATACAGCGCCGCCTCCTTTCCAGACTATCGTTAAAAGATAATTATAGCATTGACTGCCCGGAATGTAAAGAATCGCCCGGCACGCAAAAGGCTCCCGTTTGGTAAAACGGAAGCCCTGGCGATATTCAGTTCCAGCCATGGATTTTGATAAGCTGCTGATAGGTGTAAAAGTACGCCCCGGCCGGGAAATCGCACAGATCACCGGTATTAGAGCAAATGAGATAATCCACGGTATTGCCGCTTTCATCCGTCAGCACTTCGCTTATCATCACAATGTGCCGGAAATGGTCGTTGCCCATGGCGATAACATCCCCCGGTTCCCCTGTGTAGTAGGGGGCCGCCGCGTCGCCCACCAGCCCGCTGCCGGTATTCGCCTGCACATAGCTCACAAAATAATTGACCCCGGACCAGGAAGCGGTACGGTTGCCGTTCCCAAACCAGTACCAACAGCATCAGCACCAATGTCAACGCCGCTATTCTATATTTCATCTTGGGGGTTTTCATCGCCTTGCTCCTTTCGGGAGAGTCTAATATAATTGTATTTTACAACCTAAAGCTAACTTTAAGGCAAGCCCTCATCCGTAAAATTCACATAAAGTTCATGGGATTTTTCCCCCCTTTGCACCGTTCGATTTTACAATATACCGGTAGAACTCTGCCGAACAAGGTGTTATAATGTATAAAATCAACCGTGGAAAGGATGCCAGCGCATGGGCGATAATTATTTCTTACTTACCAATCTGCTTTCGGAAGACGAGCAGAAGATCATCACCAGTATAGCCGCGCACCTGGAACGCGGGGAAAAACGGGTCGGCATTCAGCAGGTCGCCACCGAAAATTTTGTCTCCACCGCCACCATCGTAAAAATGTGCAAGCGGCTGGGCTTTGAGGGGTACAGCGAGCTGTATTATTATCTCAGCCGTCAGCTGAATGGCCGGGATGAACGCCGCAATGCCGAAAATCTCAAAAATCTCATTGATAATTACTCTGATACCCTCATCGATGATTTCTGTGGGTTGCTCAAAGCCTCCCGCCAGGAGAAAATGTTCACCACCGGTGCCGGTTTCTCCAATATCGTCGGCTCCTACATCGCGCAGCGGCTTTCCATCTGCGGCTTTATGGTGTTCAATAATGTCCATTTCTACGATTATATGCTGTTCCAGGATGCTCATCACCTGCCCGGCGGCAGCGAACCCTCGGTGATGTTTGCCGTCAGCCAAAGCGGCGAGACCGAGCCGGTGCTTAACGATGTGCGTCATGCCCAGCAGCACGGTCACAAGATCATGGCCTTTACCAAGCGCGGGGATTCCGCCCTGGCCCGGCTTGCTGATATTGTTTTTGTCATTGACGGCTCCAAACAGACGCTGGTCGGCAGCCTTCCCAATCCCTTCTTCGGCCATGTTATTCTGGCCTTTGAGGATCTCATCGCCATCTACTTTGACCGTGACCGCCGGCCGTAAGATAATACTTTTTTTACGAAAACAGAAAAAAATTTCGCGGGGCAGCATGTTATACTTTAGATAGTGTAGCAGGCTGCCCAGTTTGCTGCACCGCCAGTTGCCCGCACACCGCGGGCAAAAAGGATAATGAAGAATCATTATGGAGGAAAAACAAATGAAAAAGCTGTTTGCGTTTTTGCTGGTAGTCGTCATGATCCTCAGCATGATGGTCGGCTGCGGCAACAACACCACCCCCGGCAATGACACGGATACCAAGAAGATCGAAACCCTCAAGGTCGCTTTCGTTCCTTCCCGTGAGCCCGCCGAGATCATCACCGTCACCGAGCCCCTGAAGGCAATGCTCAAGGAAGAGCTGGCCAAAGAAGGCTACGAGGTCGGCGAAGTTGAGATCACCGTCGGCACCACCTACGAGGCAGTCGGCGAAGGTTTGGAAGCCGGCACCATCGATGTTGGCCTCATCCCCGGCGGCACCTATGTTCTGTACGATGACGGCGCCGAGGTCATCCTTACTGCCACCCGTAACGGCCTCAGCAAGGATTCCGATAACGCCAAGGATTGGAACGATGGCCAGCCCACCGAAGCTTCCGAAAAGCAGGCTGTTTCCTATCGTGCTCTCATGATCGCCGGCCCCTCCGATAAGGGTCAGGAGCTGCTCGCCAAGGTTAATAACGGCGAAGAGCTGACTTGGGAAGACCTGAACAGCGCCAACTGGAGCGTCATGGGCACCTCTTCCCCCGCCGGTTACATCTATCCCGCCCTGTGGCTGCAGGATCACTACGGCAAGGGCATCTCTGATCTCGCCAGTGCCGTTCAGTCCGATTCCTATGCCAGCGCCTTTGCTCGTCTGGCTTCCGGTCAGGTCGATGTCCTGGTGACCTATGCCGATGCCCGCCGCGACTATGCCGAGCGTTGGAACACCGAGTTCAGCCGTGAGGCTTCCATCTGGGAGGAGACCGGCGTCATCGGTGTTACCGCCCCCATCTACAATGACACCATCTCCGTCAGCAAGAACTCCGAGATCATGACCGATGAGTTCATCGCTGCTCTGCAGAACGCTTTCATCAATATCGGCAATACCGATGCCGGCAAGGAAGTTATCGCTATCTACAGCCACAATGGCTATCAGAAGGCCCAGCCTTCCGATTATGACAGCGAGCGCGCCGCTCAGAAGCTCATCCAGGAGCTGAGCGCCGCCAACTAACCTTTCGGTTTCTCATTTCCATCCCATATGCGGGGAGGACATGCACAGATTACTGCTTTCCTCTGTGCGGTCCTCCCCATTCTCGTTCCCAAACCGGAATACATCCCCCAGCGTGTGTATCCCGGTTTATGAATGAGACCTGTATTCTAACCGCAGAAGAGGAGACCGTATGATTCAATTTGACCATGTATCCAAGGTATACCCCAATGGCACCGTGGGGCTGGACGATGTAAACCTGACCATCCAGGATGGTGAATTTGTCGCCATCATCGGCCGTTCCGGTGCCGGTAAATCCACCCTGCTGCGCTCCGTCAACCGGATGCACCGCATCACCTCCGGCACCCTTATGGTAAATGGCATCAATGTCAGCACCCTTTCCGGCAAAAGCCTGCGCCGTTTCCGCCGGGGCATCGGCATGGTGTTCCAGTCTTTCAATCTGGTCACCCGCACCACCGTCATCAAAAATGTTCTCTCCGCCTGCGTACCGGATATGCCATTCTGGCGGGTACTGCTGGGTATTTTCCGCCGGGAGGATAAAATGAAGGCCCTGGAGTCCCTCGATAAGGTCGGCATCCTAGATAAGGCCTATATTCGTGCCGACCAGCTCTCCGGCGGCCAGCAGCAGCGTGTGGCATTGGCCCGCACCCTCACACAAGATCCGCAGATCATCCTGGCCGATGAACCGGTCGCCGCGCTGGATCCTGTCACCGCCCGTCAGGTCATGCAGGATTTTGTCCGCATCAATAAGGAAATGGGCATCTCCATTCTGCTCAATATCCACCATGTGGAGCTCGCCATCGAGTATGCCGACCGCATCATCGGCATCCGGGCCGGGCGCATCGTCTACGATGGCCCCTCCAAGCAGGTAGATCAGGCCGTCCTGAATGCCATCTACGGGGATGATGCCGAAACGGAGGCGACCGCATGAGCCTTTACGACCGTATTTTTAAGCCCCGCCGCTACACCCTGCCCAGCGGCGCTGTGGTGGAGGAAAAGCGCAGCCGTGCATGGCTCGTGCTCCTCATCATCCTGCTGCTGGGGGCAGTTTCTGTCCATATCACCGGCTTCAATTTCACCGTCCTCGTAAAAAAGGGCAGCAAGTTCTTTGATATTCTGGTGGCCATGTTCCCGCCCAATACCGCCTATCTCTCCAAGATCTGGACTCCCCTGTGGGATACCATCAAGATGTCTTTCCTCGGCTCCTTCATCGGCGCGGTGTTGGCCGTTCCCTTTGCCATCGCCGCCGCCAGCAATATCGTCACCAACCGCATTGTGGTTTCCATTGTCCGGCTGTTCCTCAGCCTGGTACGCACCCTGCCCACACTGGTCTGCGCCCTTATCGCTACCTATATCTTCGGTCTCGGCACCATGGCCGGTACCTGTGCCATTGCCGTGTTTACCTTTGCCTATGTGGGCAAACAGCTCTTCGAGGTCATCGAAACAGTGGATATGGGCCCCTTCGAGGCCATGGAAGCTCTGGGCGCTACCCGTATCCGGGCCTTTGTCACCTCGGTATTCCCGCAGGTACTGCCCACCTATCTCTCCGTTTCGCTCTTCTGCCTGGAGGGCAATGTCCGCTATGCCTCCATTCTGGGCTATGTGGGCGCCGGCGGTCTGGGACTTATCATGAATGAAAAAATCGGCTGGCGCGAATATGACAGCCTTGGCATGATCCTCATTGTCCTCTTTATCACCGTGCTTATCATCGAGGGGATCAGCCATGCCCTGCGCAAGCGCCTGACTTAAAAGGAGGTACCGCTGTGAATAAAATTCAAAAAGCCTATGCCTCCGCGCCCAAAACCTGGATCTGGCAGCTGCTGGCCGCCTTTATTGTGGCCTGTCTGCTGGCGTGGTCCGCTTCAGCTGTCCGGGTCAGCAATCCCACCGGCAACGGGCTGGAGGTCGCCAAGAACATCCTCTCCGGCATCTTCCACCCCTCCCCCAAGCTGCTGTTCACCCTGGGCACCAATGGCGTTCCCTACCTGCTACTGGAAACCTTCTGCATCGCGTTTCTCGGCACCATCGTCGGCGCTGTCATCTCGCTGCCGCTTTCCTTTCTCTCCGCCAGCAATCTGGTCCCCCGGCCCATTGCGCTCATCGGCCGCATGATCATTGCCGCCATCCGCACCGTTCCCGCCTTTGTTTATGGGCTTATGTTTATCCGCGTCACCGGTCCCGGGCCCTTTGCTGGCCTGCTCACCATGTCGCTGTGCTCCATCGGCATGGTCTCCAAAATGTTCATCGAGAGCATCGAGGACCTGGATAAGCGCATCCTGGAATCTCTGGATGCCGCCGGCTGCACCACCTTCCAGAAGATCCGCTACGGCATCCTGCCGCAGCTCACCGCCGATTTCACCTCCACCATCATCTACCGCTTTGATATGAACCTGCGCGATGCCACCGTACTGGGCCTTGTCGGGGCCGGCGGTATCGGCGCACCGCTTATCTTTGCCATGAGCAGCTACCGCTGGAATGAGGTCGGTGCCATCCTGCTGGGGCTTATCATCCTGGTGCTCATCATCGAGGCCATTTCCGCCAAGATCCGCGTCCGGCTGGCACGGGGGTAACTATGGAAAGTAAAAAACTCACCATCTTTTTCACTTCCGATCTTCACGCCTATATCTACCCCACCGATTACCGCAGCCGGGAGGAGCGTGACATCGGCCTGTTCAAGTGCGCCAGTCGTTTCACCCGCGATGGCAACACTCTCATCATTGATGGCGGCGACCTGCTGCAGGGCTCTCCTTTGGGGGCCTTCTGCCACGATACCCTGCAAAATGCCGCCCCCTTTGCCGAGATGATGAACTGCTGCGGCTACGATTATGTCACACTGGGCAACCACGATTTTAACTACGGCATGCCCTACCTGGAAAGCTACCTGAACGCCCTGCGGGCCCGCTGCGTCTGTCAGAATATCCGCTGGGACGGCGCCGGGGTGCGCTTCCCGGCTTGCATCCATACGCTGGAAAACGGTCTGCGCATCGGTATCGTCGGCATCGTCACCGACTATGTGAACATTTGGGAACGGCCGGAGCATCTTTCCGGCATCACCATCTCCGATCCCATTCCAGCAGCCGCCGCGGCACTGGAAGAGCTCCGCGGCAAAACCGACCTCAACCTCTGCGTCTATCACGGTGGGTTCGAGCGGGATCTTACCACCGGCCGGGTGCTTTCCTCCACCCACGAAAATGTCGCCTACCGCATCTGTCAAGAGCTCGATTTTGATATCCTGCTTACCGGGCACCAGCACATGTCGGTCCCCGGGCAGATGGTCTCCGGCACCTTTGTGGTGCAGCCCTCCGACCGCGGCCAGGAATTTTTGCGGATCGAGGCCGTCGTCTCCGGTACGGAAAAGCGGCTTTCCAGCCACACCATCCCCGCCGGCGGAGCCTGCCATCCCCAGTGGCTGCGGCAGTTTGCTCAGATGGAACATGGCGCGCAGGATTGGTTGGATCAGGTGGTCGGTCACCTGCCCCACCCGCTGCTGCCGGATGCTCCCCTAAAAATGGCCGCGGAGGGCAGCGGCCTGGCCGACCTGTTCAATGCCGTTCAGCTGGAGGTCAGCGGGGCACAGCTTTCCGCCGCCAGCCTGGCCAATGATGTGGCCGGCTTGCCGCAGGTCGTGCGCCGTCGGGATCTTCTCATCGCCTACCCCTATACCAATACCCTCACCGTGCTGCGCATCACCGGGGCTGTGCTGCGCCAGGCTATGGAGCGCAGCGCCGCCTACTTCACCCGTGGAGAGGATAATACCCTGCGGGTCTCGGATTGCTTCCTGGAGCCCAAGGTGGAGCACTACAATTACGATTACTATGCCGGGGTATCCTATGCCTATGATATCTCTCGGCCAGTCGGTCAGCGGGTCGTTTCTCTCCTGGTCGATGGCCACCCGGTCGCCGATACCGATGAATTCACCATCTGCCTGAACAGCTACCGCGCCAGCGGCACCGGCGGCTACGGTTGCTATGTCGGCTGTCCGGTCGTGCGGGAGATCCCCCACGAAATGTCCGAGCTGCTGCTGGAATATTTTCGCCGACACGGCGGGGATATCCCCCTTGCCGCCAGCGATTACCGAGTCTGTTAAAATGAAAAGTCCCCGGTTCATAAGCCGGGGGCTTGCTTTATCAAAGCATCCCAATACTGCGCCAAAATGAAGCAGCACAAAGGCTCCCAGCCTTCCGGCCGGGAGCTTCTTTTTTCGCTTAGCGTTTCTGCAATTTGGCCAGGTGGTTCAGCGCGCCGCCCTCCAACAGTAGGTTCTTATCGTAGTCAGAAGCCTCCAGCACCGCCGTCAGCGTCAGGCCACGCTCCGGTACGGTTACCGTCAGCCGTCCCGCCCGGATACCCTCCGGCACATTTTCCAGCACCAGCCGGTCACCCTGCTGCAGCTTTTCATAGTCCGCCGGGTCTTCAAAAATCAGCGGCAGAATGCCGTAATTGAACAGGTTCTCCTTATGGATCCGTGCATAGGATTTGGCGATGACCGCCTCCACACCCAGGCACATTGGCAGCATGGCCGCATGCTCCCGGCTGGAACCCTGTCCGTAGTTCTCCCCGCCCACGATGACGCTGTGCCCCATGTGGCGGGCCCGGTCCACAAAGTCCGGATCGGTATAGCAGAAGGTATACTTCGCAAATTCCGGAATGTTGGAGATGTACTTTAGGATGGAGGCCCCGGCCGGGATAATATCATCGGTGGTGATGTTATCCCCCAGCTTCAGCACAATCCCGGCATCAATGGTTTCCCGCACCGGGCCACGCATCGGCAGCTCGGAGATATTCGGTCCCTTGATGACCTCTACTGCGTGGCGGTCGGCGGTTTCTTCGGGCGCGATCAGAGAAGAATCATCGATAATATACGCCTCCGGCTCCTGGATCTTTGCCAATACGCTGACATCCATCAGGTCGCGCGGGTCAGTGATATGCCCAGTCACTGCTGTGGCCGCCGCGATCTCCGGGCTGGCCAGGTAAACATAGGCATCGTTGCTGCCGCACCGGCCGGGGAAGTTCCGGTTGGAGGTCCGTACCGAAATGCCATTATGGGGCGGCACCTGCCCCACCCCGATGCAGGGTCCGCAGGCACACTCCAGGATGCGGCAGCCGGATTCCACCAAATCCGCCAACACCCCGTCCTTAATAAGCTGCGCCAGCACCTGCCGGGAGCCGGGCGCCACTGTGCAGTCAATATCCTTATGCACCTTATGCCCCTTCAGGATGCACGCCGCCCGGGCAATATCGGAATAGGAAGCATTGGTACAGCTGCCGATAAATACTGAACCCGGCTTCACACCTTCTGCCTTGCGGGCCGTACACACCTTATCCGGCATGGAGGGCTCCGCCACCAGCGGCTCCAGCCGGTCCAAATCGATTTCCACCACCTTGTCGTAGGTTGCACCCTCCTCCGGCTGCAGCGGCACATAGTCGCTCTCTCGCCGCTGGGCCTTTAGGAACTCCCTCGTCCGCTCATCACTGGGAAAAATGCCGGTCGTCGCACCGATCTCGATGCTCATATTGGCAATGGTCTGACGCTCGCTGATGGAAAGCTCCTTCACTCCGTCGCCGCAGTATTCCACAATGTATCCAATGCCACCCTTGACGCTTACCTGCCGCAGCAGCTCCAGCGCGATATCCTTGGCGGTCACGCCAGGATGCAGCCGGCCGGCCAACTTTACCCCCATCACCTTGGGGACATTCATCCTAAAGCCCTGCCCCAGTGCCGCCTCTGCCACCGTCAGGCCGCCGCTGCCAATGGCCAGCATCCCCAGCGCCCCGGAGGTCGGGGTATGGCTGTCGGCGCCCAGCATCACCTTACCGGGCCTGGCAAAGCGCTGGCAGTGCAAAAAGTGACAAATCCCATTGCCGGGTTTGGAGAAATACACCCCAAAGCGGGCCGCCGCGGTCTTGAGGAACAGGTGGTCATCCGCGTTTTCTCCGCTGACGCACAGGGTGTTGTGGTCGCAGTAAAATACGCTGGCCTCAGTCTGCACCCGGTCGGCGCCCACCGCCAGGAAGGTCTGCCCCGCCATAATACCGGTCAGGTCATGTCCCAGGGTCTGATCCACTCGGATGGCGATGGGGGTCCCTGGCGTCAGCTCACCCTCCATCAGGTGGGAGCGCAGGATCTGAAATACAATATTCTCTGCCATGCTATTTCTGCCTTCTTTCTTTGTTTTCTTGGCTTTATTTAAGCTGCGTGCCATATATCGGGCGCCCCTCCGCTTTTGTCGGGCTGATCCTCCACTTTATTCCGGAGGGCCCTCCCCGCTGCGGAGCGCCCTCTTTATCCCTTGTAGTAGCATCCTCTGCATACATCCTTTGTCGTTTTAGAGTGTCGAGAAGCCTGCTAAATCGTTAATGTAATTTTATTGAATCATCTTTTGACCTATTTTGCAAGCCATTCCCACTAATTTCAGCGGCTTTCACAAATGCCGCTCCCACAGTTCTTTACTTTAGTCCAATGTAATTTTACTAAAATTGTTACTTTTTACTTGATATTTTAGTTTTCTGCCCTATACTTAAAAGAAAGAACCGCCCGAAAGGAGCCTGCCCATGTCCACCCTCAAAGATGTCGCCGCGCTGGCGCAATGTTCCCTCACCACCGCTTCCATCGTTGCCAACGGCCGCGGGGATGAAATGCACATCTCCCCCGCCACCCAGCAGCGCGTTGCCGAAGCTATCCAGCAGCTTCAGTACCGCCCGGACCGCGGGGCGCAGCTGCTGCGGGCCGGCCGGCGCCGTCTCACCATCGCGCTGTACTGGCCGCTGGATCACCGCACCACTCTACTGGGCGATAGACTGTATAATTTCTACAGTATCCTCCAGCAGGAGCAGGAACCCGCCGACCCCTACGAGCTGCTCATCCAAACCTATTTCAGCGGCCGCCTGGGAGAGATGCTCTCCCCCATCCTGCAGGGCCGCTACGATGGCGTCATCATCGGCGGGGCCGGCGAGCAGGATCTCATTCAGCTGGAAAATGCGGATATTTCCACCCCTCTTGTTCTCATCAATGCCGAAAGCCGGAAGTATTCCACCGCCGGGGTAAACCACACCCAAACCGGCTCCCAGGCCGCTGCCCTCATCCACCAAAAGGGTTACCGGGAATGCGCGGTCATCCGGGGCGGCGACCATTATGATGGCACCAGCCAGCGCACCAAGGCTTTCCTCAATTCCTGCCGGCAGCTGGGCATCCGCATCCAGCCGGAATGGACCTTCCAGGCCGCGCCCACCATTGCGGGCGGGGCCGCCGCCACTGAGGAATACTGCGTTCTCCGCCAGCGCCCCCGTGTCATCTACTACGAGAATGACAGCATGGCCCAAGGTGGCCTGTATACCCTGGCTCGCAGCGGCATCCATGTCCCACAAGATACCGAGGTGCTCTGCATTGGGCTGCGCAAACCGGAAATGAACCACTGCCTGAATCCAGCCCTCAGCTGCATCACCATCCCGCAGACGGTGGACCGGCAGGCCGTTGCCCTGCTGCTCCGCCTCATCCGGGAGCTGCCAGCTGCCCCCTTGCATGTGGAAATGGAGCCACAGGTCCAGCTTCGGGAATCCTTTACCCCGCCGGAAAATGCCCCTGCGGATAGCAATTAAAAATGTTTCACGTGAAACATTTGTTCGTGTTTGACTTCTCGGCTCCCAGCTTTTCCCCTCTCGTAAGTAAACATCCCCCGACCGGGGGATGTTTACTTTATTGCGGACTTTCTTCCCTTCGCTTAGCAAGGACACCCACGCTTTTGCATCGGACGCAGCCTGCGCTCCTGTCGTGCTGACCCTGCGCTTTGCTTCGGGCAGCCCTCCCCGCTGCGGTGCGTCCTCCTTTCCCTGCAAGGTCTTACGATTTTGCAGGGACCCCAAGTGAAAATCGGCGCTGACTGCGTCATCGTCCTTGACATACGCCAGTATGCCGGCGTCCTCTTCCTTGTCATCATCCGGTTTTCGCGCAGGAGAAAATGGCGTCCGAGGAAGCGCGAAGCGGCAGGCAGGCTGGCGCCTGTCAACGCGACGCGCAATGTCGGGCGGTATTTATGCCCGCAAAAGCCGTATGTGCTCTTGTCAATCGAAAGTATTAAAATAAATAATTACAGAGCCGCAACGGATCGTCTTTCCGTTACGGCTCTCTTTTATGAATATGCTATTGGCATTGGTCTTTTCGTCCGCATGTTTTTCACAGGGAGAAAGATTCCCGGAAGATGACCACCGGCTCGTAGGAACGCACCACGGCGGCATTTGCGCCCTTGCGGATTATCTCTGCGGCCATTTGAACGGCACCGGCCGTCATCGCCTCGGTAGGCATTTCGATGACCGAAAGCGGCGGGGTACAGTACTGCGCCTGCTGGCGCTCTCCCAAGCCAAAGCAGATAAGCCCCACCTCCTGCGGGATGCGGATGCCTTCCTTTTGCATCTGGTGAGCCGCCCCAATAGCCATAATATCGGATGCAAATACCAAAAGCTCCGGCAGTGAGCCGCCGGTCATCATGGTTTTGATGCCCACCGCACCGCCTTCGTAGGTATCCTCCGCTTCCACCACCGCGTGGGGCGGTACCCGCAGACCATACTCCCCCGCTGCTGTTATGGCATCGCGGATGCGGCTGCTATCCGCCATAAAGTTGGAACGGTTCTTCAAAAAGCCGATGCCGCGGCAGCCCTTGGCACGGGCCAATTCCATCACCTGCCGCACCGCCTTGGCATAATCGGTATACACCGCACCAAAGCCCGCCTGGCGGCGGTTATACAGCACCAACGGCAGATCCGTCTCCAGCTGGGCCAGGGCGTCCATATCCGCCGGGGAAAGACCGCCTAAAATAGCGCAGCTGTATGGGCTATGGAAGTGCAGGCCCTTTTCCTCGCACAGGTGCCCCTCCCGGAAGGTATTGACCACCAAATCGTAGTCCAGCTCCTGGCGCAGGTGCTCCTGCTGAAAGGCGCCCAGCAGCCGCCCCACATAGGAGGCTCTGCGATCCAGCGGCCAATACAGCGCCAATACCGGGCGTTCCGCTTCGCTGGCGCGCAGCCGCCGGGCCACATTACTGGGGCGGTAACCGGTGGCCGCCACAATCTCCAGGATGCGCTGTTCCGTGGCCGAGGAGACCTTCATCTCCCGCGCTTTGCCATTAAGTACAAAGGAAACCGTGGAGGGAGATACATTGGCGATGCGGGCGATGTCCTTGATGGTTGCCATAGCGAAGGCCCCCTTTCTTTGTGATAGCTCCATCTTACCCAAATTTGCCCGGAAAGTCAATTCCTCCCGAAAAGCTTAATCGTTTTTGCTTTTTGAAATTTCCTGTTGACAATTCACTTTTCTCCCACTATAATCGAATTAGCTAAAACGATTTAGTTATTTTAAGGAAGGGTGAGTTCCTTGCCACAGAATGCTTTGCAACAGCTATTACAGGCCCCGGCCGGCACCCCGGTCACACTATCCCCTGATTGGTGTCTCATCAACGATGGTCCCTCCGGAGACCTGCCCGCCATGGTACCGCAGGTAAGTCCGGCGCGCCGCGCGCAGGTGGTGGTCATTCTTGACCATGATATCCCCGCTGGGAGCTTCCAGAGCGCTTTCCGCCAGAAAGCACTGATTGATTTTTCCCGGGCCAATTCGCTGGAGTTTATCCAGTCCGCCGGAATCAGCTACCAGCTGCTGATGCAGGGGCGGCTGGCAACTGGTTCTCTGCTGGTGACCTGCGGCCAGCATGTGGCACAGGTGGGTGTCGTCGGTGCTTTGGGGCTGCGTTTTTCCCCCGAGGAACTGGCCCGGTGGCTGCAGGGTGGAGAGCTGACCCTGCCGGCACCGCAGCCGCTGCATATCAGGCTGGAGGGGGACTTTGCCCCCGGCGCCACAGCCTATGACATTGCGCTGGCCTGTGCGGGCAAAAAAGGAGCCGAAGGCCGCCTGCTGCTCCTGCATGACCACACCGCACGGGGGCTTACCCGCGCGGAAAAGCAGACGCTCTGTCTGATGGCCCAGCGAGCCGGTGCGGTAAGCGCCCTGTTTACAGCGGAAGACGCCCCGGCCGATACCACACTGCAGCTGGAGGACTATCCACCCTGTGCTATACTCCCCGGCAGCCTGCCGGAAGATCCGATGGAGGCCCAGCCCCTTACCGCTCTGTCCGACATCCGGGTGGATGCCTGCTTTATCGGGGGCTGCTCCTCCGGGCGGATAGAGGAACTGCGTGAAGCCGCTGAAATTCTGCGGGGACATCACATCCGGCGGGAGCTGCGGCTACTGATCGGCTTTGCTTCCAACACGGACTACCTGCAGGCCATGGAGGAAGGGCTGATCGATGTATTCCTGGACTGCGGAGCGCAGGTCACCAATCCCGGCTGCGCCTCCTGCCTGACCACCTCCATCGGCGTCATCGGGGATGGGGAGGTCATGGCCTCTACCGGGTGCTTCCACTACTCCGGCTGCTGCGGCACCCCCGCTTCCCGGGTCTATCTGGTTTCTGCGCGGACTGCCGCCCAGGCGGCGCTCAGCGGATATCTTTATCAAGCGTAACAGGAGGGCATAACTATGGATACTGTTTTTACGGGCCGGATATGGAAGCTGCCCGATGATGTGGATACCGATACTATTATCCCGGGGCGGTACGGTGTGCTGCCCTCCGCGGAGGAGATGAGCCGCCACTGCCTGGAGCCGCTGCGCCCGGAGCTGGCCGCCGCGGCCCGGCCGGGAGATATCTTTGTGGCCGGGAAGAACTTTGGCTGCGGTTCCTCGCGGGAATTTGCCCCAGCCTGCATCGCGGCGCTGGGTGTGCGATGCATTGTGGCCAAATCCTTTGCCCGCATTTTTTACCGCAACGGCATCAATAACGGGATGCTGCTCATTGAGACAGATGACCTGTATGACCGCTGCGAGGAAGGGGATCTTCTCACCGTGGAGGTAAACCGCTGCCTGAAGGTAAACGGGCAGGTCATTCCCATCCGGCAAATTCCCGATAATCTGTTTGAGATCATCAAGGCCGGGGGGCTGGTACCCCGCTACCGCGCCCTGAATGAAGCGGCCGAAGCCGCCGAATCCGTCCAAAAGGAGGTGCACTGAGATGGGCTACACCATGGCTGAAAAGATCCTGATGAAAAATACCGGGCTTTCTCACCTGGCACCCGGCGATCTGATCATGACCCGGCCGGATATGTGCATGGTACATGATATCTACACCCCTTTTGTGGTGCAGAAGCTGGATGAGATGAAATTCCGCCGCCTGGCCGACCCGGAAAAGGCTGTGATCTTCCTGGACCACCTGTGCCCCACCAACCAGGCCACCGGCGACCCCCGCCACTACCACAAGGGGCATGAGCTTTCCGATCGCTTTGGTATCCGCAAGCTGCATGCCGGGGAGGGGATCTCTCACACCCTGATGCACGAATACCGCTATGCCCTGCCCGGTACGGTGGTGGTAGCTACCGACAGCCACACTCCCACTTATGGCGGGGGCGGGTGCTTCTGCACCGGAATAGGCTATACCGAAATGGCCGCCACCCTGGGCAGCGGTGAGATGTGGATGAAGGTCCCGGAAGCTATCCGCATTACGGTGGAAGGGGAGCTGCCTGCCGGGGTGTACGCCAAGGATATTGTCCTGCAGGTGCTGAAGGATCTGCGCTCCGACGGCGGCACCTATAAATCGCTGGAATATGTGGGCAGCACCATTGACGCGCTGGATATGTCCGGCCGGTACACCATTGCCAATATGTCGCTGGAGGCGGGCTGCAAAACCGCGCTTTTTGCCGCTGACCAGAAAACCGCCGATTACTTTGGCCTGCCGCTGGAGAAGATCTCCTGGATCCATCCCGATCCGGATGCCCACTATATCCGGGAACTGTACTACCGGGCAGAGGAGCTGGTACCCTATCTTTCCTGCCCGCAGGGCGTTGATAATGTTCACTCCATAGAGGAGGTGCAGGGCACCCCACTCAATGAGGTCTACATTGGCAGCTGTACCAATGGCAGCCTGGAGGATATGGCAGTGGCCGCCCGCATTTTGCAGGGGCACCATGTGGCCCCCTATCTCAAGCTTATCATCATTCCCGCCTCCATCGGCATCTATCGCCAGTGCATGCGGCTGGGGTACATCCGTGCCTTTGTGGAGGCCGGCGCCATGGTGGCGCATCCCTGCTGCGGCCTGTGCTGCGGCCAGCCCTATGGCCTGATGAGCGATGGCGAGGTGATACTGGGTACCAATAACCGCAATTTCATCGGACGGATGGGCACCACAAAATCTCTTATCTATCTTAGCAGCCCCGCCACGGCGGCCGCCAGTGCCCTTACCGGTGTCATCACAGATCCCCGCACCGTGACTGCGGACTGATATTGCAAGGAGGAATCATCATGGAGTATAAAATTGCTGTGATCCCCGGCGACGGCATCGGCGTAGATGTCATCCGGGAAGCGGTTCGTTCGCTGGATAAGATCGGCGAGGTTTACGGACATCAGTTCCATAAGGTGGAGCGCCTGGTAGGCGGCTGCTGCATTGATGCCTACGGCGTGCCCATCCAGCCGGAAACACTGGAGCTCTGCCGGGAATGCGACGCCATTCTGTTTGGTGCGGCCGGCGGGCCCAAGTGGGACCACCTTCCCCGGGCCCAGCGCCCGGAAAGCGGCCTGGCCGCCCTGCGCCGTGGCTTTAATCTGTTCTGCAACCTGCGCCCGGCCAAGCTCTACCCCGACCTGCGGGAAAATTCCCCGCTGAAAAACGAGGTGCTGGACCGCGGACTGGACCTGCTGCTGGTGCGGGATCTCATCGGCGGTATCTACTTTGGCGAAAAGGGCACCCGGGAGGGCGCCCGTGGTCGGGAAGGCTACGATGTGGAATGTTACAGCGAATTTGAGGTGGAGCGGGTAGCCCGCCATGCCTTCCGACTGGCGCAGGGCCGCCGCAAGAGCGTCACCAGCATTGATAAATCCAATGCGCTGGAAAGCTCCCGGCTGTGGCGGGAAACGGTGGTCCGCGTAGCGCAGGATTACCCTGATGTGCAGCTGACCAACCTGCTGGTGGATAAGGCCGCTATGGAGCTGACCTGCAATCCCTCCCGCTTTGATGTGATGCTGACCACCAGCATCTTCGGTGATATCCTCTCGGATGAGGCGGGGGTGGCCACCGGCTCGGTGGGGATGCTGGCCTCCGCGGCCATCAATGAAAATGGCTTCGGGCTCTTTGAGCCCATCCATGGCACAGCACCTGATATTGCCGGGCTGGGCATTGCCAATCCCCTGGCCGCTATTGCCTCGGCAGGTATGCTGCTGGAGATCGGACTGGGGCTGAAGGAAGAAGCCGCCGCCATCGACCGGGCCATCAATGAGGTGCTGCACCTGGGCTACCGCACCCCGGATATCTACCTGGAGGGCCGTGGGCTGACCAAGGTGACTACCGAGGAAATGGGCCGCCTGACCGCTGAACATATTCACCGCTAAGGCAGGGAGGACACACCATGAAAGATAAGGTAAAGTACGGCCACGAGCTGCTGGATATCGAGATCCCCGAAGGGACTGACCTCAGCATCCTGCTGCCCAAGCAGCACCCCACCGGCGTTCGCTCGGAGGAGGAGATCGTGGAGGACGCGCTGGCCCATCCCATTGGGGCTGGGCTGCTGGCCGAGGAGATCCATGCCGGGGATACCGTATGTATCCTCACCAATGACATCACCCGCCTGACCCGCAGCCACATTTATATCCCCATCCTGGTGCGGGAGCTGAATAAGGCCGGCGTGCCGGACGGGAATATCACCATTCTGTTTGCCAACGGGATGCACAGCGCCATGACCGAGGAGCAGATGTGCAGCCTCATCACCGAGGATATTTACCGCCGTGTAACCGTGGTGCAGCACGACTGTGAGGAATCCCCCTGCCAGCTGGTGGGCACCACCAGCTACGGCCATGAGGTATGGGCCAATAAAATCGCCATGGCAGCCGATAAGCTCATCCTTACCGGCGGTATCCTGGTGCACCACATGGCCGGGTTTGGCGGTGGACGCAAGGATATCATCCCCGGCTGTGCCCGCAAGGATACCATCCTCAGCAACCACAAGATGGTCATTGACCCCAATGCCCAGGCCGGTGTGCTGGAAAACAACCCCGTTCATCTGGACTTTATGGAGGCATGCGCCTTTACCCACCCCGCCTATCTGCTGAATGTCATCTGCGATGACCACGGGATGATCTACCAGGCGGTGGCCGGCCACTGGCGGGAAGCCTACCTGCACGGCGCTGAATTGGCCAAGGATTTCTATCTCTATCCCCTCCCGGAACGGCCCGATATCGTCATTGCCTCCTGCGGCGGATTTCCTAAGGATATTGACCTTCGGCAGAGCAAAAAGGGCTTCTACAATGCCAGCCGTGCCGTGAAAAAGGGCGGCGTCATCATCTGCCTGGCGGAGTGTCCCGAGGGATGCAGCAAAGAGATGGACGATCCCTTTGAGGAATGGCTGGGCCGCTATCCCGATAAGGACTCCGTGGTGGCGGAGCTGAAGCGCAAGGTGAATATGGGCGGGCTGAATTGCTACAAGGTCCGGGAATGCCAGGCCCACTGCCGGCTGATCCTCATCACCGCGCTGGACCAAAAGCGCATGGCTGAAGTAAATGTGGAGTGCTACCCCAAGGAACAGCTCAATGAGGTCATCCGCACCGTTTTGGCGGAATATGACCACCCCAAGGTGCTGTATATGCCGCAGGCCACCCTTACGCTGCCGCTGGTGAAAGAATAAAATCTCTCCCCCGATCATTTGGTCGGGGGAGTTGCTGATTCTATTGCATTTTGTAAGCCGCTGCGCTGCAATAGGTCTGTCCATTGATGCTGCCGGAGGGCGGCTTTTCTAAATCCAGCCAGTTAGTTTTTGCTAACTATGAAGAGAAACAGTAACGCACAGATCATCATATAGGTTGATACTCCCATAATAAGGATAATAGGCTGTGGGGTATTGCGAGTAAACAGCCAGTTCACCGCCCGTAGAGGTTACCTTTATCACGGTATCCTTGCCACGGATATCACAGTTATTATAACTATTCGCATAAATGCCATAGGAGGTCCCTGTGGCGGTAACAATGCTATTACCAATGGTAAATCCATCGATAGCTGTAATTCCATTATAGCGCTGGCTCGTAGTGGATTGACCAATCGCGGTGACCCTGCCGGAGTGCCGGGTGCTCTCAGTGCTGTACTGCGGCGATTACGCCGGTGAGGATGAAGCGTGGCTGACCCTGAGCCGTGAGGTAAAGGCCAGGGAGCTGCCCCCACCGGGGCCCCGCGCATCCTTGGCATTGTGGCACCCTACACCGGGCGGGAGATTGATCCCCAACGATATTGCTCCCGGCTAGTGCTGCCGGTGGAAGAATGAACAAATACAAAATCCCTTTTCTCCTGACCCTTTAATCCACAGTTTACTTGCCATACCGAAATATGTTACAATAAAAAAAGAAGCATACAGAGAGGAGGACTGCCCGTGAATATCCGCGAACTGGCCAAGGAAGCCGGTGTTTCGGTTGCCACCATCTCTCGTGTCATCAACCACCCGGAGGCGGTGCTGCCGGAGACCCGCGAACGGGTGCAGACCATCATCGAAAAATACAACTACAACCCCAAGCCAGTCAACCGCGGGCGGCGGGCCGTCACCCTCATCGTTCCCGCGGCCAAGCGGGCACAAACCCTGCTTTCGGGGGTGCAGTCGGTACTGGCGCCCAAGGGGATTCTGGTCAACCTGGTGGAGTTCTCTCCCCTTTCGGGAGGAATAGCAGCCTGTATTCAGGCTGCCGCCGCGGCAAAGCCCCTCGGAATGCTGATCGCCGGGGAGCCCTCTCTACCACCGGAGGCACTGCCTGCCGAGCTGCCGGTAGTGCTGCTGGGCAGCTATGATCGATTGGAAAACTGCAATATCTGCGGTATCCATTACCGGGACGCCGCAGAAAAGATGGTTTCACATCTCCATACTATGGGCCACCGCTCCATTTGGCTGCTGCAAAGCAGCGGAGAATCCCCCGAAAAGGCCGCCATCACCGCCGGTTACCGGCAGGCGGCGGCCGCGCTGGGGCTGACCGACCGCCAGTGCCGTGTGCTGGAGGCGGAGGACAGCGTAGTGGGCGGCTACCGCATCTGCCGCGAGGAAATACTGACCAAGGAGCCGCCGCAGGCCGTCTTCGCTGTCAGTGATGAGCTGGCCATGGGTGTCATCAAGGCTGCACGGGAGGAAAATATTCCCCTGCCAGAGGGACTGGCTGTTGCTGGTTTTACCGGCAGTGAGGCTGCCGCTGTTATTACCCCGGCGCTGACCACCATGGAGCACCCGCTGGAGCGTTTGGGTGCGGTGGCAGCCCGCCGCCTCATCGAGCTCATCGAGGACAGCGCGCTGTACCAGGTGGAGACCCACGAGATCGTATTGAAATCCAAGCTCAAGATCCGCCGCAGCTGCGGCAACCGCAAAGAGATCTACGAGTTGTTTGAGTAAGGAGGGTACAAAATGTCGTTGTTATCCGTCAATTTTATGGGCCTGCCGCTCAAAAATCCTATTATAGCGGCAGCCGGTCCCTGGTGTCGTGATGCCGCCGCCATGCAGAAGGCCATTGACGCCGGTGCGGCGGCCGTTGTTACCGAGACCATCGCCCTGGAAAAAAGCCATATCGTCAGCCCGCGTATTTTTTACCGTCAGGGCGAAGTTTACAATACCACCCTGTACAGCACCATGACGCTGGAGGATGTGGAGCAGGAGGTAGAGCGCCTGCAAAAGGGCAACGCCTTCCTCATCTGCAATATTCGGGGAACGACCCCTTCCGAGCTGCGGTACCTGGCCAGCCGCATGCAGCGCCTAGGTGCAGATGCGCTGGAGCTGTGCTGCTTTACCCCCATCGGTACCAAGCTGGAGGATATCAGTATTCGGCCGGAGGAGGTCGGGGAAATGGTGCGCAGCGTCACCTCGGCGGTGGAAATCCCCGTTATGGTGCGACTGCCGCACCATGCGGCGCTCAATCCCGCTTTTGCCCGTCAAATCACCCAGAACGGCGCCCGTGCCATCAGTGCCATTGAATCGCTGGAGGGCATCAACGGCGTGGATATTGAAAACGCCCGCTGCGAAATGGCGGCCATCGGCGGCTGCACCGGCAGCCATCTGCGTCCGCTCTCGCTGGCGGCAACGGCGGTACTGCATCAGCTGGCCGATTGTGAGATCGCCGCGATGTGTGGTGTGGAGGACTGGCACAGCATCATCGAGTTCCTGATGATGGGCGCCACTGCGGTGGAGATGGGCTCCGCCATCATGCTGCGGGGCTATGGGCACATCACCGAAACACTGCGCAAGCTGGAGGATTGGCTGCGGGAAAAGGGCTATTCTTCCCTAGATGAGCTGCGCGGCAACGCACTCGCCTCTCTTACCGCTTTTGAGGAGCTGCCAGAGCGCCTGCTGCGGGTCAAAATGGCCGCTCCCTGCGATGGCACCTGCCCCGATGGCTGCCGAGCACGCTGTGTCGGCGCCTGCCTGTACGATGCCATTTCTCAGGGGACGGAGGGCATCGCCGTCGATGCCGCCGCCTGCAGCGGCTGCGGCCTATGCGTCTCCCTCTGCCCCAAAAAACTCTTCATTATGAAGTAAATTCCAGCCGGAGGGCCGCAGCTCTCCGGCTTTTGTTTGATATGAATGTAACAATGAACAAATGTTACATCAAAATGTTGTCCATTCCGCTGAAATATTGGCGGAAACGCAAAAAACTGTTGAAATCTTGACGAATCCTTGCTAAGATGCAGATGTAACAGATAATCAATGTTACATTAAGAAGCAAGCGCTTGATGTTACAAAAAGATCTGATGTTTTGGAAGGAGTTGTCCCCTATGTCAAAGATCCCCGTCGGCTACAGTCTGAATGACTGCCCGCCCATCAAAGAAACGGTCCCGCTGAGTATCCAGCAAATCGTCGTTCTCGTTTTTAATGTTCTGCCCGTTCCGCTGCTTATTGGCGCCGGCATCGGCCTTTCCGCCAGCGAGATCACCATTTTGGTGGCTGGCTGTCTGCTCGTCACCGGCATCGCCACCCTGCTGCAGACAATCGGCGTTGGCCCCATTGGCGCGCGCCTGCCCATCCCGCTGGAGTGCAGCTTCGTCTTCGTTGCCCCCGGCATTGCGCTGGGCGCCCAGTACGGTTTGGCGGCGTTCACTGGTGCCTGCCTCGTCGGCAGCATTATCACCACCATTCTGTGGACCGGCCTGCATAAGCAGCTCTCTATCCTGTTCAAGCCCTATATCACCGGCGCGGTCGTTATGGCCCTGGGCCTCAGCCTTTGCAGCGTTGGCATTGGCTACTGTGCGGGCGGTGTAGGCTCCGCTGATTACGGCGATCCCATTAACCTGCTGCTGGCTGCCGGCACCATCATTATCATGGTTCTGCTCAACCACTTCTGCAGCAAGAACTTCCTTTCCAAGGCTTCTCCCCTCATCGCCATTCTGGTCATGAGCGCCGCGGCCGCCGCCTTTGGCAAGCTGGATCTTTCCCCCATTGCCGAGGAGGCATGGATCCGTATCCCCCAGCCCCTGCACTTCGGCATCAAGTTTGAGCTGGGACCCATCATTTCCATCTCTATTCTGTGCTTCATCGCGCTGGTTGAACTGATGGGCGACCAGACCACCGCTTCCATGCTGGCAAAGAACAGCCTGCCCACCAGCCATGAGACCAAGGGCGGCGTACTGGCCCAGGGCGTTGGCAGCGTTATCTCTTCCATGTTCAATATGGTTCCCGTCATCAGCGGCAGCGCCAATATCGGTCTGTGCGGTCTTTCCGGTGTTACCAGCCGCTATGTCACTGCCATCGCCGGCGGTGTAGTAGGTCTCTGCGGTCTCTGTCCCAAACTCTGCGCTGTATTCTCCTGCATTCCCTCCGCTGTTTTGGGCGGCGTGGCCCTCTCCGCTTTCGGCACCATCCTGGTTTCCGGTATGAATGTCATCCATAATGGCGGCCCGCTCACGGCCCGCACCACCACCATCGTGGCCATTTCTCTGGCTGTCGGCGTTGGCTTCAGCGCTGCCTCCGATGCTCTTGCGGCTCTGCCCTTCTGGGCCTCCAGCCTGCTCAGCGGCGTACCCGGCACCGCCATCACCGCTGTTGTTCTCAGCCTCATCCTGCCTGAGAAAAAGGAAGAAAAGGCCGCCTGATCCCGGCGAAAGGAGAAAACATTATGAAAACTGTACTGTACCAAAATGCCGATTGGATCATCACCATGGATGAGGAGCGCCGCCGCTACCGTCATGCGGATCTGCTCATCAGCGGCAAAGAGATCAAGGCCATCGGCAAAAATCTCAAGGACACCCTTGGCGATACCGTCACCATCGATGAAGTAGTAGATGCCAGCGGCCGCGTTATCCTGCCCGGCTTTGTCAATACACATCATCACACCTGGCAGACTCTTATCCGCAACATTAAGGCCACACAGGGTCTGCGGCTGGAGCCATGGCTCACCACCATGTACGAGATCTATAAGGACCTGAACACTGATGTAGCCCGTGCCGGTGTGTATGTGGCGCTGGGCGAGGGACTGAAAACCGGTATCACCACCTCCAATGACCTGTGGTATCCCCACCCCGTCGGCGTTACCTGCCTGGTGGATGCCGAGATTGAAGCGGCCAAGGAACTGGGCATCCGCTTCCATCCGGTGCGCAGTTATCACTCCGTCACCAGCGATATTGTCCCTCCCGAGGTGGTGGACAGCATCGAAGGCGTTATGGGCGATGCCGAGCGCCTGGTAAAGAAGTACCACGATCCTTCCCGTTTCTCGATGTGTCAGGTCGGCATCGGCCCCAGCATCGCCTATTATGAAACGGAAGAAATCGTCCGTGCTACCATCGATCTGGCCGAAAAGCTGGACATCAAAGTGCATGGACACCTGGCGGAAAGCCGTGGCGAAGTCGCCTTTGTGGAGGAGCACTACGGCTGCCGGCCCGCCGAATGGTTCCGCCGTCACGACCTGCTGGGCGACCGCTTCTACTATGCCCACTGCATTCACCTTAACGATGAGGAGGTACAGCTGATGGCGGATACCAACACCGGTATTTCCACCTGCCCCATCTCCAATATGTACCTCAGCTCCGGCTCCTGCCGGATCCCCGACCTGCTGCGTGCCGGTGTCAAGCGCTTCGGCATTGGCGTGGATGGCGCAGCCAGCAGCAACTCTGCCAGCATGATGGAGGAGATCCGTGTCAGCTACCTGCTCAATCGTCTCAGCTGGGGCGATGACTCCATCGGCTGCGAGGATATCCTGTACCTGGCCACTGCCGGCGGCGCTGCCGCCCTGGGCCGTAACGATATCGGTCATCTGGCGCCCGGCATGGCGGCGGATTTCACCCTGATGAACTGGAACCAGCTGCAGTATGCCGGCGGTTGCAATGACCCCGTAGACTGCATCGTTCTCAGCGGTGATGCCCGCATGATCGAAACCGTCGTGGTCAATGGCGAAACCGTTGTAAAGAACGGTCGCCTGACCAAAGTGAACGAGGAAGAAAAACGGGACTACGCTGCCGCTGTGGGCCGTGAACTGCTCACTAAAGCTTCTGCCCGCATCCCCGGTCTCAAGGCTGACCTTGTATGATTTGATCTTCCCTTCTGACCTCCTCAAATAACCTCTATACAGCACAGCAGTCCCCGGCCGTCATGACCGGGGACTGCTTGCATTAGGCATTCAATCATTGGTGTCCCTAATGAGACACTTATATGCCCTGATATTACAAAAGAAAATAATTTAACAATTTTCCATTCAGATTATTCATCATAAAGCGTTATTTTTCGACAAAGATTTCTTGATTTTCAGTCAAAAATGCTATATTACAGAATTAACAATAAATCTTATATAGAAAGGGTAATTTTTGTGCGCGAACCAAATACGGAAGAAATGACAATGTCGAAATTCTACGCGGCAGTCGGGGGAGACCTTTCCGATGTGCTGGAGCGGCTGGAGGATCTAGACATTGTCAAATTTTATTTACCGGAATTTGAGAATGATCCCACCTACGAGGGGCTGATGCAGAGTCTGAAGAATGGCGACCTGCAAAGCGCCTTCCGTGCGGCGCACACACTAAAGGGCATCGGTTATAATTTGGGCCTGAACCGGCTGGGGAACCGCGCAGCAGCCCTTTGTGAAGTACTGCATACTGGGAGCGTCCCCGCACCGGAATTACTGCGGCAGTTGACAGAGGAATACTGCTGTGTGATCGATGCGATCCATGAGCTGAAAAGCGAAATTTAAGTAGTAATTCAAATAATCAAGGGTTTTCTCTTCCAATTTCTCGGTAAAGCGCGCCAAAATCAATGTTTGGCCCATTTTCTCCCCTTATTCTGCTACAATCAAGACACCAAAGTGGAAAGCACCGAACCAGGTGTTTTTTAAGAGAGTATTGAGGAGGAAAGAACTATGGTAAACTATTATGTGATCAGCAAGAACGAGAAAGCGGTCGGCCAGGGCGGAGAAACCCTGTACGGGGTATGTGCCTGCACCCTGCACGATGGCGTTATGGAAGTGCAGAACTGCATCTACGGCATATCCGGTGATCTGGCCTGGCTAAAGACGCTGCGGGGTAAACTGAATGACGGCGAGGTGGACCCGGTGCATCTCGGCGATATTATAGCGGATGAACTGTACATGAGGGCGCATTGACTGTGCCCTCTCATCCGGGAAGGACCTGTTTTTATGCGTTTGGCAATTTGTGATGACAATGAGCTGGAACGGAGAATCTTGCACAGCCTGCTTAAAAAATACTTTTCCGAAGCATCCATCAGCTGCGAATTCACCTTATATGACCACGGAACAACACTTTACTATGATATTATGGATGGAATGGAGTTTGATATCATCTTCCTCGACCTGTTCATGGAGGATTCCTTTGGCCTGACAATCGCGAAAAGTCTGCGGGAGCTCTTCTACCGTGGCAGAATCGTATTCTGCACCGCCAGCGCCGATTATGCACTGGAAAGCTACAGCGTCTATGCCTCCGGATATATCGTAAAGCCGTACCGGATTAAGGATATCCGGCACACGCTGGATTGGCTTCTGCAGGAATACCAAAGCGGTAGCTATGGGCTTGTGCAAAAATCCTCGATCAAATTTATCCCGGTCAATGAGATCATGTATGTAGAAAGCAGCAATACAAAGTGCATCCTGCACCGGGCGGATGGCCGCACCTACCATGTGTATAAAAAGCTGAATGAAATAGAGGCAGAGCTTAATGACGCACGGTTTTTGCGCTGCCACCAAAGCTACCTGGTCAATATGAATTATGTCAGCGAGGCCAATGACAGTTTCGTGCTCCAAAATGGGGATATGGTACTCATCCGGGCAAAAAGCAAACGAATGATCCTGCAAAAGGTACTGGAATATAAGGAGAAAACATACAGAATGCGCGACTATTTATCGAAGCACAGCATGGTGTGACAACTTTGCCGTAAAAAAGCTGCTGCTCCACGATGGCCTGCAAAGCGGGTAAAATCATTGCAAAGAAATAGCACAGGGCGGAAAAGACATCGAGGCCGTTCTTGTGAAGCGCAATCATTCGCATAGTACTACTGTGTAAAATAGAAAGGGGGGTTCTCATGCCCACCATTGTTGCCCTAGGCGAAATGCTCATTGACTTTGCCCCGGTGGCTGCCGACGCCGCCGGATACCCCACGCTAAAGGCCCAGCCGGGCGGTGCGCCCTGCAATTTTCTCGCCGCATTGCAAAAATACGGCTGCTCCACCGCAATGATCGGGAAGGTCGGGGACGACCGCTTTGGCCGCCTGCTCGTTAAAACCGCCGCCGATTGCGGCATTGAGACCCGCGGCATCATAAAAGACGCCGCTGCCTTCACCACCATGGCATTTGTCACGCTGGATACCGCTGGGAATCGGGAGTTCAGCTTTGCCCGCAAGCCCGGCGCCGATACCTGCCTGACCGAGCACGAGGTGGATTACAGCCTGATCGACACTTGCCGAGTATTCCATTTCGGCACATTAAGTCTAACTGATGAGCCCGCGCGAACCGCGACCCAAAAGGCGGTGGCATACGCCAAAGCGCGGGGCAAGCTCATCAGCTTTGACCCCAACCTGCGCAAACTGCTTTGGCCGGACGACGCCACGGCAGCAACGCAGATGGAGTGGGGACTGCATCAAGCGGATATCGTCAAAATCAGCGATGAAGAAGTGGATTTCCTGTGGCACACCACTCCGGCGGCAGCGGCGCAAAAGCTGCTGCGGGAGTACGGCGTCCGCCTTGTTTATGTCACCATGGGCCCCCGGGGCTGCTATTTTGCCAACCACAGCGGCAGTGGCACGACCGCCTGCCCCACCGGCATCCATGTGTTGGATACCACGGGAGCCGGGGATATCTTCGGCGGCAGTGCCATGAGCCGGCTGTTGAAGCTCGATAAAGCCCCGGAAGCGCTGTCGGCAGAGGAGATGTCCGCCATCACCCGCTTCGCCTGCTGCGCCGCCAGCCTCTCCACCCGCCGCCACGGCGGCATCACCAGCATTCCGGAGGAGCAGGAAGTGCTGGAGCTTATGCGGCAGGGATAATGCCCGCAAACCCGCTTGAATACAACAAAAAAAGGCCCCCACTCTTTCGAGTGGGGGCTTCTGGTTGCGGAGGGAGGATTTGAACCTCCGACCTCCGGGTTATCGCTTCGCGCCCCTTGCGGTGCCCGAAAAAATCTTCGCGCTATTCGCCCGCTCGATTTTTTCGACCGCTGCGCAAACGCCCTCCTCGCTGTATCCGCCGCCGGCGGCGCTCGGGGGCGTTTCCCAACGAGCCACGCTCGTCGGTCTCATAACCCAGAGTTGTAGATGCAAACTTTCTCTGCAAACATAAAAATATTCCTCACTCAAAATGAGTGAGGAATACTTTTCTGGTACGAGTGCTGATAACGGATTTCATAAAACAATGAATTAACCGGCAGAAACACATATATTTCATCTCGCACACGAACAGTTTCTTTAGAATTTTATTCGCACATTCGATTTGGGCAACCTCCTTCGATATAATGATTGCAGAATATCAAAGGAGGAACGGCAGATGAAGCAAAACTATTATCTTGCGCTTGATACGGCAGAACGGCGGCTTATCATTGAGAGCCTGAATAACCTGCGAAGCAGGCTCATTGCAGCGGGACGGTTTACCGACGCAGTTGATGAGTTGCTGCTCAAATTCGTAAATGCCAAGGTCAAAAAATTCAAGGTCATTCATACGGTATAGCAGGAGGTAACGACAATGACGGAATTTGAAAAAATGGGATGCACATACCGGCAGGAGGGCGACTATTTCTTGCCCAATCTTAAGATTGGAGAACAGGACGAGGTGCTAATCGGCGTATGGGGACAGCGACATCGGCAGTACCTGAAAAAGCATCACCATGTACGCTATTACAATTTGCTCACTGCTGGGGCGCTGAACAGCTATCTTACAGAGATCGAACTGCAAGCGCAGGCACTATTCAATGACATTGTAATGCGACTGTCCGAAGAGGAAAATGTTACTGAAAATCTCAAAGCAACTGACCCAATGGAATGGGTCAAACGGAGCAATAACATCCGCAATCGAGCTACAGAAATCGTAAATGCAGAGGTCATTTTCGTGTGAGCAGCAACAAAATTTGATAGAAATCAGAGGCGCAGTCAGATGCAGGTAAGCACCGGCTGCGCCCCTTTTTCGTTGCTCTGAAATAGGTCTGCATTATCTTAGCGAGCAGACTGTTTTTACTCCTGTCGGAGCCAAACAGTGTATCCGCTTGCGATGCCTGCGTCATCTTAGCGAGCAGTGCCTTTTTGCTCCGTTCTGTCGAGCTACGCAAAAGGCCTCGTTAGGGACACCCTAAGACCTGCTTACCCGATGCCGAAGAATCGGTCGAAGAAACCCTTCAACTTTTCAATGATGGTCTGCTTCTTCTCTGCACGGTTTCCACCGCTGAAGCGGGAGATTGGCGGCATCAGCTTGTCAATGTCTGTGCCCGTCGTTTTGACAGAACCGTCACGGAAAGCGCTGTCCATAAAGCGACGGGTCTCCTCGTCCTTCAGATTTTCTTCTTGGATGATCGTGACAAGCTGCCGTTCCTTTTCCTCGGCAACAAAGGTGCGCCATTCCAGCATCACATCTGACACATCGTTGATACCTGCAATAAAGGTTTCGATCAGTGCCTTCTTGCTACGTAGTTCTGGGCTTGCATCTACTGCCTTCTGGATCGTAATGAGAATTTCTTTATCGTCGCAGTGGGAATCGTGATACTTTTGGACGAGCATCAGAATGTAGTCGATATTGATCTCGATTTGTTTGATGAGCTCGATCTCAAAGACAATATCGTCCGTGATGTCCTCTTTTTCGCCACCGGGCTTGCGGTTTTTCCACTCATCCCGTAAGTCCTGATAGCGGCCAAGATAATCCTGAAAATCCCGCTCGCTCAAAATTTCGCTTCCGGCAAACTCGTCGAACGAAGTCAGCAGGTTGCGCATACGCAGAATCGCACCGAACAAAACGATAAACTCCTTCTGCCGCTGTTCGCCGGTAATGCGTTCCTCTGTCAGCGGGAATTTCGTTGTCAATTCCTCAATCATATCCTGGTAGCCTGGGTGATGTTTTCCGTCGGCATCCTCGTAGCCAAAGTAGTAATCCTTATAGCCACGCATCAGGACGATACCGCCCGCTTCCTTATCGCCAAACAGAGAAATTGCATCGTCGGTACGCTTTTGCAGATTGCGGAAGCAAACGATGTTGCCGAACACCTTGATGGAATTGAGAATCCGGTTGGTGCGGGAATATGCTTGAATCAGCCCGTGCATTTTCAGGTTTTTATCCACCCACAGCGTATTCAGCGTCGTGGCGTCGAAGCCGGTCAGGAACATATTGACCACGATCAGCAGGTCAAGTTCCTTGTTCTTCATCCGCAGGGAAACATCCTTATAGTAATTCTGGAATTTGTCCCCGTCTGTGGAATAGTTGGTGTGGAACATCCCGTTGTAGTCACGGATGGCCGCATCCAGAAAATCACGGGAACTTTGGTCAAGTGCGGAGGTATCCTCCGGATTCTCCTCGTCAAGAATACCATCTGTTTCTTCCTCATTCGCTCCATAGCTGTAAATGACGGCAACCTTCAGCCGCTTCTGCGGATTTTCCGCCATTTGCCTCTGAAACTCGGCGTAGTAGAGCTTTGCAGCATCCACGCTGGACACGGCAAAGATGGAGTTGAACCCGCTGACCCGCTGCTTCTGCTTGATTTCCTCGATCTGCTGCTTGCTGCCGGCAGAGGCAACCTCGGCGATATTCTGCAATACGCTGTATGTATAGGTTTTATCACCCCGGTAGGTCTTCTGGTCAAAATGCGTCAGAATGTAATCCGTGACCAGTCGGATGCGTTCCGGGGCAAGAAACGCCTTTTCCCGGTTGATGTCCCAAACCTCTTTGTCGTCAATATCCGGCTCGGCGTCCATCGTTTTGATGTAGTCCACCCGGAAGGGCAGTACATTTTTGTCGTTAATGGCGTCCACGATGGTGTAAGCGTGGAGCTGATCGCCAAAAGCCTGCTCTGTCGTGCGGAGTGTGGGATTCTTGCTCACGCCTGCATTGACCGCAAAGATGGGCGTGCCGGTAAAGCCAAAGAGGTTGTACTTCTTGAAATACTTCGTAATGGCTTGATGCATATCCCCGAACTGACTCCGGTGGCACTCATCAAAAATGATAACAACTCGCTTATCAAAAATGCTGTGTCCGGCGTTCTTTTTGATGAAAGTTGCCAGCTTCTGGATGGTGGTAATGATGATCTTGGCGTTGTCATCTTCCAACTGACGCTTCAGCACCGCTGTGGAGGTGTTGCTGTTGGCAGCGCCCTTTTCAAAGCGGTCATATTCCTTCATCGTCTGATAGTCCAGATCCTTGCGGTCCACGACAAAAAGCACCTTGTCGATATAATCCAACTTCGTGGCAAGCTGCGCCGTTTTGAAGGAAGTCAGCGTTTTGCCGCTGCCGGTGGTGTGCCAGATGTACCCGCCGCCTGCTACGGTGCCGTATTTCTTATAATTGTTGGCGATCTCAATGCGGTTCAAAATGCGCTCGGTGGCGACGATTTGATATGGCCGCATCACCAGCAGCATATTTTCCGCCGTAAATACACAGTAACGGGTAAGAATATTCAGAATGGTGTGCTTGCAGAAAAAGGTCTTGGTAAAGTCCACAAGATCGGGGATAATGCGGTTGTTCGCATCCGCCCAGAACGAAGTGAACTCAAAGCTATTGCTGGTTTTGGACTTCTTGGCTTTCTGCGCTTTGGCATCCTTGATATGGTTGAAACGGGTGGTATTGGAATAATACTTCGTATTTGTGCCGTTGGAGATCACGAAGATCTGCACGAATTCATACAGTCCGCTGGATGCCCAGAAGCTGTCCCGTTGATAGCGATCGATTTGGTTAAACGCTTCCCGAATGGGAACGCCCCGGCGCTTCAGCTCGATATGGATGAGTGGCAGACCGTTGACCAGCACCGTCACATCATAGCGATTGTCATGAGCTGCCCCCTCCTCTGTGGAGATGGCATACTGGTTGATGACCTGCAAACTGTTATTATGGATGCACTTCTTGTCAATAAGCTGAATATTTTTGCTTTCCCCGTTATCCCGGCGGAGCACCTGCACATAGTCCTCCTGAATCAGCCGGGTCTTTTCGAGAATGCCGGAGTTTGTGTTTGCCAGCACCTCGTCCCAGAAACGCTTCCATTCGCCGTCCGTAAAGCGATAGTTATTCAGCTTTTCCAGCTGCGTCCGCAGATTGGCAATCAGGTCAGCCTCTTTATGGATGGTCAGGCGCTCATAGCCCAGCTCGCAAAGCAGACGGATAAACTCCTTTTCCAAGTCTGCTTCGCTCTGGTACGCCTCCGAGCGCTTCGACTGCGGCTTGTATTCGGTGACAACAGTGCTTTCTGCACTTTGCGATACGATGTTGAAATACGGCACGGTCAGGCCCCCTTTCCGTTCAAATGTTGATCTCGTTGTCGTACCCAAAGAGGTTTGCCAAGCGATTGGATGCCGAAATTATGCGATAGTTAAAAGAAAAATGCTCTTTGTTTTTACGGTAATACAACAGGGCTGCTTCGCAAATGTCTTGACAGAGCGATACGATATCGATAGAGATCGCTTGTTGCTGTGGGGCACCATTTTCGTCAAGCTTGATGCAACGTTCTATCGGCACACGCGAACAGCTCGATGCCGGACGCCAGATCAGCGAAAAATGCGTGATGTTTTCCTCAGTTCCAACGACTGTCGGGTTCGATTCGTGCAGCATCGCACAACGCAGCTTGTAGACCACATTGCCGCTGACCAAAAACCTTTTTGAAGTATCTCCGGTCAGTTCACTTTTGGGAGCAAGAACGTGATCGTCGTACCAGCTGGTGTAGCGATTGCTAACGCTCGATTGTGGATGGTACACTTTTCCGCAAGTATCCGGCAATGTCAGTGCCATTGTCAGCGCTGCGATCTGAAGATCGTTTTTCAGACATCGTTCGATCTCGTTTACTAGATGTTCTATCATATCTTTTCCTCAAATGACAACAGCTTGTCCCTGTAATATTCATATTGCTTTTGACGGGCTTCGATTTCGGCGGGAAGGCCGATTTTTAGGTCAGAACAGATGGCATCGAAGTTGTCGAGGACACGGATAAGGCATTCTTGTATACACATATCGGGAACGGGCAAGGTCATTTTTGCCAGTGAGGATAAGCCAATTGTCTTTTGCGCTGCTCCCTTTGCAGCTTTGTCCGCCTGCGCTTTAAAAGCGCCGCTTTGCATTGCGTGGAACATATACCGAGCCTTAATTACTTCTGACCTTGGGCGGAGAATTGCAATATGTCTTTGAAACACGAACTTAGTGTCTTGTTCAATACACACGGGGATTCCATAAGAACCTACAACAGTATATAGAATATCCCCGCTATGCGGTTTTCGTTTATCCGCAAGTGCGTCATAATAAGAGCTGGGCACAAACATCGTGTTTGAAAAATTGATTTTGTTTTGCTCTGTGATATTTGAAATCGTGATAAACGGAATTCCGTCATCTGCTTTTGGTGGGGGCATGTGGTCCCCATCAGCAATTGACTCACAAACATCTGCCAATTTGCAAATCTTTGTTTCAGAAGTAATGTGTCAACAGTTTATCCCGATAATACGCATACTGCTGTTTTCTTGCGGTAAGCTCTGCGGTAAGCTCTGCGGTAAGCTCTGTGAAATTGTCCAGTATGCGGACAATTTCGCGCTGTACCGGCAGCGGCGGGACGGGTAATGGAAAATCTTCAATCATGGGTTTTCTGATTGAAGTTACAGTTGCACTTACTGCTTTTTTGAGAATAAAAGGTTTAAAGTATGCTTGCATATAATAATATGCAAACTTGGTATTTATGTCCTCCACAATAAAATGGATGCGATATACTCTTTGATGAAGCGCATACTTTCCATTTATATAATGAAAAATTTCGCCAATCCCACCTTCACCCGGGATAATGATAGCTTCTTCATCGTACTCATAATCATCTTTGGATTTTATAGTCTGAGAATGTACGAAAAATGGGAACAAACCATTGTCTACTGATTCATTACCATTGCTATTACCGGTACCAACCTCCGCAATCTCTCGAATACTCTTATATTCAACTCCGTCCGGGCAAAGTTCAGCTATCAGTTTTTCTAATTTACTCATTTCATCGCCTCTCGCACCCTTTTTAACGAATGATCTTCAACTTGTTTTCGAAGAATATACTCATTTGAATCATAGTAAGCTTTGTCAAATTTTGTTTTTGCTATTGGCTCAAAGTAATACCCATAGCTTTCAAGAACCGGTGTAAAATCACTGGTAATTGCACATGGAACAGTAGTGTGATTTTTCCCTTTGTTATTACCAAGCCTTAGTGACACCTCTCTTAACGAAAGTTTCTTGAAGCCGTGTTCGAAAAATAAAAAGCACACTCCGCCTTTTCTAGCCTCGGATTTATAAGCCAAACAATCTGGTTCCATAGACGCTATTTTATCAATAAAAGATTGTTCTTCTCTCGATAAAGAGAGACCATTGTTGAGCTTTTTAAGTATCTCGTCAAATCCAAAGTGAATACCATCAATTATTCGCAAGTAATCTGCTGGATAAACTGTAGGAATCAAACTACTGCCATCATCATACGCCCAAAATGTTAATAAATTATTCCTTGCACCCCATTTTTTCACTTCCGCCCTTGCGGTTTGAGGACTATCTGCCCAATAGGAAAGTTTTTGCCCCGGAAAAAGCATAGAATATCGGTTGTCTTTTCTGCTTACTCTTAAGTTCCCTTGATGTAATTCGCTAACTGTTTTCCCATAGTAATTATTTGTAAATTCAATGCATCTAAAAAAATTGAAATCATGGGACTCGATAATTGGGAGTTCTTGATGCTTCCATATGTCCATCCCCCAGTATTGATTAGGAAATAACTCACTCATATCAGTTTTCAATCTCCTTCACGATCTTATCAATCTCCTCCCGCAGCGTCTGCTCCCGTGCGACGATCTCGGCAATCTCGGTGTTCAGCTTTACGATGTCGATCTTCTCACGGGTATCCTCCTGCTCCACATAGGTAGAAACAGAGAGATTATAATTGTTCTGCTTGCTGCCGACCTCGTCGTTTGGCACAAGGTGGGCAAAATGCTGCTCGTCCTTACGCTCCGCCACGGCGGATACGATGCGCCGGATGTTGTCCTCGGAGAGTCGGTTGTTCTTCGTGACCTTCACAAACTCCTTGGAGGCATCCACGAACAGAATGGCGTTGTCCGTCTTGTTCTTTTTCAGCAGCATAATGTCCACGGAGATCGTAACATTCAGGAACAGATTAGAGGGCAGCTGGATGATGGCATCCACAAAGTTGTTATCCACCAGATACTTGCGGATCTTCTGCTCGGCTCCGCCACGGTACATAATGCCGGGGAAGCAGACGATGGCTGCTGCACCGTTGGAAGCCAGCCACGAAAGGCTGTGCATAATAAACGCCATATCGCCCTTGGAGGCAGGAGCCAGCACTCCGGCAGGCGAAAAGCGCGGGTCATTGATAAGCAGCGGGTTCTTATCGCCCTCCCACGGCACGGAAAACGGCGGATTGGATACGATCAGCTCAAAGGGCTGGTCGTCCCAATGCTGCGGGCTGAGCAGAGTATCTTCCCGCACGATGCTGAATTTGTCAAACTCGATGTTATGCAGGAACATATTGATGCGGCAGAGGTTGTAAGTGGTCAGGTCGATCTCCTGACCGTAGAAGCCTCGCTCGATATTATCCTTGCCCAGCACTTTTTCCACCTTCAGCAGCAGAGAACCGGAGCCGCAGGCAGGGTCATAGACCTTGTTGATTTTCGTTTTGCCAATGGTGCCGAGGCGAGCCAGCAGCTCTGAAACATCGGCGGGAGTGAAATACTGACCGCCCTTTTTACCGGCATTGGCGGCATACATTCCCATTAGGTACTCATACGCATCGCCGAACAGGTCGGGATTGCTGCCCTCCGTGGAGAACAAAGGCATCTGTGCCACGCCGTTCAGCAGCTCCACCAGCACTTTGTTGCGCTTGGCGACGGTCTCACCGATGGCCTTGCTGTTCACATCAAAATCGTCAAACAGACCTGCAAAATCATTCTCAGCGTCTCCGCTGGCGGCGCTGCTCTCAATGTGGTTGAACACACGCTCCAGCGTCTCGTTCAGGTTGTCGTCCTTGTCCGCCCGGGCGAGGACATTGCAGAACAATTCGGAGGGCAGAATGAAGAAGCCCTTTTCCTGCACCAGTCCCTCACGGGCAGTCTCCGCCTCAGCGTCCGGCATTTTGGCGTAGTCAAAGGCCTTGTTCCCGGCGGCGTACTCGCCCTCGTTGATATAGGCGGTGAAGTTCTCCGAAATATAGCGGTAGAACATCGTGCCCAGCACATAAGATTTGAAGTCCCACTCTGCCACATGACCTGCGTGGACAAGGTCGGTGGCGATTTTATAGATGCGGCGGAACAGTTCGTCCCGTTCCTGGTCTTTCTTTATCTCTGCCATCTTCGTTACTCCTTATCTGCCAGCCACGCCGTTTCAATCTCATCAAAGGGGATGTTGTTTTCCTCACAAAATGCCTTGATTTTTTTCATTGCCGTGATATTCGGCTTGGTTTTGGCGTTTTCCCAACGGTTTATCGTTCCAACGGATACATTCAGTACTTTTGCGAAATCCTCCTGTGACAGCAGGGCTTTCTTACGCATGATCCGGATCAACTCGCTTAAAGGCGTCATCAAACAATTCTCCTTCCAGAAGATTAACAGCATTATACCATAAACCTATCATTTTCTCAAGTAGCGTAGCGAAAATAGGCGGAAACGAATTTCATAAGCAAAGAGGCACAGCCTTCGGATTGATCCGTTGGCTGTGCCTTTTTTGCAACTTTAAGAAAAATTTGAAAAATAGCTTCGTACAAATCGAGAAAAATTTCCCAGTTGGTTGGTAGAGAGAAAATTTCAAAATCTTTCGTTCAAATCCGAAAAATTTTCCCAGTTGGTTAGTAGGGGGTTAAAAAATCAGCCTTCTCGCTGGCTATCTATTGAGGGGACCATCTTGTGTGCCTTGATAGTGGCGGAAGAAATTTTTTTGAAATAGTGTGGGAATTTCGCAGAAAAATTCGGCAAATAGAAAGTGAGAGGGCGCTAGAAGATTTCGGCGTAGTCCGCAGCTCTGGTGGCCTTTCATATGTACCTTGAAAGTTGAATCACAGAAAAATTTCTGAAAGAGGGTCACCAAACACCTACCCGTTTTAGTAACAAGTGAGAGGAGGCTTTCCAATGGTCATCAAAATTACGCCGCAGCAGGCGAAAAGGGTCAACGCCCTGTTGCGGAAGCTGTGCGCCAATTACGATGGCGGCAACTGCCTGCTGCTGGACGACGGCGAGCCCTGCGTTTGCGTCCAGAGCATCAGCAAATATGGCATCTACTGCAACTATTTCAAAAACGCCGTGCTCCCAGTGGACGAAGAGCTGCACGCCGAGATAATGAAGCCGACCGACGGCAAGCGCTGTGTGCTGTGCCGTCAGGCGTTTGCGTCGAGGGCGAAGAATCAGCGTTATTGTCCGGCCTGCGCCGCCAAGCAGAAACGGCTGAAGGCAGCCGAACGGCAGCGCCGAAAGCGGGCATCGGCGTCACGCTTTTAAGGTGCGGACAGCCCTGAAATACAAGGCTTTTTTGAACCCAAATCAACCCAAGCAATACAGCAACACCTTAACCTCAAAAATCCGCTTTGAAAAGCGTGACAAATTCAAGCGAAAGGAGGAATTCAATGAACCCATATTTTACAGTCAACGACTCCGAACATTTCACCTTTTACCGTATCCCAAAGCTGCTGTTCACAGATGAGATTTACCAAACTGTTTCCACCGATGCCAAGATGCTCTACGGCCTGCTGCTGGATCGGCTGTCCCTATCCGAGAAGAACGACTGGAAAGACGAGCACGGTCGGGTCTACCAATATTTCACCATCCATCAGGCGCAGGAACTGCTGCATTTCGGACACGAAAAGGTCTGCCGCCTGTTTGCAGAACTGGATGCAGCCGACCTTATCGTGCGCCGCCGTCAGGGGCAGGGCAAGGCCAACCGCATCTACTTAAAGGAGTTTACCCAAAAGTCCGATTTTCGGAATTCCAGAAGTCCGGGAATCGGAAGGAAATAAGACTTAGAGAGTGATATTTACTATCCGAAAAAGAGAAAGAAGGTCAACAATGAATAACAAAAACACAGTGCCAATGAAACCGGCGCTCTTAAGAATTGAACAGCTGCGTCCGTTTGAAGGCCATCCCTACAAGGTACAGGACAACGAGGAGATGGCTGCTCTTTCGGAAAGTATCCGGGAGAATGGTGTTCTTTCCCCGTTGATCGTCCGTTCCGTTGAAAACAGCGATGAATATGAAGTCATCAGCGGACACCGCCGCCTGTATGCTGCCCGGAAGGCAGGTCTGACAGAAGTTCCCGTGCTGATTTACACCCTTGACCGGGATGCCGCCGCCATTGCCTTGGTGGACAGCAATCTGCACCGGGAGCATATTCTGCCCAGTGAAAAGGCGTATGCTTACAAGTTGAAAATGGAAGCACTGTCCCATCAGGGAATCGCTTGTGGACAAGTTGGCCACAAGTCCCGGGATGATATTTCCGATACAGACAGTGGCAGGCAGGTTCAGCGCTATATTCGCCTGACCTACCTCATCCCGGAATTGCTGGAAAAGATGGACAAGGAAGAAATTGCGTTCTCTGTCGGCGTGGAGTTGTCCTATCTCGATGAATACAGCCAGCGGGATGTGCTGGAGCAATGTGAGATCAACGACTGCACGCCATCTTATTCGCAGGCATGGCGAATGCACAAGGCCGACCGTGAAGGGCTGCTGACGAAGGATGTGATCCAGTTCCTTATGAGCGAAGAAAAACCGAACCAGCGGGAGACAGTGAAGATACCCACCGAAAAGCTGCGAGAATTTGCGCCAGATGCCAACCCACGGCAGCTTGAGGACTTCGTTCTCAAAGCCTGCGAGCATTACCGCAAATACCTCATCCGCCAGCGTGGGCGGGAGGAACGATAAGGAGTGATAGAAAATGAAGCGGCAAACGAATTGGATCGTCGGCGTATCCGACGGAAAAGTCCACGAATACAAAATTGGGGATGTGACCTATTTTGTTTCTGCAGAATTTGAGCGCAGCTCTCAAACCAATCTGCGTGACCGTGTACAAAGAACGGTGGTCAGCAATCTCATACCTTTGACGCCCGGTCAAGCATCCGATACAATAGCAGCGGAATATGTGTGTTCGGCTGCCGGGAAGGAGGACTTATGCAGTCGAAAAAGAAAAAAGAACAATTGGGATTAACAGCGCTGTACTGCCGCCTGTCCCGTGATGATGGAGCGGAAGGCGACAGTAACTCCGTAGCCAATCAAAAGCGTTTATTGCAGAAATACGCCAAAGAAAATAGCCTCGGTAATACCCGTTTCTATGTGGACGACGGTTATACCGGCACGAATTTCAACCGTCCGTCTTTTCAGAAAATGATTGAGGATGTCGAAATGGGCTATGTGACAGCGGTCATCGTCAAGGATATGTCCCGGCTTGGCAGAGATTATCTCGGTGTTGGGTACTACACAGACACCTTCTTCCCGGAACACAATATCCGTTTCATTGCGGTGAATGACTGCGTAGACAGCGATGACGGCGAAAATGAGCTTGCCCCATTTCGAAATGTGATGAACGAGATGTACGCCCGGGACATCAGCCGCAAGGTGCGGTCTGCCCATCGTATCCGGGGCAATTCCGGCGAACCGCTGGGCCAGCCGCCCTACGGCTACAGGAAAGACCCGCTGAACAAAAAGCACTGGATCATTGACCCGGAGGCCGCTCAGGTGGTGCGGGACATTTTTCGTATGTGTCTGGAGGGTAAGGGCAACGACACCATTGCCCGCATTTTACAGGAAAATGGGATTCTCAACTGCACAGCGTACTGGCACGAAAAAGGCATTGGCAGGGGCGGCAAAAAGACGCAGCCAAACCCTTACCGATGGAAAAACAGCACCATTCGTAAAATCCTGACCCAGCAGGAATACTGCGGCGATGTGATCAATTTCAAGACCTACTCTAAATCCTTCAAGGATAAGACCCGCATCGATAACCCGGAAGAAAACTGGGTCATCTTCAAGGATGTTCACGAGCCGATTGTCGACCGGGACACCTTTGAGCAGGTACAAAAGAAGGTCATCAAGCGGACAAAGCGCCGTGCGCCGAAATCGGAGAATGGCGAAAAGAGCATCTTTTCTGATCTGCTGTACTGCGCCGACTGCGGTCACAAGCTGTGGTATCATGTCAACACCATCAATAAGAATATATGCTTTTTCTCCTGTTCCAATTATGTAAAAGATTACCGTGGCAGTTGCCCGACCCGGCACTATGTGCGGGCGGACGCTATCGAGCAGGTGGTAAAACTGGAGCTACAACGAATGGCGCAATTTCTGCGGGACGACGAGCCAATGTTCGCCGACCTTCTGGAACGCAAGTCCAACTGGGAAATCGCAGAGGAAAAGAAGCACCTTGAGGGAGAGCTGCAAAAGGCACGGATGCGAACAGAAACCGTGTCCCGACTCTACAAAAAGGCCTTTGAAAAGAATGCGGAAGGGCTTCTTTCCGACGAGGGCTTCCTGCAAATTACCCACGAATACGATGTAGAGCAGCTTGCCTTGAAAGCGAAGATCCCACAGCTCCGGGAGCAAATTGCGGAGGCGGAACGGCAAGCGGCCAATAAGGACAAGTTTATCGCTGCCATCCGAAAGTTTATGCAGATGGACGAGCTGACAGCACCGCTGCTGCGGGAGCTTATTGACCATATCGAGGTGTACGAAACGCAGGGCGTCGGAAAAAGTAGAACACAGCGCATCACAATTCACTACCGCTTTGTGGGGTACATCGACATCCCGGCAGCGCCTCTGACAAGCCATTATATCTCCGAAACAAGGCAGGGCGTGGCCGTGGAATATATCCCCGCATAACGAAGGAGAGCAGGCAAAATGCCTGCTCTCCAAAAGAAGCATAAAAAATCGAGTGTTCATAACATCAAATCCGTTATGAACACTCGATATGGTTGCGGAGGGAGGATTTGAACCTCCGACCTCCGGGTTATCGCTTCGCGCCCCTTGCGGTGCCCGAAAAAATCTTCGCGCTATTCGCCCGCTCGATTTTTTCGACCGCTGCGCAAACGCCCTCCTCGCTGTATCCGCCGCCGGCGGCGCTCGGGGGCGTTTCCCAACGAGCCACGCTCGTCGGTCTCATAACCCAGAGTTGTAGATGCAAACTTTCTCTGCAAACATAAAAATATTCCTCACTCAAAATGAGTGAGGAATACTTTTCTGTCATGCGTGACCAATTTAGATACACGCTGAAAATAGGAAAAATCGAGAGCTGAAGCGGCTTTGGGCTGTTTCAGCCATATTTTTTTGCTTTCAATTTCCCATGATAGCGGAGAATTGGGTATTTTTAAGAGTGACCGAAATAGATACAGCCTCGCATCTCCGATTTCCGTCTTTGCGCTTATTTCCGCTTGCTGTGTTTTTGAGAATTATTTTCCCGCTCTTTCAGCCATGCCTCAAATGCTTGAACATTTTCTTCGTGCGTATAGAACTCTCGAATGACGGGGAGCAGTGATGCAGCCAGCCCTTTGATTGCCCACAAATCAGGTTCGACTTTATCGAGGTTGTAATCTTCCACATCTATGACTGTGCCATCCTTGTCAAGATGGATGACGCTGACGGGTATTCTGTTAAACTTCTCATCCATCTTTTCTCGGCTCCTCAGAGGTGGAATCTATCCGGATTTGTAATCGGCGCTTCTTAGGTCGTCAGGCACTTCATCCGGAAAGTTCTCGGCAAACCAGCGGAATGGTATTAGGACCATATCCGGAAGACCGTTTTCTGTTATTACGAATCCGATGTCTTCGTTGTCAATGCGTTCCAGGATTTCATCCAGTTTTTCGACGAGCAGGGTTTGCTCGATGCGTTCCATTTCGGATAGTGGCGGCAGCCTTTTCATTTTGACATCCCCTTATTCCTGCTGTGATGTGCTTTCTCCCGAAGATACAGGGACAGGCTTTAGCGTACCGGTTATAAAATCATACAGTGCTTCAGGCTCTTTCAGGCAATACTTCATGGTGCAATCTGCTTCCCATACCGTATAGTCATCGGTCGCTTCATACAGCCACCAATCGATGTAGTCGTATTGGTCATTGACCGCTTCTTTCAAAACATCTCTAAGAGCCAGAAGATACTTGTTTTCGGTACCGAATACAAAGTGGCCATTGCCAACCAGGTCGAGTGCTTTGCTGAACTGTTCGTTGATGGACTCTTGCTCCTTTATCATTTGGAGTGCTTTGCAGAATCCTTCTTTACTTAGCATTGGTGCTATTCCTCTCTTGAGCTTCCTGTTCCTCTTTCCACCTTTTGAGAAGTGAAATCGCATGATCCTGTGTCTTTGGGTCGGCACAGTATTCGAAGAACTGCACCGCGGCTTCTTCCGGCGTGAGGCCATAAGGCTTTAGCACCTCGGTTACCTGCGCCAGCAGTTCTGCATCGATTTCTATGGTAATCGTAACTTTGCCATCATCCATAATGCTGTTCCTCCGATTCTTTAAGATTGTCGTATTGAGGTTCCTCGGAGTAAAAGACCTGCATATCATCCAATCGGAGACACGACAGTCTTCCAAGTGCTCCTGACCAAGGGTCACCCTTTTCAGGGAGCATACAGCCGCAGTCGATTCCGATCCAGCTCTTTGCATCCCATATTGCCATTGGGTTATCATACTGGAAACGGATAGTTGGCGTGTGTCCGAAGATGACTGTACAGTCCTCCAGAACAGGGAAACTGTCAAATCGCATCCAGACGGCAAAGTCTCGCTCACACTCATATTTACGACCGTAGGTCTCATACAGCTCGGCAGGAGCCGCGTGGGTCAGAATGAATTGCCTGCCATTCACCGTGATTTCCATGTTTACAGGCAGCTTCTCCAAATACTCGAATATCTCCTGACGAACGGTTTTCTTTATGTGCTTCAGATAATTATGTGTTATCTCGCCTCCATTTCTATACCACAGAGACTGCTTGCGCTCATAGTAGTATTCAGGCCACTCCTCATCCTCTGGGGGTGGGTAGTAGAGAGCATTCATCATCATTAATTCGTGGTTACCCAGAAGCATTTTGGCATTTGACATCGCCATGATCTGACGAAGGATTTTGATGCCATCCGGGTTTCTGTCTATCACATCTCCAAGGATATAAAGAGTGTCATCCGGCTGCAGTTTGATTTGCTTCATGACGGAATCAAAGCGTCGCTTTTGTCCATGAATATCGGACATTACATAAATCATGGTGTTCCACCTCCTTTTCTGTAACACGAACAATTACCATATTTCAGAGCGAATAGCTATCAAAAAATCACAACTCACAGATAATGATCCTGATTGGCATTTCCGATGACCTATCAGTCACGAAGTACGGGATGGTCTGTCGAAAAATCTGGATTTGGTCTTGAATCCTGACAAGCAGCCCTTTGAGTAAATCCTTTGAAATGTATCCATCGTTTTCATTCTCAACAGGCTTTTGAAGTAGCATCTCCAAGTCAGAGAGGTTGCCCCAAATGAAAAAATCCCATGAGTCGAATGTACTGCGTTCGAATGCTGGATTTTCTGCGCAGATGATATCCTGAGTTTCTGCTGCCAGGTCAGAAAAGCAGATTCTCTCTTTACTAAGAGCCAGCTCATCATGTGCGCTGGAGAAGATATCTCGTTCGGGCGCAGTATACAGATAGCGGTGTCTGAGTTCTCCATTTGCGTGTCGATGCCACTGATCGATGTTGAACCATTGACCATTGGAGAATAGCTCTACTGTGTAGCCGAGCCATTTACTCATGTGGTGCGCCTCCTATCGCCAAGTGCTTTGCCGTACCTCTAATGGAGTCTTCCAATTTAAGCAATCATCTTCCCCACGGGAACCCGAAATCCTTGCGCTTGATCTTGCACCGAGGGTGTCCATCTTTCCAGAAGACGATTCCCTCGATCACATGGGTTTCCAGATAAGTGCGAATGCCTTCGAAGCTCCGCTCCAGTTCGATGATGTCTTTCCCGTGGGGTTTTAGAATGTCGGCTTCGAGGCTGTATGGGTTAGCCCTGAAATGCGGACCGATGGCCTCGTATGTTCCATCGGGTACGGCTCCCATTCTGTCATACGCATCCCAGAACCATTTGTCGCCGGTTGCAGTTCGGTCACAAGGTACCCAACAAGGCAAGTGGCCAGTGACAGGGTCTGCGTTCTCCTGACACTTGATTGCGTTAGGCGGGACAGGCTTTCCATGTTTTGCATCGTATCTTTTGTAGAAAACACCACTGATGACCGCACAGCAGGCACCGTCCCATTTGATGGTAGCAACGCCTTCGCCGGCCATGACCCAAGCAAGGTCAGGGCTGATATTTGGCAGTATCCGGACAATTCGATGGTTTTCAAATTCTCGTTCAAAGAGAGTGGGTATCTTTTTCATTTAGGCTCCTTTTTGATGTTACTTCACTGCTGCTTCTATCGAGCCATTCCTCAATGGAAATAAATCTCTCGGCATGACTGATTTTGCCAGCACAAGTGTCACAGTAGGGACTGATCCAACCAGTAGAAACCTTTGTTGCAGGATTCCCACATCTGATGCAAGTTCTCGCAGATAAGTGCTCATATTTCGGGATGATCTCACGAAGCATCCGTTCTGTACAGCCAAAGTCGTACCAACGGAGCGATCCATATTTTTCTTTGATCTGAGTGATGCGGTATTGGTCGAGATAATTGGCATGCACCAGTTCCTCGCGGATCTCCTCACACATTTGCTCACCGAAAGCCTTTCGCCATCCGTCAGGCATGGAATCCAGCTCCGTATAGGAATAGTCGAAATCCTCTGGCACCTTGTCCGTCCAGCGGTTACGGGGCAAAAGAAACGGAAATCTCTCAATCAGTTTTTGGTTTGCTTCTTGATTCGATTGCATCTGAAACCCTCCTGTGTGTTTTCCTTTAGGTTGAAAAAAGCATTATTCGGACAGAGGTGATTTCTGCCAGAGGGTTTATCGCTTTCCAATCCTTGACCTGTGCGGCGACCTTCTTTTGGATCTCCTCATAATAGCGATACGCACCGGAGCGGTCATTCCATTCGAAATATTGATAAGCCTTCTTGAGTTCATCCTCCATCTTCCGATATTCGTCTACTGAGACGAATTCCAAAATATTATCGGATTCATCATTCTGAAAGGCAGCTACTTCAGATCGAAGAGCAAATGCAGAATGTTCTTTGCCGGAAGTGTTCAGTAGCTTCAAGATGTCATCGTAGCAAACGGCAATTCGGACACTGTCCTCTGGGGTAAGCCAGTCGTTCACCGATGCCTGTAGATTTCTTGACATTTCGTCTACTGTGAACGGGTGTCCATCGCACTCAAGCTGTCGGTATGCTTTTTCAAACTGATACCTGCTGTCCGAGCGAAGCGTTGGAACAAGAATGAGATGTTCGATAGGCAGCAACTTCATCACTTGGGGGTTGATACAATGCCACTGATCATTTGCCAGAACCTCCGTAAAAATGAAATATGATGTGCTCATCTTACTCACTCCTTTCTGCGCTTCGACCGCTTTGTGATGTGGCCAACTCTCTTGCATTAGCTTCCACATCTCAAGTCTTCCGTCCAGACATAATAAGGAATTGGCGAATGTGTCCCACATTGGTGGGGTGGGAGATGCGTCATAAGTGATTGCAATGGAATACCCATCTTTCCCCTTTGAGGCAAGATCGGCTTTGATCTTTGCAATCCTATCTGGAGACTTGCTTTCTTCATATGTGAGGCGGTAGCAGGCAAACTTGTATCTGCCACCTTCACTGAAGGTTACCTCCATACATCTTCTCTCAAATCATTTCTCATCGGGTCCCTCAAACAGCGCACGGAAAAGAGCCACATGCTCTCCTACGAGCTGCGGATATTGGTAATAGATGTGTCGGCAAAGGCTTCGATAAAGATCGATGAAGCGAATCTCATCGCAGAAATCGCAGAGGCCATCCATGATTTGTTCTAACTGCTGCTCGTCGGTGATTTGATCCTTCAGCACCTGCTCGACCAATAAAGAGTAGTGCGCGTATGCTGTGTCGCGCAGCTTGCGGATCCCCTCGACGATACCGTGGAGTTCTTCCATTGCGTTTTGGCATTCATCCATTTGTCTGTCCTCTTTTGTCATATAGTTCTCGCAGCTCTGCTTCTCTCTTTTCTGTGATGGCTTTGCTGTAATAGGTTGGGCGGCCTGAGTGGTACTCTTCTGCCATCCATTTGTCGAGATCAAAACTCCACTTGTGGGGTCCGAACTCGTCTGGGTAGTTCTCAATGAGAATACGCTGCTTCTCTCGAATCTGCTCCACGATAGAGCCTATATCGTACCCCGAGAACTTCTCAGCGCCTTTCAGAACATTGAGGATCTCGTTGCCCCACACACGCTCATCAATGCCACTGTACTTCTCGAAGCCACTACTGTCTGGCTGTTCCTCGATCTTTCCGCCATAGGAGATCAGGAGGCAGTCATCCTTTAGGAAATGGTTGATCCACAGGTTCGGGATGTACCGCAAGTCGGTAATCCCCTTTGTGGAGAGAAAGCCCCACATCTTATAGTACCGGCCAAAGACATACCATTCCGGGAGATCCTCCTCGACGATCTTCGTCTTGTGGTGCCCTGAAAAGAGAGTAAAATCATCATTTTGAATCAGGCACATTTCGTGGTTTTTCCAAGTTCGGCGCTCGACTGTGTAGAGATTGCTCTTGAAACGGCTCATTTGAAACCTCGCTTTATCATTTCCAACGACACAACATCGTGAAACAGGAAGCGTAGCTTGTCGATCCGCTTCTCTATGTGCCAGTGACCGCAAAGCCATGCCTTGTAATCTGCTTTATCTTCTATCTCATCGAGCCATCGCTCCGTACTGTCATCAACCGTGCGTTGGTCGATCATGGGTAAAAACGCATCCCGTGGTTCATACTTATAGGGACAGGTGTGGGAGAGAACGATATCAATGTGATGCTTAGCGATTTGCTCCTCCACATAGGCTTTGATTTCTGCCGAGGGCTGCTCGTCCGCGAACCACAGCAGGTTGTTTTCCAATCGGTAGTATTTGTCTACGCTATATGCACCGCCGATGACTAAGTGCTTGATCTCATCCATAATGAAGATGTCGCCGTCCTTGGCGAACAGCAAGTTTGGATAATCATCCTCGTACCAAACGCGACCACCATTCCACTCTTTCTGCTTATAGCCGGAAAGTGTGGCCGGACGCCGTTCATGGTTTCCATGAATACAGAACACGGTAGGCTTCATTCTGGCAAGGTCATCTTTACAATACCTGTCTCGTCTGTTTCCATAGTAGTTCGCTCCGACATCACCAAGGATGACGATTATGTCCGATTCTGTGAGCTCATAGTGTTGGGCAAAAGCGGCGATTCCTTTCGCACTGCCGTGAATATCGCCGGTGTAATAGATCATTCATCCTCATCCTTTCTGGCTTGACCGGATTATAGCATCAATAGAATGGAAAATCTCGCAAAAGCCCAAATCATAATCGTTTTGGGTGAAAACATAATCGTTTTTTGCACGCAACAGACCACAGGTCAATCTCTTAACCTGTGGTCTGTTGCTATTTGGTATTCAGTTGATAAAATGATTACCATTCATCTTTGAGGAGATGGTGATGCGAGCGAAGTGCGTTTTTGGTTGTTTTCAGCACATCCAACAGGACATAGGTTTCATACGGGGTGCAGTTGGCAAAGATTTTCTGCGCCTCGGCATTAGACATCGCAGTCGCACCCGTGAGTTGCCTGTTCAGGAGCGTATCAGTCGACACCTCCAGCGCATTGGCGATGCCAACAAAAGTTTCGAGACTCATAACCTTTGTACCGCACTCGAGATAGCTGATGTATCCAGCGGATTTGTCGATCATGGTGGATAGCACCGCCTGGGAGATACGCTTGTTCTTCCTGATCTTCTGGATTCTTTGGCCAAGGACATAGTAATTGAGTTGCATAGAGAAACCTCCTTAAAAATTTTGGCAACTCAATTATATTTGAACCGCTATTTTATAGCGGGACGGTTATATAAACTCGACCTTTGCATGATATATACTAACTTAAAATATATTCAATAGCTTATATCCGGCAAAGGAGAGGTGAGCTGGTCATGTATGAACAATTGGACTTGAAGCTGATCGGCTCACGCATCAAAGCTGTTCGAACCAGCAGAGGCATGAGCCAGGCGGATTTGGCAGTCAAGGCTTCTGTTTCGCTGCCGCTGATCAGCAACATTGAACGCGGAAAAACGAGTATGCAGCTTGAGACCTTCGTCAAGGTGGCGGAAGCCCTTCAGGTGTCTGCAGATCATCTGCTCCGTGCAGATGTGCCGGAAGTCAAGACGATTTATCAAGGCGAGTTTGCGGAGATTCTCGAAGGCTGCTCGGCCAGTGAGATGGAAGCCATCCTGAATATCGTCCGAGAAGTCAAAGCCTCCATGCATAAGAAGCAGAATAATGATTAATTATCGGATTGGGTGACCAATCCGATAATTTTTTTGCCATTTCCATACCATAGGTCAAGATGCTGACCTATGGTATCTTCTTATTTTTAAGCATTTTCCCTATAATTCACCCAAAAGGGCTTGCCCAAATACGGGAGGAAAACATGGAAAACACGAAACTGCTGCCTTTAGGTACTGAACAAGGACTCGAAGAGACTGAATATCCCTCCTTTGACCTGTGCCTGGGAGAAAACATGGTATCTCCTCTTGTGGCACAACACCGGCAGTGGTTGAAAACAATCCGTCATGAAACACCTAACCCTAAGATCCCGTTCAAGGTTGCGGTGTACATCCGCTTTTTTAACCAGACAAAATATGGAGACGAGGAATATCTCGAGCGCAACAAAGAGGTTTTTCGGGCTACGCTGGCTCAGTATCCTATGTGGGAGTTTGTGGGCTTCTATATTGACAATGGATCGACCGCTCCGTATATGGAGAATTCTACGGCATGGTCTGAACTCCTGTCTGACTGTGATGATGGAAAAGTCGATCTCATAATCACACAGAAGGTCAGCAATGTGTCCAGAGATGCCCAAGAAATGACGATTTGCGCAAGAATGCTCGCGGCTCGCAAGCCTCCTGTTGGCATCTACTTCATATCAGAAGATCTATACACTTTAGCCTCGTATTATCGTGATGACCTTCGGGAACCCTGTTTCTTCCCAACACCAGACTGGAAAATCTTGCCTGATGACGAGCTGGATATGAGAGGTGCTCTCCATGAGTAAATCAGCAAAGAAAGCAGCCGACCAAGCAGAACGCGAGAAAGTAAAAAAGCGATACTCAAATCGAAGAGAGCCGGATGTCATCTATCCGGCAAAGAAGCAGGTCGACTTTTACGATGCCGATATCCATCAGCGTGTTGCGGTCTATGTCCGTGTTTCAACGGATAATCTCGGTCAGGAAACTTCCTATGAACTCCAGAAGAACTATTATGAGGAGTTCGTCTTGAAGCATCCCAATTGGAAGCTTGTAAAGATCTACGCCGACAAAGGCATCTCCGGAACCTCAACAAAACACCGCGTCGAGCTGAACCAAATGCTCGCTGACAGCAGAGACGGAAAAATCGATTTGATCATCACCAAATCAGTCTCGCGTCTTGCCAGAAATACCGTTGACTGTATTACTATGGTGCGTAATCTTGCGGAGCTCCGCAATCCAGTGGGCGTTTTCTTCGAGAGTGAATGCATTTTCTCGTTGAACGAGGATACAAACATGCCGCTGTCTTTTTTGGCTTCCATTGCGGAAAACGAGTCCCGCATTCGAAGCCGCAGTATGGAAGTTTCGCTTGCTCAGCGGTTGAATGGAGGACTTCCTCTGACACCCAAGCTGTTGGGCTATTCTCATGATACTGACGGCAAGCTGGTGATCAATCCGGACGAGGCTCCGACCGTCAAACTCATATTCTACATGTATCTGTCCGGATATTCTTCATCGCATATCGCAAAAACCCTCGAGGCGCTTGGTAAGAGGACATTCCTTGGTAATTCCAAGTGGACTTCCGGCACCGTTATTCAGGTCTTGAGGAATGAGCGGCATTGTGGTGATGTTCTCACAAGAAAGACATTCACGCCTGATGTGATCAGTCATAAGTCCAAGAAAAACAGAGGAGAACGGCAGCAGAGCCTGTATAAAGGAGAACACGAGGCAATCGTTTCAAGGGACGATTATATAGCCGTTCAGCACATGATCAATAATGCTAAATACGGTGGAAAGTCTATTCTGCCGGAGCTTCGGGTAATTGAATCTGGCGTTCTAAAAGGATTTGTCACGATTAGCCCCAAGTGGGCAGGTTTCAAGGCAGCCGATTATTTACAGGCTTCCATGAGTGTCTACACGGACGATACATATTACGGCCAGCCCGCAGAGGGCGACGCTACATTTGAGGTGGCAGCTGGAGATTTTGATTTGCGCGGCTTTGAAGTTACGAATTCATCTCTCTTTGATGCGAACAAAAGACCGTATGTCTTATTTCAGAGCAAACAAATCAAGTTCAGCACAGATTGTGTCAGGCAGTTCGGGAAGGACAACAAAGTTGAACTGCTGATCCATCCGGGATTGCGGAAGCTCGCTGTTCGTCGCGCCTCTAAGGATTCTCGCCAGTGTGTACAGTGGTCAAGACCTGACGATGGAAAATACTATGCCAAAGAGATACCGTGTACCGCATTTGGTGGAACCCTATTCGAACTGCTCGATTGGGAAACCGATTTTAAGTTCAGGGCCTATGGTAGACTCCTCCAAAACGAAGGGGATTCGGTGTTCATATTTGATTTGAGTGAACCCGAGATTTTTATCCAGTCCTATCTCATGACGGGGACAGATTCTCCCATCAGCGGCGATGGTGAGCTTTCTCCTCTTTCCGTATCAGGAAAGCGTGTTCGGGCAGTGCCTAAGAAACTGGCAGACAGGTTTGGTAGTGACTTTTATTCTCACAGACTTACCTCATCTTCACCGGAATTACAAAGTGAAGATGCATGGAAGCTTTGGCTGGAAGGCCAACTCTTTGAAACCGGCGAGAAGCTTCGAGTCACCAAGTTTGATGAAATGCAGCGATTCATAGCCGAGCAATTAGCCCCCATAAAGCAGAAGGACGAGGTGGATTTTAATGCCTGAAAAAAACGATATCCCAATCTTTCGGAATCTTGATGGAGTGTACTACCGTGTGATTCGTGATGGTATACATGTCAACCGATGCTTTTCTGATTTGTCCGAAGCCGAGCAGGATGAGATCATGGCAGAGTATAACGCGGAACAACTCAGACGGCTTTGTCGCTATCTCAGCATGAGCCTACGCCAGATTGGAGATGCGCTGGATCTTGTCAGAGACGAATGAAAGGAGAGCAGAATGGAAGTAGAAAACCAGGTTTCTTTCATCTCACCGATGCTGCAGAAGACTCAATTCGGCAATATCGATGATGAAACTACCATTACCTTTAAGGAGGATGCGGACACGCCGATGACAATCGACGCATCGGCACCAGGCGATGTGATCGAACTTAGTGACGACTTCGATTTTGATGGGTATCAGGTGGTTCGTAGAGAATTCTTCGCTCATACTTTCGAGCCGTCTATCACCTTCAACAATTACAAAGTATATGTCAATACTGCTTGCTTGAACAAGTTTCCCCATGCAGACTGTGCTCAGCTCTTGATCAATCGAGAGTCGCACATTCTTGCGCTACGCCCTTGCGCTGAGTCAGAACGAGACGCATTCGCATGGTGCAACATATCTGGCGGGAAGAGGAAGCCCCGCCAGGTGACGGGCAAGTTCTTCTTTGCAAAGCTCTTTGAGCTGATGGACTGGAATATTGATTACAGGTACAAGCTGCTAGGCAAGGTCATCCATGCTAATGGTGAGTATCTGATTGCATTCGACTTGAATGCCTCCGAGATTTATCAGCGTATTGCAAAAGACGGAGGCAAGCCCAAGACTGCGCGTACACCTGTATTCCCTGCCGGTTGGAAGGATCAGTTCGGCTTGCCTTATCGTGAGCACCAGAAGTCCCTGCAGATCAACATTTTTGATGGATACGCAATCTATGGAATCAAAGATAGTGCCGTATCCTCTGCAGCATCCGTGGATAATGTCACATCAGTCCATACCGCATGTCAACCAGAGGTACCTGTGCAGGAGGGGAGCGTAAATGGGTAGTACGGATAACAGAGCGATCATGACTATTGATCTAAAGCGCAGTCGCTTTCGCATACATAAATCTACCCTGAACAAAATGGGAAAACCACAATATATCCAATTTCTGGTTAATCCAGAAGAAATGTTTATTGCTGTACTTGGCTCAGATCGACCACTCGCTGGCGGCACCGCCAACAGAGTTAAGTTGGTTCAAATGCCAAATCATTCCATTGAATTCTACAGTAATGCTCTCCTGTGTGCTTTGGTCAACATGATCGGTACTCTTGACTTCCAATACAGTTATCGCATGAGTGGAGAGGTGGATGTTACAAACAGAGTAGCCTATTTCTCCATGAAAACCTTAAAGAAAAATGAGAGGAGACCTCCCAGCGATGGATAAAGGATTTGCGGTGTTGGAGATCGACCCGGAATTCAAGACACTCATTCGACCTTTACGGAAAGATGAGTATCTTCAACTCGAAGTAAATCTTACAGTAGACGGCTGCAGAGAGCCGATCATCACATGGAATAACATCATCATTGATGGCCATAACCGCTACGAGATATGTAACCGGCTGCACATCCCCTATGCTGTACGGAAGATGCCATTTGAGAACCGGGAGCAAGCGATTGTCTGGATCTGCAGCAATCAGCTCGGTCGCCGAAATATCACGGAGGAAACCAGACGATATCTCATTGGAAAGCAGTATGAACTTGAGAAAGTAGCGCGTAAGCATCCGCCCAACGTCAATGGGTTCAACCAGTATAAGCGGAGAAACAAGGGTGAGCGAGGCGATACTTTTCGGCGCACAGCCCAGAAGTTCAGCGCTCAATACAATGTATCTACTGGATCTGTGCAGAAGTATGCGATCTTCAGTAAGGCATTAGACGTTGTTGGACAGGCAGACCCCGAACTTCCTGGTAAAGTGCTTTCTGGCACTTTCAAAATATCTCACGAGAACCTTGTGGCCCTTTCGAAAATGCCGCCGGAAGAGATTAGGCGAATCGGGACAAGGCCCGAAGACCTACAGCACCCGTTCACCAGTTACAGTGACACACGAAAAGAATTTGCTGATACAGATGAGGAGCCAGTCGAATCTATGCAGGAAACTTTACCTCTTATCAAAATTCCCCCTATGCACGACCCGGATGCCGAAATCGCCGGTTTGACTCTGACCGTTCCGTCATGGGTCAGTTCCATCGAGCGAGCCAGAAACAATGCGGATATGAACGCCGCTTCAACGAGTGCAAAAAGCAAACTTGAGGAGGCGCTGTTGTCACTACAGGAGAAGGTGTCCGAGATGCTCTCAGAAATCAGGGAGGTAGACTAATGCAAGACTTCAGCAGATTTGTTCCGAATGTCCACTTCGAGCAGATTCCAATCAAAAATCTCGTATCTAATCAGGAATACCAGCGGCCATTGTCTCAGGCACAGGTTGAAAAAGCCATCGAGGATTTCGACCTGAACCAAATCAACCCGGTAAAGGTGAGCCGCCGTGATGGTGTCAACTATGTCTTTAATGGTCAGCACACCATAGAGATCGTTGCTACTGTATCCGGTTCGCGGGAGACTCCTGTTTGGTGCATGATTTATGACAGCTTAGATTACAAGAACGAAGCAGACATTTTTGCAAATCAGATGAAGCATGTGCGCCCGTTGAAGCCTTATGAGATATTCATGGCTAATATCGAAGCAGGGAATGAGCAGCAGCTTGTTATTAAGCGGCTCGTTGAGTCCTATGGTCTTTCTATCGGGCCGACCAAAGCATATGGCGTGATCTGTGCGGTCGCCACGCTGGAGCGAATCTACACCAAATATGGTTACCATGTGCTTGACCGGACTTTGCGGCTCTGCGTTGGTACATGGGAGGGGGATATCGACTCTCTGGGGGCAAATGTATTAGCTGGTGTTGCGAGAATGGTCGTAGCATTTGGTGACCAGCTTCGTGATGAAACCTTTAAGGAGAGGGTTGGCTTCATGTCTGTTCGGCAGCTGTCTCGTACCGCTAAAGAGCGCGGAGCAGGGTCTCTCTGCTACGCTGAAGCTATGCTCGTTGCCTATAACCGAAAATGCAAGTACACCTTGCGAATGACGAAGCTTCATTCTGGAAAGGCTGCTGCAGAGGCCGATTTTGTGGAGGAAAACGAAGAACCCCTTGCAGACGATCCTGTCCTCGAGTAACAATCATCTGCGGTGCGCCCTGCGGTTTATGCAATTAACCCTTGTCTCATTCTGTGTTGACCATCTTACTAATATGCACCCGGCCTTATGCCCGATTGGGGGAAATTCTATGGAAGTAATCATTCATTTGCCGCGCTCAAAGGAAGGTCAGGAGGAACTTGCCAAGCGCGTTGCAACTGTCCATGCACAGTTGATTTATAATTACATCTCAAGGTTGGAGTGTTCAACAGAGCAAAAGGTCGCCCCTCTCGATGCGATTCAGGAGAACATCCACGATGAAATAAAGAAAGAGAAAGAGGGATGATCCCTCAATCTTCTACACTTAGACGGATTCTTCGACAAGGTATCCGCCACCGAAGATGATTCCCAGCTTGCCGCCAGGATAGACCTTAATGCATTCTACCATCTGACGGACGATGGCGTCATCGTACTCCATGCATTTGCTTTCTCTTTCTGAGATGATGGCTTGGATCTGCTCGATGCGGCTCTGTTCGCCGTTATCCTTGGCAGTGCTTTCTTGAATGGCTGCTATACGCTGCTTGAGAAGTTCTGTTTCTTGTGACAGTGTCATGAACTCGCTTTCATGGGCCTCGATGCCATCGCCGGAGCTGACACTCTCATTGACAAGCGCCAGCATCTTATTGTTTAGGGCTTCGACCTTTCTCTCCAACATATCTACTTCTTCCGGATCTCCATTAAGGCCGAGGGCTTCGCTGATGGTCGCTCTCATGAGTGCCTTATAGGTGGCGTTATCTTGCTCGTTAAACTTGTTGACCGCTCGAACGATGGCCTCCTGTAGCTTGTCCTCCATAATGGTGGGGGAATCGCTGCAGTATTTCTTGCCGTAGTCCAGTCGGCTGATGCAGCGCCACACGATGCGCTTGACACCGTTCCTTGACCATGTCACACGGCGATAGCGAGTACCGCAGTTGCCGCAGATGAGGACGTCGGTCAGGGCGTAGCGGGAATATTTTCCGGTGGATGTGATGGAACTCTTTGCGGAGCCTGGCGTTTTCGTTTTTCGTCTTGCCAGTTCTTCCTGAACCTTGTTGAAGGTCACTCGGTCGATGATGGCTGGATGATTGTTCTGAACATAGTACATCGGAGCCTCGCCGGTGTTCTTTTTCCGCTTCTTTTCGATGCAGTCGATGGTGACGGATTTTTGTAGGATAGCGTCTCCGCAATATCGCTCGTTGGAGAGCATATTCATGATCATGCCCTTGCTGAAGCTGATGCTCTTGCCGGGAATATCATAGTTCTCAGCCTGCATCATCTTGGAGATCTTGTCCACAGTTTCTCCGGCCAGGTAGAGGTTAAAGATACGTTCCACGATAGCCACTTCACTCGGTACGATCTCCGGTTCACCGTCAGCGCCCTTTTTATAGCCAAGAAACCGCTTGTACATAAACACCGGGGTTCCTTCCTCGAACTTCTTGCGGACGCTCCATGTGATATTCTTGCTGATGCTTTCGGATTCAGACTGTGCGAAGCCCGCATAGATGACCAGATACAGTTCGCTATCCGTCTTGAGAGTATCGATCTGCTGCTCCTCAAAGTAGACGCCGATGCCTTTGGACTTGAGCATTCGGACATAGTCGAGGCAGTCCACCGTATTTCTTGCAAATCGGGATACGGACTTGGTGATGATGTAATCGATCTTTCCGGCCAGACAGTCGTTGATCATCTTGTTGAACTCAGGCCGCTTGTCGGCTCTTGTGCCGGACTTGCCCTCGTCGGCGAACAGGCCTGCGAAGCACCAGTCTTTACGGCTGGCGATCATCTCAGTGTACACCTTCTTCTGATTGGTGTAGGAGACAAGCTGTTCTTCACTGTCTGTTGAGACTCGGCAGTACGCCGCCACTCTCTTCTGCCTGTATTTTTCTTTATCTACCGTCATGGAGCGTTTCGGCTCTATGACCGTGACGATCTTTTTAGGGACTTTCGTTACTTCCATCGTCCAGCGTGACCTCCGTTTCTGTCTTGGTATGAAGCACCACCCTGCCTTGCTCGCCGAGCGTGATGTATGAGGCGAGGGTGGTAAAGTAATCTCGATTGAATTCATCCTGCGTGACCATCATATGTGCCGCTTTTCTTGCGAGCGATACCGTGAGGTTCAACTTGGCATTGCTTTGCTCGTACATGAGCGATGCCATTTCGATGGTCTTCTCTATGATGTATTCCTCATTCGGAGCGTCACGCTCCAGTTCCAGAGCGATATCGTTTCCTACCTTGGTGACCTTCGCGTCCGGTTCATACCGCTTCTTGGGCTTCGGCTGGAGCAGATGGTCATTGAGGATGATCCGATTGATGAGGACTGTAATGGTTTCGATGAGTTGGGTATCGCTGATGCGGACTCTGATACCGCATTCATCGTTGGTGCAGTTCCAGCTCTCTCGAATGCGGTGCTTCATGCTGATGCGGCGCTTCATCGGCTGACCGCAGTTGTCGCACCGGACGAAGTCTCGGAGCAGGTCGATGGCATCGTTTTCCTTCTCACAGGTATTGCGCTGCCGTGCCGTTTTCAGGCTGACCGCTGCTTCATATATGGCTTCATCTATGATGGGGTCGTATTCTTCAGTCCCAACATATTTAGCGTTGTCGATGATTCTTGCGATACGGGCTTTATCCCATGTGGTGGTCTTTTGTGTATATGGGATCTGGCGGCCGGTCAGTTCTTCCGCGATTGCTTTGAGAGAAGCACCATTCAGATATGCCTTAAAGATATCTCGGATGACTTCCGCTTCCTCAGTGGATATGACCGTCCTGCCATTTCGCATCGTGTACCCGTATGGGATGTACCGTATCTTTTTCATGGTCGCCTCCTATATGCGTTCTCTGAATCGAAGCCCGCCAAGGAGTTCTACGGACATTTCGTCCTCTTTATTGATTTGGATGGACTTCACAATTTCCAGAAAGAGTTTCTCATCGAATGCTTCAAGGGGTTCTTCCAGCTCGAAGATGAGCATCTTCAGCTTCCTGACTTTTTCCAGCATGGTGGCAGCTTTCGAATTAAACTTTTCCTGCCTGACATCCTTGAGCTTTGCCATCTCTGCATTGATCTCATTGGCTTGTGCCTGATAGACTTCAGGGGCGAGGTATCCCTTGGAGCGGAGCTGTTCGAGCATAAGCAGTTTTGCATTCAACTCGGCGATGCTCTTGCTTAAGTCTCGGGCGGCTGTATTGTTCCGCTTCATAGCTGCCAGCGTCATCTCCAGTCTGCTGATGACCTGCCCGAGAATGTTATCTTCCGAGAATCGCAGTTTGTTTACCATGGAGATGAAGCCGTCGTAGATCCGTTCTTCGCTGTAGTAGTTGGAGCTGCAGGCTGTACTGTCATCTTTGTGAAGGGAGCATACCCACTTCACGGTGCCCGACACGATTCTGCGCCTATAGAAAGAGCCGCACTCAGAACACTGAATGCGGCTTGTAAGCGGGTATATATTTTGTGTTGTTACTTTGGAGAAGTTCTCCTTGCGCTTTTCGATAAGGGTTTGAACAGTATCAAATACATTCTTATCGACGATGCCAGGGTGGGTCCCCTTTGCATAGAAACGGTCTTCCTGACCACGATTGGTATGCTGATTGAAAGGAACTGTCGTCTCACGATAGGTCTTTTGATAGAAGCTATCGCCGATATACTTTTCATTCCTTAAGATATATGCTACACGGCTCGGACGCCAGGTTTCCTTCCCGGACTTGGTAGGGATGTTGAGCTTGTTCAGCTCTCTTGCGATCTCGCTCGTGGAGAAGCCCTGCAAGTACAGGGTGAAGATATTCCGGACGATGACAGCTTCCGGTTCATACACGGCCAGCATCTTATCAACCAGCCGATATCCATAGGGAGCGTTGCTGTCCACATACTCACCGAGTTCCATGCGCTTGACGATAGAGAGCCGCTGGTTCATGGAGATGGACTGCGATTCCTCCTGCGCCAAAGCAGAGAAGGTATTAAGAAGCATCTCATCGCCCATGGAGAGCGTTGAGATGCCTTCCTTTTCGAACTGGACGCCCACGCCCAGCAGCTTGAGTTTTCTTACATAGGCCAGCGCGTCTTTTGTGTTTCGTGCGAAGCGGGAGATGGACTTCGTTATGATGAGGTCGATTTGCTTGAGCTCACACATGCGGATCATCCGTTGGAATTCATCGCGGGTTTCACTTTTCATTCCGGTGAGACCTTCGTCGGCGAAGATGTCCACCAGTTCCCAATCGTCACGCTCTCCAATGAGTTTTTTGTAGGCTCGGATCTGTGCGGCATAAGAGTTGAGCTGATCTGCGGAGTTGGAAGACACTCGGCAGTATGCTGCGACCTGCATCTTCTTTGTGCTCTGTCTTGTGATAGGGGTAATGAGTCGCACTTCAGACATTCCAGTGTCCTCCTTTCTCTAATTTTGGTTGGTATCATATTATGATACCAACCACTTTTGGCAAACCACATTATACTGATAACTACATTGAATAGCTATCAAAACAATCGGAACAGCACAGAATTGACCTTATGCACAATTTTCAGTGCGCTAATACTATGTCTGCGCCGGTGAGCTTCATATAATACTTCTTCGCCCTGGCATATTCCTTTTCTGTGATCAACTCCTGTGCAAGGAGATCCTTCAGCATATCAACAATAAAGAGAAAATTGGCGTTCTTGGTGTTCTTGTTTGACAGCATAGTGCTACCTCCTTGGTTGTAGTTGTTTTTGTGTCTATTGAAATAGGCGGAGAAAAAGACAGCGGGCTACAATATAGCCCACTGCCTTTAGTTGTTTGGCTGCTTTGATATTAAATGCCGGCCGCAATCAAGGCATTGTCGCCTGACTTAAAACTGCATTGCTTCGCTATCCTCCAGACCGTGCTGGAAGAACATGATATAGTAGATGGGGATATAGATGATCTTTCCCTTCGTAGAGACCGTTTGCTCATTGGACACAACAAAGGCTTTCTGAATATGATAGTCTTCATTCTTCACGAAGTTGTTCAGCGCGCTGTGGATGGTATAGTCCTTGCCAGACTTTACTTCAATGGGGACGGCGGATAACGTGGCATAATCGTCGATGAGGTAATCCACCTCACCTTTATGGCGGTTATCATAATAGAACAGTTCGTAACCATGTGCGATAAGTTCACTGGCAACGACGCTTTCATAGACGGAGCCGAGATTGATGCTGGCTTCATCGTCCAGCACAGCTCGGATGTTATTGCCATAAAGGATGCCGGTCAGGATACCCACATCATTCAGGTACAGCTTCAGTAGATTTTTTCCGGTGGACTCGACCAGCGGGAATACCGGATTAGAGATGGCCTGCACATTGAGGGCAATGCCTGCACTGATTAGATACTCGAACTCGTCTTGATAATCTGCGAAGGTCTTTCCCTTCTTATCTTCTATGCTCTGTGCTACGACACGCTTTTTCTTATTCTCCATGTTGGAGGGGATCAGGTCATAGATACGGCGGATCTTCAGCTTACGCTCCTCGTCATACTTGGATGCGTCGGCGGCATAGTAATCGTGAATCTCCTGTTGGATCTCACGGACGAGCTGAATGTTGTGATTTTCCAGATAGGAATTGACCGCATCCGGCAGACCGCCGACCAGCAGGTATTTCCGAAAGTAGTCCATCATCTTGTTGTGGGTCGGCTCATCCAGCGCGTCCAGTCGCTCGAACTTCTTCCGCATGGCAGAGATGGCAAACTCGTTCAGACCATTGGCATAGAGAAATTCCTCGAAGTCCAGAGGGAACATCCGAGCTTTACGGATGCTGCCCATGGGGATCGATGTGGTCTGTGACAATGTCACTCCCAACAAGGATCCGCTGGCGATATAGGTGAATCGATCATCCTGGGATAGAAACTTCAGCAGCGTCAGTAGATGAGGGTATGCCTGGATCTCGTCGATAAAAATCAGCGTGTTGTCCTTCTGCTTCATCTTGCTGCCTTCCAGCATACTGACTTGCAGGTAAAAGTCCTCGACGGTTTTCGTTTCGGCAAATAACCGTGGGCCGATGGAGTCCTCCACCATGTTGATCTCGATGAAGTTTTCAAAGAGTTTGTGTCCCACATGACGGATGATATAGGTTTTCCCGACCTGACGCGCACCGTCTATCAGAAGAATCTTCTTTGAATCGCTTTGCAGATGATTTTCGATAAGAGATTCGATTTTCCGAAACAGCATCGTTGTTCCTCCTTACAATGACTTTTCAAGAGGATTATACACCGTAAATAGCAACTTTTCAATATAATTATGTCGAAGCTGTTGGAACTTTTCAAAAAATACAGATGATAGAAATCTAAGGACAAGTTTTGTCATCACATTTCTATCATCAAAAAGGCGGGAGCCGTCCATTGGTTGGAAGAATATTGCTTTTCCCTGGTATGGCTCGGCTCCCGCCGTATTTGTTTTCTTGCTTCTTAATGATCCTATTCGACACTACTTCCCGGATCGTGGGCGGCTAAACTGACCAGTGGCTGGCACCACCCTCCGGGAATCTCACCCCTCCGAGGATCTCTCCGAGCTGCCCCCATTGCTTGAGTCTGTGGCTGGACAGTGAGTACAGGTCAACGGTATCATTGCGAGACAGCTTGCCAAAGCTGCTTTGGGCTGGGTGGGTATCGCTCGGCCACCTTAGTAGGCCGTCTTTTATGCGGTGTTATCCGCACAGGTGGGTCTTGGCGCACCCGCCGCATCGCTGCTCCCCTTCGTCGGGGGCCCGCTGACTGACGTTATCAGTCGCCGGATATTCAGTTTTCAACGTTCACAAGAAGAGATTTTTCTTCTCGCATGTATACGGGAGAAAACAGGCATCTTAACAACCCTCCTCGTCCAAATTATTTTTGATTTTTTTCAAAATGCGCTTCTTCCGCTCATGGACGGCCTGCTGAGACATCCCCAGCCTCTGCGCACATTCCCTTTCGGTGCAGTTTTTGAAGTAAAGTTCATAGACCAGCTCGTAGTCTTTTGGAGGAAGCAGATCCAGGACATTACGCAGGGACTGGAATACCATCTCCTCAATGGCCTGATTTTCGGGCGTATTTTCATAATCTATAAACTCGTGGAACCGCTCGTATCCCTCATTTTCGCCGCCGATCAGCGAACTCATCTGTGTCTCATGCTTAAAAAAGCGTTCCGTGCTATCTTCGATATTCCATTTCGTTCGTCTGTAAGTCTGAAAAACTTCCTTGGTCACTTGGATAAGCTCATATTGGCCGGTCATGGTATTGTAAACATTGAGGACATATACTTTTTCGGACATGATTTTAATCTCCTTTTGATTTTTTGAAATTGGTGGGGTTTTCAAAAAATCGGAGATCAGGGATATCGGGCGATGTAAGGTTCCCAGAGATTGGTCAGCATTGTTACCTCCATTAGGGGGGCAACAGCAAAAAAAGCCGGGCATTAAGAAGGCAGGTACACTTTGCAGTAACCTTTTCCTCTCAATGCCCGGCAATTTGGTGACTCATAGACTTCCTAATCTAAGGACCCGTGGCTCGGTGCGATCAGCTTTCTTATTCTGTTGTCGTTCTTATGTGTAAGTGCGGCAGGATACCCGGTAATAGGTAGCCCTTCTGCGGCTTGGGGTGCGATAACTCAGGTCGATCTCAACAACCTTTCGGCAGTTGGGACACTTCAGTTCAATGATGCCCGAAGTGGGCGTCACTTTATCAAAGATGCGCCAGTCGCATTTTGGACAGCGCTTTACGACTTTGATCTCATATTGGTTAGTTTTCATAGCATACGGTCCTCCTCATCCATCTCGACTCGAACCAACCTATAGGGGTCAGAAAGATCATTCCTTTTCAGAAGTCCGAGCTGCATCATCCGAATGGACAATGCTGTTTTGGAAGCCCCCATAAATGATGCCATTGCCTCAAACTTCTTATAGTCAGCAGAGGCAAATACCCGGTTAAGTAAGCGCATCTGAGTTCCAAGCCTGAATCGCTCCATGCTCCGAATCACACATTCTGGCGGAAGCAAGATCATGGCAGCCAATGTTTCGACTTGCCATTCCTCCCAATCGGTATTCCCTCTACTGCTCCGGTAATAGCAGTGGACAGAGCGTGCTTTTGTCTGGGCTCCATAGTCATGCGGAAACAGCATTTTCAGAATGTGGTGACAGCTCTCATGGGAAACGGTATAGTTCCTGCGGCCTATATTTGCGCCTTCTTTCATGAGCTCGCTTTCAATCAAAATAGTTTTTCCATCGAGCATATAATATTGCTCTTCTTCGCAGCTCGGATCTTCGGGAAATATCTCAACGCCTACCTCACAAGAAGATGTCAAGCCGATTTTCTCGCCGTTCAGGGATAACCGGGCATAATCGACACGAAGGCCCAGGAGTTCTTGGCAGAGATAATCGATATCTACTCGTTCCGGGGCTTGACCGGATATAGCCGGAAGTTTTTTATAGGCTGCGATGACTCTTCCGCTGATTGTCTCAAGGTCATTGCGTGATAGATATTTCAATGGCTTATCTCCTATATATGGAGGTTTTTGGCTTCGACAAACCACTGATCTTCGTCCTCGAAGAGATAGGTTTGCCTTCCTCCGATCATAATCGTATAACGGATACCTGTTCCACCAACTTTTGTTGCTGCGGCTCTCCGCCTGCCGCAGACACGGTCGATGGGATATTCCTTCCCATCTTCAAAAGTCAGAGAGACAGGAGTTTTGGTGCGGTCTGGTGCTACGACGACCAACACCTTCACCACGGCTTTGTGGAATTGCATTTTCATCTTGTTCAGCCTCTTCCCTTCAGTTGGCAGTAGTTACTGATACATAAGTCCAGGCATGGTCACCAACTGCCTACCGTCATCAGGGATCTTCAAGTCACCCATAAGCACAGCGTAGGAAATGGCTCGTTTGCCGAACCTTTTTCGAATGTCCTCAACAGCGTCCTCCAGACGGATGCGACGATCCCGCTTCTGATGATCCACGAACATGGAGAGCTGCTCTGCTTCTTTCTGTGATACCAAATCAATACCACGGATAGTGACAGCTCGAATTGGCTTGTCCCACCGATATCGTTCCATAAACAGATGAAAGCCTGCCCTCGCGATTTCGCTTGGTAGCTGTGTTCTGAACGGGAGCTTACACTGGTATTGTGAGCCATACAGGTCATTTGCCCGGACGGAGACTTGGACACCACAGGCCATCAACTCGTGGACACGGAGCCGATGCCCAACATCCTGGCTCAATTCCAGCATGACTCGGAAGACTTCTTCCGGCGTTTGCAGGTCAGCAGTACAGGTGATCCCGTGCCCGATGGACTTGACGGGGCTGACAAAGTCCTTGTGCATGACACGAGAAGTATCCGTTCCGTTTGCATACCTCCAGAGCTTGATGCCATTGATCCCCAGCATGTGCTGTAGCGTTTCTGGGGAGGCCTTTGCCACATCACCGATGGTGCGGATCCCGTATTGAGCCAGTTTGTTTTCTGTGGACCTTCCCACATAGAGTAGCTCGACAGCATCGAGCGGCCAGATCTTTTCCTTGAAGTTATCCTGCCTGATTTCGGTAATTGCATCTGGCTTCTTCATGTCCGACCCGAGTTTGGCAAAGATCTTGTTGAACGACACGCCGATGCTCACCGTCAGGCCAAGCTCATCCTTTGTTGTCTGCCGAATCGCCTCGGCGATCTCCATGCCTGTTCCGCAAATACCGGAGCCGGTCACATCAAGCCAGCACTCATCCATGCCATACGGTTCAACAAGATCCGTATATCGGTGGTAGATTTGGCGAGCCAGCTTAGAATACTTGAGGTACTGGTCGTACTGAGGCGGTACAACGATCAGTCCTGGGCAAAGCTGCCGAGCTTCCCAATTTACCATTCCTGTTTTTACTCCAGCTTTCTTGGCTAAGTCCGACTTGGCTAAGACGATACCATGACGCTCTTCCGTCGAACCGCACACCGCAACAGGCTTCCCTTTGAGTTCAGGATCGAGCATCATCTCAACGGATGCGTAGAACGAGTTCATGTCGCTGTGCAGAATAACACGCTCACTATCCATGTGTTTTTCACCTCTTATCTTTTCCGTGTGCTTTCATAATAATTTGATTATTTATCTATGTCAATGTCGCATTTGTAGAGTAATGGTCAATTTCCTATTGACAGCGAGTATTTTCCACTATATACTGAAGCCATAAACAGAAAAGGCGGTCGCTATTATGAGTAAGAGCAAAGCTAAAATTCTTTCTCTCCCGATAACGAATCACGCGAACTATAATGCAGAGACGGAGCGTCAGGAAAATGTTATCGGAGCTCGCATTGATGAAGCGCGACGCAAAGCTGGACTCAGCCTTGTCGACTTCAGCGCACTTTTGCGGCAGTATGGGGTGACAATGTCCCCCAGCGGCATCAACAAGTGGGCGAAGGGCAGCGCCCTGCCTAACGCCTATCAGATGATGGCTGTCTGCCATGCGCTTGACCTGGATGTGGATGTTTCTTATTTTTGCAGCAGTCATACGCCGGTACTCAATGATACTGGCTTGGCAAAGGTCAGAGAGTACAGGGATGATCTGATTGCTTCAGGAAGATATAAGCCGCAGCCGAAGGTGGTCAGCATTCTCAAGTACATAGATATGCCTGTGAGCAATCTTGCGGTATCTGCTGGTACTGGTGAGTTCCTCGAGGAAGGGAACTTTGAGATGGTTAGTTTCCCTGAGAAGTCTGTTCCAAAAGGTGCCGATTTTGGCGTGCGGGTTTCCGGCGATAGCATGGAGCCGGTCTATCATGACGGTCAGATCGTTTGGGTAGAGGAATGCGAGAAATTGGCCGTTGGTGAAGTCGGCATCTTTGTCTATGATGGTGATGGCTATTTGAAGGTCTACAGCGAGCAGGAGCCCGATGAGCACCAAAGGGATGCATTTACTGATAGTTATGGCTGCCTGCATATGCAGCCTGTGATGCTATCCTATAATCAGGCATACGCACCAAAGGCGATCATGCCTGACTCGAGATTCCAAATCGTAGGGCGTGTCCTTTGAGTACAGAGTATTGGACTATGCTTCCTTTAGGATGGATGGAAGGAAAGAATGTAGAAAGGCGGGGATTACATGAATACGATAGCAAGAGTGATGGAGTTGGCCGACGAGCGTGACCTCTCGCTTTTCAAGCTATCTCAGTTATGCGATGTTTCCTATTCAACTTTAAAGAATGCTGAGATGCGTGGAAGTCAGTTAGGGGTTCCGACAATCGAGCGTATCTGCGCGGCGCTGGGGGTTACATTGAGTGACTTCTTTTCGGAATCAGAAAAATGATATACAAAAAGAGAGAGGCCGGAGCAGTGTTCCTGGCCTCTCTCTTCCTTTTGGGTTATTTACTTTTCTTCTTTTTCTTGCGAAAACAGCAGATCCTACACCGGCGACTCCTGTTGCGCCAATTGCGATGGCAAGAGGTGAAGAAACTCTAACTTCGTACTCAGAGGAAAAGCCGTCCGCAGAAGTGGCAATTACGGTTACCGTGCTACCCTTTAGTGTCATCCACGCACACAGATAAGGTCATTTTCTTCTCCCTCTCTCATCAGCATTAGGTCAGCTTTTTTAGCTCTGCAGCAAGAAGGGACTCGTCCACGACAGCGTCCAACCCCTCCGCACCAGCCGCATGGTTCATACGGTAGATCAGCACGACGGGCTTGCCGCGGATAATACCGTGTTTATCCGCCCAAGTCTTGAAAAACAAGTCATTCAGCTCACGATAGGTCATATGTCCCTCCCCGTGCAGTTCACCGATCAATGATTTAGCGATTGATATTACTACCGGCCAGCGATTCATTCTGGCCGAAAAAGATGGCTATGCTCAGCATCCACCCGTACCGTTATTTATTCGCGGATTACAGTCTTACCAACATTATGCATGAAAGTTTCATTACCTGCAATCACTCTCCGTGCTTATGAAGAAGTGTAATATACTCTTCTTTTCTGACTTAAATCTCCGATAGAGTGAGCTGTTCTGGTGGGTTCACTATGAACTTGTCCTGGGTTCAACGAGCGAGCGCAGTTCCCCCTTGGTGGGGCGATGACAGTTGTGCTTTAATTGAACAAAGTGGTTGGTATCATATTATGATACCAACCACTTTCCAATTATCGCGGCGCGCAGAGAAGGCGTTTGATTTCCACCTGATATAAATCACCGCTGTTGGGCAACATAGAACCGCAAGGTATTTGGCGAACACCGATACCTTGCAGTCTGTTCCATACGAGAACATGTTTCATCGATTGACTTAATTGCGAGCCAGCCTGCGGATATTTCCAATGATGAGCATTAAGTCATCATCATTTAATTTATGGAGTTCCTCGATAGCTGTTTGCAGAAGCGCAGGGTTTTCCTCCGACTCATCGAAGAATTGGCTTGGTGTGATATCAAAATAGTCGCAGATTTGAAGGAACTCCGCCATGGGTGGCAGTGACTTACCGGAGGATATGTTATAAATATAGCTCCGGCTGTGTCCGAGATCATAACTCATTTGATATTCAGAGACGCCCTTTTTCAATCTCAACTGGGTAATTCGATCACGCACAAATTGTGTGTCCATATAATACTCACCACCTATCCTAAGTATATTGTAGGTGATGGGCGCTAGAAAATGACCCACGATTTTACGCTGTCCGGCTTGAAACAATACAGGATATTATGCTATAATACAAAGAAATATGTTTGCAAGACGACCAGTCAGAGAACACATCAAGTAATAGTTGTTTTAAGCGTGCGGAATTGAATTTTCAGCAAAACAAAAACGAGTGCCACAGGCACTCGTACGGGTAACTTTCTTTTTCGTGAAGTAAGTTCCTTGACGACGCATATTTGGACTACAGATACAGATATAATTATACAAATTCCTGCCGTTTTCGTCAAGGTGACGAAGGCGAAAAGTCGAGAAAAACGGGAAAATCTGTATCAAGGTTCCACTCAAATCCTGTTTTGTGCGTGGAACAAGCATGCTCCACACCGTCTTGCGCCGTCATTTTCGCCGTCGACGATCGGCATGAAAGGAGCTGTCGAAAATGTCAAAAAGAGGCGAGAACATCTACAAGAGGAAAGACGGGCGTTGGGAAGGTCGATACATTAAATGTCGTACACTACACGGAAAGATACAGTACGGCTATGTCTATGGGAAAAGCTATTCTGAGGTGAAATCCAAGCTAAAAGAAACTACACCAATGCCAATTCAAACTTCCAATAGCCAGATCCCGCAGCCTACATCGTATAACGAGATTCTCAAGATGTGGCTACTTTCTGCCAAAAACCATGTAAAGGAATCGACCTTCTCAAGATATAACCATCTTGTTGAGCGGCACATACAACCCTTTCTGGGAGGCTACCAGATTGGTGAAATAAGCAATGCACTCCTTGAAAAGTATATTGACTACCTTCTCCAGTGCGGGAGGCTAGACGGAAGTGGAGGGCTTTCGCCAAAGAGTGTGTCGGATATTTTAGTTGTCATTAAGAGATCCATGCGCTATGCGCAAGAAAATAATCATCTCGTGATTTGCTCGACCGCTGGATTGTCTGTAAAAAGAAGCAGAAAAAATATGCGTGTATTATCGAAAATTGAGCAACGGCAGTTAGAGTATGTTTTAATGCAGGACATGGATCTTACGAAATTTACCGTTCTTCTTTGCCTCTATACCGGTATCCGAATCGGCGAAGCGTGCGCACTCCGGTGGAAGCACATTCGACTTGACAGTGGTATTTTAGAGGTCAGAGAAACCATGCAGCGTATCCAAGCACCACAGAATGTGGCATCGAAAACACGGATAATCATTACAGAGCCTAAAAGCGTGAGCTCAAATCGAGATATTCCCCTCCCTCAGTTTCTCATGCAATATGCTGTACAGTTTCAGGCAGATAGGAATGCATTTGTTTTGACCGGAGAGAAGAATCAGTTTATCGAGCCGCGAACGCTCCAAAATCGTTTCAGAAATTATGTAAAAACATCCGGGATTGAACACGCGAATTACCATGCGCTTAGACATACCTTTGCGACAAGGTGTGTTGAACTGGGTTTTGAGATTAAGAGCCTGAGCGAAATCTTAGGGCACTCCAATGTAAATATTACGCTGAACAAATATGTACACTCATCTTTTGAATTAAAAAAGAAAAATATGGAGCGACTAAACCTGACCATAATAGAATAGCCGTCAATTTCTCCGTCAAGTCAAGCTGCGAAGCCATGCAGGATCATGGACTTCGCAGCTTTTTTCGTCAAGGAACTTACTTTACGAAAACTTTTGAGGCGCAAATACATTGCCGTATTGCTGCCAGTTTGATTGAATTATTGTACTTACTGTTTTTACCAATGCGCTCACTTTACTCGACAGAACATTGTTTTTAGGGACTAAGTGGGTGATTATATAAAATCGGAGCAGGGGCAAATACTTCCAGATGTGAAGACGTTAACACGGATTTAGTGTTCACTCCGATGCAGAAAACCCAGTACAGTTATGCCCGACGGGCGTCAAATCAATATCGAACTAAAACGAGGAGGACTTACTATGGCAATCTTTCAGAGACCGTTTGGACAGAAGAACGGAAACATCATGCAGGCATCGACAGGTGCTGAGGTGACAAATGATAATCCCGCCATCGAGGATGTAGGAACTGGTGGCATTCAGTGGATTACCGAACGTCATGTAGCCTGCGTGTTCTTGCTCGATACTTCTGGATCTATGGTTGCAAATGACGCAATTGGAAAACTGAATGCGGGACTTAGAACATTTAAAGAACAGACCATAAGTGATTCATCTTTTGATGAACATACGAAAGCGTGCATTGATGTTGCTCTCGTATCTTTTGGTCCCGATGTTCAAGTCCAACAGGGGTTTACCGCTGTGAGTGAGATGATACCGCCGACTCTTACAGCCAACGGAGGAACACCGATGGGTGCTGCAATCGACAAGGCATTGGATATGATTGCAGAACAAAAAGCCAAATATAATCAATATGGGACACCCTACTATCGTCCTTGGATTTTCTGCATCACTGATGGCGGTCCTAATGATTCCTATGCAACAGCCGCTCAACGGCTTAAGGAAATGGAGGACGCAACAAAGGTTCTCGGTTATTGTGTTGGCGTTGCAAACTTTGATCGGCACACAATGGCAAGTATTTTCAATCCTGAAAGAATCTTCGAATTGGATAATTTAAATTTCCCGGCTTTGTTCAAGTTTGTTTCCAGCAGCCTTGCAACCGTTAGAAATAGTGATCCCAATGGTGGCAGATCTGTTGCAGTAGAAGCTCCAGGCGATTTGCATACGATTAACGTCGCTTTTTAAGAGAGAGGAGAACACCATGCTTGGTTACTACAAAATGTCAATAATTGGAACAGCACACCAAGCAAAGAAAGATGGTGTATGCCAGGATGCCAGCGATGTGGCTGTCCTTAAAAATGGTTGGATTGTTGCTGCAATAGCGGATGGGCTTGGGAGTGCAAAAAAATCCGAAATTGGATCCACAACAGCGGTAAAGACAATCCTGGCCTTTGTGAGTGAAAACCATCCAGATAAATGGCATGAAGAGAGCCTGATTTCTTTGCTCAGAACAGCTTATCATAAGGCTTTAAAGACAATCAACGCCTTGGCTGAAGAGAATCAGGATAATTTGTGTGATTACGATACAACGCTGACAACGGTTATTTATAATGGTGCAAATGTTGCATACGGGCATGTTGGTGACGGTGGGATTATAGCACTATCATCTTACGGGGATTACTCTGTCCTGACAGAAGCTCAGAAGGGTGAGGCTTTTAATGAAACCAGCCCGCTGCGAGCTGGTCCTGACAGTTGGTTTTTCGGAGTTTCAAAGGAAGATGTCTGTGCTCTGACAATGATGACAGACGGAATCTTTGATATCGCATATCCGTGGTTGCTTGCAAAGACAGATCAGCCTATATATGTTAATTATGTGCGCCCATTCATGGATATCAATGTCCTAAAGGTTTCTACTCCAGCAGATTTTGAAAATGCACAGGCCGAGATAATTGATTTTTTCAAAGGACCTTGCTGCAAGCAAATTACTGATGATAAAACCATAGTCGGAATAATCAATACCGATGTTGTACCGGAAATGAAAGCGGATGATTTCTATACGGAACCGGACTGGAAAACACTGGCTAAAGAACATCATGACAAGTTATACGGGGGAAAAACATTGGAAGAAGCAACTTCTCCCGAAATGTTGGATGGACAAGCTGCATCTGTCGTCCCATTAGACAATGATGTCGAATTCTCTGACAGTAATGTTCCGCCAGAAGATCCAAAGGTTGAAAAAACCGATATCGATGTACAAGGTGATTTTCCTGAAAAAGACAACATAGTCACTAGAGGCAATCGAGATAAAAAAGGAATTTGGGGAAGGCTGTTGGGAAAGATGTGAAAGAAAGCTGCGTGAGTCGTATGCAAATGAGCGATATAAGGAGAGATATTGTGGGGCTCTGGTCTGATACGGCGGCTTCTTGGCAAGATGATATGTCAAAAAAGTATAGGATTGCACTGATAGATCAGATGGGGGAACTATTAGATTCCATGCAAAACTCGTGCGGTCAGCTGGTGTGTGCAAGTGATGACGCATTAAGACGGCTAAAGGAAATACAAGAATAAACACGAAGGAGTAAGCTGATGACTGAGTATAAAGGACTTTCCGGCAGATCGTATAGAGTCCAAAGCGCACCATTCGCAGGCGGCGGCGAAGGCGACATATATGATGTTGTTGGCGTATCCGGCTATGTAGCAAAAGTATATAAGCCAGACAAGCGTACAACAGAACGCGAACGCAAATTGTCTGTAATGGTGTCCAACAAGCCAAATGTTATGGAACAGTACGCTTGGCCACTGGATGTACTTTATGAAAATGGACGATTCATGGGTTATATCATGCCCAAAATCAACGGTAAGGAAAAACTGCGCAATATCTATGTCTACGACAAGCGAAAAGGGAAACCGTGGTCGCTATTCATCGCCATTGCTAAGAATCTTTCTGCCGCTGTACATAATGTCCATGAGATTCATCAGGTTATAGGTGATTTAAACCCCGAAAACATCCTCGTAAATCCTATCGACGGCATGGTTACTCTTGTGGACACAGATTCTTATCATATTTCTGATTCCAGTAGGACATATCGCTGTGGTGTAGGAATGCCAGAATTTGTGGCGCCAGAACTCCAAGGCATTCATTTCCCTTCTGCTCCTTTGCCGACATTTACACCGGAGTCTGACCGTTTTGCGTTAGCTGTGCTTATTTTCGCATTGCTGATGAATGGGGCACACCCATTTTCGTGTACAGTTATTAGCGGTTCTTCGTCGAAATTTCAGCCGATTGATAACATGCAGAATGGGAAGTGTGCCTTTTTCCCAGATAACTGTTCAAGCAATATGAATATTCCGCGCTATGCGCCAGAATTGAGTTCATTACCGGATAACATTCAAAAGCTGTTTAGACGAGCTTTTATTGTCGGCCAAAGTAACCCCGCTCTCCGCCCTTCTGCTGAAGAGTGGTATAACGCACTTGAGCAGTTGGAAAACAATCTTAAGACATGTCTAAAAGATTCTCAGCATATTTACTACTACGGTGCAAAAGAGTGCCCATGGTGTAAAGTAAATGAGAAGATGCGCTCTATTTCTCAATCGGCTTTCAATATCTCCAGCCAATCAGGATCTAATTCTGGTTCTCGACCGGCCACTGCGGGCGGCCATGCGCAACAATTTACACCGAGTAACTATCGGTATACACCATCCCCTAGTAATTCAGGAACTCAAAGCTCCAAGAAAAGTTATGGCAGTTGGATTGCGTTGGGTGTTGCTGTTCTTGTATTGGTATTAATTATAAGAAGTTGTGCTTCTGGAAGCAGTTCAAAATCAAAAAAATATGACGATGTGCCTTCCTCCACTACTCAACAGTCTTCAAATTATCAATTAGATAATAGTGGCAGCAGTGACGGTTATAGCCAATCAGAACAAGCTTCTGAGGGAGGCACTCTTTCGCCAACGGTGGCTACTTTAAGTGTTGATCCAATTGCCGAGGCGCCTATTTCTGTTCCGGCATACGATGAATCGGAATATTTTGCCGAATCAGCAGAATTCTTATATTATTCGGGTAACATTTACGAAAGCGGGCAAGAAGACACATATAGCTTTACCGCATCTGAGACGGGTAAATATCGCTGCGAATTGAGCGGCATGGTAAGTGGTTTCTCCGTTTCTATGTATGTGTACGATTCCAACGGAAATAGAGTGGATTATAGCACTGGAATCAGCAACGAAAGCGGTGTGACAGTTTCTTTAACATCTGGACAGACATATACTCTTTGTGTTAGAAGCAGTTATGGGACTGGTACCTATAATGTGTTCGTTGGAATGCAAAAAAGTGCAGTGGATTTATCATCATACACTATAGTGCATGATGACATTGAGTATAAGGGTCAGGAGATAAAATATACATATTCGCCTGCGGTAGATGGAGTTTATCGGTTTTATATTGCTCAAATTAATAATGGAATAACAGTATCGATGTATGTGTATGATGCAGCGGGATATAGAGTAGATTATAATACCGGAATTGGGCAGAATAGTGGTGTGACTGTGAATTTGGAATCCGGACAAACCTATACCGTCATTGTTAAGCAATCATCTAGTATGGGGAACTTCACCATGAACATCGGACCGCAACAGCCTGCGGTAGATATTACTGACTATACAGTCATTGCTGACAGTACAAAATACTCTAGCCAAACCAACAACTATATTTTTACAGCAAGAGAAACCGGTGTCTATCGATTCCAAATAGACCAGATCAATAACGGAATAACGGTATCTCTCTATTTGTTCGATGCCGCAGGATATAAGGTAGACTATAACACGAGTATCGGACAAGGTAGTGGGATTACTGTTTCATTGAGCGCTGGTCAAACCTATCTGTTGCAAGTAAAGCAATCTTCGAATTACGGTGCATATACGATGACGATTGGTTTGCAAAAAGAGACACTTGATATTAGCTCATATAGCCTTATTAGAGATAGCATACAGTATAACGGACAAGTTAATAAATACATCTTTAGGCCAAGCAGCAGCGGAAAATATACATTTGGAATTGAAGATGCAATGAGTGGTATGCAAGTATCTATTTATGTGTATGACGATGCCGACTATAGGATTAATTATTACACTGGCATGAGTTCTGGGCGCACTATGAGCGCTGATCTTGAAGCGAATAAGACATATTATATTCAAGTACGGTACTCATCTGATTATGGAACATACACTCTCAGTGTTAATTGATTTCGCTTCAGTTAGTATGCGCGGGAGATACTTATGAATGTTGGAAATTTATTTAACCAGGCAGTAAATATATCCTCTGCTTTTTTACGTATTTTGCAAGAAGATGCAGATTTGGACAGTTCTTACAGCCTGAATATAGCTCAGATTGAACAGAGATATAAATCTAAAATTTCTGAATTGGATTTAAAAAGAAGCCGAAGGATTTCAAACGCCTCTGCACAGGATCAGTCTGCCCAGACGAATATTCAGGATGCACTAAACGCACTTTCCGAAGCTGAAGCAAGGATTCCGGAAAAGTATAGAAAGAAATACCGACAGACAAGCCTCATTCCCGAATTTCCGAATTTTCAGGCGTTAGACGAACTTGCAGCCAGAATTAATGATGGATCATTTGGCGGTGCAATTAAGCGACTAACCGGTATTGGCGGCTACACTTCAATGATGGATATGGTGAATGACTACTTAGACCATGTTGAGGCCGGAAGAATGTATCTTCGTGGAGAGCAGAAGAAAAGCTCCAGTTATCTAGCGCAGGAAAAAGCGTCTGCCAATGCAGAGTATATTCGCGAGAAAGCTGTAGTCGAACAAAAAAAGGCAAATCTTATCGCCAGAAATAACCAAGCATATGATCACGCTGGAAGCGCTTTGCAGGACAAATTAATGGTAGCAATTGATGATCCTGCTTTACCGCAGTATGATGCAAATCTAACTGATTTGTTGGACCAGTTAGGTGCATTTGACGAAACTTGGGATAATTATGAAGCGAGCCTATCATATCCAAAGCAACTGATGATTGGAGCAATTACTGTTCCGTTTACTATTCCTTCTCCAGCGGATCAGATGATTCAAGAAAAGATGCCTGTCGCTTTCAGCTCAGGCAGAGGTTTTTGCGTACCCATGACTGTGGATATGTCGAAACCACTACAGTTGCTTATTAACTATGATGACCGTTGTAAGACCGAAGTAATGGAGGGCATACAAAGCATTATTTTGAAATGGATTAGGTATATGCCCCCCTATTCCTTTACTCTTACATATATTGACCCTAATGATCGAGGCTCAAATTTAGGGCAATTGCAAAAGCTTGAAGAAATAAGCACGTGGGATATCTGCAAAAAAGTATATGCTTCTAGGGAAGATATCACGAGACGCCTTAAGGAACTCGAAAAATTTGTAGATATAACCTGCTCTCGTCTGGCCGGTGTCGGTTCAGCCTATGATTATAATCTAAGCAATGAGCCGATAATTGTTCAGCATTTAGTTGTCATAAATGACTTTCCCGAAAAGATTGATCGCGCCGCTGAAGAGTCGCTAGATGTACTGATCAACAATGCTGCAAAGTGCGGAATTAGCATGATCTTTACAAAAAGAGGAAATCTGTCTGAACTACCAAATGTTGTTCAAAAATCCTTCTTAAGAATTAATGCGACTGTAAATGGCCACACTATCCCGCTCGAGGGGAAAATATATGATTTCCAGTTTGATGGCGTATGTTCGACTTGCGAGCCTTATATTGAAGGCGTGAAAGCGATATATAACGAGGGTTTTAAAGTCGATAATAGATTTGCGAATTTCTTCTCGAACACCGAATTCAACGGTTACAGAGAATCCACACAGGCATTACTCATCCCATTTGCTGTTGATTCAAGGAAGAGACTAATTGAACTTGAACTGGGTGGTGCCTTAACAGCTCATGCCTTACTGTCAGGATCAACCGGGTCTGGTAAATCTACGACCTTGCATATGCTGATTACGTCCATCACTCTATATTATCATCCGGACGATGTCGAGCTGTGGCTCGTAGATTATAATAAGGTTGAATTTGCGGAGTATATCTCCAATATGCCGCCGCATGTTAAGTTGATAGGGTTGGAACGCGGCACAGAGTTTACATTTAGTTTGTTGGAAAAGGTTAATGAAGAATGTCAGCGCAGGATGGAGATGTTTAAACGGGTTGGTGTTAGCGATATAACCGAATATAAACGTAAATTTGGAGTTCGTTCTCTTCCGCGAATCATCCTAATAATTGACGAGTTTCATCAAATGACGCAGGCGATTCAAAATGAGCCGTTGTATGTCCTTATACTTGAAAATATGCTTTCTGAGTATCGCAAATTTGGCCTTTCCTGCGTGTTTAGTGATCAAGCCATCGGTGACGGCCTTAGAGGACTAACTGAAAAAGGCAAGAAGCAAATACGCACTAGAATCGCAATGGCTAATGATATGTCAGAGATTCGCGAAACACTTTCAATTGACAACAGTTTCTATGATGACGCATTAAAAAACAAGATCAACCACATGGACAAAGGCGACGTGATTTTCAAACGTGGTATCAAAGATGCGGCGGGCGAAACACAAATTATAATCGACCGGTATCGAACGGTATATGTGACTAGAGATGAAAGAATTAAAAGCATTGAATTTGCGAAAAGCAATCTTGAAAGTTCATACTCAAAACAAGATGTTTGGATTGTAGACGGAAAAGGTCGTAAGTATTGTGATGAATCTGCTATTGAAAAATATGAGGCCGCTAGTGGTGGATTAACGCCATCAAATATACCAATTTATGTTGGAACGCCTGCAAATTTGAACCCTTGTTTTTGTTTTACATTACAGGACAGACTGGATTCAAATGTTATGGTAATCGGCGCAGATACAGAAATGCGGGCAAGCGTTATTCTTTATACAATCAGTTGCTTTTCTCGTCTTTCTGATTATGAAATCATAATATGTGCGGATAAAAGAGATGAACTTTACAAACAGTTCAGAAACGAGCTGGAGTCACTCATTAGTGAGTGCACTCATATCGTGACAGAACCAGAAGAAATATGTGCCAACATCAATGGACTTTTAGAGAATGCTAGGGATGGAAATCAACCCAAGACACTTATGGTGTGGCTGGGAATTGAATCCATTGGTGCCGATTTAAGTATGTACCCTGACAAATCTAATGTTCAGGCGGGTAAAAAGGTCCCAGCAAACAATGCGGTTAATGATTTGATAGACGAGATTGATTCTCTCCTTGCGGATTTTGATGAGCCAAAAGTCAACGACACTGAATCGGACATCAGCGAAAAGGAAACAATGGGCTGTCAAGCTTACGACGCAAGGGATGATATCTCTGAGTTAATTTCAAAAGGATCGAGATTCGGAATACACAGCCTTGTTACATACTCATCGGTCAAGATGCTTAGGCAGTCCCGCTTTGTGAAGCTTGAATGTTTTGAACATAAGATTGCTTTTGCGATGAGTCGTGATGATTGGAGCAACTATTTGGAGAGAGTTCATTATCTCACCGATTTAGATAACATTTCTGCTGTGTATTATGATGGTGGATCTACGACCCATATTTTCAGACCATATTTAATCCAATAAACTGAAATTTGCAAAAAGCGAAGAGGTATTTACATGAGTGAAGGAATGATAATCAGAGATCCTGACGAAATGGAGAAGTTTGCGTCAGAAGTGGAGACCTACTGTGCGGAAATGAAGGCAGCCTGCAATAGCCTAAAGAGCAGTCTTCTAAGTGCTGAATCCGGAATGAAAGACAGAGTTTCTAAAAAAGCACTGCGGCGAGTAGAACAGTTGGCAGAGGATTTGCTAGCCGGTTTACCCGCAGTTGAAGGTACAGCAGAGATGTTGAAGAAAGCTGCTAGGCCTTTAAAGCAGGCTCGGACTATAATGTGAGGTGCTTAGAATGAGTGAACAGATTGAAGCTTCGTCTCGGTCTATAATCGAATTAACAAAAGGAATTAGTGAGTGTCTGAAAAAGATATCCTCATTAAATAACGACTTGTCTGCCCATTTTAAGACTCTGGGAAGCACTTTTCAGGATGAAGGCTATGCGGTAATAAAAGGCTATGTAACAAGTTCTCAGGCAAAGATGAATGAGGCGGTTCCGGATTTGACAATCGTTATGAATAAGCTCGTGGAGTACGCGCGTTTGCTGCATGAATCTGAAAAGAGCGTTACATAATGGTACATGAGCATATGGCTGGACAGATAATTGCAAATGCCTCAAAGTTGTTTATATTGGACGATGGCCTGAAGAACACAATATCTCAGATTGATTCTGTTATTGCCGAAAATGAAGAGTTAATACGGAGTACAAATCAACAGATATCGGTTGTTCTTGATGCTTGGAAGGAACGACAGGCTCAAGCATATGAGAAGTTGATATCTGCGCAAGAGAGACTAGCTAGGGCAAAAGATGCTACAAGGAACAGCGAAGACGGTGAAGTCCCCTACTATTACTATCAGGCTGTAGTTGCTTGTCAGGATGAGTATGATGAAATAACGGATGCTTGTTCATCAATTGAAAGGATAGCTGATGACTTTGCATCTGCATCTTCATCATTCAAGAGGACAATTGAGTCATCACGTCAGGAATACATCAGCGTCCTTCAAAATAGCTCACATATACTTACCCAGTATGCTGAGTTGGTTAGAAGGTCCTCTTCGATAACATCTGGAGGTGTTGGAACTGGAGCGACTGGTTTTGTTGCTGCCCAATACACTGGAGGAAATTCATCAGAAGTAGGACAATCAACTTCTAGGCAAGATTCCGGAAGCTCTAATCAGTCATTTGAACTAAGTGCAACAAATCAAACTTGGGTAACTGGAACTGATGGTAGCATGGTTTTTAACACGCCTGTTGAGACCGGCGGGAAACTTGATTCAAATCAAGGAAAAGTGAATGGCTTCCTTGGAACATGCGGGCTAGTTTCATGCGTCAATATTCTTCGGCTAGCTGGATATCCCGCCACCGAAAGCGAAGTGGTCAGTTATGCATCGACGACTTCTGCTGGGATCGGAAGAGGCAAGCTATGCACAACGGGTTCTTTCCCAGAAGACAACGGCGGAACATCAGCCAAAACGCGGCAGCAGATATTACAGCACTTTGGAGTAAAGAGCGAACTTCGAGAGGCATCCATAAATAATATTGCCGAAGCTGTTTCCAATGGACGGGGAGTAATAATATCGGTGTATGCTGGAATGCTATATAATGGGAGGTCTAATTATAGAGATCTCCATGCTATAACAGTCACGAGCGTAAAGAAGGATCGTTATGGGAATGTGCTGGGTTTTTATGTGTGTGATTCCGGGACGGGTGGTGCAGATAGTTCAAAATTCTATACTTCTTTTCAAGTTGAAAACGCACTGTCAGGCAGACCGATGAATGTTACATCGATTATCCGATAGGAGGATGTATGAGCACTAAAATGACATATGAGGATATTTTCAAGGTGCTATTCTCTGAACAAATCGAAGAGTATGTGCCTGATGGAATTTCCATATCCCATCCTGTTCTAGATATGAGAGATGGACATCTTGTGGATTGTTTTCTCTTATACTCTCTTTCACGGGATCGGTCTAAATACACTGTTCCAACCGCTAGAATAATTATCGATTCTGAAAACAAAAGACTTGTAGAATATGAATCGTCAGAAGAACTGCCATTTTCCTCTTATAATGGAACAGATTATTTTGTGATAGATACTAATTCCTGTGCATGTGCCGATATGGAAGATGAGTATCGGCAACTGTATCTCGATATTAGAAAAATCGCGTTCAAGGAGACAGTATCACTAGAAGAGAAAAGAATAGTAGTTCGTTATGTGAGAATACTGAAATCAGTTGAATACGAACACCTGGTTCCGTTCTTATATGAATTAGGCGCTGCATTCTTTAGGTGGGCTAAAGGAATTCTTGCCTCGACTGTATAAGAAGATTGCATTGCAGAGGATGAAAGCACTTTCAAAGATGACATTACCAATGTAGCGCACTTTTTCCTGATAAAATTGTAGAAAGGACTGTCTTGTCGCAAATGAGCTGGCACTGGCTGATATGTTCGCTTCCTTAAATTCGCAGCTATGAGAATCTTCATCACAGCCATCTCTAAAAGTGGGAAACCAACACTTGCTAGCCGCGTTGCTGCAGAGGCAGAATGCCAGTTAGTTATCAATTTAGGTGATGTGCAGGTGGTTTATCTAGAAGATAGCTATGTGTCCGTAATTTTGTAGCGATAGAAGCATCGGAACACAACAGGAGTCGGCAGTTCTGCTTCATCCTCCTCCAGCCAGCTTGCCACAACCATGATATTGATGGGCTTATTCACCAGATTGATTTTAGAAAACTCGATAGTAGAATTACAAATGCTATTCACAAATCGGTGACCGAAACATTAGCGGCGTTTCCTAGTATTAATCTGAATTTCAAAGCATGGACAACTCTATTCAACTAAGGAGGACTGCCCACTGTGGATGGACAAGTCGTTATTATTAGTGCCCCGTCCGGGTCCGGCAAGAGCATGTGGCTGGCAGAATTAATAACAAAGGAACTAATGAGAGGGCAATGTGTACATGTCTGTAGTGCCGCCAAGACATATGAGACATTCTTGTCGTATATCAAAGAACACTATAATAGTGATGGTAGTTGCTTTTCCTCCCCCTTAAGTTTGTCAGCTCTTTTTGGCTCTGCCGACATATTTGCTCTAGAAGATGTTGATATATTCCTCAGCGGGAGGGAGAATACCCAAAACACATTCGCGCAAATCATAGTCGAAGCTGCACATGAGGGGAAAAAGATATATTTAACAGGTATTGAGCTTCAGGCACGTGCCCATCACTTTATTGAAACGGTTAAGCGTTACTGCCCAAACCTGAAAATCCATACTTCAGTAAAGCGGTCAATATGAGAGAATCACTAATACGGCTGTCGGGGGCCCTTGCACGTGAGTTCCGTATGTGCGGCTATTAGAAAGTCACTAATATGGATTACAAGCTTACGGAAGAAAGAATCTGCTATTATTGCAATCCATAGGAAAGATATGACGAAATAAAGTGCCCATTTCGAAAATCGTTGTGTGGGGGAAGATTAATAATATGTGTCATAAAACTAAATATGACATTCATTTCTGTACAGATGATGAAAAGACGGTTGCATATGAACTTGCGGCTATGGAAGACTTTGAAGCAATTCATCCTGATAGTCAAATAAACCGTCATCAAGACATAAAAAACTGGGAGACATTTTACTATGCCGCTTCACGGTTGATCGATGAATGCACTACAATCGTGGCTACTCAAGATGGAGAAGTCATCGGTCTTGTGAATTACATGTGTGCATCGGCATATGGCACAATAAATTACCTGTATGTACTCCCGAATTGGAGGAGTCAAGGAGTAGGCAAGGCTTTGCTGGAAAATGCCGAGAAACATATTGCTGCCGCTTCTATTCGTTTTGCCCGAATTTCAGTAAACCTATATGAAGACTCAAAAATTGAGTTTTGCAAGAAGATGGGGTACAGTGCACGGCAGGTTATTATGAAAAAAAGCATCAAATCAATAGAAGAAAGTTGAAAGGCTCCCAAAGGTTTCCGAATGGATGTGATGAATGTGATTGACAAAACCTGTAATGCGATTAGGCGGAAGATTGCCGCATTTGTGAATAGTATTTCGCCTAAGGAATTAGTGGAAATCGGCGAGGATACATATTATGAGGAGAGTATCATCGAGCGCGATGGCAGAAAGTATGTGTTACTACGAAGTATAGAGGATCCATCTGCAATTCAGGTTCGTCGGATATGCGAATACTATGAAACAGTAGAAGACGAGGCAGAGCTGCGGTATGCCGTAAAGGAATTAATGGGTCAGCAAGCTTTTACAAAAAAGAGGTCAAGGAATAGGCGCTTTGTATTTGATATTGCGATGTTCGTCCTAACCGCCGTGGCTATTATGGGTAATTCGTGGTTCATAAGATACTATGAAGCCTCAGTATTTGAGCATGAAATGATTTGCTATAGCTTGTTAGCCGTTTGTGTATGCATTATATACAATCGTGCTTGCATGACTAAACCTTCCGCTGTATCGGCGTGTTTATCATTTGGCTTTGCAATACTATTTACACTCTTAGTATTCCTACTTAACAACTGGTGGCGCTATCTTTATGAAAATACGCGTTTCTACTGGAATTTTCAGAACGGCTGGTATTGGCCGTTCAGTGCGATTTTAAAGAGTGACATTAAGTACAGCATAGGAATCGGAAAGTACCGGTACTGGCTCTCCTTTTTTGCAGCCGAAATCGGCTTGTTAGTAGAAATGGCTTTCATGAGAGAAGTATTAAAGAAGAATAAACTGTTGATTTAATCTCTCTGCCTTAATCCTAGATAGAGAGGGCTGCCCTGGTGGGCTCACTGTGAATCTATCCTAGGTTCTGCGGATGGGTGTAGTTCCCAACCCTGATGGGATGATGACACTTGCCCATAGTAGCGTGTACATATTTTGGAGGTATTGCTGCTTTCAGGGTGCTATCAGCACCACTAGGCTAGCCTATTTGCTTGCGCTTTCGATTATAATAGGCCTTAAATATTGGGAAGGATTAACCAATGAGTTTTCGGAGAGCATTGCTCGAAAACTATGCTAGAGAAGTAAAAAGCACGATGAGAATCACATCAACGTGTAACTAAAAAAGTATGGAGGTATAAAAATGGGGATTTTTGGACAACTCTTGGAGACAGTAGGCGAGAACATATCGAAAAGTAAGGAACAGCGAGAGCAGGAGGAGGCTTTTGTTCGCAATAACGAGGGAACCAAAGCGATATGCGCATTCTTTTCCAATTTATTTGATAAAGGAAATGAAGGATATAATTGGGTAAAAAAGAATCATGTTGGACTTTACCCTGTAATAAACAGCAGTTCCGTATCTCTTTGTTATATGCAACCAGGAGACGGGAAGTCTTTTTCGGGGGTAAAACCCAGGGATATTGAAGTCGTTCAATACAGCTTTCAGGAAATGTATGATTGGTATGGACTCAAAGCAGGTGTTGGGTATAGTTCACTGAATAGTCGAACCCAGTTCAATGTCCTGGAGGACATGATCAATACAGAAGTCCAAAAGCTGCCACACATTAAGTACAACGTTGGTTTTCTTGTAAAACTTTTTCAGTAAGGTTAATTATGACAAAAGATGATAGGTATATCATTAGAGGCTTCCGAATCAGTCTTTATGAATTGTGCATTCTAGGTTTACTAGACGGATGCGGTTTTCCCTTGGAGAATCGATGACATCATTCATACCGCAAAGAGCAGCCGACCTGTTTTTCGAGTATAGGCAAGCAATCGATTTATCTGTTTCTTGGCTGTCGGAAAGCGAGGATATCCATCGACGTATGAAGGTTTTGTGCAGTGAGGGACGCATACCGGGCACAATACAGGTAGGGCTGTTCTGAACCATTACGAAGGATGCACCAAAACCAGCAGACGCGAGAATCAAGAGTGAAAAGCATATAAAAGGAGTTGGCACATTGAAATACTCAAACTATAATCATCTAGTCAAAGTACCGGATGAGCAATCTTGGATATTATACAATTTTCTTAGTGGAGCTATGATTCAGCTTGACGAAGAGAATAAATCAATCTATGAGCAAATTCTGCAAGATGATGCATATGCTTCTGAAAAAGCGTTACTAACTGAGAACGGTTTCCTTGTAGATTATGATGAGTTAGCCTTTATTCGGGTTGCGAATAAGCGCGCTTGTGCTGATAAGAAAACACTTTCCTTGCTTATTGCACCTACAATGGGATGTAACTTTTCCTGCCCGTATTGCTTTGAATATCATCGTGCGGGGGTTATGAGCAAGGAAGTACAAGACCAAATAATTCAATTCATTTCTGATTCTGTCAAGAAGAATCATCACGAGCACATCTTTGTATATTGGTTTGGTGGTGAACCACTGCTTGCTGCTGATATTATTGAGTCAATGGCAGATAGAATTATGACCATTGCAAATAGTAACGGCATACAACATACTTCTGCTGTTGTCACAAATGGATATTTGCTAAGCGAGAAGATTCTTAGAATGCTAGAAAAACACTGCGTCGAAAGGATACAGGTTACCCTTGATGGAGTTGGACAGATTAATGATGCTTCTCGTATGTTACATAATGGTGAGGGAACATTCGAGACAATAATGGAGAACTTGTCAAGAAGAACGACGATCAACATAGTTGTGCGCAGTAATATCTCTAAGCGCAATATGGAACATTATGGCGAGCTCTATTCTTACCTTGTTGATTTCAACAAAAAGTATGGTACTAATCTAACTCTTTACCCTGCAAGAATGGAAGTATATCATAACTCTAAAACTGGAAAAGATGAGAAGCTATCACAAGAAGAGTTTTTTAAATATCTTGGAGAAAGGGGCTTTTTATCCACCCAAAAGATTAATGATGCTAAGTTTGTATCTTGCACAGCGGAACGTTTCCACTCGTATGCTTTTGATGAAAAAGGTAATGTTTATCGATGCTGGAATGATGTTGGGAATGAACTAATGAGTTTCTCAACAGTAGATCAACTATTGAGAGATAACGGCAAGGTCAAGACACGGAATATCGTACCATATCTGGACAACGGCTATCAATTTGATGATGAATGCCTAAGATGTAAATTGTTGCCGGTCTGTATGGGAGGGTGCATTATGAAGCGCAATTTTATGAAAGAACGGACTTGTACCCCCATTAAATTCCACACAGATGATTTTGTGCTCAGGAAGTTCTTTAAGGAATCTGACACATCGAAAGGAGGTGAAATCCATGACGCTGATTGTTAAGGGTGAGAACTATGCGAGCCAGCTTATGGTAGCAGGGCAGTATTCTGATTGTTCTGATATCTGCACACAACACGACGGCTGCGGTGAGCAGTGCAATTACTGCTTTACCTAATCAGCATTATTAAGGGCACAAAACGAGCGCATCATAAGATGCGCTCGTTTTGTGCTATATAGTGTAAAGAAGGCATTCGTCAGATAATATGATTCTTTTACTGAATATCCCAGAAGCCATTACTTGACTGTCCAACACAGGGTTGTAGTATATCATAGAAAAGTGCCTCGGATGACGCATGATGCTCGCTCTGATGTGCTCAATCACCATCCCCATGCAAATTTCCTTAAAAGGATTATACATAAATGCATATGTATAGTCATCCCATTTGTCAAACAATGCAGCGTCTTCGGTATAGATATGAAATCTTCTGTCGCCTTTGCCAAAGATTGCCGATAGGTTATGTAATGCTGTCTCAGCGAGATGCGGACAAATCTCAATTCCATCAATCTGGGAGAAAGGCTTCTGTGCCATAGCATACATAGCATAACCCTTGCCACAACCAATATCAACAACCGAATCAGTAGGATAGACTTCTAAACTATTAACAATCAGTCTGATTGTATCGGGACACGCTTCGTAACTGTTATATAGTCTAGAATCAATCCCTAATTTTGAAACATGAATATACTTTTTGAACTCAGTATCTGGATATTGTTGTTCAACATCGAATATTCTTTCCACAAATCATATCTCCTTCTGCAGTCTGGCGAATCCATTTTTGAGAAGCCACATTATATTTGCCTCTATATCCCGCTCTGAAATAGTGTTGCGCATTTCACTCTTTAGTGCGTTTACAGTTTTTCCTTTTCCTGATAGCATTTTAAGGACTGACAGCCTATCTTTATTGTCTATCAATAAGGGTTCGAATTTGTAATGGGTTGGTAAAGAAATTTCTCCATTCAGAACTTGTATTCCCTCAAATGTAATTGTCACTTTTGTATTCGTATCAAGAAAATCGGTTGCATAAGAGGCAAATTCACTGCAATAGTGAGGAACAATATGCTGCAGTTTTCCAGCCGGAGTTTTTTTGCTATTTAAACAATCCTCGTGCAAAATATCCCATAACTCCGAGTATCGTGTGACGATAACACTCCAATCGAATCTCTGCTTTGCTTGCGCTATTGAGTTCATGCTTTGCTTTTTCCTTAGCTCAGGTGAGTCTATTAGGAGCTGGACCGCTTTAACAAAATAGTCTAGATCAATGCTGACAGTCTGCGATAAGATAAAAGCGTGAAGGAATCCTCTTAATACGGGGTCTATTGGGAATATAGGGTTATCCTTTATGTGACTATCACAATTAGACCATAATGAAGGAATGCGAAACCCCGTAAATTCATGTTTAACTGTATCTCTATATCCGTCCCAATCAGCAACGATTTGTGGTAAACCACAAGCCATAGCCTCTAACGGAGCCAACCCAAATGTTTCCTGGATGTTGTCAGTTGGTGCAACATAAACATCTGCCAAGTTATAGACTTCATTTCGCTCGTTTTGCTCCGGATTTATAAATATCAAATTATCTATTATACCCAATGATTCTGCATATGCTTTTATTGAAGGGACAAACTCTAGGTTAGGTTTATCATACCCTGCAATGATAAGCATTATTTTTTTATCATGGTTTTTTCTGATTAACCTATATAACACCATGATAAGCGGTTGTAAATCAGCTTTGTCGAGTGCTGATATTCTGCCCATCCAAAGAAGAACAAAAGCTGATTTCGGAATGTTATATTTTGCTCTATTATCTTTTCTTTGCATGTCACTCAAAGGAGCAAAATAATTTGTATCTACTCCAAGAGGGATAACATCCAATCTTCCTTTGTACTTTAGATGAATGTTGTACTCTTCCGCTATGGAATTGGAGATGTTGTTTAGAATTGCTTGAACCGCCCTCTTTGAAGCCTCCGAAGTGCAAATCAATGAATCATAATGATGAAATGGAGACAGTAGTTTCTGAAAAAAGAGATCGTTTCGATAGTTTGGAGAACTAGCACAATGAAGTGTGTATATATAAGGAAAAGGAGTATTCGAAATGTTCTCTCTGTAATAGATTTGTGGTAGAAACTCCATGCCTATATTGTGCATTACATCAAACTGAGGTTGACTACTCCCTTTCAGCAATTCATATGTAGATATGAATTCAATCTCTGCGTTAATCTGGCCACGATTCTGTAATTCTTTAATTATTTTCCTGATAATATGTTCCTGATATTGTCTTGGATCATAAAACACTACTAGCGACTGAAATGTACCGTACCGCAAGATTGCAGATAAGGCATCCTTAACTGCAATATCATATCCATATATGGAATTTGGTAAATACCTAAAGATATTACCCATTATGCCCATTTTCTGAATCATAAACTCTCCTCCTCGTCACTATATTCTATTATACCAGATAGTGTAGCGGCTTCCAATCAAAATTTGCTCACATGAAAATTGTTCATTCAATCGCACCAATTGATTGGCGAGCAAGAGAAAAGTGACTTTTTGCGGAAGAAATATCCATGCATTACAATTGAAGCGGCTAAGGCCATATTCAGAACAATGACGAAACCCCTGACTAGCTACCGAAATAAGAATCGGAACGGATTATATGACAAAGCTTAGATTTTGATGATTTTGAAAAGGATTGTTCTTTCTCTGCCTTGATCTCCGGTAGAGTGGGCTGTTCTGGTGGGCTCACTATGATCCCATCCTAGGTTCAGCAAATGTGCGCAGTTTCCCCTTGGAGGAACGAAATCATTCGGCACTTTATTCAGGCAAAGTGGTTGGTATCATATTTTGATACCAACCACTTTTTCTCATAAAAGTGTGTAAAGATTAGAAGTGTTGCTCCCATTGGGACGATACCGGGGCAGCTTGGCAAGATAGCCACGCTGCTCCAGATCTGTTAGTGCCCGCTTGACCGTGCTGCGGGAGAGATTGAGGTCTCTGGCTATGGTTTTGACGCCGGGCCAGCAGCTTCCCGTGCTGCCAGAGCGGTCTTTGAGGTACATATAAACAGGAATTGCGCGGTGCGGCAAAAGGGCATCCGCATAGATGGTATCGAAGTAACTCACGGTGTATCCTCCTGATGGGGCAGATTGTAGGCGTGTCGTTTCGGCTGGTGCGCATAATCGATGTCCTCGACAACGATCATGTCCTGCATGGGTGAATCGTGCATTTGTCCAGCACTCTTGGAGGAGTGCTTGCTCTGCTGCTCTGGCAGCTTGGGCGGGTATTTCTTCAGAATGGCACGAGTCAGTGCTTCTCGGTCAGCGTAGTAGACCTTACGGGCAGACTGCTCTTCCACACGGTATTCCTCGTCGAAGGTGATACCCCATTCGAGAAATAACCGCAAGCGAGTGCGCATGGGGTGGCATCCGGTCTTCTGCACAATGAAGCTGCCTTTGGGAATTGACTTGAGTTCGTCCGCTGTCAGCAGCGGGCGTTCCATCATCTGCAGACTTTGGCTGGGGTCATTCTTGCCCCGGCTGACTGTGCCAGACAAAACCGTGCGGCTGCCGAGGGCTTTGGAAAAAGTCTCTGCCGCCTCGCTGTTGGGCGCAAAGCCACCGCTGATCACATCCTGGCAGTTGTCCATCAAGATAGATGCGCCCTCTTTACCATAGTTTTTCTCCAGCTGCGACATGGACTGGATAATGGGTACCAGTGTCAGGCGGCGGGAGCGTCCTGCACTGAATAGGGGCAGTATATCAAAGGGCGGCATAGTGCCAAGCTCATCACAGAAGAGGATGACGCGGTTTTTCAGCTTGCCGCCGTTCTCATCCGCTACGGCGAAAAGTTCACGGGAGAGGTTTTGGATCATCAAACCCGCCATGAAATTCTTTGTAGTATCCTCCTCCGGCAGAATGAGAAAGATGGCGGACTTCTCTGCAGCGAACATTTCAGCGTCAATGGCGCTGTCGAAACATAGGATCTGTTCCAGCTCCGAATCCAGAAAGGAATTCAGCCGGGACAACACAGTAGACATGACGGAGGCCATCGCCTGTTCGGAACTGTTGAGTGCCGCACCCGCCAGCCAGCGGGCTTTGTGTTCAGAAGGCAGTTTGTCCATGAGTACCTGAAACTGCGACTTGCCCCGCACCTTGGACGGCTCCAGCAGATCCTGCACCATTTTGAAGACGGACACGATATGGCGGCGCTCCTCTGGATGTTCCTCGTCAGGCGGCAGGAACTCCGCCAAAAGCAGAATGACAGAGGACAAGAGTCCCTCGGCTGCATCATAGAAAAATGCGTTTTGCCCATGGTCGGAGGTTCCCTCCGGGCTGACGATAGACTTTGCGAGGATCTTGGCATACTTCTCCGCTTTAGCTCTGGCACCAAGATCATCCGGCTGCGCTCTGGCGATGTCCATATAGCGATTGATGAGTGTCAGCAGGTTGTTGCCATCCGAGCGTGTGGGGTTGCGCAGATCAATGACGGAGATATGTTTATATCCATAGTATTTCTTGGCGATGGAGCCGTAGTTGCGGGCGAGGTCGCCCTTGGTATCCAAAGCCAGAAAGCTGACACCTGATGCACAGGCGTATTCTAAGTTGGGATAGAGGAAAAACGCCGTCTTGCCTGCGCCGGAAGCCGCAATCATCAGGCAGTGGATGTCATCGCTGTCCACCAATGCAGTCACCTCATTCTTCTTACCTTGGCAGCCCAGCACCAGCCCCTGCTCCGAGGGGAGAGCTTGACCGTTTCGCCACTCTCTGACCTTGAATGGCACATGGGCATAGGTCTGTCGGATCTCTTTATCCGTTGCCCAGCGCGCTGTGCCGTGTTGCCCGTCACCCACAGTGCGGGACTTGATACTGCCGAGAGTGTAATGATAGGACAGCATGGCGAGACTGCCGATGACGGCAAACATTCCAAGCCCCACCGCAACTAATATTCCAATATTGGAGCTATTCAGGGTATCCCACATTGTCAACAGAAAGTTTGGCATAGGTCGCTCCTTCCGTTTTCTATTTCCTGTTCTGCTGTCAGATCATCGTTCCAGTCTTTCCGCTGCGGCACGAGCCAAACTGCATTGAGACCGTATTCTTTCAAAAGCGCTGCCATGCGCTCGCTGGCGGCATGACCGGCATCGTCATTGTCCAAACAGAGGTACACCTGCCGGAGCTGCGGGAGCTGCCGCACCATCTTCAGCACCGGAATGGAGGATGTCCCGCAGCAGGCCACATAGTTATGCTTCTGCCAGTTTTCCGGGTGGAGGGAGATATAGGAGAGTAAATCGATAGGGGCTTCGAATACATAGAGCGTGTTATCTCCGCCGAGATAATGGAAACTGTGCTTGGGGTCGCTCCCTTCAATATTGCCGCGGTAGCTTTTGCCGATGGTGTACAGTCCACGCTTGTGTCCATGACGAGGAACGCCGTGTTCATCGAATCCGACGAACACGGCGTTGTGATATTCTTTCGTCCCATCTTTGGAGCTTTCACAGCTTTCGTAGATGAGCTTCTTGCGCACGAAGGCATTGAGTATCTCTCGGTCGATGCATCGCTTTTGCAGCAGATAGGCATATACCCGACGCATGGACTTGTTCTTCGGCGGCAGCTCAAAGGGCTTCGCAGGCTCTGGCGCTTTTTCTTTTGCCGCAGGATAACTTCCGCAGAGATCATCACCCAGCAGCATCGACACGGCCTCTGGGTAGCTGAGTCCGTAAAACTGTTTTACGAAACTAATGGCTTTGCCACCTTGTTCGGCGGCATGGTCGAACCACTCACAGCCACGGATGGTGATACTGTGGTCACTGGCAAGGCGCTTATCCCTGCCGGATGCAATGAGTTTCTCCCCACGGCGGCGGAGGAACTCCTCCAAGTCCACCGAAGCGGCCTGCTCTTTCTGTGCATCTGTGAATGGAATATATTTTGGCATAGTTCCTCCCTTACTGTGATGGCTGGGTTAAGCCGCTGTCCTCGTGGTCATCCGCTTTGTGTCCCATTGCCATGCGCTTCTCCTGCAATCTGCGACGGTGTTTCTTGTCGATCTGCATTCCAGCATAGATGGCGGGCTGAGCGGCGTTCTCGCGGAATATGCGGCTCATCTGGTGGAGCATCCGAAGGACAGTAGTTCCTACGGACACCCCATTGAAGTCGTTTTGATGGTCGATGAAATACTGCGCGTAGGTATTACCCTGTGCTGCTGCCTGAGAAAGATAGCGCAGGGCCTCCTCATGATCTGCTTTCACTTCTTGCCCCAGCAGATAGAGTTTTCCTAATGTGTATTGCGCAAATTGATTGCCCTGCACAGCAGATTCTTTCAAATGCCGAATGGCGGCATCCACATCTTTCGGGATATCATCTGCACCGATGAGCAGTAGCTTACCGAGACGATATTGTGCGTACTGATTATTCTGCGTTGCCGCTTTTTGCAGCCAGATTCGTGCCTGCGAAAACTCGCCCTGTTCCAACAGCAACTTTCCCAACGCATAGGCAGAACAGTCATTTTCGGCTTCTATGGATTTTTGAAACCACTCCGCCGCCGCTTCTCGGTCAACTGGAGACCCCAGTCCATCCCGATACGCTTTTCCAAGCTGATGGGCTGCAATGGTGTAGCCCTCCTCCCACAAGCGGCGGAGCGTGACCAGCGCCATCGCTTTCTCGCCGGGATCTGCATCTGCATCGTTCAATACAGTTTTTGCCTTTCGATAAAAATGTGCCTGTTGATAGATAGTTCGTGCTGAACTTTGAGTCGAGGGTGCAGGCGGTTCTTCCGGCTCCGGCTCATCCGGCATCGTATCATCCTCAAAGGTGAAGTTCATCTCCGAGAGTCGGAGTGTTTCTCGGATGACCATGTTGCGTACTGTCTTGAACTCCTTTTGCTGCGACAGCGGCACTCGCTGTGGCGGTGTTTGATTATAGTCGATGCAAAGTTGTTCGCGGAAATCCTGCCATAGAGCATAGGCGGCAGCTACACGCTCATCTTTGGAGAGTTCGTCCACGATCTCATCCACGATGCGCTTGACACGGGGCGGTAGGTAACCGTAGACTTTCTTGCCACTGACTTCTTGAAGCCGCTTGGCAAGGTCTGTCACCAGCAACTCCAGCTTGCCGTTCTGTAGTGTACCAGTCGACATCTGTCCTATGAGAGAAGCCATCTGTTCTTCTGCTTCCTGTTGTAGAATACTTCTTTGATGATCTTTCTTCTCGTAGATGTGCAGACGGTCGTTCCGGTAGATCGTGCTGACCAGTGCGGACTTGATACTGCGGATACCTTGCTTGGTGAGGAAACCTTCCTTTGGGTCGGTGGAGAAAATGACCATGTGGACATGGAGATGCTTCTCTTTTTCGTGGAGTGCGGCATACCAACGCAGATGATCCGGATGGATCTTATAGCCCTTAGCGATGTCTGTGATGGAGGCGTTGATAAGTGCCTGCCAATTTTCAAGATCTGTGTATCCCAAACGCTCCGCATTCTGACGGGAGAGGGAGATGATCGGTGTCCACACATTCCCCTGATGCTGTGCCACCTCTGCTATGGCATTCTCCAATGAAGTAACTTTTCCATCGGAATTCCACAGGCCGTGTTCGCCCAAGGATTTTACGCCGGGGCGGTTTGCGACATAGTCCAGATAGTTTTCTCGGCTGTCCATCGGCTCGACAAAGTCTTCGTGGATCTGTTTGATGAGGTCAAAGGCAGTTTGTCGATTGGGTGCAGTTGCATAGTCCTCATGCTCCGGCAGTTCCTTCGCTTCAGGGAAGCTGCGGAGCAGGCGCTGGATGTACTTCTGCTGTTTCTTTGTAGCAGGGAGGTGAGTGTTGTCATCTTTGAGAAGCTGCACTCCTTCGCGGGTAGCGAAGTAGCGGGTGCGATGGGCCAGCCGAGCGGCATCTCTGCCGCCCTTCATGTAGGGAGAAATAAAAATCAGTTTTGCCATGTGTCATCTGGCAACTGCCGCTGGACATCCTGGGCATCTTCGAACTTGATTTGACCGTTGGTACGCATTACCTCATCTACCACATATCCTCGCAATGCACGGCGGTCTTCTATCGTGTCACGGAAGTGGGCGGCAATGGTATGAGCCATAATGCCTTGCTCTACCGCGCACTTGAACAGGAGACTGTTGGTGCGGTTGGCGTTGTCCGCGATTATCCCGCGCAGCGTTGCTACCAATGCATCCGAGAGATACTCGGTGATATCCTCTGCCCCGAGGTAGCCCATGTAGAAGCGTAAAGCCTTTTCCACGAATTCGTTTCGGTTTTTGCTGTTGCTTTCTTCCAGCCAGCTATCCATTCGCCTGCGTGTTTCAGGATAGAGCCGGATGGTCATCTGTTCTTTCGGCATAGTTGTCTTCCTTTCGTTTGACGTCAGTTCTTATGGGAGCAAGCCCCTGCGACACGGTGCTTTTTCAGAAAATGCGCCTACAGCCAGTTTGAAATGCGGCGAAAACGCCTACAGTTCCAAACGCGGAAAAGCCCCGCACTGCGGGGCTTTGTGGCCGGGCTGCGGGCGCTTGCGACTGCGGCCCTTTATCTTGTTATATTTTCGAACGGGGATATTACGCCATAAAACACCTTCAAAACCGGTATCAACGCCCCTTGAGGGAGCGATGATATAATATCCTCATGCGGACAGAGAATTTCCTGCTTCTATCTTTGTAGCCACGTCTACTGCGCACAGACTGGAACCTCTGCCCTGTAGGATGTCACTTATGAGCCGGATGTCGGGGCGATAGATCGCTTTCTTCTAATCTCGCAACAGGTTGTGACCTTCAGCAGCACGAGGAATGTCCGTAATTTGAACATGAGAGGAGCCTACACTATGTACATCGTTGGGATCGACATCGGCAAGAGGAAGCACGAGGCAGCGGTGATTGACGGCGAGGGCACCGTCATCATCAAGCCGTTTTCCTTCATCAACAACTGCTCCGGGTACAATCGGCTGCTGGCCATGCTCGCCAAGGCCAAGCTGCCGCTTGACGAGGTTTCCTTTGCAATGGAGGCCACCGGGCACTACTGGCTCGCTCTTTTTACCAGACTTCAGAAGGAGGGCTTCCGTGTTCAAGTCATTAACCCAGTGCAGACCAACTCCATTCGCAGCTTCTACATCCGTCAGGCCAAAACAGATCCGAGGGACGCCCTGCTGATTGCGGAGGTGATCCGTTTCGGACACTTCTCCGAGTCTGCCCTTCACCCGGAAAACATTTATGAACTGCGGGAGCTGTGTCGTGGACGGCACGCCATCGTTTCCATGCAGGCAGATGTTAAGCGAAAGGTCGTTGCCCTGCTGGATCAGGTCTTTCCTGAATACGAAACAGCTTTTACCAATATGTTTAGCGACACCTCCATGGCGATTTTGCAAACCTGTCCTACGCCAAAGGAATTATCCGAGATGCCTCTTGAAGAACTCTGCCATCTCATCGAAGTCTCCAGCCACAAGCGCTTCCGCATGGCGAAAGCGCAGGAGCTTCAGGCGCTTGCGCGCAATTCTTTTGGCTTCGCCATGGCCGGTGATGTTTTCAGCACGATGATCCGGCTCTACGCAAAGCACCTCGATTTTTTGAAACAGCAGGTTCGAGAAATGGACCGCAAGATCGCGGAGATCATGGACACCCTGGATACGCCGATCACTACCATCACCGGCATCGGCCCGACCCTTGGCGCGTACATCCTCAGCGAGATCGGAGACATCAGCCGTTTTTCCTCCGCGGCAAAACTTGCCGCCTATGCGGGGATCGATCCAACCATGCGGCAGTCCGGCGAATACAACGGTGTTAGAAACCGTATGTCCAAACGAGGCTCGCCTTATTTGCGGCACGCCATTTGGCTGGCGGCTTCATCGGCGGTGCTTCACGATCCGGCGCTGAAGCTTTATTTTCAGAAAAAACGAGATGAAGGGAAGCCCTACATGGCGTCCGTGGGCCACGCCTGCAGGAAGATGGTTTCCATCATTTACGCCGTTATGAGAGACAACAAGGCCTATACGCCCTGTATCCCAAATGAGATTTCAGCTTGACAAACTATAGCCGGTCTGTACTTTTATCGAACAGGCAGGTTCTCAGCTGATTTTCCCATAGGCGGTTGAAAGTGGGGGCAAACAGCGCCGATGCCTGTGCGGGGTGCAGGGATGCCACCCTCACCCTTAAAGCCGCACACAGCGGCCCACAGGGGCGGACACGGCGGTTACATCTGCATCTCAGGGGTCTGCGATTCACTATCCCGAAGCTGCTGGGCGTATTCGTGCAGGCTCATGCCGGTTTGCTGCTGGCAGAACGTCTCCATCTTGCGGAGCAGTACTTCCTGTTCGGCGGCGTTGAGAGGGTAACTCCAGTCTTCTTCCGAACCGTCTCCCTTGCAGAGGTTCAGTTCCAGTGTGTCGCACAAACGATCCTGCTCCACGTCATAGTTGGCGTAGATATTGAGCCAGTCATCGTTCTGATCGGTGCAGACGAATGTACCGAAGGCGGCATCCATATCGAAGTCAGCCTGCACATAAAAGTTGAGCTTGCCATCCGACTCGATGATTTCCTCACCGAAGGAGAAATTCCGTGCAGAGAGATGACCCGCCGAGGTGATCTCCTTGCCGCTCAGATGATCCAACAGTTTGCTCCACTGTTCCTTCGCCGGTGCAAAGAATGAGCGCGTTGCATGGTGTGCCGCTACAGACACATCCCGCATCGCCCATGTCCACCAACCGTCCACGATGTGAACGGCTGAGAATTCGCGCTTGTCGAAGTCCAAATCAAACACGCCGCGATTTTTGCCGGTGTTCTGCATGCGAAGGACAGTCAGTGCATCGTACTCCTCTGCTGTGATGGGCTGGCCGCCTGCAAACATTTTGATGAACAGATCTGGCGCAGCACTCTCGTCGGTAGTAATGTAGCTGCGCAGCTTTTTGCAGGCATCCAGCAGCTCCTCACCGGGCGTAGTCTTGAAGTACCACTCCTGTCCGTTTTCTACCACATGGTAGGCGGCATAAGTACGGGCAGCCTCTTCCTCTGCACGCTGTGCGGCAGCTTCCGACTGAATCATATTGCTGATACGCTCATACTCTCGCTCTGGAAGCTGATTACAAAGCTCGTCCAGCACATTCTCGAGATGCTCCTGCAAAGTTTCATCTTTGAGATGCTTCTCGATGGCATTTTTCCAACGCCGGTCGATCCACAGAACAATTTCTTCCTGCTGTGCCATCTTCAGTTACCCTCCTTTACTGTGACTGCCGCAGTCTTCGGCTCATTGCTCGCCGCTTTCGGAGTAGTAGATTTAGCTGTACGCTTGGGCTTGGGCGCGGGGACAGCCTTGCTGTCAAGATATTCCCGTACAGATTCCGGCACTGTCTGCTCATAGAGCTGCTTGAGTGCATCGTCCATGCGAGCCTGCACGGAGGAGTGTTCTTTTCGGAGCGAGAACTCCAGTGCGTCCAGCCTGTCATCGTCAAAGACAAGGGTAATATTTACTTTCTTCATGCCGTACCTCCTCGTTACATTTTCATTTCCAAATTTATTTCATGGGCTGCGAGAGCCGCTTCCAGTTTCTCAATGCACTCTGGGTCGATACCGTCTACTACGATTTCTATTCCGTCCTCTCCGGCGCGACTTCCGCAAATATGCGCTTCCGTCAAATCGGAGAAGTAGCTTTGCTCATTCCTGGTCAGTCGGTCTATCCTACTTAGCAGCACGGGTGTCCCGCCTTGCGAGTGGACCAGAAAAATCTCATCAGCTAATGTATATTGGAGAATATCCCGCAGCTTCAAGTTGTTGTTCCTTAGATGCGGTATTTCTGCACCCCCGGCAAGCATTCCTGCTTCTGTGAGGTATCCACGCTCGAGAATTTCTTCGTTTGGCATTCCTAAACCATGAAGGAAGGAATACCGTTCGCTGTAAAAGAACTCGCAGATCGAGGAGACTACATCGTGAAATAGCTCTGTCTTCTTTTAGTTCGGAAGACTCGAAAAATAATCAATCATATAGGCGCTCCAGTCACATCGTCATTTGCGGCTCCTGCGGAGCCTGCTCCATTTGCTGCTGCGGATAATCTGCCAGCGCATACCAATGACCATGCTCATCTCTTTTTAAGGACCGCACCTCCATCTCCAGAAGTTCCTGCGCTTCGGCCGGCATCTGGCATCCGCTGACTCCGGGATGTGCCATAGTCGCTCCGCCGCGTAGGAGCTTCTCCGTTTCGGAAGGAGTCAGATCCACAAAACCGCACGGCGTCATGAGCTGAAAGTAGTCATCCGGATAGCTTGTCAGCAGTTCCTCAATAGTCTTCGGCTGTATTGCATAAACCATATCACGCACCTGCGTTTGCCGTGCCTCGTCATATAGACCTGTGAGCAGACTTTGGAAGGTCTCGCCCACATCCACAGTCTGATGCTCCATCCAAGCCTCACTCAGAAGTTCCAGTGGCTTCTCTTGCTGCAGCAGAAAAATCATCTTCTTGCGGGAAAGATCTTCTCCAAACGCCATCAGCTCGGAGTGGCAGGTCATCATGGCGGAGATCTCATCTGCAGCCTGAATCAATTCGTCACGAGAGAACTGGTCGAGCCGGTTCATGTACCCAGCCATCTCGTTTTCTGTTTTGTTGAACAAAGCTGACCACACTTCGCCAGATGTCAGTTGCTTTTGACTAATGATCTCACCATGAAGGAAGGCAGGTACATCGATGGTTTCCACCGCACTGAACCAAAAGTCACCGCGGTAACCAATTTTCAAAGCAGAGAACTCCTTTGCCGCGTTGATCAGTTCTTTCGGACTACTGGGTGGGACTTCCTGATCCCAGCGGTACCAGTTATCCTCCGGTTGGCAGGGAGCGAGTTTAAGGAGGACATAGTCCTCCGGCACGAACTTCGGATAGCGACAAAGCTGACCGCCTACGGCATAGTAAGGCTTGCCCTCGCACATCACGGTTTGCTCCATGTACGCTTTCATTTTAGGGAGGCTCTCACAGAACCAACACTCGCTGTCCTCGAAGCGGCGGATCTGACCGTCATCCAAAATGCTGTCGAGGCGATCTGCTTTTGTCAGGTGGTACACCACCGATGGCGCAGGTACTTTTACATAGGCCATTCTATATTCCTCCTACATCTTCAGTTCAGGCACCAGTCCGCCACCGAATATGCCGCTTGCCGCCATATCTGACAGCTCCTGTGAATTTGCACCCCGCTCCGCGGCTTCCGCTGCGGGTAAGATCTCATTGCTCAGCAGCGCATTGTCCGGCGCATGGATCACCTGATAGACCGTTTCCACGGCACGAGGACTGAACCGCGTTGAGATCTCTTGGAACGCAGCGACTAGAGAAGACATTTCCTGCTCGAAGGCGGTTTCCGCACCATCTGCCAGTTCCTCCGCAAATGCGATCCACGCGGCGGTGGTGTACCCATCGTGCTGCGGAATCAGCTTGTCCAGCATGTCTGCATACTTCCTCTGCGGTGTTCCCTCTGCCCATTGGTATTGAAAATGCTCTTGCTGATCATCATGTCCGTGATCCGCTGATTCCGATGTGGCACTGTCTAATTCTTGATCGGCGTGTTGCTGCACAAACGAATTGAACAATTCCAGCGTCTTCTGTTTTGCCTCCCGGACAGAATAGTACGGTCCGATGGTTTCGGCACATTCCATTTTGTCGTCGCGCACATAACCGTAGTAGTGATTACAGAGACTTCCGGGGTCGTGTGCATATCGACGCTCCCTCTCTGTATAGATCACGACCTGAAAGCGTTCGTAGGTCGTGGCGGGGTCGCGTCCCTCAAAGGTATATCGCGGCGATCCGTCGGTGAAGTCCGCGCCCTTTGTCCAAATGACCTTGTCCTTCACTTCATCTTTTGGAAACTCCATGTGATCCTCCTCAGTCGTAATTGATATACGGTATCTTCAGCCAGTGTGTCCAGCCGCGGTTCGCCAGCTCCGTTTTGACGACACCGTACCTTGTCCCCATAGCTTCGATGACCTGACCGCCGCCAATGTAGACACCAATATGTCCCTCATGCCAAACGGCAAGACCGGGAATGTCCGGCATGGTATCGATAGCCCCAGACTCCGTGGCATTGTAGTACATCTGATTGGCGCCGATGTCCGGCATCTCGTGGGTACCATACTGGATCTCCATCGTCTCAGCGTTTAACCAACCATAGCCTTTGATGAGACCCACGCAGTCAGTGGTTCTGCCATCCAGCCAGTTGGCACGGATAAGATCTTCATAGTTACCGACGCCGTCGGGGTACTGCTCCAGCTTGTAGGCCAGGAGTGATTCCGTCAGTACATTGCCATAGGTGCCCCAAACATAGCCCCAGCCGGATCCCCATGCGTGGATGGCATAGATTACGAGATCCGCGGCGTTCTTGGTAGTGGGATCTGTGAAGGCGGAAACATCCAATTCTATGCTTCGGTCGCCGCCTGCAAGGAAGCTACCATCGTAATTGCCTTCGCCCATGCTGCCGACGATCATCCGGTAGATGTGTTCGGCGTTCTCCTTATCATCCTGCGTAATTTCTCTGCCCAGAAGAGCAGCCAGTCTTAGATAACTCGCCTCACGGGAGATCGGCACATTCACGGTATAGCTTTCTTCCTCCGTGGAGGTCGTGCCATCCTCCAACATCACCTCTACGGTGCGAGTCCTTGTTTCTGTCCTGTAGAAACACTCCACATAACGGTTTGCAGCTCGTCTGCTGGGCGCATCCTCGCCAAAGCAGAGAGCCATGAAAACGGCCTTGACCCATGTCGGGTCAAGGCCGCCATCCTCCGCCGAAACATTTACCACGGCGACCGCCGAATCCAGAAGAGAAAAAGCCGAGCGCATCTCTGTGATATGCGTTTGAAACTCGGCAGGTACTTCTTCGGAATAGCTGGGGCCATAAAAGCAGGCAGAGACAGTATAGTTGTTATGCTCCGCACCGCCTGTGCCGATGGAACACAGTACTGCGATGAGCAAGATGACAGGTGAGAGAACAGCGACCAGCACCCAGCCGATCCCTTTGCGGAGCTTCTCGTTGGAAAGGGCTGTCGCTGCGGCTCTGGCGAGCATACCTGCAGTTACTGCCATCAGCGACCACCCGCTGTGCCAAACAGCTTTTCCTTGTAGGCGGGAGCGTGTACCTCCAGCAGATAGCGCTCGTTGCCGCACTTGTACAGGCAGACACCACGCTGCGGAAACTTGATGAGGTTATATTCCGCCTCGTCCAGCTGGAGCATTTCCATGTAGCTGCGCTTGTCGATGGAGCCCGCATTGAATAGAAACTGGTGGGGCGGGATGCTGAATAGCGGTTTTGTCATCTCACGGATCCCTTCCTGGTCAAAATCTTCCAGATTCTGTGAGGCCAGAAGCATGGCGGATTCCTTTTTGCGAACACGCTTGAGGCAGTTGCGGATGTACTCAATGGCTGTGGGGTTGGACAGCCAGATATACAGCTCGTCCAGCGCCGCTACCGTATTGCCCTCGGTCAGCAGCTTATCTGACATGAAGGAGAGAATATTGAACAGCATGGCGTTGCGCACATTTTTTGCCGCGCCCAGCAGTCCTTTGACGCCGAACACGAGGAAACGGCTGGAGGTGATATTGGTGTGCCCATTGAAGAATTGTGCGTCGGCACCTTTACACATAGAGTGCAGCCCCAGGAGGACCTCTCGCAAGATCTGTTCGGTATAGAGTTGATGGGTCCCGCCATTATAGTTTTGATACTCCGACTCGATCAGGTCATAGAGGTCGGAGAGGGTGGGATAGCCTTCCGGTCGCATTCGGCGGAAGTTAGTCCGGTCTGTGATGCCCCATTTCTGATACAGCTTTGAGAGCATGATCTCGATGGTGTCAATGTGAGCGTCGCTGATATCCTTGTAGGCGCGGAAAAAGTCCTTGAGGAAGGAGATGTGCTGTGCCAACAATGTGTTTTTCCGGAAGGCTTCCGGTGCGGCCTTATCTTCGGGGTCACCGCCATCATCCCAGCACTTGGGTTCCAGCACATTGATGATGTACTGGCCCGCCATGAGGTCGGCAAAGCAGCCGCCGACAGCTTCGCACATTTCCCGCTGCTCATGCTCGGCATCCAGCGTGATAACGGATTTCCCTGATTCCAGCAGATTGAGGATCAGAAGTTTCATCAGATAGCTTTTGCCCTGACCGGAGTTGCCGAGTATGAGGATATTGGCGGAGGTCTTGTCCTCATCGCGCTGGTCGAAATCGACGAGGATGTTGCTGCCGTACTTGTCTTTCCCAATGTAGAAGCCTTTGGCGTCCGTTTTGCCGGAATAGTTGAAGGGGTAGAGGTTTGCCACAGAGTTGGCGGGCAGGACTCTCTCAAACTGCGAACCAAAGGCGTTGTAGCCCACTGGACTGACACAGCAGAAGCCCTGCTGCTGACGGAGCAGGAGCCTGTCCACATTGAGCTTGCTACGCACCAGCTCGGTCAGCACATCGGTCTGCAGCAGCTTCAGCGCGTCATAGTGCGGGGCGGTCAGCTCGATGTAGACCGCGCAGTGAAACAGCGGCTCCTTGTTGCGGTGGCGGCTGCCCTCCATGGAGATCATATCCTGCAGGTTCGTTTCCGCAATGATGGTCTGCCGCAGATCATTGGGATTGGACTTGTTCATGCGGTTTTTATTCGCGGCGTTGTGGAGGATGCGGTCCTCCTCGGCTGGGGTGAGCTGCCGGGTATAGATACGCAGTGTGATACCGTCCTTTTCGCCCAGATGCCGCAGCAGAGCCTGCTCGTCGGTCTGGGTGGGATATTCCCGCAGCGCCCACACGCAGCGGAAGGTGTTGCCGCAGATGAAGTGGTCGGGGTTGAATTTCACCACGGAGGGTGCGATCATATCCAAGAAGGATTTGACCGGCGTGGCCTCCGTGTGCCTTGCTGTGACTTTTTTCTTGTTTGCTGCCAAGTAATATCCCTCCTTATTCACCGAAGATAATCCAACGGTCGCCGTCGTGATCCTCGTACTGCTCCGTGGTCACATTCTGCTCAAAGTAGACGCCCAGCATCTTTTTGAGATCCTGCTCACCGGCGCGGCGGACGGTGAAGCCGTTGTCCTTGATGCTCTTTTCGATGCGGGAAAGGTAGCTGAACACATCGGATCCCTTTTTGCTGTGCAGTCGGACGAGAATATAGAACTCGCGGCTGGAAGCCATCAGCACTTGGATACGGTCCAGGTGTGCGCTGTCCTGTTCCAGCAGCTTTCGGATAATGGGCAGTTCCTCCTCGCTGACTCGGCGTCGGTAGAATGCCTTGTTGTTCTCAAAAGACTCCTTGGAATTCAGCGCCAGCATCTCGATCTCCGCCATGCCCTTGACCACATTGAGCAGGGCATAGATCCGCGCCCCCACGCCGGAATCCGGCAGGACAGAAATGTTCGTGGGTTTGATAATGAAGAACACCAATTCTCCCATGCGGGTGGCGATGCTGTAGTCGGTGATGTTGTCAATGCCCATGAGCTGCCGGGTGGACTGCTCATGGGCATCTTTCTTTTTCTGCTTTTTCATGGATCGAGCCTCCATTCGTAGTATTGCTGTCGGGTCAGAAGGAACGCCGCGGCATAGCGGATGAAGTCCAGAATGCTGGTGCCCTCATGCCGGATAGTCAGAAAAGCAAAAACTGCCGTCAGCACCAGCGGAAGGGCGATGCCGGTCTGCGTCAGTGCCAGAACAGAGAGAAGAAGCCCGACGCCGATGATGCCGATGTCCCGCAGCTCCCACAGCCACAGCGTCGCTTTTGCAGACAGGTTATCAGGATAGATATAGATCGTTGGTCACCTCCAGAGAGAATGAGAGAGGCCGCAGGTGTTCCTGCGGCCTCCTGTGATGTTTGGTTATTCCGCTTCCGTATCCTCATCCAGCGCGTTCTCGATGAGCTGAACGAGGAACTGTTTTTGCTTGAGGTTATGGGCTGCCAGATAGTCTTTCAGCCGCTCGAAGAGTTCTGCGGGGATCTGTACCGCCAGGGTGCGTTCTGCTTTCATGCTGATCTGTCCTCCTTCGAAGTGTTCGGTGAAGATGCGCTCCACATATTCTGCCAGAGTGTTCAGCTCCAGCTGTTCTTTTTCTGCCATGATCTTTGCGTGGAGTTCTGCCGGGATCATGGCGCAGAGGTTCTTTTTCCCCTCCATCGGTCCTGCTCCTTTCTTTGATTTTGCAAGCAAAGCATAGCGGAAGAAGTCAAGGAAAGCTATTCACCAAACCCAACGAAGAAGCATGGTGAAACAGAAGCGATACCACCAAAGCAGCTATGCCGCCCGCGGAACGGCAGCGATCTGTCCCATAATAAACTCCACGCAAGGAATTGCCACGCTGTTGCCCAGCGCTTTATATCGTGCGGAGTCCGGTGCATTGGGAATATTCGTCCAGCCATCAAGGAAGCCTTGCAGCCTTTCGCACTCCAGAGGGGTCAGGCGGCGAATGAGCAGACCGTTACGGACGGGATGGATGGAGTTGAGGGAACTGCCGGAAGTTCCTTTCTGGAGCGTTCCGCACAGGTCACCATTCTCGCTGGCGTTGCGGCAATCCAATCCCGCCACATCCATGACAAGGTCGGTGGCATCTTTGTACTGCCGTGCGCTCTGCGTGCTGACCACCTCGCCGTCCTTGAACGCATCCACCCGCTGGCGGCTGTAGACCGCATGGCGATCTAATCCCGAGGATTGAGTTATCCCGAGATTAGGCGTGGTCTGTTCGCAAACGTCTTGGTTTATCAATGCTTTTTGTGTGTTGTTCATAAATAACCTCCAGATAAGAAAAATTATAAAAATACCTCTATAATGGAGTTGGCGGCGAAAGTCGACTAACTGCATTCAGAGGTGTTTTTATGTCCGATGAAATTGTATTTGATGTTCTATGCACAAAAGTGCTGGATGCATTGCGGGCTCTGGGGCTTGGTAAGTTCAGCATACGAAACTACTACTACGAAGGAATGTGGCCAATCATAAAGGTCTACCGTTCCGAGGGGGTGATATTGTATAGTGCTGCCTTTACAAATGAAATTGTGGATCGTTTTCGCTTGGAACACGAAAACGGCTTGGTAGCCGACCGAATCTGGGCGAAAGTCAGAAAGGCTGCAGCTCTCTTTGAGGAGTATGTCCAAACCGGAAAAATCGTTTGGAAACGTGTTAGACCTGCTCCAAAAATCCCCTTGACTCCGTACTATCAAGAACTCCTGTGTAGCTTCTGTCAACATGAAGCGAATACACGAGCCATTGGATTTGAGAGTCTACGGGACGAGGAGAATATCTGCCGCAAATTCTTTGCATATCTCGACGACAACGATTGCCATACTTGCCAAGATATAAACTTGGGAAATGTCAACGCTTTTTTGGTGTTCATCGCATCTCACCGAAAATCAAGCATGGACAGAGTAGGCAACACATTGAAACATCTGAGCGCATACCTGGTATCCACAAAAAGCTGTCGTGATTTCAGCGCCGCATTGATTACTCGGCCCGCGCCCAGGAAGAAACTGCGACCCGCCTTTTCCTCAAAAGAGGTCCGAATGGTCATGGACACAGCGGCGAAAAATCCAACCCTATCGCTCCGCGATACCGCAATGTTTGCTGTTGCCGCCAGTTTGGGGCTGAGAGCTGGGGACATTGTTCGTTTAACGCTTTCTGATATTGACTGGATTCATCATGAAATACACTTCGTACAGAATAAAACCGGAGTTGAACTGCATCTGCCTCTTGAAGCATCAGTAGGAAACGCCATTGCGAATTATATTCTTCACGAGCGACCCAAAACGCAATCCCGGGCCCTCTTTATTCGTTCCCGTATTCCTTTTGACGCCATGACCTCGACCGCTGCAGGAGACCGCCTGAGAAAATATATGAAACTCTCAGATGTTGAGTATACTCCGGGTGACGGCAAAGGTTTTCACAGTTTCAGAAGGTATATCGCCAGTTCCATGATAAACCAAGAAGTTCCCATCGATACCGTGAAGGAAATCTTAGGCCATACGCAGATAGGCTCATTGAAAGCATATATGCGAATCAGCCGGGACAAGCTGGCAATGTGTGCGCTCGGATTTGACGGCATCGAGGTCATTCAGGAGGCCCTGTTATGAGATATACGTTCACCGGGGCATTTGCACCCCATATTTGTGGCCTGATCGAAAAGAAACAGGCACTCGGCTATGACTACCACGGAAGCGCGTGCATTCTTCAAACCTTTGATAAATTCTGCCGTGAGCAATTTCCAAATGAGACCTGCTTGACCGCGGAGTTAGCCATGAAATGGGCCGAGAAGTCCAAGACCGAGCAAAATCTGTCCAGATTGAATAGGGTATCTGTGATTCGGGAGCTCGCCAAACACATGAATAGTGTAGGAGAACAGGCGTATCTTTTGCCACTTCAGCTCACGAAGAAAACCGGACGGCATATCCCGTACATTTATTCAAAAGAAGATCTGTCCAAGTTGTTCAAAGAAATAGATTCTCTGCAGCCCAGCCTTAGAGCACCCACAAAACATCTGGTGGTATCTGTAATATTCCGAATGATTTACTGTTGTGGTCTCAGACCTATAGAAGCCAGACGGCTCCGAAGAAAGGATGTCAACTTGTTTAATGGGACGGTGAATATCCTTGAATCGAAAGGGCACAAAGACAGAATCGTTGTATTGTCCGAAGATATGCTTGAATTGTGCAGAAATTACGACCAGTGCGTGGAAACGATATATCCCGACCGCAAATATTTTTTCCCGAGTCCAAGTGTCCGAGGCGACGGAATGTACTCAATGGAGTGGATCATTCCGACATTCAGAAGGTTCCTTCAGGCGGCAGGCATATCCGGATACGGTGAGATCCAGCCCAGACTTTATGACCTGCGGCATACATTTGCAACACATCGGCTGCATCAGTGGGTAAAGGAAGGAAAAGATGTAAATGCCTGCCTTGCGTATTTGAGCGAGTATATGGGCCATTCAAATCTCGAGAGCACGGCATACTATATTCATTTGCTTCCAACGCTTTATACCGATTTGCCGGAACTGCACCTTGATAGTTCCTTTGAAATGGAGGCAGATTTATGCGACTGAAAGATGAGAAATTCTATAAAACAGTAAGGGATTTCCTTGACATCTACTTGATTAGACATAGAGGCTATAGTTTAAATACGCAGAAATCGTATCGAGAGGCAATAAATCTTCTTCTCCTTTATTTTAAGGCGGAGCGTGGGCTTGAATATTCCAATGTTGGCTTTGAGGACATCACTTACTCAAATATAACTGGTTTTCTCGAATGGCTCTCAAAATCCAGAGGATGTTCTCCAGCAACGGTAAATCTGCGGTTGATGGCAATTCGTTCTTTCACAAAATATGCAGGGATATTAGATTCCGGCAAAATCTATATGCAAGTCGAAGTCGGCAATATTTCTGTCCGAAAAACTCCGGGAAAAGTTGTGGAGTTTTTGACGGCTCCTGCATTGGAAACTCTTTTTGAGCAACCCAACCGCTTCAAAACGAATGGATGCCGTGACTTCTGTTTTATGCGATTGATGTACGACACCGCAGCACGTTGTCAAGAACTGGTGGATGTAAAAATCCATGATTTGAGCATCCAGAATTCTCATGCAACAATCTGCCTTACCGGAAAAGGAAATAAAATGCGAATAGTTCCCATTTCCCCATCTGTGGTTGAATTGCTCAAAACTTATTTAGATAAAGTCCATCCGACCGAGCAGAGAAAGAGTGATGACTATCTTTTCTTTACAATACATCATGCCCGCAAAAGCAGGATGTCCACCGATGCCGTTAATCTCTTTATGAAAAAGTATGGTGAGATGGCAAGGCAAACTTGTCCTGAAGTGCCGGAACGAGTACATCCACACCAGCTTAGGCATTCCCGTGCTATGCATCTGTATCGTGCCGGGATGCCGCTTGTCCTCCTCTCGGAGTTCCTTGGGCATGCCGACATCAACACCACTCGAATCTACGCATGGGCCGATACAGAGATGAAGCGGCAGGCAATTCAAAAGGTATCTGGAGATACAGGCAGAATTCACATTGAACCTATCTGGGTAAACGATGAAGAGATGATAAAGCGTCTATATGGTTTGGCCTGATTTTACCACATTTTAACCGTGTTCATAATGCGACGACCAGCTATGATCTGGTCGCCGCAAATTTATTATCCGGAGGATTTAACATGAATTACAGCAGAAAAAACACTATCTCTCAACAAAAAAACGATGGCCAATCTTACTCCCTCGGGATAACTCAATCCTCGGGATTAGACCGCTTATCTGGATATCCAGATAAGCGGTCCGTGGCGGTCAATGTGTATGCCAATTCGTCCTGACAGCCAAGACCGTTGCCGCCGTTCTGCGGCTGGCGGTCGACCGTGTTGCCTGCAATGCAGATGGCATCTGCTTCCTGTTCGACCAGCGGCACATTGTTTCCGCCCGTGCCGTATCTTGCGGACATGGTAGGGGCTACCTTGTGTGGGCCGGTATATCGACTGTCAATGCCATGGTTTTCGTACACGAGAGGCTGGTGTCCATGCTCCTGCGCCCGCAGAGTACCGGACACATTTTCACTGCACTCCATGACGCTGCCGCCCTGGTCGTTGAGACACAGCACAGACGGCACCATGTTTGTTCCGCTTTCCGCCGCTTTCAGCGTAGGAGAACATTCCTCCTGATAGCCGATACTTCTGGCATTGCTGCCCTGACCTGCCGAAAAAGCAGCAGCGATAAAAGTCTGCTGCTTCATTCCAGGCTGTGCGCCAAGCGCCCCAGCCACATCATGCAGGTCACGAACCTCATCCCGCTGATTGGCGGCGAAAGCCATGACCCCGTTCCTGCCGGTAGACATTCCGCAGTTGACTCCGAGCGTAGCCGCTACATCGCCGGTCAGGTCACCGTTGTAGCCGTCAAAGCCCTCAATGGCTTCATCCGGCTGCGTCACGAAGGTCTGCATCTGCATATTGCTGGTCGCCATCAAAGCACCAGACACGCCATGCAGGTCGATGCCCTCGTCCCGTTGGTTGACATGAAATGCCTTCAGGTCGGTAGGTTGGCCGTCCGGCTTCATGAGCCCCGCTTGGATCTTCAGCGCACGCGCCAGCTTCTTCGGCAGTTCTTTGCCTCGCTCAAAAGCGCGGCGCAGGATGCCCATACAGGCTGTTTTCGACAGATAATATTTTAGAGCTGGGTACGCCTCCAGTATGCTGGACAGCGATGCCCGGATCGGCTTTCGAGGCGCAACTCCGGTGTTGAGAGGACGCTTATTATGACGATATGGGGAACGCAATTCCCAATGGCGCTGCCCGAAAAGGTCGACATGACCAGATCTCAGATCCAAATAAAAATACGGGATCGAGACCAGTTCGGAATCCTGCTTTTGGGGCCTGCGCTTTTGCGGTTCGGCAGCCTTTTCGGGCGCTCCCGCGTCGAGCATTGTCATCTGCCCGTTTGGGTCGCAGTGATACACTTAAATGACCTCCTCCTCGCAGTTTTCCTTCTCACCAAAAACATCAAATAAAAGCTGCGGTGCAAGCAGCCCGGCGAAGTCAGCAAGGAGAAAAATGCGTTTTCGACGCTGCGCAACGCCCCAATACTGTGCGTCCAAGCAGCGCCACGCCAAAGAGAACTCATCCCCCACTCTGAGCTCGCCCGCATCAGGCCATGAACCGGGATAGGGGCTTGGGATGACCTCATCTGGAAAAGAGATCCGCACGATCTCCTCCAGCACGATCCGAAAATCCTCATACTTCGGAGTTCCACTCGAAAAGGCACCTGGCACATTATGAGTTGTAAGTAATTATGAAAAGACCTCCTTCCAAAATATTGAAATTTCTTTGAGAATTAAAAAGATGCTGTGCATAATTTCCCTTTATACTGTGAGCATCACAATATAAAGGAGGCAAACTATGCACAGCAGAAAGACAGTTCCAATCATTGACTTGATGAGCGCAGCAAATATGGAGTTGATCCGTCTGGACTTCAAATCGTCAACCCTCAGTCGGCATAGCAAGGAGTTCCGTAGCTTCTCCAATTATTGCAGAGAAAACGAGATTACCGCTTATGACGCAGAAACCGGACCACAATACTTCCAACACTGTTATGGTTTGGACATCGGTAACTCCACCGCAAAACTGACCAAGCAACAACTGGACACACGCTGTTCGATTCGTTTTTTGGATGACATCTTTCAATTTGGGTATGCACTGCGATACAGCCACCATGACTACACAGTGCCACGGCAATATGTCGATTTACTGGAAGAATACCTTGCATGGTGCCACAGAAATAATAGTTCTGATGGTACTATCCGTGTCAAGCGGACAAAGATACGGCAATTTTTTTGCTTTCTGGATGGGCGCGGAATAGAACTTTCAGATTTAACCGCTGCAGAAATTTCGGACTTCATGACCACCCTGTGCCGCTACCATCGTGCAACTATCCATGTATTCAGCAGCGTTTTACGTGATTTCTTCCGCTATCTCCATGAAAATGGGATATTGGACGATGACTTATCTTCAAGTGTTCCAAGGCCAAAGATCTACGTTGAAGAAAATATCCCCGAAACGTGGGCCCCAGAGGAAGTACGACAATTATTGTCCGTTATTGACCGCAGCAATGCGATTGGAAAAAGAGATTACGCGATGCTTCTGCTTGCTATTCTGCTGGGCATGAGGGCTGGAGACATCTGTACATTGAAATTCAAAAATCTGGACTGGCACCAGAAACTGATCACCTATACACAGCAAAAAACGCAAAAGGTCAATACACTGCCTCTGCTCCCTGTAATTGGCGATGCCATCATTGACTATCTGAAAAATGGGCGGTTGGATTCTGACTGTGATAATGTGTTTATCCGCCATATCCATCCTTACGGAGAATTCCAGTCCAGCACAACTCTTTCCGAAAACCTCAAGCGATATATGAAATATGCAGGTATGACAGTAAAGAAGCGCAAAGCAGCCCATTCACTGCGTCATACTCTGGCAAGCAGCCTCTTGTATGATGGTACACCGCTTATGACGATCTCCAACATCCTTGGGCACAACAGTCCAAAAACGACCTCCGTATATACCAAAGTAGACCTTCCGGCCTTGCGGAAATGTGCATTGTCTTATGGAGAACGGAGGGAATTGATATGACTTCAAAAATGTTGTTGGAGCAGTATATGGCGGAACGTCATGCTCTTGGGTTCAGCCTGAAAACGGATGAGGGTTGTATCCGGCGCTTCCTCCAGGACTTTGCTGAGCCCGATGATGGAGAGATTTCGTTTACAAAAGAATATGTTTTAGACCATATTGGAAACAGACGGAACCTGCAAACCAATACCATCCTCAGAGATGTCAGCGCAATCAATGGATTTCTCGATTTTGTGATCCGCAAAGGCTATACAGCATATAAGATCCCTCCTAAATCTCTCCCGAAAGAAAACCGCAATTTTAGAGCCTATATTTTTACGGACGACGAGATTGAGCGGATGCTGACTGCAGCGGATCATGTGCCATTTACGGAGCAGAACCCTGCACGAAAATACCAGATTCCTGTTATGTTCCGAATCTTATTCAACTGCGGATTGCGTACTTCTGAATTGCTTAAACTGCGCATGTGCGATGTAAACCTCAAAGAAAATGTGTTTACCATTTTGGATACGAAATTTCACAAAAACCGCTTGGTGCCATTCTCTGATACAGTTGCAGAATCCTTGACTCAATATCTGGAAATGTCCCCTCCAAAATCTACAGATTCCTTGCTTTTTCCAAGTTTGAACCCACGCAGCAACGGCGGAAGATACGGGAACAGTTGGCTGCAAGCTCAATTTCGCCAGCTCCTCAGAACGGCGGGTATTCCTTACAATGGTTCAGGAAAAGGCCCTCGGCCTCATGATATCCGCCACACATTTGCGGTACACTGTCTTAACAACTGGGTCCTTTCGGGTGAAGATCTTACCGCTGCGCTACCCGTACTTTCACGGTATCTTGGACATAATGGACTGACCGGCACGCAAAAATATCTTCAATTGACGGCGCAAATGTACCCAGATATTGTTGCCAAATTAGAAGTGCAATTTGGTGGTCTCATTCCCCAGATGGAGGTGTCCAATGAAAGCATCTGACTTCTCCAAATTTTTGACGCAGTACCTTACACACTATCTGCCCGTCCAGAGAAATCTGAGCAGCAATACAATTCGTTCCTACCGGGATACGTTTAAACTCCTCCTGATTTTTTGCAGAGACGAGAAAGGCTTTAATATTGCAAAGCTGAATCTGTCCAAGTTGGACAAAAAGTGTATAGAGGACTTCCTTCTGTGGCTGACTAATACCAGAGGTTCTTCCCCATCTACTTACAACCAGCGCCTTTGCGCCATTCACGCTTTCTTTGATTATGTTATGACCGAAGAACCGACGTATATGGAGCAGTGCATTTTAATCCTCAAAATTCCAAGCATGGTATCTCCCGCCCCGCCCGCGCAGTATTTAACGCCAGAAAATTTGAAATATTTATTGTCTATGCCGGATACCTCTACTCCTAAAGGACGGAGGCATCTTGTCTTGCTAACTGTTTTGTATGATACAGCAGCTCGTGTTAGTGAACTTGCGGATATTTGTATGCGGGATGTGCGATTAGATTTCCCAGCAGTTATTACTCTGCATGGAAAAGGCGGGAAGATTCGTACAGTGCCTCTCATGAAACCGACTACTGAATTGTTACGTAGTTACCTTGAGGAAAACCACATTGATTTGCGACGAAACCCAGATATGCCCCTGTTTTGGAATGGAAGCAGACACAAACTGACCCGTTCTGGAATTACATACATCGTCCAGAAATATGCAGATATGGCACGGGAAACTGCCTCTGGGATGCCTACCAAAATCTCGCCTCATATTTTTCGCCATACGAAAGCCATGCATATGGTACAGGCCAATGTTAATCCGGTCTTTATTAAAGATTATCTGGGACACGCCGACATCTCTACCACTGAGGTCTATGCCAGAGCAGACAATGAAGCCAAGCGAGCTGCTTTGGAGAAGGCTACAGCCCATCTTGATCTTCCGAAAGCATCTCAGTGGGAACAGGATGCTGAGTTGATTGAATGGCTGTCCTCGCTTGGCTAAAACTCCAAAATATTATGCGCAGTGAAACAGAGTAAAATGCTCTGTTTCACTGCTTTTTATGGAGGTGCTATACATAATTGATTTCTGTTCATAATGTTCCTTATGCACTTCAACACATAAGGAACGTTCTCCCAACACATCCAGCGTGGGCGGATATCGACACCGAAACGGCCTCGCTCCTGGTCAGCCGCCCTCATCTCCCGCACGATCCGCATCTGCTCCATAAAGAGACCGGAACGCGCCCCTGCAAGACCTGCCCTTGCGCCAGCGACGGACAGATCCTGACACGGGCTGCCTCCGCAGATGATGTCCACAGGCGGCAGTTTTGCACCATTCAGCTTTGTGATGTCGCCCACATGCGTCATGCTGGGGAAACGCAGCTTTGTGACCGCGATGGGGAAGGTTTCAATCTCCGAAGCCCATACCGTCGTGATCCCTTTGCGGATAGCCGCCAGGGGAAAGCCGCCGATGCCATCAAACAAACTGCCCATTGTCAATCCTCTCATCGGCCCACCGCCTGTACGACCGTGCGCGTGGTGTTGACGGCAGCCTGCGCCGTGTAGACCGCACTCATGAGGTTTGCTTTGGTGGAGGTATCCAGCCCAAAGGCTCCGGCGATACGGGGGATCTCACCGGCAGAGAGCATAAGCCCCAGACCCAGCAGGGCATGGTCCTTAAATACCATGAGTCCTGCAACAAGAATGGTGGCCTGCAGGAATGCCGACAGGCACAAGCCGATGATCTGCTTGCACCATTGGATAAACCCATCCGTGTAGCCGCGAGGGACACTGAACATATAGAGGCTTCCCACGGCGATCTGGATGAGCAGGATGCCGCCGCGTTTCAAGTTGGCAAAGAAGACCTTGACGACGGCATAGGCCATAAGGATGAGACAGAACAGGATCATGATCCCGCTGGTGATCGTCCCAAACCCAAGCAGAGGACCTGCCGTCAGGTCTGTCAGCGAATCCACGGCGTTGAATTCCTGCATCACCTCGCCAGCCACATCCCCAATGGAGCTTCCATAGCCGGTAAGCGCTGCGGTGAAAGTTCCTTGCAGGGAAACACATAACTCATAGAGCCGCACAGGGACAGTGCTGAACAGGCTGACAGCCATAAAGCCCTTGATGGCATTGAGGGCAGCCTCACGGATATTGCCCCGACCGCTGGAATACTCCACGCCGGTTTCGAAGCAGGCCACGACCAGCCCTGTGCCGTATAGAGCCCACGCCAAGTAGGAGAAGAACAGGACGATGCTCTGCACCCAATCCATAGTGAAGAGTTCCGCGCCCATATTGCCCATCTCCGAAAAGAAATTGCCGAGAAAACCCACGATTTGACCGTAGAACCAGTCTACGATCTGACCGAGGACTTCACCGGCAACAAAATCCCAAATGAACATTGATCGGTTTCACCTCACTTTCGGGTGAGACCGTACCAACTGCTTGGGATATGGCAAAGGCCGTACAGCTGGCACGGCCTTCAAATCACGCTTTCATTACATTGTCTGCTCCCACGCCCGGTCAGCGGACTGGCTCATATCCTGAAATACCTCCAGATAGTCTGATACTGCATTGGACAGGATCTCATAGTCCTGCCGGGTGGGGTGATATACATACCAGTCCACCTTGCCGCCGTCATCCCAAATGTGCGGCATGACTCCATTGCTGAAATTGGGGTTGGAAGTCACCTTCCTCCCCAACAGATCCGTCAACTGAAGCCGCAGGGCATCCACCTGCCCCTCGTTGCGGTTGAGGATCGTCAGCTGCAGGGCATTGTACTGATTGGCGACGATTCCAGTGACAAATTGAATCTTTGCCCGGTTCATATCGCTCAGACGCACATAGCAGGCTCTGCCCACATAAGCGGCGTCGGGGTACCGTTCTCCGACGATCTTCCGAAGCTCCTGTTCGTAAAAAGACATTGCCTATACCTCAAATCCCGATGATCTGCCAGATGTACAGCGGAGCCGTCAGCGTGAACACCAGGCAGGCAAACAGGATGGCAGGCGCCGTCCACTCGAACTGGCCACTTTTTCTGAAGTCGAAATAGGCCGTCCCCAACTTGGCGAAGAAGAATACAGCCAAGATCAGGTCGATGGCGGGAAAGACTACATTGTTCACCACGGTCTTGATCTGGCCGGATGCCGTCTGCCAGGTGCGTTCCACCGCGCCGGCCACATCGCCTGTGCCTGCGGCAAAGGCCGTGGCGGAAAAAGCACAGCACAGAAGCAGCACAAGGGCGGTCAGAATCAGGATTCTCTTTTTTCTCATAAGTTCCTCCGTTTCTATCGTTGTTTTGCGGGAGCAATATGCCACTCCTCCCAGAGATTCCCCCGGATGGTGACGCTGTCCGTCAGGTTCATGGAGAGCATTCCTGCCGGCGTCCAGCAATCCAGAAGCCATGTGTAGGGCGTATAGCTGCCGTCCGGATACCAGATGGGCGTGAAGTGGGTACGGCGGTTGTAGGTGCTGTAGGGATTGGCTTTGAATTGGAAGGTCGAGCTTCGCCCGGAGATTTCTGCCTCCAGCAGCCGCCAATAGCTCTCATAGCCAAACTCCGGGAAATAGGTCACGGCGTTCTGGGCTGCCGTCACCGCCGCACTCTGATTTGTGGTGACTTTTGCGGTCACCTTCTCCTGAACGCCATAACCGCTTTTCAGAGTGGATGCGGTCGCCGTGGGGCTCTTTTCGTCCGGCGTGATGCGCATGGATGCAGTCAGGCTTGCAGAGTAGCCGTTGTAGTCAAACTCCCACCAGCCATGGTCCTCCCACCAGCCGTTATCCACCCAATGATACCAGCGGTCCCTGTGGGTCTTGCCGTCCGCATCCGTCCAGCGGTCTGTGTGCCAGCATTTCTGCCAGTTTTCTACCCACTCCCAATTCTCCTGCCACCACGGTGACCAGATGCCCCAGGACGCTGAGGTCACTTGCTCTTTCTCTGAAATGGTGGACTGACGGAAAGCATCGTTGCGGTCATCTGCCAGAGGGTTGGGCGGGTCATTGCCGTCCAGATCCACGATATTACAGGTGATGGTACCCTGTGCCGAGCCGCCGCCAGACACGCTGACGGAAATCGTTATGACGCAGGGTTCCGCGGGAGTACGCCAGCGCACCCACGCCAGCTGGCTGTCGCCGTCCGGGTAGTAAACATTACTGACAGTGTAAGTCCTGCCCTGAATGTTAAAGCGTACCGATACGGGTTTGTCTGGGTCGGACTGTCCACCGCGCACCTCCACGGAGGTGATAACTTCTGTGTTGACGCGGTATTCGTAGTCATATTCGCCGGGTTCGGGCGGCGTGGTCACCTCGTTGAAGCGGACGATGCCAATACCAAGAGAGGAGATGATGTCGCCGTTGGACGCCTTATCCGTGCGGCTGCCGGACCATGCGGTGTAGCCGAGATCCGCTTCCTCCAGAAAAATCGCCAGCGGCAGATTCTTATGAGTGAGCGTACCCAGCTTCTTTCTGAGATCGCCGTTGACGACCTGGTCATACAGAGCCGCTTCCGTGGCAGTCATGGCGAACTGCTGACCGTTATAGCAAAGATAGGCCAGCGGCTCTACTACCAGCTTGTAGTCTCCGCCAATGAGCGTATCGAAGTCCATTCCTGCGTATCCAGCAATGGAACGGATAACCTGTTCATCGGTGAAATAGCTTCGGATGGCAGCAATGCTGGCTTTGCTGCTGCCCGTAGAGATAATCTTAGGCAGACTCTGACTTGGGTTGATATATGTGTATTTTCCAGCTTTAGGGGCAAGGGAGTTTCCTGCGTTATATGACAGTTTGCTCACCTTTCCAAAGTGAGCAAGTCCTGTTGCGGGTACCTTATTAGTCAAATCAAAAACAGCTCCTGCGACAGTCTTGCTGTCCACATGAATCACAGATACTCTTACGCCATCCATGCCAGGATTCCAGTAGTTTGTCTTTGACCCATTCCCCATGCCGCCGCCACCGCCATCAAAGTTGCCATCTCCTGTGGCATAGGCAGGAACGATGGCGGTTATTGCCAGCACAAGTGCCAGCAACAGGGGCAAAAGCCTTTTCATGCGCATTCCTCCTCGTCATGTAGATAAAGAAAGACACGGCTTCTTCTTAGCCGTGTCTTTCCTGTGATTATGCGGACTTAGCCGCCCATGATTCCAATTTTGTTGCCGTTTTCATACATGGAATCATCCTTGATTCCGACATTGTTCCCCTCATAATCCACATATCCAAATCCGGGGACATATACCTGTCCGGCATCATTGGTGCTACCACCTGCAGGCTCCGTAGGCTGGGGCTTCACCTCGGTCTGCTCCGGCTTGTAGGTGGGCGGCGTTTCCTTGTTGCGGTCCGCGTCCGGCACATCATCCGCCGCATGGTCCTTCTCCGTCTTGCCGGGATGCTCCGGTGCATCTGGCTTGATGGGCGTACCCTGAATGGTCTGCTCTGTGCCGGAGTTGTCCGCATCCCTGCCGAAATCATGCTGTTCGCCATCCGTCTTGATATCCACCTTTACCTCCGGATCGCTGATGTTCACTACCGGATCTTTCGTGTCCGGCACATCGTCCGAGATGGCGGGGTCAATGGGCATGGGTACCGCCGCAAGGCGGCTGACGATCCCCACTACCAGCACCGCGCAGAACAGGACGCCTGCCGCAATGAGGATGATGCGTTTTGTTTTCTCTGTCATAATCGAACTCCTTTCTTTGTAGGGGTTGATGAACTATCATCTTATCCCGAACATACCACAGCTTTCTTCGGAAGTCTACTGCAAGAAGTGAAAAGAACTAAAACTTCGGGATATACTTGGCCTGCACCTGCAGATTTAGGCTCACGGGCGGCAGCACACGTCCGGCAAAGCGGGTGGGGACCTCCAGATGGAGGGTGGCGGTTGCGAGATACCCCTCGCTCTGGCCTGATGCGATGGCGTTGTTGGAGATATGAACGGACAGGTCGGAGAGCGTATACTCCAGCTCATTTCCGGCGTATTTCATGTATCCTTCACCATCTGTGGTAAGGCCGAGGATATAGGACAGGTTGCCGTAGATGTCACCGGCGTCGATGGACTCGAACCACTCGCCGTCCCCCTCCGGGAACCAACCTGCGGCATAGCCCTCCCGCACAGAATGGTACACATCGTCATAGTTCTCGTTGACCGTGGCGACGACCGCCTGCTGCACCGCGTCCCGCACACCCTGCACGATGATGTTCACTCGAAAGTATTCCGCTATGACCATAAAGAGCAGGAGCAGGCAGAGGGTCACAGCGATGACCATGGGATAGCCCTCACCGGAGCGAGAGCGCAAGAGTCGTTTTCTCACTTCCAGTACACCTCCGATCTGCCGCTGGCCTGTGCCGTCAGCTCAATGGGGAAGCTGCCAAGCCCACCGAAGCCGATGTCCATATCCATGGTCAGCGTCACCGTCACCTCCTCATTAAGCTGGATGCGGCCGGTGCGGGACCAGCGGATGTCCGGGTCGATCTCCAACCGCTCAGAAAGCACCTGCGCGCGGGAGGCCGTTTCACTCCCGACTCTGCCGGTGATCTCGGCTTCCCGCACCAGCTCGGCGGCGAAAGTGTCGAGCTGCTGTTTCGCCACATACACCGGCAGCACCTTCACCGCTAATGCGATCACCAGCATGGCGCAGAGGATGAGGACGCAGGTATCGATGTAGCCCTCGCCGGAGCGTTTCTTCCATTTGTTTTTCATCCGAACAGCCCTCCCATCGAGGTGAGGATCTGCATGAGGATGACCACAATGTAGATGAGCATAAAGCAGACCAGCATGACGAAGGAGTACACACGGATCTTGGGCGGGATCTTTGCCGCCTGTGCCTTGAGCCGCTGAAGCTCCAGCTGTTTCATATCGTGGGAGAGCATCTGAAAATAGACGCGCCCGTCATCACCGCGCAGGACGCCGATGAGCCCGCGCACGATGTCCGAGAGCATGGGTGACGCCAGCCTGCCCTCGAAGCGCACCAGTGCAGCCTCGTAAGAGGACGAGCGCATATCCGCCGTCAGCACATCCAGCTCACGGGCGAAGTCGGGACCGGCGTGTCGCTTATAGTTCTCCAAGATTGTCAGCACGTCGCGGCTTGCGCCCAATTCCTGCTCCACTGTGGCAACAAAGCGGGGCAGCTCTCCCTCGATCTTCTCGCGGCGTTCTGCAACCATTTCATCTGCCTTGCGGCTCTCCTTGAAGTAAAGCAATATCGCCAGCAGCACCACGATGGGCGAGAGCAGAGGAAAAACCAGAAGACACGGAATGACCGCCAGCAGCGCGGCGGCAGGCTTGAGGATGGTATAGGCAAAATAGACCTCCGGCGTCATGTCCATGCCGGCGGCACTCAGCGTGCGCTCCATGCGGTGACGCTTGTATTCATCCATTCGGATAAACTTGGAGAGCTTGATGGCCCAGCCAAGGAAGAGGGCGTCCAGCGACTTCATCCGCTTTTTCTCGGTTCGCCCTGCGGACAGGAGGGCCTTCTCCGTGGAGAGACGGGGCAGCTTCAGAATGTCCGCCAAGATGAAGAACAGTCCCGCGGCAACAGCCACGCCGAAAAGGAACAGTAAGATTGTCATGTCCGTCACCTCCGATATTCAATGGGCTGGGTCAGCTTGACCACTCTGGCAAAGGAGAGAAAGATAGCGGCGGCACAGACCGCCAGCACTGCCTTGCCGGGTACGGTGGTCATCAAGGTTGCATACCAGTCCTTGTTGAGAAAGTACAGCAGAGGGATATTCAGCACCACCAGCGCCGCCATGGAGATGAATTCCTTACGGGGCGCGAACACGAGATTCTCCAGCTCCCCATTGATGATGCGCATATCTGAGAGCTTTGCCACAATGGGGTTGAGGGTGCTTTTTAGGCTGTGGTCGTACTGACAGGCAGCGAGAGCCTCACACCATTCTTGCCATACCTCATTATCAATAGCAGACTTCAGTTCCGCCAACGCCGCATTCATATCTGGGTCGATGTGCTTGATGCGGGTGAGGAAGCTGCGGAACACGCCATACACGGGCGGGTTCAGATAATTGATGTTCTCCTCCACGGCGGTCTGCAGATCCTCACTGCGGAGGTAGGCCGTGGTGATGATAGAAAGTGCTGTTTCCAGCTCGGTGGCGATGTCTTTCTTGTAATGCCCAGCCGTGAGCTTGATGTACCAGAACGGTAAAAACATCATACCCGTTGCTAAAACCGGAATGAGCAGAAAGTTATTCAGTACGATAGCTATGCCTGCCCCCATTGCAAAGAGCAGCAGCGATGCCGCGCACAGCGCGGGGAACTTCTGCTCCTTGCCCGTGGCTTGCAGGATCGTCTGTGTTTCCATGATCTCACGGCGGAAGAAGCCAGGCTTCTTCCGCTGGGTCGTCTCATTGATGTCATCCCGGATGCTTTTGGGGCCAGTGGTCAGTCGGCGGAACACGCCCAGCGTAAAGTCCATGGGCGAGATGCGGAAAATGAAAAATGCGCCGGTGATCATACCGACGCAGGCGACCAGTAATAGGGCAGTCAAGTGGCGTTCACCTCCTTCTTCGGGTTCAAAAGTGCCTGCAGTTCCTCGTTGGGCATACCGTTTTCCAGCAGGCGCTTGCGCAGGCTGGCGGAGATCTCGTTTATCTGCGCATGGTGGCCTTCGATGATGAATTTGCCATTCTCCATGTGGTTCTCGGTGATGACATAGCGGAACAGTGTGTTGTATCGGCGCTCTCCACCGGGCAAGATCTCGCATTCCATGATCTCCATCATGCGGCGCTGCTTATTTTCCAACTGCTTGCAGAAGACCACGATGGGGTACGCCTCCGTCACATAGCTGAGAAGTGTTTCATCCGACATATCCACGGCTCGCTTGCAAAGTGACACCATGCGGCGGTAGGTGGCTTCGCAAGAGTTGGAGTGAATGGTGGTCAGCACCGCCACGCCCACACGGGCGGCTTCCTGGGCGGCGTTGGCCTCGGCGCCGCGCATCTCGCCCACGACCAGAATGTCCGGGTTGAAGCGCAGACAGATGTCCACCAATGCGATCTGGTCGACACGCTGGCGCTCATTTTCACTGTCGCGGGTCAAGGTGTGGACTACCGAGTTGACCACCTTGCCATTTTCCTCCCGTACCAGTTCCAACTCGCGGGATCCGTTCTCGATGGTAAAGATACGCTTGCTGTTGGGGATGGTAGTCAGCAGCCAGCCTGCCGCTGTGGTCTTGCCGGAGGAGGTGGCTCCTGCCACGCAGATGGAAATACCGTAGCGCAGGAATACAGAGAGCCAGTCCAGCATCTCCGCTGTGGCTGTGCCGCTGCGGAGCAGATCCTCACGGCTGAGATTGTGGCGGTTGACGATTCGGATGGAGGCGGCGACGCCCACATCTTCATCTACCACGGGGGACTTCATAGCGGCGATTCGAGTGTTTTTGGTGAGATGCCCCGTGACCAGAGGGCTGGCATTATCCAGCACCATGCCGGAGGCGTGGAGCATACGGCGGATGACGGCGAGCGCGTGTTCCGGTGAGTCGAAGTGTTCCGTGAGCTTTTCATTTCGACCGTCCGAATACTGCACCTCAATATCACGCCACGAATTGATGTTGATCTCTTCGATGCCGTCTCCGTAGATGTAGCGGGTCAGGAAGCCGAACTCCGCCATCTCGGAATAGATGGCTTCTACCAGCTCCACCTGTGTCATGCCCGCCACAGCGACGCGCTTGTCCTGCAGGTATTTCATGATGTAGCGCTGAAGCTGCTCCTTGGAGTCCTCGCCGCCCTCGGTGATGAGGGCGGCATAGGAACCGGAGATGTACTCCTGCACCTCTTGCAGCACGGAATTGAAATCCTTTCCCGCTGTCTCAGGAGCAAAGAACAGGTTGTGCGCCCGTCCGAGCGCGCCAACATCGGTGTTCAATGTGCGGTTCGGCGTGTCATCCACCACGACAGGGACGACTTCCGGCTCCGAGGTGGCCTGATATTCCGGCGCGTCCCGCCGTTCCGCGTCTGCGGCAAAGATCGAGCCGTTTCGCTTTTCGCCAAGTGCCATATCAAAACACCTCCGCGATGATCTTTTCCAGTTCCTTGCGGAACGGGCGGCTGTCCTTGAGGGCGAGGTCAGCAAGGAGATCTCGCCCCAAATACTGTTCTTCCAACTCCTGCGAATAGGGCAGCACGAAGGTCGCATCACCCAGCGCCTTGCCGATATGGTCTGCTGCCTGGTAGGGCTTCACATTGGACGCCACCTTATATTGCTTGTCTACATCCCACTCGGCATCTTCCAGCAAAGGAAGCTGACTGGAGAAGTAGCTGACGCTCTTGGGGTCGCAGTTGGCAAGACGCAGGACATTGTCCGCTTCCATCAGCGCCACAGCGGAGAGGATGTCGTTGGCGATGTAGCTACCGCAGTCCACGATGACATAGGGCGCGATCTGCCGCAGACTGTCCAACAGCTCCACCACCTGCTTCTGTACGAAGGGCGGGGTGCTATATTCGTTCTGCAGTTCGAGGAGCCCCAGCGCTGCGAGATAGCTGTTGTGCTTGAAGGTGACGAGGTTATGTTTGATAAGATTTTCGCTGATGCGGGCGGCGGCAAGGACACTGGCAAGGGAACCTTTGCTCTCCAGAGCGTCCGCATGGCAGATGCACGGCAGCATGGGAGCGCTCATATCGCAGAGCAGAAGGATAACATTTTTCTTCTTGGCGGAAAGCGCCTTTGCGATCTTTACCGCTGTCACCGTTTTCCCACTGCCGGGGCTGCCCCAGACCGCCAGCACACCACCGCTGTCATTCTGCGATTCCGGTTTCTCCGTATCGCGCTGAAAGATGCTGGCTTTTCTGAAATTCATCCTGTCACCTCGTTCCCCGGCGTGGCTACGGCGGGATCGGTGACTTCACCCTCCTCAATGGGACCTTCCTCCGGCTCGGCGTACAGTTCCTCGATGAGTGCATCCTGCGCCTCAATGAACTGCTTTGCACCGTCCGTCGTGCCGCGGTAGACGAGAGCCAAATGGAGCTTGGCATCCTTTTCCAGTTCCGCCAGTACCTTGGCCTGCTCCGGCAGGGCAAGGAAGGTCACGGTGGAGGGAAGCTCCTTTTCTTCCTCTGTGGCTTCGCCGGTATTGGCATCGTAGCCGGTGCTGGCAGTGACGCTGATGATCTCCACATACTGCAGCTCGGCAGGGATGGTGGTTTCACCGTCCTCCGGGTAGTCCGCCACAATGACCGATACGATGTCACCACTCTGGAGTTTACCGGACAGTCCGGTGGCAAAGCTCTTGATGGTAACGGAGATAGCCTGCTTCGAGCCATCCAGATTATAGAGATAGGCATTCTCGGCAGCAGGGGCTTCCGAAAGTTTTGCGGCGAGAATATAATCGCCCACGGCGAAGTCCGCTTTGGCGTATTTGCCCACTACGTTGTTTTTCACGGTCATAAGACCGGAGGGGAGGTTATAGGAGCCGACCTCGGTCGTGGTGACCATGTCTTTGGTGATAAGTTCGCCAGCGTGAATGTCCTTCGTCACGCGGACGATCTCTGCTTTCTGGCTGATGCTCTGATTGAACAACGGCGTGATGCCGAAGCAGATCACCAGCGCCAGCAGAATGCAGATAATGCCGATGACCGTGCGGTTTTTGAAAATACTCATGGAGCAAGTCCTCCTTATTCTTAGATGATATATGCGGTAAAGAAGCCCACTGCAAGAAATGGCGCGAATGGATAGCTCTCCGGTGGACGCTCTTGCCTGCGGATCTTGTGCAGGGCGGCTATTGCAAGGTAGAAAAGGCAGTACAGCACCAGTGCCAGCACCAGTCCGGCGACTCCGCGCAGAAAGCCTAGCAGAAAACCGGAGGCGGCGATGAGTAACGCATCTCCCATGCCGCCGCGTCCTCTCCGGCTTGCCAGCCAAAATGGGACGGCCAGCGCCAGGCCGAGAAGCCGGGCGGGGCTGAAGGAAATCAGCCCCGCCCCTGCGATGACGATACCGGAAAGGTCATAGATCTGCCTGCGCCGGAGATCCGTCCATGCCGCGCTCATAAGTCCGATGAGGAACAGCGCCCCCTGCAGGACGGATGCCACGGATCAGCCGCCCAGCGCGCCGGCGTAGTTGAACATATCCTTGATGCGCTGGTTCAGCGTGGGCATGACCACATCACCGAACAGGGCGTACAGACCGGCCAGCAGCAGAGCGCCCAGCACTACGGCGATGAGGATCTTGACGGCGGTGTCGATGTAGCCCTCACCAGAGCGGCGGGTTGCGGCGAGACGGATGGCGGCGTTGCGGACGGAATTGACGGTCTTCTTGATGAGCTTCTTCATAGTGTAGTTACCTCCATAAAATTATGATGTTTGTGTAGTGGATAGGCTTGGTTTACATGGACTGCTCCATGGGAGGAGCATTGTCCTGCTGCTGGTCCTGACGGAGCGACTGCTCGTAGGCGTTCAGAACTGTTTCGTTGAACTGCTGTCGGGCTTCCTTCGTGCAGGGGAAGCAGATGTCGTGGTAGTCGCCGTGACCGTCCTTGTACTGAGGCATGGCGACGAAGGGGCCATTCTCGCCTCGAATGATCTTCACGCCGCGGATGGCAAAGATGCCGTTGATGTCCACGTTGGCATTGGCGAGGGTGTACTTGCTGTCCTTCACGGGATAGATGCGCACGGCGTACTCCACGGGGAGCGGGGTATCCGGTGCAGGGGTGGGAGCTGTTACCTTGGCTTGGGCTTTGGGCATTGGGATTCCTCCTTTTCTGATTTGGATATGAAAAAAGCACCCGGTCAGGTGCTTATTTCACAGGTTCATATCCATTTCCTGCTGGGGTGCAAACTCGATCTGCTGGAAGCCGATGCGGTCGCAGTAATAGAACTCACTGCCGCCTTCGTCGTATAGTTCCAGCACATCTGAGATGCCGATGGGTCGGCCGTCATAGCCGGGGACAGGATTGCGAAAGATGGTGTAGATCTCTTCCAAGTCGTTGGTCCCAACTTGACCGTCATAGACCATCTCATAGCTTTTTCGGCTTGGCTGACCGAAGCGCTGTACCATCGTCTCATAGGAAACGAAACGGACATTGATGGGGCTGTCCCGTGAGAGCTGCCACACACGGCAGTTCTTCAGGGGCGGAGCCTCCGGGTCGAAGCGACCGCTGCGCTGCCCCAACAGGAGGCGGTCATAGACGCCGTCCTCCCAGCGGATGGTGAGTGCCTGCTTTTGCAGAAAACTCTCCAGCTCCTGCGTTTGGAACATGGTGTCCACCACCGCTTCTTTTTCTGTGATGTAACCGGCAGGGTTGCCGTAGCAGAGGATGCGGTCATGGTTGTCGATAAAGATGCGCTGCACTTGTCTCACCTCCGATCATTCCAATTTCATCTCACCCATGGCACTTTCCTCCTGCCGAGGCGCAGTCAGCTCCGCCAGCTTCTCCTGCGCCCATTCGGGCAGGAACTTCTCGTCCAGCACACCGATGAACTCATCTCGATTCCAACGGGTCATCTCGCCGTCGCCCAGGCAGGTGCAGCGTACCGAGCGCCCGATGGCGGTGGGGCTGCATCCGAAGCCGTCATGGGCGTACCACAGCTGGTTTTCCTGACTCCAATAGGATTCCTTCAGTGTGTCCGGCGACAGCACCAGCACCTTGCCGGTATAATCCTGCTCGGCGCGGTCACCGATACAATGTTCGGAGCCAAACAGCCCCAGCTTCTGATACGCTTTGCGATAGAGGCCTACGAAACCATCCAGCACAGCTGGATGGCTTCGAACGGTGATATCGGCAATATGCCGTTCATCCTGCGGAATATGGTGCCGTGTCGCCCAATCCTTATTCGCAGGACGGAAACGGCCGTCCCACTTGAGTTCCCGCAAGGTTGCTGCCAGCACCCACTCGGTGCGCTTGTAGCCGTACTCCTCCAGCACGGGAGTAAGACACTCCGGGTCCAGGTTTATCCCGTTGAAGTTTCGGCGGATAGCATCCTCAATGGCTTCACGACAGGCAATATTGGCCTTGTGGCTCTCCCGCCACAGAGGAAGCTCATCCCGGCGTTTTGCTTCTTTTGCAGACCCACGGTACAGGTAAGTTTCATTCATTTGTGTCATCACCTCGATCCTTTGAACACCGGAGTCGTCACTTGTCGTAGACGATATCGTTCTCCATCAGCACATCTTCCAGCACAGACAGGCAACAGCCAGACTGACGCAGGGCGAACAGAATCGCAGGCGGGACATCGGAGAGGTCATACTCATAATCTGTCTCGCAGACGGTGATCTCGCCGGAGTCCTCATCCACATAGCAGCCCAGCTTGGCATCGGACGGGATATCCGCTTCCTCTCTGGCCCAATCGGGGACGGTGACCGCGGGGCGAATCAGTTCCTCGATGGGCAGATCTCTGCAAGCGCACTCGTCCTCGTCGCACTCGTCGCAGTGGCCGCAGGTATCCCGCAGGGTCAGAAGCATCTGACCGACATGGGCAGTCAACTCCGTGAGCAGCTTGACATACTCCATTGCGGTCATCTTGGACCTTGTCAGGATGACCGCGCCGTCCAGTGTGGTCAGTTCCAGCTTCGCATCATCGGGGATGCCACTCAGCTTCAGCGCTGCGGGCGCGATGGTGATGGCCTTGTCTCTGGTAAGAATAAAGTTCATAATACGATTCCTCCTTCGTTTTCTTTGATCGTGGTTTTGATGGGGCGCTCTGGTTCGTGCATCAGTTCGTATCGGGTGTCGTTATCACCGTCCAGCAGGCTCTCCAAAGTCAGCTGCCAACAGGCTTTGCGGGGGTCATAGTTGGTGATGATGGCTTCTTCATATTCACTGCCTGCCGTCTGGGACATGCTGTTGGGACGGACGGTGCGGAAGATATAAAATTCCTTATAAAGTTCGCAGATGTACGGGCAGTAGTTGTAGGACACCATGACATACCCGCGGCAGGTCAGGAGCGTATCATGGAGCCGTTGATGATCTGCTTTGGGGAAGCCTACCTCATAGCACTCTGCCTCAAAGTAGGGCGGGTCGCAGTAGATCCAGGCATCCTCTCGGTCATACTGGCGGATGACATCTTCAAAGTCCTTATTCTCCACGATGACATTTGCCAGCCTGCGGGAACATTCCCAAATCAGGTGAAAGAAGCGGCGAATGTCGCAGGGCTTGCCGCCGAAAGACTTGGCACTGCCGCTGAAGCTGTACCGTACCAACTTGAAGTAGTCCGCCGCACGGCGGATACTTCCACGAGGCGCACGCTCTAACAGGAGCGCACGGATAGCTTCGGAGTCGGGTGGCTTGAGATAGACCTCTGTTAATTCCATTTCTTCCTGCAGGTAGTCATCTGTGAACTCCCCTTTGGAAAGAAACTTATAGAGGACATTGAAGTCATCCCGTGTGTTCAAAGGCAAGAAGCCCAACTCTGCCAACAGCGCGAGGGTTCGGTTTTTTACGCAGCAGAACAGGTTTGTGAGGTTCCCATTGAAATCGTTGTAGACCTCCATGCATCCATGCCGGATAGGACGGTTCATAGTGACCGTGCCGCTGCCGCCGAAGACATCGATGAACCGCCTGTAGTGATATGGAGCCATTTTGTTGATGATCCACAGCAGTTTGCCCTTGCCTCCCACCCAAGGGATAAAGCTGTTCAAGATGCACCTTCTCTCAAGGGAAAGGCATCCAGTGACTGCTCCAATCCGCGCCTTGCTGCCGCAAGACCGTTTTCCATGGTTTTGAGCTGTTGGATCGTGGAGTAGACTTCGCCAGCAGTGGAAGCGTAGAAGTATCCGCATCGATCACTCCCAATAGGAACGCCCTTACGTCGCATGCGATTTACCAGCTTTCGCAGATCTGTTCCGCTGATTCCGAGAACAGCTTCCAGTTCAGCTCTGCTCGCTCTGTACTTTCGCCCGGTACAGGCACCTTTCAAATAATTCAATAGTTTTTCTTCACGCATTTCTGCTCCTTTCCGAGGCTCTTATCCCGGAACAGGAGACAAAATGAGCGCAAAAAAGAAGGGGTCGCTTTTCCCCATCCGGGTATACGGCCTCTTGACATACTGTTTTTTGTTTTGTCCCGTTCTTATAGAACGGCCTGCGTTCCGTGCGCTCCTGTGAAACAAACGCCATCTCCCATATACTTTAAGAACGGATACCGTTCAAAAGGAGATTGCTGTATGGATCAGATCGCATTGGGAAAACGAATCAAAGCTGCCCGTGAGAGGGCTTGCATGACGCAGGAAGCGCTTGCTGCCGCTGTGGACTACAGTGTTGACCACATGAGCGTAGTAGAGCGAGGAGTAAAGGCTCCAAAGTTGGAAAAGCTGGTCGCCATTGCCAATGCGCTCAATGTAGGGACAGATGAACTTCTTCAAGATGCCCTGAACACGGCAACGATGCTTCATGCTACTGAGATTTCAGAGAAGTTGAAAGCACTCCCTCCAGAGGGGCAACGCAAGGTAATGAATGTGCTGGATACCCTAATCGCGGAATTACAATAATTGTTGCAGACGCAGAGACTTGTTTTTTGCAGGTCTCTGTTTTTTTCGACAGGCTTCGTCATTTTCCCCCAAATTCACGGTGTTATTATAGTTCTATAAGAACGAGTACCGTTCAAAACAAATTGGAAGGGAGAAACATAATGAAGAGAAGAAATATTGACGCGGAAGCCGCATTGAGAAAAGTTGCACGAAAAAACCATACGACTCTGGAAGAGGTGAGAAAAGAGATACGACTGGCGATGATAGCTGCGATGTGCGATCCGGACCCTTCTATACAGCGAGTATGGCGTGAGATTCCATGTGCTGGTGCTGCGCTCACGCCGGAGGATCTCATTGCATACATTGCAAAGCAGTGCCTGCCACAATGATCTTACGCTTTGGTCATGACGGGGACCTGACGGGATTACATTACCTGCATTTCCATCGACTGTTTCTGTTCGGCGGCTGGATACTGCACATAATCACTGTCGATGAACACGCCTGGATGCTCGTCCTCATAGCGGCAGCCCAGCGCATCCAGATCCATGTATTCGTATAGCTCCTCCGGGACGGTAGTCTCATTGGCGAGGTAGTACCTGCCCAGCGCGGCGTAGCTGTTGACGCCCTTGAGGATCGTGTAATCACGCAGATGCTCCGGTGACTCCCTGAAAATCTCCACAGCCTCCGCCTCGCCCTTTTGCAGGGCCATGGCGGAGAGGATCGTCTTTTCGTCATCGCGCAGAGCATCCGGTCTGCATCGGAATGCCTCCTGTGCTGCACAAGGCAGCGACCGGTCGCCTTCATGTTGGATCTGTTCCCTAGTCATTGCATCGTCATCTCCTGTTCCTGTTTTTGCTGCATGGGTGAGAGCATTGGTTCATAGTCCGCGCGGTGCAGCAGGCCGTAGGATGTGAGAGCGGCGTTGTCCGCATGGATGACTGTCTCACCGTAGTTGAAGAGGTTCACATACGGGATCAGCCGAACGGCTTCTTCACGGTTCATGATGAAGCAGAGCTGGTCCAGCGCCGCCTCCTGCGGTGAGCTGAGGTTCGGCGTGAGGATGTAATCGGCCAGATGCTCCGTTAGGAGCATCGCCGTTTCGATGTCCTGCACCTCGAACTGCTCCAGCAGAGCCTTCAGCTTTGGCACCTCGGATCTCGGAATGTCCCGCGCGGCCTTGGTGAAGGCATTCAATTCCTCCAGCTCCATGGGCAGGTCGGTGAAGTCCGCCGCATAGGGGATGATCCCGTCATAATCAATGACCGTGACGCCCTCCCAGCCCTCCACACCGAGCTGTTCCTGCGCGTCCAGCAGCTCCGCCTCTGCAGCGGGAAGATTCAGCGTCACCGTGCGCGCATCGCCAATATCGGGATGCAGTCCGAGCGTGAGCCGGAAGAGGTATCCCGGCTTTTCCGGCAGCGTCTTTTGGACGGGCGGCGCGGTTGTCAGTTCGCCATCCCGCAGCACATACAGGTTTCCCACAAATACACCGTTTTCCCCATGACGCATCATTCTTCCGATACCGGCAAAGTCCAGCATCTTAAAGACAGCATCCGACACGCCATCCAGTTCGGGGATAAAATCGTTTTCTGCGTAAAACCGGCCGAGGGCAGCATCGTCTGCGACATCCACTACATGATAACAGTCTGTTTTTGCGCTGACCGCCAGATCCCGCAGATCCTGCAGCGTGATGATGCCGCCGTTGACGTTTACTTTTCTCTGCACCTCTATGGAGAACATCCCCTCAAAGGCGATCCCTTGTACCTCGTCCAATGCCGCAAGCTGTGCGGCGAGGTCATTGAGCTCGTTGAGGCTGATGTCTAATCCATCCAAGTGGGGCGAGAGATACTCAAAGTCATAGTAGTCTTCGATCTCCATGTACAGGATATCGTCCGTCTGAAGCTGCACCTTGTCCATTGCATCGTGCAATTCCAACGGGGAAGCGGGCAGTTCCAGCCTTGCGTGGGCCTCACTATTGGGTAAGTCCAGCTTTGCCAGATAGATGCCAAATATCTTTTTACCCAAGGGTCATTCCTCCCATCTCCTGTTTCTGTTCATAGCGGGCGGGGTCTGCGCCGGGGACGCCCCAGCCGAACATGGAACCCGTTTTCATGGCTTTCTCCTGCGCGGGGGTAACGCCAAGCCGCTCGTTGTTATAGTCCGCTATCTCACGGTTATGCGCGGGATCGTTCGTGTTCCAATCACTGGGGTAGTAGCCGCTTTCACCGCGCTTGATGCAGATGAGCTCACCGGTGCCGGGGAGGGTGGAGAAGCACAGCTCCGGCAGTCCATCCGCCAGCTTGGGAGCGAATAATTCCTGCTCCGTCTGGATGCTCCACTCGTCCGAGTTCCAAAGGTGGACATACAGCTCACTTCCACCATCCACAAGGATATCCCGCTGCTCAAAGCCCTCGCCCCAACCGTCCGATGCCTGTCCGGTGAGGTACTCCTTTAAGGTTTCCAGCTCTGTGTCCGATAATTCCCTGGTGACGCGGCATTCCGCCACACCCCAGAGCTGCCGATCACGCTCTTCCACGGTGAAGACGGCGGTGCGCACCTTGGTATTGACGCTGTCGACTTCATCATACCAATGCATGAGCCCTCGCTCCGTCTCCTCCGGCATCCGGTTTTTGACCAGTGCCGCCGTGATCTGATCCTGATAGCCCCGCAGCTCACTCCCTTCCAGAAGTGTGCTGCAATCATCGAATTCGCCGTACTCGTTCCGCTCGTAGAGATCGGCGGTCAGGGGCATATACAGCTTGAGTGTAGTCAGCTTGGGCGGCAGCACCGTAAAGCTGTCCTCGCCGGGGGCGAGCGGCAGCGTGCGGCCGTTGTCCCATTTCATGTGGAGCTGCCCCGCATCGTCCACATAGTCCACTTCGCCCTCGGTGCCGGGAAGAATGGGCGCGTAGGGATCGTCCATAGCGTTCAGCCGGATGCGGGTGCCGGGGGGATACTGCTCCTTGATAAAATCCACCATTTTTCTGTCCATCATCGTTTCCTCCATGTTTTGCTCTCTGTCGTAAAACTCCAGCTCGTAGATCACACCGCGATCTTGCTTTCGGGCATCCTTCACCTTGACCGTCGTACCATCAAAGGTGTAATTGCCGGCTTTCCCAAAATCGGTGTAGAAGCCCTTGCCGTGGTTGCAGGTGGAGAAGGGATTCTCCGGCTGATCCTTGATCTTGGAATAGAAGCCCACCGTCTGCACCGTGGTCACCACACGAGTCAGCCCCACCATATCCGCATGATTGGCGTGGCTGACGGTCTTGAGCTCCACACCGGGCCGTATGAACCGCTTCAGCTCGGCAAGGCTTTTGAAAGCGACCGGCTCTCGCTGCTTTCTTGAAGCGTCCATTACATTCCCCCGAAGGTCATGCCCTGTTCGGGTCGAGGCTCGTAATCCTCCTGCCGGCAAGGGGCTTCCTCGCCATAGAAGTCGAAGATCATGTCATCCACCTGCTTGCGAACAACGGGATCGTCGGTCAGCACCTCGTAACGGAAGCCCGTGGTCGGGCGGTACGGAAGTTCCTCCTGTACGCAACGGAGAAATTCGTCCGCATCTGTAAATTCCTGTGCATCGCCGTTGGCATAGGTGACGCGGCCCACCAAAGGCTTGTCCCGCGCCATGTTCTGTCGCTGGACATCCAGATCATAGGCCGTAATATAGCAGTTATAATCTCCGGGGGACGGATTGCAGCGCAGGCAGTAGCGGTAATGCTCGGTTTCCACGATGTAGCCGTAGTTCTGTGTCCAGCCGCCGCTGATTTTCCCGCCGTGTTCATAGCAGAAACGCTCCATAGCGAAGCGGTTTTTCAGCACACTCTCCCGCAGCGTGTCCACGACCTCCTGCAGCTCCAGCTTGAATACGGGGCTGTTCAGCTCCTCCGGGCCACGGGGCCACCATGTATGCCAGAACTCGTTGCCGCTGCGCCCGAAGTCCATGCGGACGTGGCCAACGGTACCCAGCCGCTTATCTTCTTCGGGGTGCGGGGTATAAAATAAGCCCGCCTCCTCCGGGCGGGCAGGGCGGATATGAAATTTCATGTTCTCTGCGGGATAGGGGAGCTGATGTGCTTCGCAGAACTCACGGAGCGTCATGTCGCCTTCATCGAGAAAACCGAGTTCATCCCGCACATCCAGCCGTCCGGACTTAGGCATCGCCAGCTTTTCCGGCATCAGCACCGAGCCTGCGTGGTTGACCACAACATTTTCTTCCATGTAACACAGCTCGCCGGGATCATCGTCAGAGCCGCGAATGTCATAGCAGTACCAGCCCTGCGGCACGGTATCACGGGCGATGCGCCCGTTGGTGAACAGCGCGGGCTTATCAAATACTTCAAGGTGCTGGAATTTATCTGTTCTTGCGTTTACAGCCATTTGGTGTTCCTTCCTTTCTTTTTTGGTAACGGCAAACATACTACACATCTGTCGCAAAGTCTACTGAAACATCTGCTGCCCCTGCGTCTGCTCCGGGAAGGGCGGGTCCAAGCGGCGCAGCAAGCCGAACTCTGTTTTTGTCACGCAGTCGTTTTCCATGCAGTCCTGACCGTATTTCTCAAAATCCATGTAGCCGTCCAGCTCATAGATGGCCTCATCATCCAGCCCCAGCGTTTCCTGCAATCGCTGCTGACCGTAACCGTAGGCATCCTCCGTGATGCGCTGATAGTTGTCCAGATTTCGCAGGAGATCACAGGCACGGTGCAGGGTTTCCGGCTTCTCTGCCTCCAGCACGGCGGCGTAGGTCAGAAGCATCCCATCCTTCTGCCAGATGTCCTCCAAGGCTTCGGCAAAATCGTTGTAATCCTCCACGGCGGGGCAATCCGTATCACGGATCAACTCACCGATGTAAGGCACCTTGAAGCGAATATCGCAGAGCATGGCATCCGCGAAAACATCAATATCGAGGTAAGCCTTCACAGCGTCCAGGTATTCCTCGCCAGCGGGGAGGACGAGGGTGTAGTCCGGCTTTCCATCGACGCGCAGCGTCACGCGGAGCATTTCATCCCTGCTCTCATCCCGCCAAGGCTCTGCCGGCGAAAGGTAGCTGCGGTCGATCCCAATATCCGGTGTCAGCAAGCTGCGAGCGTTGGGGACAAAGGCACTGTACCGGGCGTAGTTGTACCCCTGTGAGTCAACAAGGAAACCGTCCGTTCCATCCGCGTCGAGGATGAGCAGACAGTGCCTGGCAGCCTCATCGTGCCGGATGGCATTTTTGTTCTCTGCGATGAAATCGTAATCAGCCAGCAGTGCGCGGCTGAACTGTTGGAACTGCGGGCTTGGCAGCTCAATGACCTTATCCACGGCACAGGGGTCTGCCTCACACCCGGTCTGCTTACATTTCAGTTCCGCCCGAATGATCATCGTGAAAGCCCTCCCATCTCCATGCGGCTGCTCTGGTCGCCGTTCATGATTTCTCTCAAGCTGAGATAGCCCTTGTAGGCAATATAGCCTCGGTCGGTGAACATCCCGTCTTCCTCGTTCATGCGCTGAAAGCCATACTTCTCATAGTCGTAGAAATCGTCCAGATTTTCATCGTAATCGAAATGACCGGACTGCCGGATCATGTACTTACCGTACTCCTCCAATGTGTGCGCGTCAGGCGCAAAATCGAACAGGTCGAGATTCTCCGCAAGATTCTTGACTTGTTCTGCCGTTCGCGGTCGTGCCATTGTTACAACGGCGCCAAGTTTTCGGATGTCCTCATCGGAGAAGTCTTCTGTAACCTGTGCCAGCGCATTGAGGTCGGTTATGCTTTCTCGTTCCATATCCAGCAGCACATCCGCCTCATTTGGAAGCTGATTATCTTTCAGCCACAGGCAAGCATCCGTTAGATTGGCGATCCCCGCTCGCAGGAGGGCGCGGTCAATCTCCTCTTGTGCCATCGGAAGGTAAAGCCAAGTGATGCGCTCAGTATCCTCCGGATCGGATCTATCGGTCACCGCAACTGTAATGGGATTTGGCTCATAATAGTAGCAAGGAAAGAATTGACCGTCATAGAGCTGCTTCATCTGCATGCCGTTGTCGTAGACCACACCATAGGGCGTAATCGTGCCGCTACCGTTTCCGATAAGCAGCCGTGCCGTTTCCTCACCGTCCAGCGCCTCCAACTCGTCAACTCTTGCGCTGCCGCCGTGCAGGTTCATGTAGTGGTCCCGGCCAACCGCATCGAGGTCAGAAAAATCCGTGATAACTGTAACCTGTTGGCAGCAGAAGCTCAGGTTGATAAGGTCTTTCAGCTCAAAAAGTTCCAGCTTATGAGCCATCGCCTGAAACTGTGCGGCTTCTCCTGTATCGAAGCCATCCAGTCGTTTGGCGAGATAGTTCAACTCCTCAACATTTACCGTAAGCATCTCTGTGCGTTTTAGCACAGTATAAAAGCCGTCGATCTTTTCAACCTTACAGTCAGCCTTGACTGCATCGCCAATCTCCAAAGCCTCCAGCAGATCCATGCAGTGTGCGTACTGGTCGTGGGGAATGGGAAACGGAATAGTTGCCACACCGTATTCCGGGTGATCACGGTTACTCAGCACCGCCTGAAACATCATTTTCGCTTTCCTCCAATCTGTTTATCTTGTTCATTCTTGTCCGAAGGCAGGTATCTTCACTCCGCCAGCAGATGAAGCCATGCCCTGGGTAGGGACAACCTTTGCATCTCTCAAAGAGCGTACAGCCGTGAGGCTCCGGCGGGTCGCGGGGATATTCAGGGGCAAGGACGGGGGCATACCAGTGCCCTAATGAGCTTCTTCTGTTTACCTGTGGCATTTCATTTCCTCCATAATAAAAATGGCCGGAGTCCTATTGCTAAAACTCCGGCCCGTACCATGTATTACATTGTTTGCTCCTGCGAAGCCTGCTCCAGCGTCTCCTCTTGTTGCCGGATTCGCTCGTTCAGATCTGGCACGCACACCCCAATCTGCTGCTGGACACTGCGGATCACTTCCTCCTGCTTATCCGTGAGTTCAAAAAACTCCCCATCCACAGAGTCTGCGCAGCAACGGTAGATCTCGGTCATCTGCTCCGGACTGAAGAGCTGCTCTTTGTGAATGAGGCCGGATCGTGTGACAAAGTCCTGCTTTGCTCCGTCGTAGTTCTCCATGAAATAGTGACCATGGGTCACGCCCGTGCGTTCGTAGTCCCAATCCCATGTAACGAATTGAACACCGTATTTGCTATGACTTCCTGCCAACACGGTACCGTTGAAGTCGGCAAGGATGCGGTAGTCGCCCTCCAGCCCGCTGGCTTCGAGCTGCAGAGCGTTTTCCATAGCGGTCATATACTCCATCGTTCGGGCGGCGATATCTTCGACACGGAGGAGGGCATCCTCTGCCAGTGGTGTATCCACATCTTCCCGCCGATAGAATACGCTACCCTTGCCGGTAATACGGCAGAGAGGTGCGCCATTCCAATGGACAGGCAGTTGAGACTCGTCCAGAGGTTGGGTTTCAAACCCAGCACGGTGCAAGGGAATGCAGACTTCCTCGAGGTAGCGGAGCTGCTGCTCCTTGTTGTGGTCATTCACAGTAAAAACTCCTTTCCATGAAAAAAAGGGCCGGTATCCGAAGTAGGAAACCGGCCCGAAAGTTTTTTGGTTGGTATCAAAATATGATACCAACCACTATCTAAAAATTTATTATATTATTTGGGGGAGACGAGCGAAAAAAGCGCCCGAAAAAGCATAGCCCTCTTTAAAACAGGGCGGAAATAGGCTGTGGATTTAGTTCAAGTCCTGCCTAACGCTCTGAAATGCCCTTGTGTATCTATAAAACACGCTTTGAAAAAACAGGGCATAAAAACGCTGAAACCCCTGATTTCTCAGGGGTTTCAGGTGAGTGTATCTATTTTGGTCACTCAAGATGGTTGCGGAGGGAGGATTTGAACCTCCGACCTCCGGGTTATGAGCCCGACGAGCTACCGAGCTGCTCTACTCCGCGATATAAGGCACCTCTTCCGGGTGCCATATCATATTAGCACAGTTGAATGCCCCTGTCAAGGGGAATTTTCGCCGCAGCAGAAGATTACTCCTCCGGTGCGTCTTCGTGCTCTTCGCCGCCCAGGTATTCTACCAGGTCCTCATCATCCAGTTCCTCGGTGCAGGCGGTGTGGTGACGGCGCAGCAGTACCATTACAGCGGCGGCCGCTCCCAGCAGGGCCACCAGCGTGGCAATTACAGTGCCCCAGCAGCATTTGCATTTTTTGTTTTTCATCCGTTGTTTGTCTCCTTTCCGCGGCAGCCTGCCGCATTCCGTCTATATTATAATCCTTTTTTCCGCAAATAGCAATGCGCCGCAAAAAATGTTTTGGCATTCTCTGCATTCTGTGGTATAATGCATTTATCTGTAGGATTTTAGCCGATCCTGCCGCGCTTTATTTCAGTCAAAGTCAAGGAGGCACTCCCATGAATCCCAATTCCTGCGAAGCCCTGCCCAGCAATTACCGCCAAACCCGCGAGATCGACTTTGTCAATCTTTCCCGGGAAAATATCATCGGTCTGCTGCTTACTCTCGTGCTGCTGGTCGGCCCGGTGCTGCTGGTTCTGCCCAGCCATCCCTTTACCCTGCTTTCTTCCGCCAAAAATACCGTCTTTTCCCTGATTTACTGCCTGGGCGCGTTCCTGCTTATGGTCGCTTCCATGCGCCTGCAGGCCAAGCTGCACGGCTTCTGCCTTTATAAAACATGCGGCTGCCCCGTTGAGTATGTTTCCATGGGCTTTTATATCGTTGCCTGCACCGGCCGTATGTATGTCCGCCGCAACTCCTGGCTTACCGGCACCCTCATTCCCGCCGTTGTTTGGTGCGGATTGCTGCTGGCTGCCGCTTTTGCCGTTTCGGAGCAGTGGTTCTGGATCCCGTTCCTGATGTTCCTCGTTTCCCTTTCCGGCTGGGCCGGTAAATTTGTGGCCATTGCGGTGGTGCTGGGCCAGCCCGCCGGCAGCTACCTGCAGGATAACGGCGGCTCCATCAAGGTATATACCCCCGCGGAGGTTTGACCCATGGCATACTGGATGACACACCTGCGGGTAGCGGAAGCTCTGCTGCGCTGCCTGCCGGAGGGGATCTCCCTCCCCCATTATTACGCCGGTTCCATTGCGCCGGATTGCGGCCGCACCGAGTGGAATGAGGACGGTACACCGCGTTATCTCCCTGGCCGGGTGGTGACCCACTGGCTGAAGAAGGACGAAGCACTGGACCGCTGCCTCATTGATTTTGAGGGCTTCTACAATGCAATGATGCCCCAGGCGGCCGATGATGTGGCCCGTGCCTTCTACTGGGGATATTATATTCACCTTATTACTGATGCCATGTGGCAGGAACGGGTGCTGCGTCCCCGCCGGGAATCCCTTGCGGATCCTTCCAAGGAGAACATTGCCGCCATGCGGGCCGATCTGAAGCTGGCCGATTTGGCTGATTATCGGGAAAATCCCCACTACCCTCCGCTGGAGATCCTGCGCAATACCCCCTCCTTCCCCAACTGCTACCTCGACTACTACACCGAGGACGACATTGAAAACCAGGTGCATGGCATCCCCCAGCGCCTGGCAGAGGAAGCCGCCACTGCTGAGGAAAGTCTTTGGCTTTCCCCGGAGGAGCGCGATGAGTTTATTATGTTTGCCACCGCCAAGTGCATGCAGATGGTGCGTGCCCACCTGGCTTAATTTATCCACCCACCGAAAGACCGCCTGCGGGCGGTCTTTTTCTCTCTGCACTCCCGGCATTTGTTGACACCGTACTTTACCGCATGGTAGAATGAAAATAGGCAATTTTCCCGATTCCAGCTCAATTTTTTAGCGAACCGAAAAGGAGGCTATGACCGTGAACCACATCAAAAAATGCTTGCTTCTGCTGCTTGCTGTTCTGCTGCTGTGCTCCTGCGGCGTCCAGGATACCCCCGCGCCCGATCCGCAGCCCGCCCCGGCCGAAAGCTGCACCATCGGCGGCTCCTTTACCGCCACCGTCCGGGATGTGATCCCCGATTACTGCCTGGATGACACCACTCCGCTTGTCGCTGTCGTAACAGAGTTCCAGTCCCAGCCCTTTACTGTGTATGTAGGGGAGGAGCTTGGTAAAAAGCTGCTGGAGGAGCAGAACGGCCAGCCTCTCGTTTTTACCGTAACACCCCTTACCGTTGACCGCAGCAGGGAGGAAGTGCAGAAGCTTTCGACCGCCTCTCTCCTGCGGGAATTCAACCTGCAAATCACCGATTGCCGCCCCGCCGAAGATGGTGAACTCGGGTTGGAAAGTCTGCACCTTACCATCGAATAATTTTACCGATAATATCCGCACTGCAACACCGCCTGGCTGTGGCGGTGTTTTTTATGCCACGGGGATGGTTGCTTCGGGAAAGACCGTGCCGAACCAGGGAAGGGGCGCAGCCCGGCGGCTTTGCCGCCTAAGGCGCGGGCCCTGCGGGCCCGCGCCTACCGCCGCCTGCGGCGGCGGGGGCTGCGCCCCATCCTGCCCTCCGCACCCGCCAGCAAAAAAGAGCCGCCCTTCAGCAGCCCCTTTCCCGCGCCGCTTACCCCAGCAGCGCCACGATAATGGAATTACTCAGCAAAAAGCCCCGGTCGGTCAGCGCGATACGCTCCTCATCCGCCCGCAGCAGCCCTGCCTTTTGCAGCGGCTCCGCCCGCCGCAGCAGGGCGGCATAGTCCTGCCCGTAGCGGGCCGCCAGCACCGGGGTCAGTCCCTCCGCCAGCCGCAGAGAAAGCATCAGCGCTTCCTCCCAGTCCCCACCGGGGCCGTCATCCAGCGGCAGCCGCCACACATCCTCCGCCGCGAGGAACTGCGTCATGTCCTCACGGAAACGGAACCGCCGCCCCTCATGGTAGCTGGCCGCCCCCGGTCCAATGCCCAGGTACTCACCCAGCTGCCAGTACACGGTGTTGTGCCGGCTCTCATAGCCAGGCTGCGCCGCGTTGCTGATCTCATAATGCCGCAGCCCCGCCTGTTCCATCACCTTATAGTAGGCCAGGTAGCACTCCGCTGCTGTGTCCTCATCGGGACAGCGCTGTGCCATTCCCATCCGGTCAAAGGCTGTCCCCGGCTCAATTTTCAACAGATAGGAGGAAAGATGCGGCACCCCCAGCGAAAGGCCGTATTCCGCCAGCCTCACCGCCTTTTTGGGGGTCTGTCCCGGCGTCGCCAGCATAAAATCCGCCGAGATATTCTGGAAGCCAGCTGCCTTTGCCATCGCCACCGCCGCTTCGCCCTCCGCTGCGGTGTGGCCGCGTCCCAGCAGACGCAGCATCTCATCCTCGCAGTCCTGCAGGCCAAAAGAGATGCGGTTAAAGCCCGCTTCCCGCAGTTCTTCCAGCAGCTTCGGCGTCACGGTTCCCGGGTTCGCTTCCACCGTGATTTCGACATCCGCCGCCACCGGCCGTCGGCGGCGTACCGCCTCCAGCACAGCGATAAGCCCCGTTCCCAGCAGCGTCGGCGTCCCTCCGCCAAAGTAGACAGTCTGTATTTCATGGCCCTCCAGCGGGGCGGTTTCCACTGCCTGCACCAGTGCCGTGGTGTACGGCTCCCGCAGGGTTAGTGGGCACCCGCTGTAAAAGCCGCAGTACCCGCACCGGCTGCGGCAGAACGGCACATGGAAATATAGGCTTATCGGCTTCATCCCGGCATCTCCCCCACAATTCTCTGCAGCACCCCATCGGGCGCGCCTCCGCTCTTCAGGGCCGACCCTCCGTTTCACTTCGGGCAGCCCTTTTCCGCTGCGGCGCGCCCTCTCCGGGTCGCCGCCCTGTAAACTGCTCCTATTTTACCACATCTGTTTTCATTGTGCCACTCCCCATTCTTGTTTTTCCCTCGCCTTTGTGCTATAATAAATTGTTAATTTGTATCTATCAACCGGAGGAACGCCATGAGCTATCAGGACCACATCCGCAATTTCTGCATCATCGCCCATATCGATCACGGCAAGAGCACCCTCGCCGACCGCATCTTGGAATCCACCGAAGCGGTGGCCAAGCGGGATATGGAGGATCAGATCCTGGATAATATGGAGCTGGAGCGGGAGCGCGGTATCACCATCAAGGCCCGCGCCGTCGCGCTGGATTATAAAGCCGATAACGGCGAAACCTATCACTTCAATCTCATTGATACCCCCGGCCATGTCGATTTCCACTACGAGGTCAGCCGGTCGCTGGCCGCCTGCGAGGGCGCCATTCTCGTCGTCGATGCCTCCCAGGGCATCGAAGCGCAGACGCTTGCCAATTGCTACCTGGCGGTGGATCACGGGCTGGAGATCCTCCCCGTCGTCAATAAGATTGACCTGCCTGCCGCCGATCCCGAGCGGGTCTGCCACGAGATCGAGGATGTCATCGGCATCCCCGCCATGGATGCCCCCCGCATCTCCGCCAAAAACGGTGTCAATATCCACGAGGTGCTGGAGCGCATCGTCACCGATATCCCCGCCCCCCAGGGCGATGTGGAAGCCCCCCTGCAGGCCCTCATCTTCGATAGCGTCTACGATAGCTACCGGGGCGTCATCGTCTATCTTCGTGTGATGCAGGGCACCCTGCGCACCGGCATGGCCGTCCGGCTGATGAGCACCGGCGCCCAGTTCAATGTGGTGGAATGTGGCGTCATGGGCGCTACCAATCTTGTCCCCCGCGATCAAATCTCCGCCGGTGAGGTCGGTTATTTCACCGCCAGCATCAAGACAGTGGCCGATACCCGCGTGGGCGATACCGTCACCGGGGCCGAAAACCCCGCCCCCCAGCCGCTGCCCGGCTACCGCAGCGTCAATCCCATGGTGTTCTGCGGCATTTATCCGGCGGATGGCGCCAAGTACCCCGACCTGCGGGAAGCGCTGGAAAAGCTCCAGCTCAATGACGCCGCCCTCTCCTACGAGCCGGAAACCTCCGCCGCCTTGGGCTTTGGCTTCCGCTGCGGCTTCCTTGGCCTTCTGCACATGGAGATCATCCAGGAGCGGCTGGAGCGGGAATTCAATCTCGATCTCATCACCACCGCCCCCAGCGTTATCTACCACCTCACCCTCACCGATGGCACCAAGCTCGCCATCGATAACCCCACCAATTATCCCGATCCCTCCACCATCGCAGAAGCGGAGGAGCCGTATGTCAAGGCCAGTATCTTCACCCCGCCGGAGTACATCGGCGCTTTGATGGACCTCTGCCAGCAGCGCCGCGGCATCTATAAGGATACCAAGTACCTCGATCCCACCCGCGTGGAACTGCACTACGATCTCCCCCTGGCCGAGATCATCTACGACTTCTTCGATGCCCTCAAGAGCCGCAGCCGCGGCTACGCCAGCTTGGATTACGAGCTTTCGGATTACCGGCCCAGCCGCCTGGTCAAGCTGGATATCCTCCTCAACGGCGAAATGGTGGATGCCCTCAGCTTCATCGTCTTTGCCGATAACGCCTACCCCCGTGCCAGAAGACTGGCCGAAAAGCTCAAGGATCACATCCCGCGGCAGCTGTTCGAGATCCCCATTCAGGCGGCTGTCGGCGGCAAGATCATCGCGCGCGAAACGGTAAAGGCCATGCGCAAGGATGTTCTGGCCAAATGCTACGGCGGCGATATCACCCGCAAAAAGAAGCTCCTCGAAAAGCAGAAGGAGGGCAAAAAACGCATGCGCCAGCTCGGCAGCGTGGAAGTCCCCCAGGAAGCCTTCATGGCCGTCCTCAAGCTGGACGAATAATTTTCCGCCTTGTTCCCCTGTCCCGATTTCTCTCGGGGCAGGGGTTTCTTTTTCTCCTCCTTCGCCGGCCTCTGCCGGACCATAGCCTCATCGGGCGCAGCCCGCTCCGGCTCCGCCGGAGCAAAGCAGGCTCCGCCTGCTTTCGCCGCCTGCGGCGGCGGGGCTGCGCCCTCCCACTTCCCCACTCACCCCATCAGACCACCCGCTGTCTCCCTCTTACACCCCGTCTCCCGGCGGGCTCGCTTCGCTCGCCCCCTTTGTCCTTTCTCCCCAAATTTCCGCCCCACACCGCCTGATTCTTGCTCATTTTTCCACAAATTCCTTATCTTCCGAATTTATCTCACTAAATTTTCCGTCAATTTTTGTCCTCTTTTCACAAATTTACGGATGGAAAAAGAAAAAATCTTGCAATCCTGTCGGGCCGGTGATATTCTAAATTTAATAAAGAGAAAAGAGAATATTGCAATTACTGAGTATCGCGCGGGTCCGCCCGCCATGAGTAAGCCTTACATAACCAGTAACGAGCAGAGAGTAGATTCCGCTATGGGATGTCCTTCCCATAGTGCGTGTTTGCTCTCTTTTTGTTTTATCCACCGGGTTCGGCCGGCCGGGTGGGTAGCGCCCCAAAGAAAGACAATAGATAATGTGATATTCACAGGAGGTTGTTTGAATGGATTATTTACAGATCGCCAATAGCTGGCCGGTATGGCTGTGCGCGGGTGCCTGCGTCGCCATCATCGTGGTTCAGGCTGTCGCTTTCGCCAAGCTGTGCTACAAAAACGCCCCGCTGGTCGGCCTTTCCAAAGCTGATTGCTCCAAGAGCTTCAAGTGCGGCATGGTCACTGCCATCGGCCCGTCCCTGTCCTGCTTCATCGGCGCCATCAGCATGATCACCGTTGTCGGCGGCCCTCTTGCCTGGATGCGCCTTTCCATGATCGGCGCGGCGCCCACCGAGCTGACCGCCGCTACCACCGGTGCCGCTGCCTACGGCGTGGAGCTGGGCGGCGCCGGCTATGATATCTACGCTATGGCCAATTCCTGGCTCACCATGGCCCTCAATGGCTGCGGCTGGCTGCTGGTCGTTGTGCTGCTCACTCCCCGTATGGAAAGCCTCCGTCAAAAGGTCGGCGGCGGCGATGAAGTCTGGCTGGGCCTTATCACCTGCTCCGCTTCCATTGGTCTGTTCGGCTACATGGCTTCTCAGTACTACAATAAAATCGTTGTCGATCCCGCTCAGGCTTGGTCCTGCATCGCCGGCACCGTTGTCATGGTCGCCTGCGTCAAGCTCAGCAAGAAGATGCCCTGGCTCAAGGAATACGGCCTTAGCATTGCCATCGTAATAGGCATTGTCGTCGGCGCCCTTGTGCGGTAATCGAAAAGGAGGAACGAAATAATGGATCAGTACGCAAAGAGTTTTACCAAACCGTCCATTCGCATCGGTACCATTACCGTGCTTCTGGCCATGCTTGGCAGCTTCTTCCCCAATATCTACCTTTACCTGGCTCACGGCGTTTGGCCGGATGCCTCCCATATGTTCTCTGCCTGGGGCAGCGTTGCCATGGCGTTCGGCGCCTTCTACCTGGTGGAGCCCATCTCCTACTTCCCGGTATTCGGGCCCACCGGCACCTACATCGGCATCCTCTCCGGCAATATCTCTCAGATCCGTCTGCCCGCGGCTTCCACCGCGCAGGATGTTCTGGGTGTCGAGCCCTCCTCCCATAAGGGCGAGGTCGTTGGTATCCTGGCCATCTGCGGCTCGGTCGTTACCAATATCCTGTTCCTCACCGTTGCCGTTGTCGCCGGCTCCACCCTGCTCGCCTTCCTGCCGGAGTCCGTCACCTCCGCCATGGCAAACTACATTCTGCCCTCTCTGTTTGGTGCCTGCTTCGCCTCCATGGCTGTTAAAAAGCTCAAGATCGCCCTGTACGCGCTGCCCATGGCCATCATCCTGCGCCTGCTTGGTGTTCCGGCCTGGATCACCATCGTTTGCTGCATCTTCGGCACCATTCTCATCACCTACTTCCTCTACAAGAAGAAGCTGATCAAATAACTTTCGCTGGTTAATTTTATAAATTGACAAGCCATTATCTCGCATTTTACACTGAAAAGAGGTAATCTATCATGACTATGAAAGAAAGACTGCGTTCCCGCGTTGCGGAACTGACCTCCATCATCGGCGTTTCCGGCCATGAATGGGATGTTGCTAAGTACATCTTCGATGCCATCAAGGACGATGTTGATACCATCGAGCAGCTGCCCAACGGCATCATCGTCGCCACCAAGAAGGGCGCCCATCCCGGCCCCCGTGTTATGGTTTCCGCCCATATGGATGAAGTCGGCTACGAAGTGAAGTCCGTCAGCCCCCAGGGCTACCTGTACTTCGATCAGATCGGCGGCGCCACCATCGCCTGCCTGCCCGGCCGCCGCGTGCTGGTCAAGGGTGAAAAGGGCGTAGTCAAGGGCGTAGTCGGCATCCGCGCCGGCCACCTCCTCACCCCCGAGCAGATCGCCAAGGCTCAGACCGTCACCCAGAGCTATGTTGATATCTGCGTTGGCAGCCGTGAGGAAGCCGAGGCCCTCGGCATCCATGCCGGCGCCCAGATCGTCCCCGATTCCCCCCTGGAGTCCATTGGCCCCGATGGCGATTACATCTGCACCCGCGCCGCTGACTGCCGCGCCCTCTGCGCCGTTATCATCGAGACCCTGAAGGAACTCAAGGCCGAGGATATCCACGGCGAAGTTGTTGCTGCTTTCAATATCATCGAAGAGACCACCGTCAAGGGCATTGCCGCCGCGACCAATAAGTACCCCTGCGAGTACGGCCTGTTCCTGGATACCATCCCCTGCGGCGATGTTCCCGATGTCGATTTCGGCAAGGAGCTGCCCGTTGCCCTCAAGAAGGGCCCCGTCCTGCTGCACAGCCAGCTGTTCATGGGTCTGGGCCTGCGCGCCGGCAGCCATCCCAAGCTCGTTGAGGCCGTCCGCAACGCGGCCGAAAAGACCGGTGCCAATCACCAGGAATTCGCCTTTAACGGTGCCGGTTATGTCACCGATGCCGTAGGCGCTGTTCTTACCGGCATGGCTGTTGTCACCCTGGCGCTGCCCCGCCGTTATTCCCACTCTCCCGTGGAGCTGTTCCACATGAACGATATCTGCGATACCCAAAAGACCGTTGAAGAGTTCCTCAAGAATGAAGTGGATCTCGGCCTTCTCCACAAATAATTCCCGCCCATAAGGGCACACCAGTATTACTCACCCAGGTATAAGCCAAAATAAAGCCGAACGATCCCGGGGGAGCATTGCCTCTCCCGGGTCGCAGCGGATAGCAGAGAATGGAGGATAGAGACAGTATGAACTACGAGAATTACATCTACCAGCAGCCCATCGATCCCGCACGGCAGGCCATCCTGCTTGCCATGACCCAAAGCATGGAGCAAGAGAAAGAAATGATCCGGGAGCTGCAAGGCATGGGCGTCAAATGCGTCGCCACCATGGCGGCTGGATTCAATTTCGACATTAGCCCCAAGCTGATCAACAATTTGGTGGGTGCTTGCCTCAATGCGAACATCATTGAGAAGAAAAAAGCCCACATCCACCCGGTGGTGCACGCCCTGCATGAGGCCATGGATGCCGCCCGTATCACCCGGGAAATCTCGCAGAACTGTCGTCTCAAGGTTGGTGTTGTTAGATATGAGGACCAGATCTCTATCAGCATCTACGGTGATATTGCCATTCATGAGCTTTCCGCCCACAAAACCGTCGGCGTCGGCTTCCAGATTCTTGGGGAGTAAAATCCTTTTCTGAATTTGGAGATCTTTCTGCATGAAAAAGAGTTTGCTGCTTTGTATTATTGCGGCCATCGGCTTTGGCGTTGCGCCCACTTTTATTCAGCTTGCAATTCAGTCCGGGGTCTCACAAACTTCCTGCGTCCTTTTCAATAACATCCTGTTGATGCTGGTCTGCCTCGTCATGTGCCTGGCCGGGCATCACAGTCTGTGCATCCCCGCCAAAAAGGTGCTGCCTCTCCTGCTAATGGGCGCCTGCGGTATGGGCTTTACCGTACTCCTGCTCTCTCTCAGCTACCAGTACATCGCAGTGGGCACCGCCACCGTTATCAATTTTTTGTATCCGCCCATTGTTACGGTAGCCTGTGCCATTTTTATGCACCGTCGTCTGGGCCGCTCGGCCTATCTTGCCATTCTGCTCTCCATCCTAGGGCTGCTGTTTATCTCGGTCATCGGTACCGGGGTCTCCAGCTTCCAGCCCGCGGGGTTCATCCTAGCACTGGCCTCGGCCTTTACCTACTCGTTCTACATTTTTGGCAATGAATACTTCGGCATCGGCGAGTACCCGGTCTGGAGCGCCGTCTTCTACATGGCTGCCGCCTCGGCATGTGTCTTTATTGTCATCAATGCCGTAACCGGCCAGCTCACCCTGCCCGCCGGCGGGGCCGCCATGGGCTATGCCTTTGGCGCAGCCGTCATCACCTCGCTCAGCTTCCTGCTGCTCAATATCGGCATCGCCGGGGCCGGCGCAGCGCAGGCCTCTTTCGCCACCCTCATCGAGCCGGTAGCGTCCGTGATCTGCGGCGTCATCGTACTGAATGAGAAGGTCACGCTCTTTACCATCATCGGCATCGTGCTCATTCTGCTGTCGGTCTGGGTCAATTCCATGCACACCCATGAAAAAGCCCCTGCCCGTGAAAAAGCCCCCGCCAAATAATTCCCGAAAGTGAGGGATCGCCATGGAATCGCAAAAAGAACAAGCCCTGCATCCCCTGCTTCTGCCGCTCTGTGTGCTGGTCTGCGGCGGCGCCATGATCGGCGTTTTCCGCCTGCTGGGCAAATTGGATGACTCCGTCCTGTATGGAGCCGCCCTGGGCTGCGGCGTCTGCATTCTCAATCTGTTTCTGCTGCGTTTCACCATGAACCGCGCGGCAGCCGCCACCTCTCCCCAGGCCGCCCAGCAGATCGCCAAGGCCAGCGTACCGCCCCGGCTGCTGCTCATCTGCGTGGCGTTCTATCTTGGCTTCACCCTGCCAGTCTTCAATCCCATCGCCGTGGTAGTGCCGTTCGCGTTCCCCCGGCTTTCCGCCCTGCTGCAGGGGGTGGCCCCCTCCTTCCGCTTCCTCCGCAATAAGGCCGCCGATGTCAAGCAGGCCCTTGAGGATGAAGACTTCTGAACGCTCTGCCCGATCGGCGGGAACTTTCATCGGTTCCCGCCATATTTTATGGGGCAGGCCTCCGCAGGCGCCAGGTTCCCCCCGGCTCGCCCCCGTTTTTCAAAGCAAAAAATCTCCAATCGCCATTCAGAAAGGTCACATTCCCTATGGAACAGAAAAAAGAATATAAGCTCTATAAAAGGCGCTGGGTCGTTCTGCTGTCCTTTGTCTGCGTCAATGCGGTCATGCAGTACGGCTGGGCCTTCTTCAGCTCCATCGTCACCGATGCCTGGCATTTTTACGGCTTCCAGGATGCCGCCAGCGGCGAAGCGGCCATCAGCGCGCTCACCATGATCATTATGGGCTGCATGATCGTTTTTTCCATCCCCGCCAGCTGGGTGTTCGAAAAAATCGGTTGGTATAAAACCGTTTCTATCGCCGGCATCGTATTGATGGTCTTCACCCTGCTGCGCGGCTTCATCGGCGGCAGCTCCTACACAGCGCTGGTCATCACCACCACCGGCATCGCCGTCACACAGCCCTTCATTATCAATGCCTTCGGCATGATCAGTGCCCTGTGGTTCCCGCCCGCGGAACGCGGCATTGCCAATGGCTGGGGCATGATCTCCACCTACCTGGGCGTGGTCATGGCGCAGTTCGGCGTGCCGTGGCTCATGTCCACCTTCGGCCTGGATATCCCCGGCGCTTTGAAGGTCTTCGGCTTCCTGTCCATCCCCATGATCCTCTGGTTCATCCTCTTTGCCCGGGAAAAACCGCCCACGCCGCCCGCTGATGAGGACCTAATCGAGCGTGTCAGCTTTGCCGACGGCATGAAGCAGCTGGCCAAAAATAAAAAGTTCATCTACGCGCTGCTGGTCTTCTGGCTGCTGCAGGGGGTATATTTCACCCTCACCACCCTCATGGAGCCCATCCTGCAATTCTTCAATGGCGGCAGCATGGATAGCCTGTTCATCGGCACCCTCGGCACCATCCTTACCGTCACCGGCGTTATCACCACCCTGGTCCTGCCCATCGCCTCCGATCGCTCCAAGAGCAAAAAGAGAAAACCCATCGTCCTGGTCTGCGAAATCGGCACGCTGGTCGGTCTGGTCCTCATCATCACCGGCCATACCGTTGGCCTGCAAATCCTGATGGCCTGCTGCCTGGGCATCTTCCTCACCGGTGTTACCCCCATTGTCATGGTCTTGGGCTACGAATCCGCCTATCCCGTCTCCGAGGGCACCACCGAAAGCCTGATGCAGCTGGGCGCCAATGGCTGGGGGCTCATCTGCCTGCTGGCCGTAAACGGCATCTTTCAGGGGAACCACATGGGCACTCTAGTGTTCTTCCTGGCCGGCACCGTCCTTTCCCTGGTCCTTACCATGATGATAAAGGAAGCCTCCCTCAAGGAACGCCGCATCGAATGACCGGCTCCGCCGCCCCAAATCCAATATTCTCTCTGGCTCCGCCGTTCCCTTCAGGAATGGCGGAGCCTTTTCGGTCTGTCCCCCGCCAAATCCCCATAAAAGCCGTCCCCTTTTCATTGACGGCCCGCCTTTGGTGTGGTAGAATATTAAGATAGAAAAATAGGGGTATTATGCCCTTTCCATTATTTCATCTGAAAGGTCAGGATTTTGCCATGATACGCAGTATGACCGGCTACGGACGGGATCAGCAGCTTCTGCACGGCCGCAGCATCACCGTCGAGATCCGTTCCGTCAATCACCGCTACTTCGAGTTTTCCTGCCGGGCCCCGCGCGGCTGCGCCTTTTTGGAGGATCGCCTCAAGCGCGCCCTGCAAAGCGCCATTTCCCGCGGCAAGGTGGAAGTTGCCCTCACCCTGCAAACGGTGGAGAGCCGCAATACCTCCGTCGCAGTGGATCATGCGCTGGCCGGGCAGTACATCACCGCCCTGCGGGCCCTGGGGGAGGAATACGCCCTGCCGGATGATCTCACCCTTTCCACCGTCTGCCGCCTGCCGGATATCTTTACCCTGTGCCGCGGTGAGGAGGATGAGGAGGAGCTGGCCGCCGATGTTCTCTCGGTGCTGCAAAAGGCGCTGGAGCAGTTTGTGGCCATGCGGGAAACCGAGGGCGAGCGCCTTAAGGCCGATGTCCTTTCCCGGCTGCTCACCATGGAAGAGCACCTCTCCTTCGTGGAGGAGCGCTCCCCCCAAACGGTGGCGGAATACCGGGCCCGTCTCACCGCCAAGCTCACCGAGCTCCTGAACGGCGCCGTACCGGATGAAAACCGTATCCTTACCGAAGTCGGCATCATCGCCGACCGCCTAGCGGTGGATGAGGAAACGGTGCGGCTGCGCAGCCACTTCGCCCAGCTCCGCAAAATACTGGAATCCACCGAACCGGTGGGCCGCAAGCTGGACTTTTTGGTGCAGGAGATGAACCGCGAGACCAATACCATCGGCAGCAAGTGCAGCGATACCGCCATTGCCGGCCATGTGGTGGAAATGAAGAGCGAGCTGGAAAAGATCCGCGAGCAGATCCAGAACATCGAATAAGCGAAAGGTCGTGTAAAACCCCATGAAACTCATCAATATCGGCTTTGGCAATATGGTCTCGGCCAATCGCCTTATTGCCATCGTCAGCCCGGAATCCGCTCCCATCAAGCGCATCATCCAGGATTCCCGCGACCGCGGCACCCTCATCGATGCCACCTACGGCCGCCGCACCCGCGCCGTTCTCATCACCGATAGCGACCATGTCATTCTTTCGGCAGTGCAGCCGGAAACGGTGGCCAACCGTGTAGTGGATTATGAGGACGAGGAAGAAATGGAGGGCCAGGCATGATCGGCAGCTACACCGCTCCCAAGGAGCACGGCATCCTGGTGGTTTTCTCCGGGCCCTCCGGCGCCGGCAAGGGCACCATTCTCAAGCGCTACTTTGAGGACGACCCACCCGCGGTGCTCTCAGTTTCGGCCACCACCCGTGCCCCCCGCCCCGGCGAAGTGGACGGCGTGCATTACCACTTCATTTCCCGGGCAGAATTTGAGCAGCTCATCGCCAATGACGGCGTGCTGGAATATAACATCTACAACGGCAACTACTACGGCTCCCCCCGCGGTCCCATCGAGGAGGAGCTCTCCAAGGGTCACGATGTCATCCTGGAGATCGAAACCAACGGCGCCGGCCATATCCGCCGCATGTTCCCCAGCGCCCTTTCCATCTTTGTGGTGCCGCCCTCCTTTGAGGAGCTGAAAAAGCGTCTCATCGGTCGGGGCACCGAATCCCCCGAGGAAATCTCCGCGCGGCTGGAAAAAGGCCGGGCCGAGATCGAAATGGCGCTGGATTACGATTACATCGTGGTCAATGATGAAGTGGAAACCGCGGCCCGCCGCTTGGCGGAAATTATCCGCTCCGCCCGCTGGAGCAAGAAATTCAATCAATCATTTATACAAGAGGTGCTGAACAATGCTTAGACCCGCTATGACCCAGATCCTGAAGCCCGGCGAAAGCTACTATAAATTCGTGGTAGCGGTCGCCAAAAAAGCCCGTGAGATCGCCGCGGAAGCGGAGGAAAACCACATTGCGCTGGAGGAAAAGCCCGTCTCCCTGGCGCTGGATCTCTTTGCCACCGGTGCGGAGCGTCTTTCCGATTTTGATTGCTCCATGACCGAGCGCAAATAACCCCTGGTTCCTCTCCCCCTGCAAAGCCGATTTGCAGGGGCGGCTTTATTTTGCCTGCCGGCAAGGATATTCCTCGGCCAATCGGCGGCCCGCGCCCCAGCCCCCGCGACCCCCTTTACACCAAATTTCATCTCGCCTCAAAGGCTCCCCTGTGTAAGGGGTAACGAAGTGGCGGCGCGGTAGTGAATGATATGCCGGTGGCATATCAGAGCCGCGCCGTGACCGAGCCGCAGCGAGAGGCTGTCAGCCGCAGGCTGACTGAGGGGTTGACACCAAAAGGAAATAGTTTCATCTCGCCTAAAGGCGTTGCGAAGTTTTATAAAAGGTATTCATTTGTACGCCTGCCCGGCGGGGGTTACTTTTCTATGAAGAAAAGTAACCAAAAGTCACTCGGGGAGGACCCCGAGACCCCCTACGCGTCGGTACGCCCCGACCGGAAGGTCTACGACCTCCCGGATCTGGGGCAAGACAACGCTTATAATGTGCCGCAGGCGCATTTAATTCGGTTTCTGCTGAACCCCACATAAAAATGCGCCGCAGGCACCTTAAGAGCGTATCTGCGGCGCCGTACGAACGATGCTAAAGCATCGTTCGTATCCAGCCGCAGCTTAGCGTCAAAGGGGTTTGCAAAGGGGAAAGCTTGGTTCCCCTTTGCCCTGTTTTGCTTCCTTTTGCAGGAGCAAAAGGAAGGCCCCCGCGGCGAGCGGTGCTAACTATGCCTTTGCAAAAGGCCCCGCCCCGCCGCCAGGCGACCACAAACTCGCCCTCAATTCGCACAACAAATCCCAGTTACACTTCCCCAATAAAACCCATCATTTATCAAATTCTCACCCAGTATTTCCCCATTTTGTAAATCTTCCGTAAATAAAAGTGAAATATTAACCTTTGGACTGCAAAAAAGGCTCCATTTTGCCGTATTAGTGAAAGGCCTTTTCAGTCCCCCCATTTGCCAAAAAGGAGGTAGGCGGTTTGGCCCCTGTTGCCCGGGTAGCGGTGGAAAAAACCACCTGCCGTTTTGATAAACTTTTCGATTACGCCATCCCCCAGGGGATGCCCCTCCGCCCCGGAGTGCGGGTGCTGGTGCCCTTTGGGCACGGCCGCCGTATCGGGCTGGTGGTGGAGCTGGCCGAACAAGCCGCGCACGCCGCCCTCAAGCCCATCGCCGCCCCGCTGGAGGAAGAACCCGTCCTCACCGAGGAAGGGCTGTTCCTGCTGCGCTGGCTGCGGGAAAACACCTTCTGCACCTGGTTCGATGCCCTGTCCGTGCTCATCCCCGCCGGCTACGGCCTGCGGGGGCTCACCGGGTGGTCCCTGGTGCGCGGGGCCCCCGTCCCGGAGGACCTCTCCCTCACCGAGCAGCAGGTGCTCTCCGTTCTGCGGCCCCGCCGCAAGCCCCTGCCTGCCGCCGATTTGGCCGAAACACTGGGGCTTACCCTCTCCGCGCTGCCGCTGGATCGGCTGGAGGCCCTGGGCCTTTTGCGGCGGGAGGAAGTGGTGGAGCGCCGGGTAGGCGATAAAACCCTGCAAATGGTGCGCCTGACCGAAGCCGAGCCCGAAAAGCTGACCCCCAAGCAGCAGCAGGTCTATGAGCTGCTGGGGCAGGTGGGCTGCGGCAGCATCCGGGAAGTTTGCTACTTTGCCGGGGTGACCCGCGGCGTGGTGGAAAAGCTGGTGCAGCAGGGCCTGGCCGAAACCTACGAACAGGAAGTGCTGCGCACCCCGCTGAAGGAAGAGACCATCCCCGTGGAGCCGCCCCCCACCCTGACCGAGGAACAGGCCGCCGCAGTGGAAACGCTGTGGCAGGGCTGCCGGGAAGGCGGCCGGACCGGGCTTTTGTACGGGGTGACCGGCAGCGGAAAAACCGCCGTTTACCTCACCCTGGCCCACCGGGTGCTGGCCGAGGGCCGGCGGTGCATTGTCCTTGTCCCGGAAATCTCGCTGACCCCGCAGACCATCCGCCGGTTTTTGGCGGCCTTCGGCAGCCGGGTGGCGGTCATTCACAGCGCCCTTTCCCTCAGTGAGCGGCTGGATGAATACAAACGCATCCGCCGGGGAGAGGTGGATGTGGTGGTGGGGACCCGCTCGGCGGTTTTCGCGCCGGTGGAAAATCTGGGCCTTATCATCGTGGATGAGGAGCAGGAGCACACCTACCGCAGCGAACGCGCTCCCCGCTACGATGCCTGTGAAATTGCCCGGCTGCGGACCAGGCGGCACCGGGGACTGTGTGTTCTGGCCTCCGCCACCCCCAGTATCGAGACCGCCTACCGGGCCCAAAAGGGCGAATATTTGCTGGCCCGGCTGACCCGCCGCTACGGCGGCGCCCCCCTGCCGGAGGTCACTATCCTGGACCTGCGGGAACGGCCCATGGCCGCCGAGGCCCTGAGCGAGGAGCTGTGCGAACAGCTTTTGCAGAATCTGCAGCGGGGCGAACAGAGCATCCTTTTTGTGAACCGGCGGGGCTATTCCGCCACCGCCACCTGCATGAGCTGCCACCAGCCGCTGGAATGCCCTCACTGCTCCATCAGTCTTAAATTCCACGCGGCCAATGGCCGACTGATGTGCCACTACTGCGGGTACAGCACCGAGGTGCCCAAGGCCTGCCCCCACTGCGGCAGCCGCCTGATGCGGTACTCCGGTGTGGGGACGCAGAAGGTGGAGGAAGCCTTAAAAATGCGGTTCCCCACCGCCCGCATCCTGCGCATGGACCAGGACACCACCATGCGAAAGGACAGCCACCAAAAGCTCCTTTCGGCCTTCGGTCGGGGGGATTACGATATCCTCATCGGGACGCAGATGGTCACCAAGGGGCTGGACTTCCCCCGGGTCACCCTCGTGGGCGTTTTGACCCCCGACCAGATGCTTTACGCCGATGATTTCCGCAGCTACGAGCGGACCTTCAGCCTGATCACCCAGGTGGTGGGGCGCAGCGGTCGCCAGGAGCTGCCCGGCCGGGCCTTTTTGCAGACCTATCAGCCCGACCACCCGGTACTGACCGCCGCGGCAAGGCAGGATTACCCGGCCTTTTACAAAACCGAGGTGGAGACCCGCCGCCTGCTGCTGTATCCCCCGTTCTGCCGGCTGTACTGCCTGGGCTTTTGGGGAGAAAATGAGGCCGAGGTAAAACGGGCGGGACAGGCGGTGCTCTCTCTGCTGGAGCGGCTGCTGCCCGCCGAATACCCGGAGCTGCCGGTGCGGCTGCTGGGGCTGGCCCCGGCCGGGGTGCTGCGGGTGGCGGGGCGCTACCGGTACAAGCTGCTCATCAAGGGCAAAAACAGCCCACGGATGCGGGAGCTGCTGTGGCGGCTCTTTACCGAACCGGCGCTGGCCCAACCCATGAAAAATGTGACACTGACCATCGAGCCGAACTATGACTCGGACTTATAGCAAGGCGGCGGGGCTTCGCCCCATTTCCGCCTTCGGCGGATGTTCGTGAAAAAATCTGTTATCACCTCCGGTGGCGCAAGTTATTTAGAAGGCTTAATTGGTACGCCTACCGGCGGGGTGGCACTTTTGACTCGCCAAAAGTGCCCAAAAGCGATTTAGGGCTGCGCCCTAAAAACCCGACGCACCGGAACGCCCGCCCGGAAGGTCTGCGACCTCCCGGATCGTGGGCTAAACGGTGCTTATAAGGTATCGCAGATGCATCTGCCCCCTCCCGGCCTCCCCCGCTTCGGGGGAGGGGAACGCCCTCCCTTTTCCTGCAAACCGCCAGCCCCGCTAACCATAACCATGGGTCAGCGGCCTTGCACCTTGCAAGCTGCAAATCAGAAAGTATTTACTTTCTTACCCCATAGTCCCCCTCCTCCGAGGAGGGGACAGGGGTGGTGGTTCGCCGTTCTGCGCTCCAGCGCAGCGGCGATAAAATGCGCCGCAGGCTCTTTTTAAGCCCATCTGCGTGCAGTACGGATTTATTTTTAGGCAGCAGCCTGAAAATAAATTCGTATCCAGCGCAGCAGGGCGACCGGGTTTTCAGGGCGCAGCCCTGAATGACTTTTGGTTACTTTTCTTCACAGAAAAGTAACGCCCCGCCGGCAGGCGTACAGATTGTCACCCTCCGGTGACTTATCCCCGCCGCCGGGCGATACCCATTCACTTCACAAATCCTCCGCCCGCAGGCGATGCCCGACCATCCCCGCAGCGGTGATAAAACCCCAACTAATCCAAGGAGGTGCTACAATGGCACTGAGAAATATTGTGACCGAAAAAGAGGCGCGGCTGCGCAAGGTAAGCCGCCCGGTGGAAAAATTTGATGAGCGGCTGTGGACACTGCTGGACGACATGGCCGATACCATGTACGAGGCCGACGGCGTGGGCATTGCCGGGGTACAGGTAGGCGTGCTGCGCCGGGTCTTTGTGGTGGATATCGGCGAGGGCCTCACCGAATTCATCAATCCCACCATTACCGCCCAAAGCGGTGAGCAGGACGGCCTGGAGGGGTGTCTTTCTTCCCCCGGCGAGTACGGCCTGGTGGTGCGTCCGGAGAAGGTGACCATTGAGGCCTATGACCGGCACGGCAAGCCCTTTACGCTGGAGGCGGAGGGCTTTATGGCCCGGGCCATCTGCCACGAAAATGACCACCTGGACGGCCATATTTTTAAGGACATTACCCACCACATGCTTACCGATGAGGAGCTGCGGGAACTGGACGAGGAGTGAGAACCATGCGCATCGTATTTATGGGAACGCCGGATTTTGCGGTGCCCTGCCTGCAAAGGATCCTGGCGGACGGGCACGAGGTGCCCGCGGTCTTTACCCAGCCGGATAAGCCGGTGGGCCGCCACGCTGTCCTTACCCCGCCGCCGGTAAAGCAGCTGGCGCAGGAGCGGGGCATCCCGGTGTACCAGCCCACCAAAATGCGGGACGGCACCGTGGCCGCCCAGCTGAAGGAGCTGGCTCCGGATTGCCTGGTGGTGGTGGCCTACGGGCGTATTCTGCCGCAGGCGATACTGGATGTGCCGCCCAAGGGCTGTATCAATATTCACGGCTCCCTGCTGCCCAAATACCGGGGCGCCGCACCCATCCAGTGGAGCGTCATCAACGGGGAGGAGATCACCGGGGTGACCAGCATGTTTATGGATGCCGGCATGGATACCGGCGATATTATTGATACCATTACCACCCCCATAGGGGAAAATGAGACGGCGGGCGAGCTTTTTGACCGGCTGGCGCCGCTGGGCGCGGAGCTTTTGAGCCGCACGCTGCGCTCCATCGCTGATGGGACGGTACAGCGTGCCCCGCAGAACAACGCCGAGGCCACCATGGCCCCGATGCTGGAAAAGGCGATGGGAAAGCTGGACTTTACCCGCAGCGCCAAGGAACTGCACGATCAGATCCGCGGGATGAACCCCTGGCCGGGCTGCCACTGCGCAGCGGGCGGCAAGGCCCTGAAGATCCACGAGAGCCGCCTGGCCGAAGGCCATGGCAAGCCGGGCGAGCTGATCGCTCTGGACCCGGTGACGGTGGCCTGCGGTGAGGGCGCTTTGCGGCTTATCACTGTGCAGCCGGAGGGCAAGCCCCGCATGGCCGCGGCCGACTGGCTGCGGGGGGCGAGGCTGCAAAAAGGCGAGTGCTTGGCGTGAGCTTGCCTACCCGGTGGGGGGTACTTTTCTGTGATGAAAAGTGGTAAAAGATTTTTGGGGCGAGTTTGTGGCCGCCTAACGGCGGGGCGGGGCCTTTTGCAAGGCTTAGTGAGTACGCCTACCCGGCGGGGATAGTTTGTGGTCGCCTTCGGCGTCGCGAAGTATTATAAGAGGTATTCATTTGCACGCCTGCCCGGCGGGGGTTCCTTTTCTGTGAAGAAAAGGAACCAAAAGTCACTCGGGGAGGACCCCAAGACCCCCTACCCGCTAAGCTGCGGCTGGATACGAACGATGCTTTGGCATCGTCCGTACGGCGCCGCAGATACGCTCTCAAGGTGCCTGCGGCGCATTTTATTTTGGACCCAGCAGCCAGCAGGGACCAGGGACCGAATTAAAATAAACACCTTATAAGCGTCGTCTAGCCCCAGATCCGGGAGGTCGTAGACCTTCCGGTCGGGGCGTACCGACGCGTTGGGTTTTTAGGGCGCAGCCCTGAATGACTTTTGCCTACTTTTCTTCAGAGAAAAGTAGGCCCTCGCCGGGTAGGCGTGCAGGCTGTCACCCTCCGGTGACTCCGCGACGCCGATAGGCGACTACAAATTAGTTCCGCCGGCAGGCGCTAATGAAGCCTTAACCACAATTTACTTTTTCTTCATAATTTCGGAATCTCCGGGACAAAATATCCCGATAGAATAGAAGCTGAAATATTCTGTGCCTTTGGGCGCGGACGAAAACATAAGGAGGACTTCCACCATGCCGATGGGCTACTACTATGGCTACGATTACACCTGGTACCTGCTGGTGCTGCCGGCATTCCTGCTGGCGCTATGGGCGCAGTTCCGGGTAAAGGCCACCTATTCCAAATATTCCAAGGTGCGCAGCGTGCGGGGCCGCACGGCGGCGGAGGTCGCCCGGCAGATCCTGAACGACCACGGGCTGAGCTATGTGCAGGTGGACCAGATAGGCGGGGAGCTGACCGATAACTACGACCCCCGCACCAATATCGTGCACCTTTCGCAAGGGGTGTATAGCAGCACCTCCATCGCGGCCATAGGGGTGGCGGCGCACGAGTGCGGCCATGCCGTGCAGCACGCCGAGGAATACGGCCCGCTGAAGCTGCGCAGCGCCATTATCCCCATTACCAATATCGGGTCTTCCCTTTCCATTCCTATCTTTTTCATCGGGCTGCTGTTTAACTACACCCTGCTGATGAACATCGGCATTCTGCTGTTTGGGCTGGTGGCGCTGTTCCAGCTTATCACCCTGCCGGTGGAATTTAACGCGAGCCGCCGGGCGCTGGCCACCATAGAGGAGCGCGCTCTGCTGACCGAGGACGAGGCCCGGGGCGCCAAAAAGGTGCTTTCCGCTGCGGCGCTGACCTATGTGGCGGCGCTGGCTTCCACCCTGGCCCAATTGCTGCGGCTTATTATCATCAGCCGGGGCAACCGCCGGAACTGACGCCATGGCAGACGCAAGACTGACCGCCCTGCGGGGCCTCAATGAGGTCTTTGGGCAGGGGGGCTACTCCAACCTGGTGCTGGAGGGCCTGATGCGGAAAAATGAATTGACCGGGCAGGAGCGGGCCTTCTGCACCGCGCTGTTCTATGGCGTGGTGGAGCGGCGCATCGCACTGGACTGGGTGCTGGGGCGGTACTCCCGGCAGCCGGTGGAAAAGCTGTCCCCTGCCGTGCGGGATATCCTGCGGATGGCGGTGTACCAGCTGCTGTATATGCCCTCCATCCCGGAGCGTGCCGCCGTGAATGAGGCGGTGAAGGAAACCCGCGCGATGCGTGTTTCCTCCGCCAGCGGGTATGTAAATGGGGTGCTGCGGGCCTTCCTGCGGGACGGCAAAAAAATTGCCCTGCCGCGTGAGCCGCTTGCCGCCCTTTCCGTTCAATACGCGGTGCCCAAGGCGCTGATCACGCTGTGGCGGCAAGGCTATGGCGAGGAAACGACCCGGGCCATTCTGGAGGGCTGCCAAAGCCCGGCGCCGCTTTTTATCCGGGTTAATTCCCAAAAGACCACCGCCGAAGCGCTGATGGAAAAGCTGGCGGAGGAAAATATCACCGCCGAAAAGACCCCCGTGGAAAACGCGCTGCGGCTGGAAGGCGCCGGGGATGTGACCCGGCTGGCAGCGTTCCGGGAAGGATTGTTCCATGTGCAGGATCTTTCCAGCCAAAGATGCGCCGCCGCGCTGGCGGTACAGCCCGGCCACCGGGTGCTGGATGTCTGCTCGGCCCCGGGAGGAAAGACCTTTACCCTGGCGGAGCGGATGGAGGACACCGGCAGCCTGCTGGCGATGGACCTGTATCCCCACCGGCTGAAGCTGGTGGAGGACGGCGCGGCCCGTTTGGGGCTTCGCTGCATCCAAACAAAGGCGAACGACGCCCAAATTTACGATAAATCCTTGGGAGTATTTGACCGCATCCTGTGTGATGTGGTATGCTCCGGTTATGGGGTCATCCGGCGCAAGCCGGAGATCCGCTATAAGGACCCCGCGGAGGGGGTGGCCCTGCCGCAGACGCAGCTGGCCATTCTTACAACCTCCGCCCGGTACCTAGCCCCCGGCGGGCGGCTGGTATACAGCACCTGCACCCTGAACCCTGCCGAGAATGAGGGCGTGGTGAATGCCTTTTTGCGGAAGCACCGGGAGCTTGCCCTGTGCGGGGAGCCCGTGACCTGCCTGCCGGAACAAACCGGCGGGGATGGGTTTTTCTATGCCGTGCTGGAAAAAAAGCTGTAAATGCCTGCGGCTTGTTATGGTGATAGCTTGCTATCGCCTGGCGGCGGGGCGGAGCCTTTTAGACATCAAAATTTGTACGCCTGCCCGGCGAGGGGTTACTTTTCTATGAAGAAAAGTAACCAAAAGTCATTCAGGGCTCCGCCCTAAAGACCCGTAACGCGTCGGTACGCCCCGTATAATCGGGGCCCCCGCAAGGTCGCAAGACCTTGTGGGGAAAGGAGGATGCACCGCAGCGGGGAGGGCTGCCCGGAGCAAAGCGCAGGGTCAGCCCGACTTAAGCGAAGGTTGCGTCCGACGCGACGACGCTTAAAGGTTGATTTTTAATTTGCTCCCTGCTGAATCCAAAATAAAATGCGCCGCGCCGCCGCTAGGCGACCACAAACTTGCCCTCAATTCGCATAACAAATCCCAGTTATAATTTCCCAGTAAAATCCTCTATTTATGAGATATTCACCCAATATTTTCATATGTTGTAAATCTTCCGTAAATAAAAGTGAAATATTAACCTTTCACATGCAAAAAAGCGGCCATTTTGCCGTATTAGTGAAAGAACTTTACTGATCCCGCCAAAATTCCACGAAAGGAGCCGAAAGGGTATGGAAAAAATCGATATCTCTTCCCTGCCGCTGCCGCAGCTCACCGAATGGGTCACCGGCACACTGGGGGAACCTAAATTCCGCGCCGGACAAATTTACCGGTGGATCCACCAAAAACGGGTCGGCTCCTTTGCCGAAATGACCAATCTTTCCACCGCCCTGCGGCAAAAGCTGGAGGAGCGTGCTTTTCTCACGGTGCTTACCACCCGGCGGCGGCTGGAAAGCAAGCTGGATGAAACCGTGAAGCTGCTGCTGGAGCTGCCTGACCAGAACTGCGTGGAAGCCGTTCTGATGCGGTACGAGTATGGGCTGAGCCTCTGCATTTCCACCCAGGTGGGCTGCCGCATGGGGTGCAAATTCTGCGCCTCCACGCTGGGAGGGCTGGTACGCAGCCTGACCCCGGCCGAGATGCTGGGAGAAGTCTATGAGGCGGAGCGGCAGGCGGGAGAGCCGATCTCCTCGCTGGTGCTGATGGGCATAGGCGAGCCGCTGGATAACTACCGCAATGTACTGGATTTTTTGACGATACTATCCTCGCCGGAGGGCAGAAACCTGAGCCTGCGGCATGTTTCGCTTTCCACCTGCGGCCTGTGCGACCGCATTGACGAACTGGCGGAGCTGGGGCTGGGGCTGACCCTTTCCATCTCGCTGCACGCGGCCGATGATGAGACCCGCAGCGGCATTATGCCGGTGAATAAGCAGTACAACATTGCCCGGCTGATGCAAAGCTGCAAAAATTACTTTGCCAAGACCGGCCGGCGCATCAGCTACGAATATGCCCTCATCGCCGGGGTGAATGACAGCCCGGCCCATGCCGAGGCGCTGGCGAGGCTGCTGGGCGGGCAAAACTGCCATGTGAATCTGATCCCGGTGAACCCGGTGGCGGAACGCGGCACCAAACGGCCGGATAAAGGAGCGGTGCAGTGCTTCGCGGCCCGGCTGGGGGCGCTGGGGCTGAACGCGACCGTCCGGCGGGAGCTGGGCAGCGATATTGCCGCGGCCTGCGGCCAGCTGAGAAGGGCGGAGGCCGGGAAAGCCGGAGACGGTACGAAGTGACGAGGAATGAGCGCCGGGGAGCGGCCGCCCGGTGAGGGCCGCGAGACGGCGCGGAGGCTGCGGGGGTGCTGGGAGCGGCCCCCTGTAAAGGCCGGGCGGGGACAAAGCCCGGACAGACGGAAAACTTCCCGAGGAGGGGAAAAGAAAGATGCTGCATATCTACGGAGCGACAGACCGCGGAATGGTGCGGGAAACCAATGAGGATCGCTTTGCCGGGGAGGTATTTGACCAGGGAAGCGGCTATGCCGTCGTATGCGATGGCATGGGGGGCGAAGTTGGCGGCGGAATAGCGGCCGGCATTGCTGCCGAGGAGGTGCGCCGCATGATCGAAAGCAGCCTGCGGTCCCACATGGAGGAACGCAGCCTGCGGCTGCTGCTGGAAACGGCCATCGCCGGGGCCAACCGGGCGGTATACACCCGCAGCGGCCAAAGCGGCGGGGCCCTGACCGGCATGGGCAGTACCCTTTGCGCCGCCGTCATCAGTGATGGGGTGGCGTTGGTGGCCAATGTGGGCGACAGCCGCTGCTACCTGCTGCGGCAGGGGGAGCTGATCCAGGTGACCGAGGACCACACCGCGGTGGCGGTACTGCTGCAGCAGGGCCTGCTGAGCCCCGAGGAAGCCGCCCATCACCCGGACCGGCACGCCATTACCAGGGCCATAGGGGTGGAACCGGAGGTCCAGCCGGACTACACCGTGATAGACCTTCTGCGGGGAGACGCCCTGCTGCTGTGCAGTGACGGATTGTATAATACCCTGCCGCCCGGGGAGCTGGCCGGCACCCTGCAGGAGATTCTGCAGGGTGGGGATATCCATACATTGATAGCGAAAGCCAATGCCGCCGGCGGACCGGATAACATCACCGCCGTACTGATCCACAACCGCTGAGAGGAGAACGAAACACATGGAAAATATACTGGGAACCAAGCTGGCAGACCGCTACCTCATAGAGGAGCTGGTGGGGGTAGGCGGCATGTGCAATGTCTACCGGGCCTTTGATGCCGAGGCGCTGCGGACCGTGGCGGTAAAAATGCTGCGGGATGAATATGCCGCCGATGAGGAGTACCTGCGGCGCTTCCGCAATGAGAGCCGGGCCATCAATGCCCTTTCTCACCCCAATATCGTCAAAATTTATGATGTGGTGCTGGATGTGCCCAACCCCTACCTGGTGATGGAGTATGTCAGCGGCATTACCCTGAAGGAATATATCGAGCGGAAGAAGCCCATCCCCGGCAAAACGGCCGCCAATATCGCCGGGCTGGTGCTGACCGCCCTGCAGTGTGCCCATGAAAACGGCATCGTCCACCGGGATGTCAAGCCGCAGAATATCATGGTGACCGAAAAGGGCGAGGTAAAGGTGATGGACTTCGGCATTGCCCGCTTTGCCATGAGCCAGAGCCGCACCATTGACGGCAACGCCATCGGTTCGGTCCACTATATCAGCCCGGAGCAGGCCCTGGGCGACGCGGTGGATCAGCGCACCGATATCTACTCGGTGGGTGTTATCCTTTTTGAGATGCTGAGCGGCAGGCTGCCCTTTGACGGGGAGTCGCCCATCAGTGTGGCGCTGCAGCAGGTGGAGCAGAACCCCAAGGCGCTGCGGAGTCTGAATCCCAATGTGCCGGTGGGTCTGGAGCAGATCACCCTGCACGCCATGGCCAAGGACCCCGATCACCGCTACCAGAACTGCGGTGAGATGATAGCCGACCTGCGGAAGTGGCTGACGGACCCCAAGACAACCTTCCCGGCGTATACCGCCCGGGCGGCCAAGCCGGCGAAAAAGAGCGGCGAGGGTATTGGCATTATGCCCAAAAAGCAGGGCGTCATGGCCTCCCAGAAGGCCGCAAAAACTGGTGAAAATAACGAAAAGAAAAGGCTGCGCGACCGGCTGACCACCCCACTTTCCAAGCTGTTTGCGGTGACCTGCGGCGTAGTGGTGGCTTCCCTGCTCTTTGTGCTGGTGATGTTCCAGATCTATCAGCCCTTTAAGTCAGTGGAGGATATCCCCCTGCCCAACCTGGTCGGGGTGGACTTTACCGCCGCCTCCTCCAACGGGGCCTATCCCGGCATCAAGATAAAGCTGGAGAGCGAGGACTACAACGCCGACTATGAGGAGGGGCAGATCTACCGGCAGAGCCCCAACGCCGGCACCAGCGTGAAAAAAGGCAGCACGGTGCAGGTGTGGGTAAGCGCCGGCAACAAGATGGTGACCATCCCGACCTTTACCAACCAGGAGGCGACCGCCGTTTACGCCAAGTTGGTAAGCCTGGGGCTTAAATATTCCACTACCGATATTGCCAGCGACACCATAGCCGAAGGCAGCGTGGTGCGTACCAGCCCCGATGCCGGACAGAGCGTGGCCGCCGGCAGCACCGTGGTGGTGTATGTAAGCGTGGGCAGCAATAAGGAAAAGGTGCAGGTGCCGGCGGTACTGGGCTACCCCGAGGAGAGCGCCGTGCAGGTGCTGCGGGACGCGCAGTTTGATGTGACGGTGACCTACCAGCTGACCGACTACCAGTATGACGGGCTGGTGATCAGCCAAACCCCGGCTTCCCCCAGCATGGTGCCCATTGGGAGCAAGATCACCCTGGTGGTGGGAACAGTGGATAACGCCAATGTGAACGGCGAGGCCACCGTGACGCTGCAGACCACACCGCCTGATCTGCCCGGCACCGTGAATGTGACCGCCGTACTGAACGGCGAGACCGTATACAGTGAGGTAATAGAGCCCCGCAACACCCGGCTCATCTCCATCCCGCTGCAGGGCAGCGGCACCTGCATGGCGGATGTGCTGATCGACGGCGAGGTGTATAAGAGCGCTTCGGTGGACTTTGCCACCGGGCAGTACTACTGGACGGCCGACTATTCTTCGGCCTTTGGTGAGTAAATGGAGGGGTTGATCGTGCGCTCGCTGGGCGGGTTTTATACCGTCATCAGCGAGGACGGAACAAAAACCGAATGCCGGGGACGGGGCATCTTCCGCAAGGACGCAACCACCCTGCTGGTGGGCGACCGATGCCGGTTTGAGCCGACCGAGCCAGGCTGCGGGAGCATCACCGCCATAGCACCGAGAAAAAACACCTTACAGCGGCCGCCGGTGGCCAACCTGGACCGGCTGGCGATGGTGATCTCATTGGCGGACCCGGCCCCCAACGCACTGGTCATAGACCAGCTGACGGCGATTGCGGCCCGCAGGGACATCCCGGTGGTGATGATCTTTACCAAGCCTGACCTGGCCGACCCGACCCCCTGGGCGGAGATCTACCGCAAGGCGGGCTACCCCACTGCCGTGGTGAACAACCGGACCGGGAAGGGGCTGACCGAGGCCGCTGCGCTATTAAAGGGCGGGATCACGGCCTTTTGCGGCAACAGCGGCGCCGGGAAAAGCAGCCTGATGAACGGGCTGTACCCCGACCTCAACCTTGCCACCGGGGAGATCAGCAAAAAGCTGGGGCGGGGACGGCACACCACCCGCCATGTGGAGCTTTTCCCCGATGGGCACGGCGGCTGGCTGTGCGATACCCCCGGATTTTCGGCGCTGGAATTCGCGAAAGCGGAGCCGATGCCCGCCGCCGAGCTGGCGGAGTGCTTCCCCGAGATGGAGAAATACAAGGACCATTGCCGCTACACCGGGTGCAGCCACCGCACTGAGCAGGGCTGCGCCGTGCTGGAGGCGGTGCGGGAGGGGCTGATCCCCGAAAGCCGGCACCGCAGCTATGCGGCGATCTATAACGAACTGAAAGAGCTGAAGGAATGGGAGCTGGCCAAGATGGGACGCTCCCAGGGAGGGACATGATATGCAGGAAAAGGACCTGCTGCAGAAAGCGATGCAGCAAAAGAACATGATGGTGCTGTACCGGGATGAGCTGGTGGCGCCGGAATATGCCGGGGTGCCGGTAGCGGTGGAAAACGAGCTGGTGGTGCTGCAGCGGCAGACGAACTTTGTGCTGGACGGCTACTGCGCCCTGCGCACCGGGGATATTACCGAGGCGGAGCAGATGGACGATGTGCCGTTCCTGAAAAAGGTGATGGCCGGAGAGAAGCTGTACGACGCCGTAAAGGCGCCGGGCTTTGCCTGCCGCGGCTGGCAGGAGCTGCTGGATGGCATTATGGCCCAATACGGCGGCTGGGCCGCGGTGGAATGTGAGGGCAACCCGGAGGAATCGCTGTACTTCCTGGGGCGGCTGATGAAGGTAGACAGCCGCTACCTGACCATGAAGCGGGTGGACGCGCTGGGCAACTGGCTTTCTGATCCGCTGGTGCTTCCGCTGGACGATGTGACACTGGTTTCCTTTGGCGACCGGTATTTGGAGATCTTCCGGAAATACTGCAAGTGAGGCGGCGCGGGGGAAAATCGGATGATGGCAAGGCAGACCGAAGCAAGGCTGTTGCCCGGCGGAGACGGGCTGTTGCCTTGGGAGGGCAACGCAGCCAGCGGCGATTTTCGTCAAGCCGCCGTATGCTGGCGCAAGGTGAGTATAATATTATAAAATATATACGAATAGCATATTCAGGGAGGAATGGACATGAAGAAGTTTACCAAGGAGCTGGGGCCGGGGTGGATCACGCTGGTGGAGAATGACGACTACGCACTGAGCAGTTTGATTTTCGGCGATGGACTGGAGGTGGACGCAGACGAGGAGGAGACCCCGCTGCTGAAGAAGGGCTTCCAGCAGATACAGGAATACTGGACCGGGCACCGGGTCATCTTTACGCTGCCGCTGGCACCCGGCGGGAGCGACTTTGAGCGGGAGGTGTGGGAGACGGTGATCCGCATTCCCTATGGGGAACACTTTACCACCCCGACGCTGCTGGCGGCGCTTTCCCTGGAGGATACCGAGGAGAACCGCGCGCGGGTCATCAAGGCGGTGGACGACTGCCCCATTCCGATCTTTATCCCGACGCACCGGGTGGGCGACCCCGAGACGGAGCATGACGAGGAGTATCATTACCCGGCCGGGGAGGATGTGAAGGGGGCCTTTATGGCGCTGGAGCATCCGCTGGACTGAAAATAGAGCCGGGCAGGAGGGCGGCCTGCGGCCGAGCCAAAGCCCTGCAGAAACGAGAAAAGAGGCACCCACAGCGGATGCCTCTTTTTTGCGTGCTATTATTTTATTGGGGTAAGTGAAAATCAGACGCGGCGGGTCTTTTTGATGATGGGGACCAGCGCACCGACCACGATGGCGGCGAGGATGATCTCCAGGAGGCCCTGCAGGCCGACAAAGGCGATGATGAACGCAAAGACATTGGTGGTGCCCATCATAGCGGCGAAGCCCTGAAGATAGTCACTGGTGTAGAAGAAGATTGCCAGCGTGCCCATGAACATTGCCGTATGGCAGATGGTGGCCAGTGCACCGGTGATGGTGCCGCTCCACTTGCCGGTGAGGTGATCGAAGCCGCGGTAGATGTAGGCGGCAACCAGTCCCAGCAGGACACGGGGGATCACGCAGACGATAAAGGTGCCAGCGGGATTGATGCTGAACAGGGTGGTGCCGAAGGTGCTTAGGCCGAAGCACTGAAAGAAGCTGGTGAAGCCAAACACTGCACCCAGCACCATGCCGCCGGCGGGGCCGGTAAGGGCCGCGCCGAGGATGACGGGAATGTGCAGGAGGGTGATCTCCAGACCCATGGTTTTGATGTAGCCGAGGGGGGTGAAGGTCATCACCAGGATGATGGCGGTAAGAATGCCGAGTGTGGTAAGGGTACGGGTGCGGTTGGTGGAACTTGACATGATAATCCTCCTTGCTGCTATTCCTTTGCCGGGTACGGCGGCAGGCGGGACGCTTTATCATTGCGGCGGGTGGCGTTCCCTTTTGGGATACGCCCCGTGGCAAAAGCGTGACCGGCGGGGCCTGCGGCGGATGTGGGATACAGCGCAAAATTTTAGGAAGCGACTCCGCTGCCGGTGCGGTAGGGGGCGGCTTCCGCGACATATCATAACAGATGAGGGGGCAAAATGCAAGGGGCAAATGGGGCGAAATGGATGGCTTGGGGAGAGGGGGTCACACAAGGCGATAGACAGCTAACCCATCACAGACCCCGCAATAACGAAAGCCCTTTTTTATTGCGATTCGATCCGTTGCCTTCTGCTCTGGAATGCACTCGATAACGATGCTCTTATGCTCCTGTTTTGCTCTGCAAATGAGCTGATCCGTCAGCGCTGACGCGTACCCGCGCCCCCAGTACGCTGGGAAAAGCACCCAGCCAATTTCGATGCTTTCCTCATCGTATGGATGATAAATGACATAGCCGATAAAGCGTCCGTTTCCTTCGGCGGCATACACAAGCGGCGGCTCGGATAATCCCGCGCGGTGCAGAAATGCCTCGGTCTGCGCCCTATCATAGAGCGGCTCCAAATAGCGCATTACCTCCGGATCGGACAACAGGCGGTACAGCGCGTCGGCATCGCTGCTTTTCATCCTGCGAATTATTATGTTCACTTGCTTCCCTCCGTAAAACTGATTTACCAATCTACTTCATCTTAATATAACATAATGGCACTGGCTGCCGCAAGGGAGGGGCGGGCTTTGGACGAACGGATGGTGGGATAGGAAGGAAAGCGAAAGGGGCGCAGCCCGCCTGCCGGAGGCGGGCAAGCGGACGAAGTCCGCTTCGGCGGCGCGAAGCGCTGCCGGGGCTGCGCCCCTATCCCCTGCCCTGCACAAACCGTACCAAGAAAGGCAAAGCCCCCACCCAAAGCGGGAGGGGGCAAAATGTACGGTTCAGTGCTGTTTGGGCGGGGCGTTGCGGCGGTAGATGGCCAAAAGGCCATCCAGCAGCAGATCCTGATCGAGGATGATGTTGGTGCGGCAATGCGGCACGATAGCCGGGGAAAGGCCGCCGCAGGCTACCACAGTGGGAACTTCGCCCAGTTCCTCTCGGTAGCGCTCAATAAGGCCATCCACCATACAGGCGGTGCCCAGCACCACACCGGAGAGCATACAATCCACCGTATTGCTACCGATGGTCTTGATCTTACCGGTACCGAGACCGATGGAGGGCAGCAGCGAGGCCGACCCTGAAAGCGCCTCCAGCGAGATCTTGACGCCAGGGAGGATAGCGCCGCCGATAAAGCTGCGGTCCTCGGTGACGACGGTGATTTTGGTAGCGGTGCCCAAATCGATGATGATGGCTGGCAGGGGGTATTTTTCCGCCGCGCCCACAGCGGTACAGGCCAGGTCCGCACCCAGGGAAGCGGGTTCATCAATGCGGATATTGAGGCCGGTTTTGACCCCGGGGCCAACCACAATGGTGGGGATATGGCCATTGCCGAGGATGCGGACGGCATCGTGGAATACGGCGGTGAGCGCCGGTACGACCGAGGAGATGGCCGCGCCGGTAAGCTGGGCCGGTTCGAACTGATGCAGGCGGAAGATCTGCGAGAGAAGGACGGCGTATTCCGTTTCGGTACGCAGGGGATCCGTCTTGGCGCGGGCAGTAAAGAGGGCATTTTTGCCCTCGTAGACGCCAAAGCAGATATTGGAGTTGCCGATATCAATGGTGAGGATCATAGGGTCAATCTCCTTTCAGCGGGGCAGCAGGGCACAAAGACGGTCGGCGGCGGGCTGCATAAAGTCGCCCTCAAACAATTCGATGGTACCGGTATCCATCAGTGAGGCGAGCGCGGGCTGGATGGGCAGGCGGGCCAGCACCGGAATGTGGTGCTCCGCCGCGATGCTATCAAGGTGGCTTTCGCCGAAAATAGCATGCTGCTTTCCGCAATCAGGGCAGGTGTAGGTGCTCATATTCTCGATGAGGCCCAGAACCGGAACCTTCATCATCTCGGCCATTTTTACCGCTTTTTCCACGATCATGCCGACGAGCTGCTGCGGCGTGGTGACCACGATGATGCCATCCACGGGGAGGGACTGGAATACGGTGAGAGGGACATCGCCGGTGCCGGGGGGCATATCGACAAACATAAAATCGACATCCTTCCAGTACACATCGGTCCAGAATTGGCCCACCGCCCCGGCAATGACGGGGCCGCGCCAGACAACGGGATCGCTTTCCTGCTCCAGCAGCAGGTTGATGGACATGACCTGGGTACCGAAGCGGGAGACGGCGGGCAGCATGACCTCACCGAGGGTTTCGATCTTTTCCCGAAGGCCGAATGCCTGCGGGATGCTGGGGCCGGTGATATCGGCATCCAGGATGGCGGTGCGGTAGCCCAGCCGCTGCATACTGACGGCCAGCAGGCTGGTGACGAGGGATTTGCCGACGCCGCCCTTGCCGCTGACGACGCCGATGACCTTTTTGACGCTGCTCATTTCATTGAGTTTTTTGGAAAAATCCTGTTCGCTGCCGCAATCGTGGCCGCAGGTACTGCAATCGTGAGTACAGCCCATGGGGATGACCTCCTTTTGATTTTGGACAAAAAAATTTTGCCGGCAAAGCCGAAACCGACCATGGAAAGCGGGCGGGCCCGCAGGGCTGGGGCTTTGCTGCCGGGGAGAGTGGGTGCAGAAAGTGGGGAGCCCCGCAGGGGCGGCGGTGAAACCGCCGGGACGGGCGAAGCCCGTCAGGCCCGTTCCCGAAGGGAACGGGTCCCCTGCGGGGCGCCCATCCGGCGGCTATTGCAAATTCTGTCCAGATATTAGTAAGCCTTACCCCAAATGATCATGTGCTTGGCGGGCTTGCCGCAGCAGACGCAGGTGGCACCGAGGTCTTCCTGCTCCAGCGGCATGCAGCGGCTGGTGACGCCGATCTCATCCTTCATCTTGAGCTCGCAAGCGAGGTCGCCGCACCACATGGTCTTATAAAAGCCGTTGGTGCCATCAGCGACCTTGTGCATCTCGGCCATATCGTGGGCAATATAGGTATTGGCTTCGCGGTTGGCCAGGGCCTTCTGGTACAGGCTGTCGTGGATCTCGGCCAGCAGGCGGGTGATCTCGCTTTCGAGATCCTCCAGCTTGACGAAGGTCTTTTCGCGGTTATCGCGACGGACCAGCACGCACTGGCCGGCTTCGATATCCTTGGGGCCGATCTCCAGACGCAGCGGGACACCCTTCATCTCATACTGGGCGAACTTCCAGCCGGGGCTGTTCTCGGAAAGATCTATGTCTGCACGGAAGTTCTTTTTGAGGCGCTCACACAGGGCGGAAGCGGTCTCGGCAACGCCCTCCTTATGCTGGGCGATGGGGACGACCATGACCTGGATGGGAGCGACAGCGGGGGGCAGCACCAGGCCGTTATTATCACCGTGGGTCATAATAATGGCGCCGATGATGCGGGTAGACATACCCCAGCTGGTCTGGTGAGGATACTGCAGGGTATTGTTGCGGTCGGTGAACTGGATATCGAAGGCGCGGGCGAAGCCGTCCCCGAAGTAGTGGGAGGTGCCGCTTTGCAGGCTCTTACCGTCGTGCATCATGGCCTCGATGGTGTAGGTTTCTTCGGCGCCCGCAAATTTTTCCTTATCGGTCTTGACGCCCTTAACAACGGGGATGGCAAGATATTTCTCGCACATCTCTGCGTAGACATTCAGCATGCGCACGGTCTCAGCCTTGGCTTCCTCGGCGGTTTCGTGCATGGTGTGGCCCTCCTGCCACAGGAACTCGGCGCTGCGCAGGAAGGGGCGGGTGGTCTTTTCCCAGCGCATGACGCTGCACCACTGGTTATACAGCTTGGGCAGGTCACGGTAGCTGTGGATGATATGGGAATAGTGCTCGCAGAACAGCGTTTCGCTGGTGGGGCGCACGCACAGGCGCTCCTCCAGCTTTTCCTCGCCGCCCATGGTGACCCAGGCGACCTCCGGGGCGAAGCCTTCCACATGGTCCTTCTCTTTCTGCAGAAGGCTCTCCGGTATGAGCATAGGCATATAGACATTCTGGTGACCAGTCGCCTTGAACATGCCGTCAAGAATATGCTGGATATTTTCCCAAATGGCATAGCCATAGGGGCGGATGATCATGCAGCCACGGACGCTGCCGTAATCGACCAGCTCGGCCTTTTTAACGACATCGGTATACCACTGCGCAAAATCGTCCTCCATCGAGGTGATCTCGGCTACCATTTTCTTTTGATCTGCCATAGTATTTCTTTCTCCCTTTCAGTAGGATATATACCTTTATATTATACGGGTTTTTGCGTCATTTGCAAGGGATTGCGGGGATTTTGTGGGGAATTGGGAGGCGGGAGGCCAAAAGAAACGGGCGGGGGGAGGTACGGCCCGCAGGGCCAGCCGTCCGCAGGACGGCTGAAGGGGCGGCGAAGCCGCCCCCACGCCCCGGCGCAGCCGGGGCGGACCTGCGGGCCGAAGCCCCGGACACGGCAGAAGCTTGCGGAGGATGCCGGCAAAAAAACCGCCGCGGGCAGGGGCTTCAAAATTTATTTACAATATTTCACCTTTTCGTCACGGCATTTTTACCGACCTTAAAAAAACAGGTCAAGCATTGTTCACAATTTAACGGTATACTAGGAAGCAGTCAAGGGGCCAGGCACCCCACAGAAAGGCAGGTCAGTTCCATGACATATCCGAACGACAACTTTAATGACCGCAACTTTACCACCGGCAATACCGATCTTCCCACCGGGGAGTATCGCTATGATAAAGACAGCATCCATCAGGATGCCGCGTCCGGGCAGGCGCAGCAAACGGCTGCTTCGGGGTATCATCCCTCGGACGCAAACAAAAAATCCACAGGACGGGGCAAAAAGGGTACGGCGCTGCTGCTGGCAGGCTGCCTGGTGCTCTCGATGGTGGGCGGCGCAGGCGGCGCTGTGATCGCTGCCAAGAGCGGCCTGCTGGGCACCGGTTCCACCGTTCTGTATCAAGGGGTAGAGGTCCCTTCCACCAACGGTTCCACCGTCGGCGTCAGTTATTCCGGTGTGGTGCAGCAGGTGGAGGACAGCGTAGTGGCCATCACCACCGAAAGTGTGGCGACCAACTACTTCTTCCGGCAGTATGTCACCCAGGGCGCAGGCTCCGGCGTGGTGCTGACGGCGGATGGCTACATTGTGACCAACTACCATGTGATAAAAGGCGCACAGCAGATCACCGTGACTGCCAATGACGGCAGCACCTATGCCGCCACCCTGGTGGGTACCGATGAAGATAACGACATCGCGGTGCTGAAGGTGGACGCCAAAGACCTGACCCCGGCTATTCTGGGCGACAGTGACACTCTGAAGGTGGGCGACGCCGTGCTGGCCATCGGCAACCCGCTGGGTACCCTTTCCGGCACCGTTACCGATGGTATCGTCAGCGCGCTGGAGCGCCAGGTAACGATAGACGGCAACAACATGACCCTGCTGCAAACCAGCGCGGCGGTCAACCCCGGTAATTCCGGCGGCGGTCTCTTTAATGCCAGCGGAGAGCTGATCGGCATTGTCAATGCCAAATCCACCAGCGATTCCAGCGGCAATGCCGTGGATAACATCGGCTTTGCCATTCCTATCAACAGCGTCAAGACCATCATCGAGGATCTCATCAGCCACGGCTATGTGACCGGTCAGATCGTGCTGGGTGTCAGCCTGGTGGATATCACCGATGAGCGCACCGCCCGCTACTACGGGCTGGACAGCACCGGCGTGTATATCCAAAGCGTGGAGTCCGGCTCCATAGCGGATAAGGGCGGCCTGCAGGCCGGCGACCGGCTGCTGAGCTTTGGCGGGGTGGAGGTTTCCACCGCGGATGAGCTGAAAGCGGCACTGGCCGCCCACAGCGTAGGCGACCGGGTGGAGATCAAGGTCTCCCGCAATGGCCGGGAATACACCCACAGTGTGGTACTGACCGAATATGTACCCAGCAGCGCCACCAATTAACTTGCCAACTTCTCCATACTCCTTTTCAATATCACAGCGAAGCCTCCCCCGTGAAGAATGGGGGAGGCTTCGCTGGATTTTGTACTTTTCCTCGGCAAAAAAATATGTTAGAATAGAACCAGAAGAAAGAGCTGCCGTGTGGCAGCGCAACGATAGGAGGAATCCCCCATGAGATTTTGCCCGAACTGCAACAGTGCCGTATATGATGACCGGGCGGAGCTTTGCCCAGAGTGCGGCAAGCCGATGAACCAAAATGTATGCCCCAGCTGCGGCCGGCGGCTACAGCCTGGCCAGAAATGTCCCCACTGCAGCGACTGCCGCGCCCACGGCGAACGCTATACCGTGCGAAACCAAAGTCCCGAACAGACTGTCAGCGGCGGACTGAGTATGTGGGCCTATATGGGGCTTATTCTGCTGGCGATGGTGCCGGTCATTGGGCTTATATTTATGATAGTGTGGGCGTGCGGCGTGAGCAGCAACCCCCAGCTGGCCCGCTTTGCCCGCGGCATGCTGCTGGCCAAGGCCGCGCTGTTCCTCATCGGGATCATCTTCTTTTCTGTGATGATGGCTGCCATGCAGCCGCTGCTGAATGAGCTGGAGGACTGGCTGAGCTACTACGGCGATGAATACGGCTACTATGATAACTTTGATGATTCCTACAATTACAATTTTGGCGATGACTATAATGCTGGTGATAACGGCGATCTCTTTGGCGATGACTGGCCCGATTTTTACGGGGAGGAGGCCCCGGCTGCCAATGCCGCGTAAATCATAAAGCAAAAGCCCCCTCCGGGTGTACCGGAGGGGGCTTTTTTATGTGGGATCACTTTTTGAGGGTCTCGCGGCTGCCCTTCCTGGCAGCGGCTGCTACCAGCCCGCCCAGTGCTACGATAGCCAGAAAGTTGGGAATAACCATCAGCTGGTTAAACATATCGGAAAGCTCCCAAGCTAGGTCATTGGATACGCAGGAGCCGAGGAAGATGAGCGCCACAGCGATGATGGAATAGACCGGGACGGCCTTTTTGCCAAAGAGGTATTCCACATTGATACGGCCGAAGAAGTTCCAGCCCAGGATGGTGGAGAAAGCGAAGAACATGAGGCAGATGGCAACAAACAGGCTGCCGGCGGTATTGCCCATGATGCTGGAGAAGGCGATCTGCGCCATGTTGGTCTTGCTGACACCTTCGGCTGCGCCGGAGGCAAGGATCCCGTTGCCGGCATACAGGGTGGAGATAACGACCAGAGCGGTCATGGTGAGGACGACAAAGGTATCAATGAAAACGCCGATCATGGCCACAACGCCCTGCTCGTGCGGGCAGCTTACCTTAGCCATAGCGTGGGCGTGGGGAGTGGAGCCCATACCGGCCTCATTGCTGAACAGACCGCGCTTGACGCCCTGGCTGATGGCCTGCTTGAGCGCAAAGCCGAAGCTGCCGCCGATGATGGACTGCGGCTGGAACGCATAGCGGAAAATCATACCAAAGGTCTCCGGGATGAAACGAATGCGGGCCAGCAGCACCACCAGACCGCCAATGAGGTACAGACAGGCCATCACGGGGACGATCTTTTCAGCCCAGGAGGCCACCCGGTGGCTGCCGCCCAGGAATACAAAGGCGGAAAGAGCAGCCACAACAATACCGATGACCCAGGTGGGAACGCCGGTGGCATTGGAGAGCGCCTCACCGATGGAATTGGACTGCACCATACTGCCGATAAAGCCCAGCGCAATGATAATGGCAATGGCAAAAAATCCTGCAAGGAATTTGCCGAAGCCGCCCTTGAACGCACGCTTGATGTAATAAACCGGGCCGCCGTGGACGCTGCCGTCCGCATTGACTACACGGGTCTCCTGCGCCAGCACCGCTTCCGCATAGATGGTAGCCATGCCGAAGAAAGCGATGATCCACATCCAGAAGATGGCGCCGGGACCGCCGATGAGGATAGCGCCGCAGGCGCCGACGATATTACCGGTACCTACCTGCGCGGCAATGGCCGTGGCCAGTGCCTGGAAGGAGGAAAAGCCGCCCTGCTGCTTTCCGCCATGGAGATTGATGTTGCCGAATACCCGGCGCATACCCTCGCCAAAGCAGCGCACCTGCACAAAGCGGGTACGGATGGAGAAATAAAGGCCCGCGCCGATCAGCAGGATGATGAGGATATAATCCGAGAGATAGCCGTTGATTTTTTGTACGATGTTGAGCAATGCTGCTTCCATTTGTTTCACTCCTGATTAAAATATTGCAGTGAAAAAAGGATAATAAAAAGGCTGCCCGTCTTTTTTAAGCGGCAGCCTCTGAAGAATAGCGAGCGATCAAACAAAAGATGCTTTGATGACCGCTCTGTCCTTTTGCCTGAGAGATTCGGCGAAAAACCGCCTTGCACCTTCGGCACTCAACTCAATGAGATTCTCCAGAGCCCCCTCCATATTCAGTCTCTTACGATTCTGAATGTTTCTGCGGGGTCGCTATCGTTATTCACTTGATGTTATTCTACACCATTTTGCAGCTTTGTCAAGAGAAAAATGCAAAATGCGTTATTCTTCCGTGCGGATGCACCGCACCGTTACTCGGGCACGGCCATCGTAGGTGCAGGTAAACAGGGTAAGATCCCACTCCCCAGCCCGCATTTCCTCCACGGCGGTCTCCGGCAGGGTCTCCACCCGGTCCACCGTATAGCGGTAGGTCTGCCCGGCTGCATCGGTAAATAGGACGGCATCTCCGGGACGCAGGGTGTGCAGCGCGGCAAAGTGCCGCCGGTAATTGTGCGCCGCTATGATGATATCATCCCCGGCCAGGGTACCTGCATAGCGGCAGGGTGCCTGGCGCAGAAAATCCATCTCCCATTCGGCCCCCACCGGCAGCTCCAGCGCCAGGGTAGGTAGAGAAAGGATGCCCAGATACTCCTCCCCCTCCAAAGAGACCGTCAGCTCTCCGGCGGGCAGGGTAGGCATCGGCGCTGGAGACTGTCCGATGCTATGTGCCACGGCAGGCAAAATCCTTTGGGTGGCCGCCGCGGCACGGCGTTCCTCCCGCAGATTAAACCCCAATAGGAATGCGGCGGCCAAAATGCACAGGCCGCCCAAAATGATGCAGAACCGGCCGATACGCTCTCGTGTCATGTCGGTTTCCTCCGGCGGCGCAGGCGGCAGCCCACCGCCACCAGCAGCACCCCTATGGCTGCCAGCAGCGTGATAGGCCATTGCAGCAGGCCGGTCTGCGGCAGCTTATCCCCTGGGGTGGGGGCCGGGTTATCCGGTATGATGATGACCGGCGGTTCGGGGGTACCGGAGCGCTCCAGCTTGGGCTCTACCGTTGCAGCGTACTGCCACCCGCCGCCCGCCTGTTGGGCCGGCAGCTCCAGCAGCACCGGGGTGGTGGTATAGGTGCAGCCGCCCTTTTGGTAGGGAGCCGCGCACAGCAGATACAACCCGGTGGGCAGCCCCTCTAATGCAGCTTTGCCATCAGCCGCGGTGGTAAGCTGCTTTTCTGGGGAAATGCTTTGCTGCTCCACCCATTGGTCCAGCAGCCCGGCCGCCTGCCGCCAGTCGGCGGCATCCCGCAGGTTCCCCAGCACAATACCGCTATCCTCATAGGCCGGCAGCAGGGTGTGCTCTCCCTGCGGAGAAAGCGCCGCCACCCGGTACAGCGAAAAGCCCATGCCGCTTACTGGCTTATTCTCATAGTGACAGTCAATGGTCAACGCGCACAGCGCGTCAGGATCGGCTGTCTGTGCTATTGCGGGGAGACACAGCAGTATGATCAGGATCAGGGCCAGAACGGCTCTGAGACGCTTTTTCATCAGTTCTCCCCCTTTCTATCACATTGCCCTCTTCGGGCCCGGTTTTCTTTTTCTTGCGGCGCAGCAGCGCCAGGATGAGCAAAATAAGCAGGAACAGCAGCAGCGCGCCGATCAGCAGCTTGCCCTTCCAGCCCAAGCTGTGTACTACCTGCTGGGTCACGGTCACTTCCACCGTTTCCTCCACGGTCTCCAGCGGGATGCGGTGCCCGCGCACCAGCAGCCGGTGGGTATTTACGCCGTAGGGCGTACAGGTCACCAGGGTAACAAGGTCCTCCCCTTCCACCGGGTACAGGTCCTTTACCTCATCCGGCTCCACCACCAGGATCTGATCCACCTCATAGAGGAGCTGCTCCCCCAAAATGCGCAGAGAAAAATGGTCGCCCAGCTGCATTTGGTCCAGATCGGAGAAAAGCAGCGCCGAGGGCAGCCCCCGGTGGCCGGAAAACACCGCGTGGGTGCCCTCTCCGCCCACCGGCAGGGAGGTACCGCCTAGATGCCCGATGCCATGCTGGAGGACCTCCTCCGTGGTGCCGTGGTAGATGGGCAGCCGCACGCTGATGCGCGGGATCTCGATGTAGCCCATAATGCCGCTGCCATCGGGATCCAGCAGGCCCCAGTAGGGGTCCCCCGCGGGCAGCTGCCGCCCGGTAAAGGCATCCCGGAAGGTGGGACTGAGGTTTTTATTGTATTCCTGCGCCGCTTCCCACAGCGCGGAGTGATCCTCCGGGGCAAGGGTCGTGGTGCTTTGGGTGTAGTGGGAGATCAGCTGGTTCTGCCGGTGCTGGTTCCACAGGTCGCTGGCCACCGGGTAAAATAGAATCCCCAGCCCCAGCAGAAAAATGAGGATGGCCAGCACGGTGCCCAGCCGGTTTTGTCTTTTTTGTTTGGCTTGTTTTGTTGTCACGAATGGTACTCCTTTGGCAGTAATGCAGCAGGGAAAAAACCGCAAACCGTTGCAGCGGGCTTGCGGCCTTTTCCTTGCCGCCCATCCCGCCGGGGAGAGAAAGAGGAAAAACCCGGCGGGACGGCAAGAAAATGAAGAGGATGGCAAATTACAGGGTGGTCTTATTCTGCTCCTGCTCGTCCTTGCGGCGACGGCGGGCAAACAGGAAGAACCACAGCGCCGCACCCATGCACAGCAGGCCGATCACCGTGAACATCACGGTGCCGACACCACCGGTGGTGGGCAGTACGGGGGTGGAGCTATTGAGAAGGTCGGCTTCAAAGCGCTTCAGCGTCTGATTTACTCCGTCACGCTGAACAAGCGCACGGTCCGCCTCTTTCAGAGCGCTGAACCCGCCTTTTGCAAGGGTCTTGACCAGTCTCCCGTTGGCATCCCGCTCGGCGGTCAGCTCCAGCTTAAAGCCGCCCTTGGGGGCATAGTAGCCGGAAGGAGTCTTGGTTTCCTTCACATAGTAGGAACCGACATCCAGGCCGCGGATGGAAAGGGTATTCTTATCATTGCCCATATTGGCATCCATCTGCGCCACGGCGCCTTCCTCGCCCGCCAGCGCGGGACGGTAATAGGCCCCGGCATCTCCATTGGCTTCCATTACCATATTGATGGCTTGGGTCATCCCGGCATCGGAATACAGGGTGAAGCCTGCACCGGCCAGGGGCCGGTGGCCGGAACCCGCGTCATCGGGTTTATTCAGCTCATTGGATTTCTTAAAGAGGGTAAAGTCATAATTATAAACCGCAGCGGTAGAGTCGGCGGTCTTTTTGGTATTGCCCGCCTCCATGGAGAATACATATTCCAGCTTGGCAGTTGCGGAAGCCTCAGATTTTGTAACTGCATCCGGGGCTACGGTGGCCTGGAAGTGGAGATAAATCAGCCCTCTGAGGGTGGCAGCATTGCGGATGTTGCTGTAATTAAGCTCAACGGTCAAATTACCGTCGGCACCTACGGTAGTCCTTTCAATGGCATCCTCTACGGCGTCGCTATCCGCATCGGGCAGGGCAGTCGCCTTCATGCTGCCCTCCACATAGTTCAGCCCGGCCAGCTGGCACTTCGCGGTCAGCGAACTAATGGCTACATGCTCGCTCTCGTAGGCCGGGGTAGATACTTCCATATAGAAATCCATCGGTTCACCCACCCGGCCACCGGCAGTTTCTTTCCATTCATCTATATCGCGGCTGTCATCATTTACCCGTACATTGATAGCTGGACCTTCCTCGTGCTTAAATACAGCGGTCGGGTTACCGGTGATCTCACTGCCGGCGGCATACACCCTTACATTCCCGTTCTTCACCTGCACAAACACGGTAACAGGCATATAGGTCCGGTTGTTCTGTTCGGTGGTGGAAACCAGCAGCAGATAATAGCCGGGGTTCAGGGTCAGTTTTGCCTGCTCATTCGCGTCCGCCTCGGCGCTAGCTTGGACTTCCGGCAGGGTCGCCCCGCCGGGAAGCTGGCTTTCCGTCATCAGAACATACATCGACATCAAAGTGGTCAGAAATTGAGGGGTGCTCTCCGCCAATACATCATCCAGCGTTTTAGGCGGATGAACATAGTTCTTTTCCGCATAATTGGAAAATCCCTCGTAGTACTGGTAGGAGTTATAGTCATCGCTGTACCACATCAGCTTGTACGCCTTCACGGTATCGCCCTTGGCCACCCCGGTAAAGGTGATCTCACGGGAATAGTTCTCCTCCGCCACGGCGGGCACCGCCATGGCCAGCAGCATGGCCAGCGCCAGCAGCAGCGTCAGGCACTTTTTCATTGTCTTTTTCATGTTACTTTCACTCCTTTGGTATCATTGTTATCCACAGCGGCTTCCCTTGGCAGGGGGCGCGCTTATTTCACTTTCTTTCGGCCTGGCAGCAGTACCGCTACGGCCATCAGGGCCGCGCCCGCCAGTGTAAAGGGCACCGTTCCGGTGCCGCCGGTGCTGGGCAGAATATGCAGCTCCTTCAGCTTCAGGGTCAGCAGATAGGTGTATTCCTCCCCCTCGCACTGTTCCAGCTGCCATGCGGTATTCGCTGTATCCAAATAGGTCAGTGTGCCGTATTCGGCCTTTAGGTTGGGGGCGCTGTCCTCCGGCACATAGCCCGTGGGGGTGCCCGCCAGCTGGATGATATAATCCCCGGCAGGCATCTGCTCCAGCAGGGCCGCGCCGGCTTCATTGGTTTTATACAGCATCGGGCTGCCATTATCCCGCGTCACCCGCAGCACCGCCCCGGGGAGTTCCTCTCCCAGTGGGCCCAGCACTTTCAGCTTCAGCCGCAGCCGGGAGGTATTCTTCACCTCGGTAACGGTGGTGCCGCCCGGTGTAGAAATGGTCGCCTTCCCCGCCGCGATCTTCACCGTCCAGGTGAGCTCCGCCGCAGTGTAGCCCACAGGGGCGGTGGTCTCCCGCAGGTAATAGGTGCCGGCCGGCCACTTATCCTCAAACTGCACATCGCCGTTTTCATCGGAGGTGGCTGTTGCCAGCCGCTTGGTACATTCCGCATCAGCATACAGGGTAAATTCCGCGCCCTTTAATGGGTAGCCCTTTTCATCCACCTTTTCAAAGGCGATCTCGCCCCGGATGCCCTCATTATTGACCACCAGCAGAGCCTCCCGCGCAAAGCATTGCGTTCCATCGGCCTTCTGCCACCAGTGCTCCTCCCGGTATTCCTTATCCTCGGCCTGCCGGTACAGGGCCTTGGCATAGGTCACCAGGTAATCCGCGAAGCCATCCTCGGCCACACCGGGGTCACGGTAGGTGTCCCCTATTTCGATTTCCCGCAGCGTGTAATCAGCCACCGTGCCATCCGTAAAAAGCGGCAGATTTTCCCAGGTGTATTGCCATTCGTTTTCCTTGTTCAGCTCCACGGTATAGGCATCACCCGGCAGCGGCGCGCCATCGCGCCACAGCTCCACCGTCACAGGCAGCTTATCCCCCGTGGCGGGCCAACTGCTGCGGGCCGTCACACTGATGAGCATTCTGGGTACATTTAGGATGACCACATTGTCGGCATCGGCATTCTGCAGCCAGCTGCCGGTCGAGGGTGTTATCCCTTCCGGCAGCGCTTTTGCCTCCGCATGGTAACTGATATTCCCTCCAGTATTTTGGGCGACCGTCACCTGCACAGTACCGGGGCCAAAGTACCCCGTCTGCAGTACTTCGGTCAGAGTGTAGGTCCCTTCCTCCAGCCGGATGGTAAAAAAACCGCTGGCATCGGCAATGATCTTGCAGTCGGTGATCTGCTCGGTATAGCCCTCCTCCTGCACCACGCTGTAAAGGGTGGTGTTCGGCTTTCGGTACAAGGCCACTTCTGCGCCGCCCGGCCGGGACAACTTATACTCTACCTTTGCCAGCCCGTTGCCGGTAATGGAATCCTGCGTTTTTACCGTCAGGGTACCTATCCCCACATATATGTTCTGCAAAGCCACGGTCTGCACCGCCGTGTTCGGCACATCGTTGCCGTAGGCCACCGCCGTAATAGTAATGCCGCTTTCCTCCGGGTAGTCCTGATATCCCCCCGAAAGTCCCTGCGGGTGATTGCGGATGAGATAGCGGTTGTTCACCCGCCATTTGTCACCCTGCAGCGTATGGCCGGTTTCTTTTATCGTGTAGTCCCGCTGCTGCTGGGCCGGGACTTCCCAGGTGTAGGTATCGGCCTCGGCATCATAGCGGGTATAACCCCGCTTGCCCTGTTCCGTTACCGCCTTCGCAGGCTGCGGCACCAGGGTAAAATCGGTCACGCTGCTGCCGTTTTCGGTGTGGGAGACAGTAATGAGGAACTTATCCCGTACCTGTTTTATCGCCTCAGCATCCCCCGCAAAGGTCTTTGTCACAAAAAAGCGGGTGCGCTTGGCCACCAGCACACCATCAATATGCCAGCCATCGGAATGCTCAAACTTGACCATGTTCCAGCGGATCTGGAAGTAATCCGAGTTGAGCATCTCCGCGGGGATCTCCACTCCGTCCACCTTCATGGTAATGGTATCGCTGTGGGCCCGCAGGTAGGCAAAGATCGTTTCCTCATTGGGGAGATCCTCCAGCCTACCGCCCTGCACCGGGTTATTCACCATGTTGCGGATCGTGTCATCCACCGCGTAGGCATTGTCGCCATTGGTTGCCCGCGCTGCCAGCGGCTTTACCACACCCTCCGCATTTTTATTGGAGTACTCCGCCGGGATATTGTCCGCCCCCAGCATCCGGGTGGTATATAGGGCGGGCGTATAGTCCTTTTGGTCCTCCCATTGCACACCATCATCCACCGAGCCCCTGATCTCTCCATTGAGATGCAGGAAAAAATATGTGGTAATTGGGCGTTTCAGCTTATCCTCGCCGCTCCATTTTGCCCGCAGCGTCACTTCGCCATCGCTGCCGGTATAGTGCTGCAGGTCTGCGGCAGTCAGCTTTGTACCGGGCTGCAGCAGCACCTCTTCCGTTATATTGGCCACCCGCCAACCTAAAAAGGAATAGAACAGTGAGCGGTCATTGGCTTTTTCGCCGGTCAGCTTTACCTCTATCCGGTCAATATCCGGGGCCAGCAGCGTGTAGTTTCCGTCACCCGGTTCCACCAGCAGGGTTTTTTTGCCCTTTACCATCGCGCTTTGCTGGGGCGCCTGCACCGAAGGCTCAAACTGGCCAATCTTGTGCTGCCAGCCGTCCGGCTCGGCCTCATATTTTATTACCAGGGTATCGGTATGCGGGTAGAAAACCACTGGCTGGCTGATTTTCTCGATGGTATAGGTCACACTGGTTTCGGTCTGCTTGGTCGGCTCCAGCTCCAGATGCGTTCCGGTCAGGCCATCCATGGCGTCCCAGGCCATACTGGACACGGTATTTAGGGTAATGCTCACATTCTCCCCATGGAAAGCGATCTTCGGCGCGGGCGGCTCCTGGTACACCCTGTTCAGGTCGTCCTCCACCGTCACCGTGTAGAACATATTCTCCGCCAGCAGCGTTTCGTTGCTCAGTTCTTTTTTATCAAGGAAATAGCTTTCGGCACCTTCTTTATTCGCGGGCAGGTAGTACAGCCGGATCTCGGTCCGGTGGCTTAGCGGAATCTGCCAGCCGCCGTCCTCACTCTTTATGGGAGCGGCACCTGCCCACATTTTGTTGGGGTCATAGCTATCGGTGTGCGGGAAGAACCGCTCCCCGTGATAATTCGCCGCCTTAAAGCCGTAGGCGCCATATACCTCCTCCAGCTCCGCCGCCGTTATATAGTAGCGGAGCTTTCCGCTGCCATCGGCATATTGCGCGGCGGTTTGCACCGTGGTCACCGGGTACCAGATGCCATCCCGTGCCGCATAGCATTCCACCGTGGCGGCCGCCGCACGGGCCTTGTCTTCAGCGGGCTGCGCTTCGGCCGGCTGCTCATCCGTCTCTTCCTCTTTTGTCATGGAGTCTTCCGGTTCGGGCAGGGCCTCCTCCGGAGCAGGAACCAGAGCCGGTTCTTCCTCCGCCGGGGCGGCATCCGCCACCGTGTAAAGGCCCGTTGGCAGCATGGTAAACAGCAGCGACAGCACCACCAATAGCACCGAGGCCCTGCGGGCCCGGTGCCGGCGATGTTCCTTTCCGCTGCTGATTTTGGTATGCATTATTTATCCTTTCTGTTCTAATTTTTGTAAATATAAAAGCTGACTGCGTTCTTTTACTCAAGAATGCAGTCAGCCGGTCATGCGGTTTCCCGTTTAGACGCTTTACTTTGCGTCCCTGCCTTTCAGCAGGTTTGCCAAGGATCATTCAATTTATGGGAATCGTTCCTGTTTCCTTAGCGTTATCTTAACATCAGCTCACAAAGAATTCAAGAGAATTTTTCATCAAAATCTCATTTTCATTATTTTTGTTCAATTATTGCATTTTATTTGCTGGCGCTCATCTTACAATTGTTTGTTTTTCCTATATTCTCGCCTTTTTCTCCTTCAGATATTATAAAAAGGAAATAATATCCTTGCAAAAAAAGCCCGCGCTCCCCGCATCCTCCTCCACAGCAAAAAAGACGCCCTGAAGGCGTCTTTTTTGTGGTGGAGGAGGATGGATTCGAACCATCGAAGTCAGTGACAACAGATTTACAGTCTGCCCCCTTTGGCCGCTCGGGAACTCCTCCATATTCGGTTATGTCATGCGGTGGTGGAGCTGGTGGACGGATTCGAACCCCCGACCTGCTGATTACAAATCAGCTGCTCTACCGGCTGAGCTACACCAGCGTATCCGCTGCGACTATATTACTATACCATTCACCCGGGGCAAAGTCAAGCCCCAAAATACAGTTTTTTGCGGCAAAACAAAGCGGCAGCCGGCCCACTGGTCAGGGGGCTGCCGTCTATTCGCCTTCTGGCCGTTCTCAGCTGTCGATGTGCTCCTCCAGATAATGGGCCAGCTCGCCAACGGTGTGGATCTTCTCAATGTCCTCATCGGGGATCTCGATATCGAACTCGTCCTCCAGGGTCATCACCAGGTCCACTACATCCAGCGAATCTGCGCCCAGGTCATTGACGATATCGGTATTCTCGTTCACTTCGTCCGCCTCAATATCAAGCTGTTCGCACAGCAGTTCAATCAGTTTCTCCAGTACCATATTTGCCTCCTGAAAAAGTATATACATATTTTTTACGGTAAATTTTACAGTGACTATATGATAGCGTGTTTTTGGGGGGTTGGCAAGATTTTTTCTTCGGCAAATGGCACAAATATTCTGTGAATACCTTGTGATAACCGCACCAGTCCGTCAAAAAGCTCTCCTAAAATCCTCCCCTCCACTCCTTTCTCCCCGTTGCGCCGCCCCACGCGGCCTGTTATAATAGAAAAAAGTAAGGGGATATCCTCCCCGCTTTTTGCCGAAAGGATTGATACGCCATGAAAATGAAAGAGATCCTCACCCTGCTGGGGGGCCGCCTGCTGTGCGGCGCGCCGCAGGACGACCACGAATTTACCAGCGCCTTCGCCAGCGATATGATGAGCGATGTGCTGGCCTATGGCCAGGGCCAGTCCCTGCTGCTCACCGGGCTGCTCAACCAGCAGGTCATCCGCACCGCGGAAATGCTGGATATGCACTGCATCATCTTTGTCCGGGGCAAAACCCCCGCCGAGGAGGTCCTCACCCTGGCGCGGGAAAAAGGCATCGCCGTCATCAGCACCCAGCGCGGCATGTTCACCGCCAGCGGCCTGCTGTATGGCGCCGGCCTGCGCGGCGTATAAAGGGGCCTGCCATGACACTGCAATATCATTACATCGTCCCCGGCGATGACTTTGTCCATGCTGGGGAAGCCAGCGGCCACCTCAAGGGCGTGCTGCGCCAGCTGGGCTACCCCGGCGATGCCATCCGCCGGGTCGCCGTCTCGATGTACGAGGGCGAAATCAATATGGTCATCCACGCCAATGGCGGCGAGATCGATGCCGAGATAGATGATCACGGCATCACCATTGTCCTGCGGGATCAGGGTCCCGGCATCCCCGATGTGGAAAAGGCCATGCAGGAGGGCTGGAGCACCGCCAGCGATGAGATCCGGGCCCAGGGCTTCGGCGCCGGTATGGGCCTGCCCAATATGAAAAAATACACCGACAATATGCAGATCGACACCGTCCTGGGGGTCGGCACCACCATCTCCCTGCGGGTGGATCTGCATTGATGCCGGGAGAAACTAAGCGAGGAAAAGATGGAACACCAGACCTATTTTCACTCCGTTACGCTCAATAAGGATCTGTGCCACGGCTGCATCACCTGCGTCAAGCGCTGCCCTACCGAGGCCATTCGGGTTCGGGATGGCAAGGCCCGCATCCTGGGCGAGCGCTGCATCGATTGCGGCGAGTGCATCCGCATCTGCCCCCACCACGCCAAGCGGGCTGTCAGCGATACCATGGAGGCACTGGATGGCTTCAAGTATAAGATAGCGCTGCCCGCACCGGTGCTCTTCGCCCAGATCAAGCATTTGGACCACACCGGCCGCATCATCCTGGCCCTGCAGCGCATCGGCTTCGATGAGGTTTACGAGGTGGGCGCCGCCGCAGAACTCATCTCCCAGTCCACCAAGGAATACATGGCGCATTATCAGGGCCCGCTGCCGCTCATCTCCTCGGCCTGTCCGGCCGTGCTGCGGCTTATCCGGGTCCGCTTCCCCGATCTTTTGGAGCACCTGCTGCCTCTGCAGCCCCCCGTGGAGCTGGCCGCCGTGCTGGCCCGCCGCGCCGCCGTGGAAAAGACCGGCCTCAAGCCGGAGGAGATCGGCGTTGCGTTTATTACCCCCTGCCCCGCCAAGGTAACGGCCGCCAAGGTGCCGCTGGGCAATCAGACCCGTAATATCGATGCCGCCATCGCCATCAGCCGGGTATACCCCCAGCTGGTGCAGGAGGTCAAAAAGATGGAGCTGCCCGAGTTCGAGCATCTTTCCCACATGGGCAGCACCGGTCTTAGCTGGGCCGCCAATAGCGGTGAATCCACCGGCAGCGGGCAGCGCCGCTACATCGCCGCCGATGGCATCGAAAATGTTATCAAGATTCTGGAAGCCATCGAGGACGAGCAGTTCACCCGCCTGGATTTTGTGGAGCTTTCCGCTTGCCCCGGCGGCTGCGTGGGCGGCGTAATGAATGTGGAAAACCCTTATGCCGCGGCCGCCCGCATCAAGCGGCTGGCCCGCGACCTGCCACAGGTTGGTACCCAGTGGCCCACCCCGGAATGGCTGCCGGAGGATGTTTACTTCAATAAAAAGATCGAGCCGCTGAATGTCATGTCCCTGGGCAGCGATCCCTCTCAGTCGCTGGTACTCTTCGCCAAGATGCAGAGCTACGAGCGCCGCTTCCCCGGCCTGGATTGCGGCAGCTGCGGTTCCCCCACCTGCCATGCCCTCGCCGAGGATATTGTCCGCGGCTACCGCACCGAGGATGACTGCATCTACCTGCTTAAGGAAAAGCTGGAGCAGCTGGCCCAGTCCCTGGCGGGGCTTTCCGCCCACCGCACCCCCATGGAGGATATTGAACATGACAGCGAATGAGCTTTGCCGCGCCTGCGGCTTTACCCTGCTGTGCTGCCCCGAGCGGGAAATAACCGGCGGTGTATACTGCTGCGATCTTCTCAGCATGGTGATGGGCCACGCCCCCACTGATGGGGTCTGGTTCACCGTTATGGCAAATCAGAACACCATTGTTGCCGCCCTCATGGCCGATGTGTCCTGCGTTGTCCTCGCCGAGGGCATTCGCCCGGATGACGCTATGCTGGCCCGTGCCAAAACCGAGGGCATTGCCATCGCCGCGACTGACCTGCCTAGCTTTGAGGCGGCCACCCGCGCCCACACCACACTCTGCACAAGGTAAACATTCGCGGCGCAGCCGCCCCCGGCGCCCCCTACCGGGGGCGCCGGGGTACCCGCGGGGGCTCCGCCCCCGCGGGCGGCCGGCCTTCGGCCGGCCCGGCTGCGCCGCGTTCCCTGCCCCGCACCCATTATAAGGATAAGGAGATGGCCGCCGCGGAACTCACCCCCTTTTACTACGACCTGCACATCCATACCTGCCTTTCCCCCTGTGGGGAAAACGACATGACCCCTGCCACCGTGGCAGGGCTTTCGGCGTTGGCCGGGTTGGATATCATCGCCATCTGCGACCACAATACCGCCGGCAATGTCCAGGCCGTGCAGCAGGCTGCCGCTGCATTGGCCCCCGGCCTGCTGGTTATCCCCGGTATCGAACTCACCTGCGCCGAGGAGCTGCATATGGTCTGCCTTTTTCCCACTGCGGAAGCGGCCGAAGCCGCTGGCGAGGAGATCTACGCCGCCCTGCCCCCCATCTCCAACCGGGAAGAGATCTTCGGTGCCCAGCTCCTCATGGATGCCGAGGATAACGAACTCGGCCGCCTGGAAAAGCTCCTCTCCAATGCCACCTTCCTCTCCATCGATGACGCCCCTGCCCTGGCTGCCCGGTACGGCGGCTTTTGCTACCCTGCCCACATCGACCGCGACAGCATGAGCGTCCTTGCCGCTTTGGGCGAAGTCCCGGATCATCTCGGCTTCCACACCGTTGAGGTCGCCGACCCGGAAAAGTTTTTCATCGGCGGCAGAAATGCCTCCTACCCTGAAAAATATCACATCCTCACCTGCAGCGATGCCCACCGCACAGAGGCACTTTTACCCGATGCCTCCCACGCCATCCACCTGCCGGAATGCACCTTCGAAGCCCTAAAGGCCGTCCTCACCACCCCAAAAGGGTCAGCATTCGCCCCATGATATTTCGGCCCCCACACCAAAATACAGCCAAGCAGCAGTCCCTTCGGGGGCTGCTCTTCTTTTTTACCCCCTGCAAGGCGCAGCTTACGGCCGCAGGCCCGATGGCTCCGCCATCGCAGCGAACTTCGTTCGCTGGCCCGCCCTTCGGGCGGGCGGCCTGCGGCCGCCCCTCCCCCTGCACCGCCTCTGCAAAATCAAAAGGGCAGCCCCCACCACCGGGACTGCCCTCCTGCTTTTTCGGTATTATTCCTCCGGCAACGGCTCACGCAGCATCCCCAGGAACGGGAGCGTCGCCAGTACCAGCCCCGCCGCCATGGCAAAAACGCCTTTCAGCAGTGCCATGTGCCGCAGACTTGCCGCAAAGTACACCCAGGCCGTGGCATGCAGCTTCAGCCGCCAGCCCGGTACCAAGTAGCACAGCGCCACATACACCGCCATAAATCCTACAACCGCTAAAATTGCCGAGATTGTCGCTGTTTTCTTCATGTCCGCTCCTCCTTTTTCTTTCGTCAGCTCGGTTCCATTTACGGTCAATGCAGGCCTGCTAAAAAGTCCCCGATATCATCCAGGCCTACCACACTGGGGGCAATGGTCACAATTCCCTCGCCGTATTCCACCTCGTTCAGGAATTCTGTGAAAAACTCCGCCGGCACATAAGGAATCCCCTCCTGCACCGTCAAAGCCTCCGCCAGCTCCACCTCCCGACTCACATTGATGACCTGCAAATGTCCCTCAAAAAGGGTCGTCTTGCTCCCCGCAGTCAGCGTCGCCTTTTGGATATACTCATCATCAATAATGGCGGTTTGGTTCGCGCTGTCCCATTCGGCGGAATACCCCAGCGCTCGGGCTACTTCACACAGCGGCACCATCAGGGTCTCCCCCTCGTAGTAGCTGCGGCAGGGCAGGTCGCCCTGGGCCAGTTCCTTTTTATCCAGTCCCGTCAAAATCGCCACCCCGGCGTCCTTGGGCGCGCAGCCAGTCAGTGCTAACGCCAGCACCAGCGCCACCGCCAATGTCAAAAGTTCTTTTCCCTTCATTATATCACCATATTGTATTATCTTAATTTTATATACAGTCCGTACTGAAATGAGATTTTACCAGATCAAATACTCCACTTTCAGTCTTATGCTTCCGCGCGAGGATAGCCGCACATATTCGCCGTTCCGTATACAATCATTTGCGTGATACCGTCTGTATTTATCCATACCGTGGCGTCTTTGCCTTCTCCGGTCATATGGATCCGCCACACTCCTGCCGTAGCGTCATAGGCCGCATCCGCTACATCATAGTCCTCACATTCCGTCCACGCCAGCTGGATCGCCGTTTCCACATCGGGGGCAGCTTCTTCTCCGGTGCAGATAAATCCCTCGGTTTGGATAGTGACCGCCGTCGGGTCAGCCGCCATCGCCAGCCCCAGTGCCGAAGCCTCCTCCGCATAACTGCAGCTCGGCACCTCCCGTTGGAAGCGGCACCAGTCTCCGTCGATCACCACATCAATACTGTACACACCGGCAATTTGGTATTGGTATCCTGTTCCAAAGTTGGAGCAGTCGTCCTCCCCCGGCAGCTCGGTCTCCGCCACCGTCTTGGTGATCTCTCCATCCATCACCCCACAGCGTGCCAAAGTGATGATCTCCCCGGTATCGGTATACAGCTCCCCATCGACCTGCACATATCGTGCCCCGGAAGAATGGACCTGTTCCCCTCCCTCATTAAAAATGCGTACCTTGCCGGGCTCATCAGTCAAGTCCCCGCCGGAAACCGGCGGCTCTTTCTCCTGGCAGGCCGCCAGACTCATCGCCAGCAGCCCCGCCAGCAGTACCAGCATGATCTTCTTCATTTCGCTCCTCCTTATTCTCTGGGCCATACATCACCTGGCTCTTTCAAATTCCTGCAAATCGCCGATATCCGGGCCTCTGCGGTACACCCTCTTAAAGTCCCTGCAAGGGGCCGGTATTCGGGCCGCAGGCCGCCCGCCGCCGGGCCTGCGGCCCGAACCTTTCTTCCCCGCTCTCCCGGCTCAGCTATTCTTCTTCTCCTCCACCGCATGCGCGGCAGGCGCTTCCGCCTGTGGTTTACCCTTGCGGCTCACCTTCGGCAGCTTTCCGGCCTTTTGGGCCCGGCGCACCAGCCGCAGCACCAGCCAAACCACCACCGCAAGAATGACTGCCCACAGCAGCACCAGCGGCAGATAGGTCACCAGCCAAACCAGCGCATTCTCGGCGCTGTTCTTCACCATCCGCATCGAGTCCTTAAAGCCATCGGAAAGGCGCTGGCCTAGCGTTTGGGGCGGGCTGTTGATGATGCTGTATTCCACCACCTCCTGCAGGGTAATATGCAGGGTGGAATAGCTCACCCGGCTGTCATAGCTCCGCAGGGTGGCCTCATAGCTCTCTATCTGGTACCGCACATCGCTTAATCGGCTCTCCAGCTCCAGCACATCGCTCAGCTCCGTCGCCTTAGAGAGGATCTCCAGCAGCCGCTCCTCCTGCAAACGCAGCGTTTTCAGCCGGGCCTCGGTATCGGCGTAGCTTTCGGTCACATCCGCCACATCGGTGCTGCGGCTTACCACATTGCACAGCTCACCCGCCGCGCCCATCGCCGTCTCCAGCTTGTCGGCCGGTATCCGCGCGGTGATGCTGGCGTACCGGGCGTTATAGCGGCTGCTGTATAGGCTGCCTCCCTGCTCGCTCCGGCTCTCGATGTACCCGCCGCAGTCGGTTACCATCTGCTCCAGGGCCGCCAGGGCCTGGGCATAGTCCCGGCTCTCCAGCTCCATCCACGCCGTCTGGATCAGCTTCCGGTCAGTTGTCAACGCTGCACCGCTGTTTTCGCCTGTCGCCGGCTCCCCGGGACTCGGCATGGGGTTTTCGGTATCAAACAGCGTTTCACTCGCCTTGTAGCTTTCGCTTTTTTGGTTATAGCTGCCGTAGCCGGCAACGCCGGGGCTATCATTTGCGGCACGGCTGCCGCAGCCCGCCAGCACTAGCAACAGGGCCAGCAGTATCCCGGTAAGTGCAAAAATCCGCTTTTTCATGGTTTTTCCTCCTTGGCTTCGTTTGGGCCCTCTACTTAATGAGTGCCTCATTTTTGGCATTTTACTGCACTCCTTCCAAAAATTTTTTCAGCCGGCCAGATTCGGCGCAGCCGGGCCCGGCCTTCGGCCGGGCCGCGCGTGGGCCTGCGGCCCCCGCGTCCCTCGCGCGCGCTGGGCGCGCGCGAGGCGGCTGCGCCGCCCGCTACCTCCCCGCCGCCCTGTGCCAAACGCAAAAGAGCGCCCCCGGCAGGGGCGCCCTCAGTGCTTGGCTGGCTTATTTGTTTTTCAGCAGGTCCCGGATCTCGGCCAGCAGCTTTTCCTCATTGGAGGGCTCCTGCGGCGCGGCAGGTGCCTCCTCCTCGGCCGGCTTTTCCAGCTTGCTGCGAGCGGTGTTCACCGCCTTTACAAACAGGAACACCACCAGCGCGATGAGCAAAAAGTCGATGATGGTGGCCAGGAAGCTGCCGATGCCCACCACCACGGCCTCCTTCACCACCGTATCGCCCTCCATCACGGCCGGGGAAAGGGTGATATTCAGCGCCGTCAGGTCGATATCCCCGATGACCCACCCCAAAAAGGGCATGAACACATCATTCACCAGCGAGGAGGTGATCTTGCCAAAGGCGCCGCCGACGATCACGCCGACTGCCATATCCATCACATTCCCGCGGGAAATAAAGTCCTTGAATTCCGTTACGATTTTCTTCATGCGGTCTCCTTTATCGAAAAAGCGGGCTCCGTAGAGTCCGCTTTTATCGGTTTTTCGATCAGTTCTCGGTCGTCGCTACGGCAACAAAGCGGGCGGGGTTGATCTTGACGCCGGGGCCCATGGTGGTGGCAACCACGCAGGAACGGACATACTGACCCTTGGCAGCCGCGGGCTTGGCCTTTACGATCGCGTCCATCAGGGTATCAAAGTTCTCCTGCAGCTTCTGCGCGCCGAAGGAAACCTTGCCGATGGGGCAGTGGATGATGTTGGTTTTATCCAGACGGTACTCGATCTTACCGGCCTTCGCCTCGGTCACAGCGCGACCGGCATCGGGGGTAACGGTACCTGCCTTGGGGTTGGGCATCAGGCCGCGCGGACCCAGAATCTTACCCAAACGACCGACAATACCCATCATGTCGGGGGTAGCGATTACTACATCGAAGTCCATCCAGTTCTCTTTCTGGATCTTCTCCATCATGTCCTCGGCACCTACAAACTCAGCGCCGGCAGCCTTGGCAGCCTCGGCGGCATCGCCGCGGGCAAAGCACAGCACACGCACGCTCTTGCCGGTACCGTTGGGCAGCACTACGGCGCCGCGGACCTGCTGGTCGGCGTGACGGCTGTCCACGCCCAGGCGGACATGGATCTCTACGGTCTCATCGAACTTAGCCTTGCCGGTCTTGGCGCAAAGGTCCAGCGCCTCTGCCGGCTCATACAGCTTGGTGCTGTCTACCAGCTTTCTGCTGTCTGTATATTTCTTACCATGCTTCATAGCGTTTATTATCCTCCTATAATGTGGTGTTTAGCGGAATGGTTCCTCCCACTGTTACAAGAAAGCGTTTAGCCTTCTACTTCTACGCCCATGCTGCGGGCGGTACCGGCAATCATGCTGATGGCGGTATCGATATTGGCAGCGTTCAGGTCGGGCATCTTCAGCTCGGCGATCTTCTGGAGCTGCTCGCGGGTGATCTTGCCAACCTTGGTCTTGTTGGGCACGCCGGAACCGGATTCCAGGTTGATGGCCTTCTTGATGAGGACGGCCGCGGGGGGAGTCTTGGTAATAAAGCTAAAAGTACGGTCTGCGTATACGGTGATCACAACGGGGATAATGAGGCCGACATCGTTCTTGGTGCGCTCATTAAATTCCTTGGTGAAAGCCATAATGTTTACGCCGTGCTGACCCAGTGCGGGACCAACGGGGGGCGCGGGGGTTGCCTTGCCGGCAGGGATCTGCAGCTTGATATAGCCTACTACTTTCTGAGCCATGTTTCTGCACCTCCAAATATGTGGTAATGATAGCGGGCCATCCCATTTTGTTTTGCGGATGGTTCCTCCCACAGGCTCTGCTCCCGGCTCTTTTGGGGGCTTAGCCTATCGGCCCGTTTACGCACGGGCCTGCGGTTTATTTGTGTTGCTTTTATTTATTCCAGGGGCTTCACTTCGTTCAGGGCCAGCTCTACCGTTACATCCTTACCCATCATCGAAACGGTGACGCGGGTCAGCTGCTTTTCGGTATCAATGGCATCCACAACGCCCACAAAGCCTTCCAGATAGCCGCCGGTAACTTCTACACTGTCGCCCACGGCATAGTTGGTCGTGATCTGCCGGTTCTCCACCTGGAAGCGCTCTATCTCGGCTTCCGTCAGCGGCACCGGTTTGGAGCCAGGGCCCACAAAGCCCGTAACTCCGCGGATATTGCGGACAACATACCAGCTGTCATCTGTCATGATCATCTTAACAAATACATAGCTGGGGAAGAGCTTCTGCTCCTTTTCCACCTTCTGGCCGTCATCCTTGATCTCGACCACCATTTCGGTCGGGATCTTTACATCGGTAATGAGGTGCTGCAGCTGACGGTTTTCCACCGCGTTCACGATGCTGTCGGCCACTTTATTCTCATACCCGGAGTAGGTATGCACCACATACCATTTTGCTTCTTCAGCCATTTGGTTCCCTCCCGTTTGGTTTGATATTGGTTGACCTGCCGCCCAAAATTACTTGATGAGCAGCTTGATAACCAGCGAGAACAGGGCATCCAGTCCGCAGATAACAATTGCGGAGATCAGGACAACTGCCAGTACGATGAGGGTATTATTGATGACCTGCTTTTTGGTAGGCCATACTACCTTCTTCATCTCGCCGCGCATATCCTTGAAGGAGCGCGCCCAACGCTGGAAGATATTGGGCTTCTTAGCGGTCTCAGCCATTTTCCTACTCCTCCTTATTACTTGGTCTCACGGTGAACAGTGTGCTTGCGGCAGAAGCGGCAGTACTTGTTCATTTCCAGTCTGTCGGGATCGTTCTTCTTGTTCTTCATGGTGTTGTAGTTGCGCTGCTTGCATTCGGTACAAGCCAGAGTGATCTTGACTCTCATTTAGTCGGCACCTCCTATTATACTTCGGATTTCTTTTGCCTCCCTCTTTGTGGCGAGAAGTGAATCAGCCGCTCTTCCGTGCGGGAAAAGCAACGGCCCAAAAGGCCAAAAACGCACACGAAAAAAAGGCCCTTCTCCGAGAGGTAATGACATCATAACACAGATGCAACCGGTAAGTCAAGCCTTTTTGCCTGTATTCACGCGGTTTTTGCCCGCTTTTTCACACCCCGCCGTAGGATATTGCCGCCTGTCGGCGGAAGGCTGCTTTCCCCCGCAAAAGCAGCAAAAGGGAATTGGCCAAATTAGCGGTCGCCTGTCGGCGAAAGCCTCCCTTGTGCAAAGAGAGGTGGCACGGCGCAGCCGTGACGGAGGGATTGTCGGCACAAACTATGGCATAATTTCATCTCGCCTTCGGCGGGGAGAGCTTTACAAAAAGTTTTAATCTGTATGCCTGCCCGGCGGGGCGGTCGTGAAAAAGTTTGCTATCACCTCCGGTGGGGCAAGGTTTTTAGAAAGCCCAGTTTGTACGGCTCGCCGCCGGGGCGTTCGTGACATGGTCTGTAATCACCTCCGGTGGGGCAAGTCTTTTACGAGGCTTGAGTAAGCACGCCTGCCCGGCGGGGTGGCACTTTTGACTCGCCAAAAGTGCCCAAAAGCGACTTGGGGTAAACCCCAAGACCCCGACGCACCGGAACGCCCGCCCGGAACGGCTGCGACGGGGGCACCCGCAAGGTCGCAAGACCTTGTGGGGAAAGGAGGGCGCACCGCAGCGGGGAGGGCTGCCCGTAGTGTAACGAAGGGTTAGCACGACTTAAGCGGAGGTTGCGCCCGACGCAGCGTGGGCTAAACGGTGCTTATAAGGTGCCGCAGGCGCATTTGCCCCCTCCCAACCTCCCCCGCTTCGGGGGAGGGGAACGCCCTCCCTTTTCCTGCAAACCGATAGCCCCGCTAACCATAACCATGGGTCAGCGGCCTTGCACCTTGCAAGCCGCAAATTAGAAAGTATTTGCTTTCCCGCCCCATAGTTCCCCTCCTCCGAGGAGGGGACAGGGGTGGTGGTTCGCCGTTCTGCGCTCCAGCGCAGCGGCGATAAAAATGCGCCGCAGGCTCTTCTTAAGCCCATCTGCGTGCAGTACGGATTTAGATTTTTCGACCGAGAAAAATCTAAATCCGTAGCCAGCACAGCTAAGCGTCAAAGGGGTTTGCAAAGGGGAAAGCTTGGTTCCCCTTTGCCCTGTTTTGCTTCCTTTTGTACGCACAAAAGGAACGCCCCGGCGGCGAGCCGTACAGGCTTTGCACCCTGCAAAATCTTCGCGACGCCTTTAGGCGACCCCCCAATCTTGCCCTGAAATAAATATCTTTTGCCCGCCTTTCTCACACGCCTCCGCTTACAGCTCCACCGCCACCGGCTTCCTCGCGCGGAAATAGAAGAAATGGGCAAAACCCAGCTCCCGCAGCATCCGCTGCGCCTCCTTATGCCCCGCGCCAATGTCCTCCGGTCGGTGGGCGTCGCTGCCAATGGTCACCAGCTCACCGCCCATCGCCCGGTACCGCCGCCAGATCTCAATCCCAGGGATCCACTCCGGCAGCCCATAGCGGAAGCCAGAGGTATTTACCTCCAGCGCCTTGCCGGTCGCGATCAGCGTGCACAGAATCTCATCGATCAGGTCATCATAGGGGGTATAGTCCAGCGTCACCCCATCCCGGATCGCGTACCGCTTGAGGTATCCCAGATGGGCCAGAGCGTCCACCTGGTCCCAGCGGGCCACCGCCAGGCAGTTCTCAAAGTATTCCCGTATCAGCACCGGCAGCGGGTGGGGCGGGTCCCGGTAGTCCATCCAGTAGTAGTCCTCCCGCCAGCGCCCGGCGTGCACGCTCCCCAGGATGTAATCATAGTCGGTCAGCGCCAGTGGTTCCCGGGCCTCATTGGGGCACAGCACCCCCTGCGCCAGCTCCACGCCCCGCAGCACCTCCAGCCGGCCGGCATATTCCTGCCGCAGCGGTTCCAGCGCTGCCTTGGCACCCCGCAGGTTTTCCAGCGTGCAAAAGGCTGGGATCTCATCACAGTCATAATGGTCGGTCACACACAGACCCGCCAGTCCCTTCTTCAGCGCCGCTTCCATCATGTCCCTCGGCTCCGCTTTGCTATCCGTCGAAAAATGGCTGTGGGTATGACTATCAAAAATCACGCCGGTCCCTCCCTTTTTGCGTTTCGTCCTATATCATAGCACCCCGCCGCCGCAAATACCAGCCCCCGCTGCATAATCCCGCCCGCCGCCGGGCAAACTACTGCCAAATGCTCCATCCGGAGCCAAAGAAAGGAGTTTTATTCCCCATGATCATGGATAAGATCTCTCTGGCGCTGGTCATCATCGGCGCCCTCAATTGGGGCGGCATCGGTCTCTTCCGCTTTGATACCGTCGCCTGGATCTGCGGCGGGCAGGGCAGCATTGTGGCCCGCATCATCTATACCCTGGTGGCGCTGGCCGGCATCTGGTGCATCTCTCTCCTCTTCCGGGAGGAAGAGCCCGCCCCCGAGCGCGGCCACTGAACCGCAGCAGGAACCGGGCCGCGCCCGCAGGGCCGGCGGCACCGCCGCCGTGGCGGCCTTCGGCCGCCCATAGCCGTCCTCCACAGAGGACGGCTTGCCCTGCGGGCGCCGTCACTGCACCTTTGCTAGCCCCTGCGCAACCCACACCCCCATCCCCCAAAGCCATCCTGCTTTGGGGGACTTTTGCCGGCCCCGGTGTTTCCCTTCCCCGCTGGCCCCTGCATAAACTCCGGCGCCGCCGTCCTCCCGGACGGCGGCGCCGCTTTTACAGGCCATCGACCTGCGCTTATTTTATCAGCTCCGCAGTATCCCGCGCGATCATGATCTCCTCGTTGGTGGGCACTACCCATACCTCCACCTTGCTGTCCGCCCCGGAGATGCGAACCTCCTCGCCGCGGCTGTTGTTGGCCGCCAGGTCGGCGGTCACGCCCAGGTAGGCCAGATCGTGCATCACCTGCTCCCGCAGTCCCATGGCGTTTTCGCCTATGCCGCCGGTAAACAGAATGGCATCCACCCCGCCCAGCGCCGCGGCGTAGCTGCCAATCAGCTTCACCAGCTGATATTCCAGCATGTCGGCCGCCAGCTGCGCCCGCTCATTGCCGTTTTCGGCCGCCTCCAGCACATCCCGGAAGTCACTGGAAACCCCGGAAACACCCAGCAGGCCGGATTCATTGTTCAGCAGGCGATTCATCCCGCGCTCATGCAGGTTTTCCAAGTTGGCAATGTAGGAAACGATGGAAGGATCGATGCTGCCGCAGCGGGTACCCATTATAATGCCATCCAGCGGAGTAAAGCCCATCGAGGTATCCACTACCTTGCCATCCTTAATGGCCGCCAGCGAACTGCCGTTGCCAAGGTGGCAGGTGATGAGCCGGTGGGGCATCTCGCCCAGCAGCTCCGCCATGCGGCCGCTGACATACCGGTGACTGGTACCGTGGAAGCCGTAGCGGCGCACCCCGTGCTCCTCGTAGTACTTGTAGGGGATTGCAAAGGTGTAAGCCTTGGGCGGCATAGTGGCATGGAATGCCGTATCAAATACCGCCGCCATCGGCAGCGCCTCGCCAAAGACGGTGCGGCAGGCCCGGATGGTCGCCGCCTGTGGCGGATTGTGCAGCGGGCTGATATCACGCATATTGGCAATGGCGTCAATGGTCGCTTCATCCACCAGTACCGAGTGGGAGAATTTATCCCCGCCATGGGTCACACGGTGGCCTATCGCTGCTATCTCGTCCACGCTGTCAATGACATGACCTTCTCCCTGCACCATCTCGCGCAGGATCACATCAAAGGCGTCCTTGTGGGTAAAGAGGTCGGCTTCCTTTTCCACTTTATAGCCATTCATGGTCTTATAGCTGTACTTGCCGTCTATGCCTATGCGCTCGCAAACGCCCTTGCACAGGATCGACTCGTCTTCCATGCGGATCAGCTGATATTTCAGGGAAGAGCTGCCTGCGTTGATCACCAGAATATTCATCCGTGTATCATCTCCTTTTGCGTCATTTTTCACCAAGCCCCGCTAGGGCTTGACACCTTTTTGTCCATTTTATATTATTGGAATCAAAGGCCTTTGTCAATGACCTGCGCAAATATTTATGACTTTTTTGCAATTCTGTCATATCACATTTGCTATAACCAACAAATGCCTCCCATTGCATTTCTTCTCCTTTGTGTCATTTGTCTACCGCGCGTTTTTCCCGCTTTTCCGGCCCGGTCCGTGCAAATCTCTCGCCCGGCTTCAAACTCACCCCAAAAGCCCGAACCCAGGCCAGTCCCTGCCAGCCCCTGCCAGCCCCTTTCTGCCCCTTCCCAAACCCGCAAAAAATCCGGGATACGGCCCGCAGGGCAGCCCGCCTGCGGCGGGCTTGGCGGGGCTTCGCCCCGCCCACGGCGGCTGCGCCGCCGGCCCTGCGGGCCTTTTCGCGCCCCACTCATCCCCTGTGCGGAGGGAAAGCTCCTTCCCTGCTTTGAAGCATCTGAAAGTTCCGGCCCCCTAGAGGCACGCTGAAAGTTCCGGCCCTCATCCGTTTTGATTTTTATAAAACCGCCATCCATTTTGGAATAAATCCCCCCACCGAAAGGAGTCCGATCCATGCAGGTCACCGCCATCATCGCCGAATGGAACCCGCTGCACCGGGGCCATCTGCTGCCCGTTCAGGCTGCCCGGCAGCAGGGGGCCACCCATATCGTGGCCATCCTCAGCGGCAATTTTGTCCAACGCGGGGAGCCCGCCCTCTGCCCCTGGCAGTACCGGGCCGCCGCCGCCCTTTCCAGTGGGGTGGATCTGGTCCTCCAGCTGCCGCTGCCCTATGCCGTTTCCACCGCCCAGCACTTTGCGGGGGGCGCCATGGCCAGTCTGGCCGCCCTTGGCGCGGTGGATTCCCTCATCTTTGGCAGTGAGTGCGGGGAACTGGCCGCCCTGCGGTCGGTCGCCGCCGCCCTGGATTCCCCCGACCTTCCGGCCGCCCTGGCCCCCCATCTGCAAAAGGGCCTGCCCTTTGCAGCAGCCCGGCAGGCCGCCGTTCATTCCCTTCTCGGGGAAGATGCCGGCCTGCTCTCCTCCCCCAATAACATCCTCGGTATCGAGTATCTCCGGGCCCTCCGCCAACTGGGCTCCAATATCCAACCCCTTACCATCTCCCGGCAGGGCGCCTCCCACGATGCCGCCGAGCCGGATACCGATTTTTCCTCGGCCTCCCAGCTGCGGCAGCGTTTCCTTACCGGCCAGGATATCTCCTCCTCCCTGCCCCCGGCCATGGCCGAACAGCTGGAGCTGGCCCGGCAGCGGGGGGCCCTCCCCCAACTGGAGCTTTGGGAGCGGGCATTTCTTGCACACCTGCGCGCGATGACCGAAACCGACTATGCCGCTCTGCCGGATGTCACCGAGGGACTGGAGCACCGCCTATACCGGGCATCGCGCACGGCAAAAACCACCGAGGAGCTGCTGGCCGAAGCCAAAACCAAGCGCTACACCCACGCGCGTTTAAGGCGGGTCCTGCTGGCGGCCATGCTGGAGCTGCCCGCCGGGCTTTCGGCTGTGGAGCCGCCCTACCTGCGGGTGCTGGGCTTTACCGCCAAGGGGGCGGAGATCCTGAATCGGGCCAAAGGGTGCCATACCCTACCGCTTTCAGCCTCGCTGGCGGAGCTGGAAAAGGCCGGTGAAACGGCTGCCCTCTTTGCGGCGCTGGAAACCCGGGCCGCCGACCTGTATCACGCTTTCACCCCGGGGCTGGCCCCCTGCGGCAGTGAATACACCACGCCGGTTATCAAAATCTGATTTTTGGGAATTGCTGCCTCCGGGCAGCTTTTTCATGCCCTTATTTCATCTCGCCTACCCGGCGGAGGCCGGTTTGCAGTCGCCTGGCGGCGAAAGCCTCCCTTGTGTAAAGGGAGGTGGCGAATGAAATGAGCCGGAGGGATTGATGGCACAAATTATGCCAAAGTTTCATCTCGCCTTCGGCGGGGCGGAGCCTTGTGCAAGGCTTGGTGAGTACCGCTCGCCGCCGGGGCCCTACTTTTCTATGATGAAAAGTAGGTAAAAGAAATATTAGGCCAAGATTGTGGTCGCCTAGCGGCGGGGCATTGATTTTGCAGGGTGCAAAACCGGTACGGCTCGCCGCCGGGGCGTTCCTTTTGTGCGTACAAAAGGAACCAAAATACGGTCAAGGGGGACCGGGCTTCCCCCTTGACAATCCCTCTTGACGCTTAACTGCGCTGGCTACGGATTTAGATTTTTCTGGGAAGAAAAATCTAAATCCGTACTGCGCACAGATGCGCTCCAAAGGTAGCCGCAGGCGCATCTGCCCCCTCCCCCTACCCCCTCCCCCGTAGCGGGGGAGGGGTCGTCTGGGCAAATAGCTGCTTGTTCAACTCATAGGCTCGACAGCGTGACTTCCTGCTATCGGTTTGCAGTTACCCCACATAAAATGCGCCGCAGGCACCTTGAGAGCGTATCTGCGGCGCTGTACGGACGATGCTAAAGCATCGTTCGTATCCAGCCGCAGCTTAAGCGTTAGGGGGTCTTGGGGCACAGCCCCAAGCGTGTTTTGCCTACTTTTGCACGAACAAAAGTAGGGCCCCGCCGGCGAGGCGTACAGACCATCACCTTGCGGTGACTCCGCGACGCCTTTAGGCGACTACAAACTCGCCCTAAATAAAATTCTTTTGCCTACTTTTCATCACAGAAAAGTAACCCCCCGCCGGGCAGGCGTACAGTTTATGCCTTTGCACAAGGCCCCACCGCCAGGCGCCCATAAACCCGCCCTTAATTCGCACAACAAATCCCAGTTTCTGTTTCCCAATAAAACCCACTGTTTATACAATTCTCGCCCAATATCTTCCCAAAATGTAAACTTTCCATTAAAAAAAGTGAAATATTAACCTTTCAACTGCAAAAAAGGGGCGATTTGCAGGGATTAGTGAAAGGACTTTTTCTCACCGGCAAAAATCTTTTCGTGTCGGCTTCTCTCCCCGACCAAATAAATCGAGAGCCTTTTCGCCCCACCGGTCAAACAGGGGCGCCGGTTAAAACTTATTTCTTCAGCAGACCTCATCGGGCAATTTGGGGGTCTGCCTTAAGCGGGAACCTGCCTCCCAACAGTACCTTGAAAATTGAATAAAAATCTCCCCCGTACACTTGGTACGAAGGAGATCCGGAATCTCTGCTATTTTCTGTCACTTATCCGGCTTTTTTGCGCCGGAAGGAGATCACTGCGACACAGGTGCCGATGGCAAAAGCCCCCAGAGCCGCCGCGTAAACCCACCAGCTCACCGGATGGGTTTCATCTGGTGCTGCCTCCACGGTAAAGTGGGTGGTGGCATCTCCGCTTGCCGAGCGGATCACCAGCGCGTGCTCCCCCTCAGCCAACTGCTCCAGGTAGCTTTCCCGCAGCTCTACGATGATGTTGCCTTCCCCATTCCGCTTCTCGTAGCTTTCGGAGGGCAGCACCGCGCCATCTACCAGCACCTCGGCAAAGTCCTCAAACGCCGCATCGGAGCGGAAGGTAAGTGTACTGCTTTCGCCCTTTTTCCACCGGGCATCGTTGCCCTGTATGATGCTCGGCGGCACCTTTTCGGTTACTGTATTCTCCGCGGTGAGCTCCGTTTTGCCGTTCGCGTCCGCAAAGTACTTATCACAGGCGGTGCAGTGCCAGCATTCCACCCGGCCATTGGCCGCCGCTGTGGCGGCTATCGCCTCCAGCTTTTCCAGGGAGGCGTGGCGGGTGGGGTCGGTCTTGCCGTATTTGGCGCCGCACAGGATGCAGCTTGCCCGCTGGGTGCAATTGGGGGTGCCGCCGTAGCACTTCCCGTTTTGCTGGTCGAAGCAGCCGCTGGCTGTGCAGCGGCGGGTATGGGTCCCGTCTCCATTGGAGCGCCAGGGGCCCCACTGATGGATGGTACCGGGGTCCGGCTCATCCTTGCTGTCATCCGGCCGGATGATGACAATGACCCGGTTTTCGGTCCACCGGGCGGTGATGGTCATATTCCCGGCCGGCATGGTGGTGGGAATGGTCTTATCCCAGCCGGCAAAGGTGTAGCCTGTTTTGGTAGGGTTGGCCGGGGCGGTAATGGCCGTACCGTAGTCCTGCTTAATGACGATATCCTGCCCGCCGTTTTCCGGCTTAAAGGTGATGGTGTATTGGTTGACCTGCCACTGGGCGGTGATGGTCATATTCCCGGCCGGCATGGTGGTGGGAATGGTCTTATCCCAGCCGGCAAAGGTGTAGCCTGTTTTGGTAGGGTTGGCCGGGGCGGTAATGGCCGTACCGTAGTCCTGCTTAATGACGATATCCTGCCCGCCGTTTTCCGGCTTAAAGGTGATGGTGTATTGGTTGACCTGCCACTGGGCGGTGATGGTCATATTCCCGGCCGGCATGGTGGTGGGAATGGTCTTATCCCAGCCGGCAAAGGTGTAGCCTGTTTTGGTAGGGTTGGCCGGGGCGGTAATGGCCGTACCGTAGTCCTGCTTAATGACGATATCCTGCCCGCCGTTTTCCGGCTTAAAGGTGATGGTGTATTGGTTGACCTGCCACTGGGCGGTGATGGTCATAT